>Ga0207734_100015_pt1 | contig 364443 bp, 340 predicted proteins | sample TtanPargueraPR_5_FD_187744 | JGI IMG/M metagenome (GOLD analysis project Ga0207734, IMG submission 187744) | Aerobic enrichment media microbial communities from Bioluminiscent Bay, La Parguera, Puerto Rico - Tt and P1 (3) (SPAdes) | ecosystem: Environmental > Aquatic > Marine > Unclassified ... | reverse complement strand
CACAACGCTAAATGAATTTCAGTTAGGTTGCTTGCCTTGATTAAGCTTTGTGTGCTCAATCCTGACAAGCGCCCACACATATTACCTGATCAATTTGTTAAAGAGCGGGCTTGATCAACCGCACCGTGTCAAACCATCCGGTGCAACCTGTTGTCTCAAGCGAGGCGCGTATTCTACCGCAGTCCGTTTCAGTGTCAACCGTTTTTTTCGTTTGTTTTCACTGCCTTGGCGGAGAAAACAACGCGCGGTCAGTGCTGATGAGGTGGCGTATTCTACAGCCATTCAGGCCGCTGTCAACGCCCTTTTTCAAAATATTCTAGCAATCGGAAGCGTAGTGCTGAATATCAACCAGTTCAACCGAGGCCGGATCAATTCGCTCACTGAAAAAATTGGTAGCCACTCGGGCAAAGCGTTCAGGACCATCCGTTACCAGGAAAGCAAGACCACCAGACGCGTCTGCAGTGTTCAACATCCCCCTGGAAGCCAGCTCAAGCCTGACCGCTTCCGCCGTTGTTTGGGCCGAGTCAACAAGTCTGATGCTCCCACCAGCCACGGATGCAATGGCTTTGCCGAGTGCAGGGAAGTGAGTACAACCCAATACAAGGGTATCCAGTGGATACTGATTGTCAGTACCCAGTAGCGGTTCAAGGCAACGGGCAACTATACGCTCAACCAGTTCCCCTTCATGCCAACCTTCTTCAGCCAGCGCCACGAACAGCGAGCACGCCTGCGCCCTGATGCGGGCTTCAGGCATGCGACGCAAGATCGCTTTCTGATATGCCTGATTGTTGGTTGTACTCTCGGTGGCAATCACACCTATATGACCCTGCTTGCTCGCGCTGCAGGCAGCCGCTGCCCCAGGTTCGATGACGCCGAACACGGGCAAATCCGGATAGCACGCCTGCAAGTGTTCAAGCGCCATCGCCGATGCCGTGTTACAGGCCACTACTATTGCCTTGATCTCCCGGCTGCGCAAGGCGCAAACCGCCTGCTCGGCATAACGCATTACCGACAGTGCACTTTTGGTCCCGTAGGGAACACGAGCAGTATCACCCAGGTATACCAGATGCTCCTGCGGCAGCACCTGCCTTAATGCATTGAGTACTGTCAAACCACCAACACCCGAATCAAACACACCAATTGCCAACCGGGATCGATCAACGGTTTCAACCATCACGGCGAGCCCGCTTTTTAGCCTTATGCTTGAGGGTCTTGATATGCTGTTTGTTGCGCTCTTTCTTGGCCTGTTGGCGAGCCGTCAACGTATTCTTGCGGCCGGCAAATGGGTTGTCACCCGTCCTGAACTCAAAGCGGATTGGGGTACCCCTGACTTTCAGATACTTGGTAAACCGGTTTTCCAAGTAGCGTTTGTAAGAGCCCGGCAGCGCATCGGTCTGATTGCCATGCACAACGATAATGGGAGGGTTGGAGCCCCCCTGGTGCGCGTAACGCAGCTTTATGCGCCTATTGTTAACAGCCGGCGGCTGGTGGTCGGCTACCACATCTTCCAGAAGGCGCGTCAACTGGTTGGTTGACCATTTGGCCATGGCCGAGTCATAAGCCTCATTGACAGAAGCGTACAGATCCCCGACACCTGACCCGTGAAGTGCTGATATGAAATGGAAGCGGGCAAAGGCGGCAAACTCCAGCTTTCGCTCCACCTGAGCTTTCACATCCGAGCGCTCGTCAGGGCTCATGCCATCCCACTTGTTCAGTGCCACAACCAATGCACGTCCCGAGTCGATCACAAAACCGAGCATGCTCAGGTCCTGCTCTGTCACACCCTCACGTGCATCAATCACACTGATGACGACATTTGCGTCCTTGATCGCCTGCAGGGTTTTGACGATGGAGAATTTTTCCACCGCCTCCTTGATATTCTTGCGCCTGCGCACCCCAGCCGTATCGATAAGCGTATACTTCTGCTCGTCGCGCTCATAGGGAATGTAAATGCTGTCACGTGTGGTTCCGGCCTGGTCGAAGACAACAACACGCTCTTCACCGAGCATCCTGTTGACCAAGGTTGATTTCCCCACATTCGGACGCCCGATTACCGCGATGCGAATATTGTCATCATAAACCCGCTCCGCGTCTTCGGACTGCTCTGCCTCGGGCAGAACGTCAGGCACGAAAGGTGCGAGCACTTCATCGATCAACTGACTGACGCCACGACCATGGGAGGCGGCAATTGCCACCGGCTCTCCTATGCCCAGTGCATGAAAGTCCGCCATGGCTGTATGCGGATCAATGCCATCGGTTTTGTTCACCACCAGCCAGCAGGCCTTGTTGTTACGCCGCAGATGATTGGCAATCATCTCATCCGCCGGATTCAGGCCCGCACGCCCATCCACCAGAAACAGGACGATATCAGCCTCGTCTATGGCCAACAGCGACTGTTCGGCCATGCGTTGATCAATACCGGCTTCATCTCCGGAAATACCCCCTGTATCGATAACGATATAGTCACACTCACCGACACGCCCTTCCCCGTACTTGCGATCACGGGTAAGTCCAGGCAGGTCAGCAACGAGCGCATCGCGCGAGCGTGTCAGACGATTGAACAGCGTGGATTTGCCAACGTTGGGACGACCAACCAGAGCAATTACGGGCAACATAGGACTTCACCTGAAAACGACACGGCGGCCGACTGTCATATACAGCGGCCGCCGAAGATGGACCTTTCGATCCGGATTATTTAAATTTCAGCGCGGTCAGACGACCATCATTACTGAGTACATAAAGTATGTCATCGCGCACCAACAGATCACCCTGTACGCCGGAAGAGCTCACGCGATGCCGTGCCGTAAAATGGCCATCGACCTGCGACATCACATGCAGGTACCCCTCGGCATCAGCCGTCACAAGGGAGTTGCCCATGACGACAGGGGTTGTCAGCCGGCGGTACTGCAGCGCATCCTGACGCCATACGCTGGCACTGTTACGGGCATCAAACGCCTGCACGTGATCCTCCGCAGTAATCGCATATACATTTCCAAACCCACCTGCCAAGCCGCGATAGGTGGAGAGGTCCTGGGTCCAGACGATCTGTCCATTCCCAGGGCTCAGCGCCACCAGACGCCCCTGGTAGCTGCCTACATAGACCAGACGGTTGTAAACCAGCGGCTTCCCGTCTACATCAACGATTCGCTCCAGTTCCGAGCGCCCTTCCGCCAGCGAAATGCGTTGCTCCCAGACCGGACGTCCGCTGGCATTCTCGACCGCAACCAGCTTGCCGTTGGCAAAGCCTGCCAACGTCAGGTCCGCCGCAACGATCGGAGCGCTGGTACCTCGAAGACTCAGGCGCGGAATCTGGCTATCATAGCTCCAGCGGCGCTGGCCATCAGCAACCTCAAGCGCCGTGATCTTGCCGTCAAGCTGTTGCACGACAACGATTTCGGCATTCATCTGTGGCTGCGCAATCACTTCGGATGATGCCTGATAGCGCCAGCGCTCGGATCCATCTGCAGCATCAAATGCGATCACTGCGCCTGACTCGGTTGACAGCACCACGATGCCATTGCCGGCACCCACTCCCCCGGCAACAGGTGTATCCAGATCAACACGCCAGTTAACCTTGCCCGAAGTCAGGTCTGCAGCGACCAGGTCGCCCTCTGCGTTCACGGCAAAGATTTGCTGACCATCAATCGAAGGGACGAGCTGATGAAATTTGCCACCCAGACTGCCGCCCGTGCTCAGACTCCACAGAGTGTCAAACTGTTGCTCCGCCTCGAAGGAAACCAGCGGATTGGGCTCTACGGTTTCTTCACTGCTGAACAGACCGCAACCACTGAGAGAAAGGGTTACCGCAAGTGCTGCTGCAGTTTTTACCCAGTTATTCATGATTCAGCTCCTGCAAGGTCGTCCCGTTTCATTCTCAGCAGCGGGCGCAGCTGCTCGCCACCACCCAGCTGAAGGGCACGATCATAGGCCGCAAAGGCATCATCCGTTTGGCCCTCGTCTGCATACAGGTCACCCAATAACTCCTGGTACTGAACCTCATAACGACCTGCATCCACACGCCCAAGCTCATCAATGGCGGCAGACGTTTCACCCGCCTGATTCAACAACATAGCCTTGCGCAGGTGCGCAACACGAACAATGTCATCAACCTCATCCGCATTATCGATTATCCACTCGAGCTGACTCATGGCCGCTTCGGGGTCACCACTGCTTACAGCCATGCGAGCCATCATCAAAGCCGCATAACGGGCGTAGGCGGTGTCGGCATAGTCATTGCGCAGCTGTTCGTTCAAATGTGCAGCCGTGGAATATTGGTCATCACCGACCCCGCCTGCCGAGAGCTGTACTGCCTCTGTCAAACTCTGATAAAGCGCTGACGCATTGGCGGCCTGCTGTTGTTGATTGCTCTGCCAGGCTTTCCAGCCCAACACGATTGCCACTGCGGCAGCGACACCAATCACAAGGGATTTGCCGTTTTCTTTCCACCAGTCCTTGAGCGCTTGCACCTGCTCTTCTTCGGTACGCAATTCTGCCACTATCCACTCCTGCTAAATTGGGTCGCTTGCCACACGTCAGCTTGTAAAAATCTGTTTCAACTGTTCAGACAGCTGCTGAGTGCCAAGATCATATACTGTCTGTTCCTGATACCAAAGCGATGCCTGCAGCTGACCTGACTCATTACGCTTGAGCAACGCAATGGCCGGAGCTCCTGACTGACGGGCTTTGGATGCAATATTCTTGAGCCCGGCACAGTGGGTACGAATACGAAGATTCGACAGGTTCTGGCGCAGCTCTTCAGCCAACAGTATCAATTCCGACTGCAGCCCTTTATGTTCAGCAGCCAGATAGAGATCGAAGGTCTGGCGCACTTCTGCCGGTACCAATTCCAGGGTTTCGAGCAACAGGATCAAACGCTCGATACCCATCGCAAAACCGACTGCCGGTGTAGGCTTTCCACCCAACTGCTTGACCAGCCCATCGTAGCGACCACCTGCGCACACGGTACCCTGTGCTCCCAGCTGGTCAGTTACCCACTCAAAAACGGTTTTGCAGTAGTAATCCAGGCCGCGTACCAGATATGGATTGACCTCATACCGGATACCGGCCGCATCCAGCATGGCACACAACTGCTGGAAGTCTTCAGCCGATTCCTCATCCAGGTATTCGGTCAGCACCGGAGCCCTTTCCAGCAACCGTCGCGTTCCCTCATCCTTGGAATCCAGAATGCGCAAGGGGTTGGAGGCAAGGCGTCGCTTGCTGTCTTCGTCGAGCTGCTCCGCGTGTCGTTCAAGGTACTCGACCAAGGCATCACGATATCGCGCACGTGCTTCATTGCTGCCCAAAGAATTGAGCTGCAGGGTAACCGCCTGATCCAGACCCAGGCTGCGCCACAGAGCGGCACTCATCAGAATCACTTCAGCATCGATGTCAGGTCCGGCCATGCCAAAGGCTTCAACACCTACCTGGTGAAACTGACGATAACGCCCTTTCTGCGGTTTCTCATAACGAAACATCGGGCCCTGGTACCAAAGACGCTGAGTCTGATTGTAGAGAAGGCCATGCTCTTCACCTGCTCGGACACAGCACGCGGTCCCTTCAGGTCGCAACGTCAGACTCTCGCCGTTGCGATCATCAAAGGTGTACATCTCTTTCTCAACGATATCGGTCACTTCACCGATGGAGCGCTTGAAAAGATCAGTCTGTTCGACAACCGGCATACGAATCTCGGCATAGCCATAGCTGCCGAGCACATGCTTGACCGTTTTTTCCAGGTACTGCCAGACCGGTGTTTGATCCGGCAGGATGTCATTCATGCCGCGAATGGCTTTAATCTTGCTCAAAACGTCAATTGTCCTGTTTCGGGAAGTATGGAATCTAGAGCGGCAGGCTCAGACGGGCGACATTGTCCTTGCTCATGGAAGCAAGATCAATGGACTGCCCTTCATAGCTGAAGAGGCTGACGGCGCTCACTTTGCCAACCACCACGGCGAGGGTCGCCTCAGTTTGAAAATTAAGGGATTGGCCTGCCTTGGCTACGCCGTTGAAGAGAGTACGCCCCCCTACCTCTCGTATACTGATCCAGCAATCGTCACTGAAACCGATATTCAGGCCACGCTGAGTGGAAGCCTCCACCTCAGCCCCCTGCTGATCACTATTGGAGGCGGCCTGTTCGTTTTGGATCTGCTGGATTTGCTCATCCGTCAGGTAAACGGGCTCGTCTTCCGCCTCACTCGGCGGCAGAATCTCGACGCCAGCCTCCTCCACGCTGTCATCGGTAGCCTGTTGCTCAGTCACTTCATCGTCCAGTTGCGGCAGAACAAGCGTTGTACCATCGCTGGTTTCCACTGCGAAGGGCCGGTCATCCAGAGCGACCCTGTCCCCAGTGCTCAACCCCTGTTGCGTCTGCCACCACCAGAGACTCACCGCAACCAATGCCAACACGAACAGCCAGCTGCCGACTTTTAACAGCGGACGCCCATGATGCCGTCCCGGTACGGTCGAAACCGACCCAATCGCCTTCACGCTGCCTGTCGTTTGTACATGACCGCTGGCCTGGTTGTAACTGGCCACCAGGGCATCGGCGTCCAGCTTGAGGAATTTGGCGTAGGAACGCACGTAGCCACGTGAAAAAACCGGATCAGACAGGTACTGGAAGTCCCCTCGTTCGATTGCTTGCACCACGGTTCTGGACAGGTTCAGCTGCCTGCATACCTGTTCAATACTGAGCCCTTGCTGCTCACGCGCCTGAATGAATTCATTCGCGGGAAAGCCACTGCCTGTCGTTTCTGACTGAACCTCTTCGCTCACTGAGCCGTCTCCTCATAAAGCCGGTATTCTTGCGACTTCGGGTACAAATTCTTTAGCAGCAGCGCATAGGTAGCAGCACGAGATACGTTTCGCTCAGCTCGGGCCAGTCGTATACCCAGCCAGAGACTCTTGGCGGTGTGCTCCGTCCGCTTCTGCTCGACAAGTTCACGAAAGCGTTCAAACAGCCGATTTGATCCTGCAATGTCATTGCTGTCGAGCAATAGAGTCGACAGTTCGACAAGCGCCAGCGGTCGATTACCGTTGATGGCCAGAGAACGCCTGAATGACTCCTGAGCCTCATCGGTAGAATCAACCAACAGATAGCAGCGCCCCAGATTCTCCAGAGCCTGTGCCCTCTGTGGATAAAATGGGTCCGTGGTTGCCTGATTTAACTCACGGCACGCTTCCTGATAGCGCTGGCGCGCAAACAGAAAGGCTCCGTAATTGTTATGAATCATGGCGGAAGTCGCGTCGCTCGCCAGCGCTTTCTTGAAGTATTCTTCAGCGAGAACGAACTCCTGTTCCGACTGAAAAATCAGCGCCATTGCGTTGTAGGCTGGGGCGTAGCTCGAATCGATCTCGATGGCTCGCTGCACCGACATTTTGGCATTGACGGTGTTACCCGCCTGCAGATACTGCAAACCAAGACTGGTATAGGCCTCAAGCGCCTCCTGAGGTGAGCTGGCAGCGTTGCCGGAACCGGTTTGCTGGCCCGCACAGCCAGTCATCAGCGCTGCTGACAGCAGCAGCATCATCACACCGGATCGATTCACTCTACCCCCTTATAACCTTTGACTCTTTCCGTGAACAGGCTCTTCTTGTACCACAGGAATATATTTTTGGCTACGGCGGGTTCGGTCCTCAACCTGGCCGACCAGCTGACCACAGGCTGCATCCACATCATCTCCTCGAGTACGACGGACGGTGGTGATGATGGAGGCCTTCAACATAATATCCTTGAAACGCTGTATCGCGTCTTCCGATGGTCGGCGATAGTCGGAGTTCGGGAAAGGATTGAACGGTATCAGGTTCAGCTTGCACGGCAGCTGGCGCAACACCTTGACCAGTTCACGCGCATGCTCGGGCTGATCATTGATGCCTTCAATCAGGGTGTATTCGACCGTTACCACACGCTTGTCATTGAGCCCTTCAAGGTAGCGATTGCATGCCGCAATAAGCTCTTCGATCGGGTAGCGTTTGTTAATGGGGACCAGCTGATCACGCAATGCGTTGTTCGGCGCATGCAGGGAAATGGCCAGAGAGACATCGCTCACTTCACGCAGCCGGTCCAGCGCGGGCACCACGCCGGCCGTACTCAGGGTAACACGACGCTTTGAAAGGCCATAGGCGTTGTCGTCCATCATCAATTCAGTGGCATCAACAACGTTTTCGAAGTTCATAAGCGGCTCGCCCATCCCCATCAGCACAACATTGCTGACACGGCGTTCGGATGGGTCGAATGGCCCATAGGCGCGAATGGCCACGCGCAGCTGGGCGATAATTTCAGCGGTCGACAGGTTACGGTTGAACCCCTGTTTGCCGGTCGAACAAAAACTGCAGTCCAAAGAACAGCCAACCTGCGACGACACACAGAGCGTGCGGCGATCGCCATCAGGAATCAGCACCATTTCGATTGCCGAGCCACCGTCCATGCGTATCACCCATTTACGGGTACCATCCTTGGATACCTTATCCAGCAGGATTTCAGGCTCACGGATCTCGGCCACTTCAGCCAACCGCGCACGCAGAGCCTTGCTGATATTGGTCATCTCATCAAAGCTGGAGGCGCCCTGTTGATGCAACCACTTGAGAACCTGGGTTGCACGGAAACGCTTCTCGCCCATCTGTTCGAAAAAGTCTTCTAGCTTGGTGGGCGAAAGTCCCAGCAAATTGATCTTGGTGGGGGACTCGGACATCGGATGTGTACTCGTATTTGAGGTAACAGGCTGCCCGGACGGGCAGCCCGAAGGGTCTATCAGGCGCCGAAGAAGTAAGCGATTTCACGCTCGGCAGAAGCGGCAGAGTCGGAGCCATGTACCGCGTTTGCATCGATTGACTCGGCAAAATCACGGCGAATGGTACCTTCAGCCGCTTCTTTCGGGTTGGTAGCACCCATCAGTTCGCGGTTCAGTGCAATGGCATTTTCACCTTCCAGTACCTGAACAACAACCGGACCGGACGTCATGAACGCGACCAGATCGGCGAAAAACGGACGCTCTTTGTGTTCAGCGTAAAAACCTTCTGCATCAGCCTTGCTCAGCTGTTTCATCTGCATGGCAACAACCTTCAGGTCCGCTTTTTCAAAGCGGCTAACGATTTCGCCAATTACATTCTTCGCCACCGCATCCGGCTTGATGATGGAAAGCGTGCGTTCAACTGCCATAGGTAAGATCCCCAATCTATAGTACTAAGGTCAATAAGGCGCAACATTATACGCAAAGCGTCCCTGACTGAACAGCAACTGCGCAATGCTGTCAGTCCATTTCCTCAATCCACGCCATCTGGATCGCCTCAAGGATTTTTTCACCACAGTGATCAGGGTCATCATCAAACTCATCAAGCTCCAATACCCGCGTATAGAGATCCGGAAAGCTGATGCTCATCGGATCCTGCTCGGGGAAGCGCTCCACAAGCTCAATGGCAATATCATTTACGTCCGTCCACTTGAGTCCCATAGGTCACCTCAGTGCTGTTCTGACACTTGGTTAATGGTGTATTTGGGGATTTCAACCACCAGATCTTCGCTGTCGATGACGGCCTGACAACTCAGCCTTGACTCCGGCTCCAGTCCCCACGCCTTGTCCAACATGTCATCTTCAAGCTCATCCGCTTCATTCAGCGAATCAAACCCCTCACGCACAATCACGTGACAGGTCGTACAGGCGCATGACTTTTCACAGGCATGTTCGATTTCAATACCATTGGCCAGCGCAAGATCACAGATGGTCATACCACCATCGGTCTCTATAACCTTGCCTTCAGGACACAGCTCTTCATGCGGGAGAAAAATTACCTGCGGCATCAGCGTGTCTCCTTGTCGAGTTCATCAATAGTGTGGCCTGAGAGCGCACGAGAAATACTTTGATCCATACGGCGAGAGGCAAAGAAATCACTGGCCTTGGCAAGCTTTTCGATGCCTTCTTCAATCCGGCGGTAATCCGCACTGGCCACCAGCGCCTGAAGGTGCTGCATCTCTTCTTCAAGCTGCTCGGCTTCAGCACCCGTGAGCAGGTTCCCATCCTGTACCATTGCAGCCCTCAAGGCAGAGATAATCCGCTCAGCTTCGACCTGCTGCTCACGAAGGTTACGCGCTTCCAGATCTTCGGCCGCATGGCTGTAGGATTCTTTCAACATGCGAGCAATCTCGTCGTCACTCAATCCATAAGAGGGCTTGACCTGAATGCTGCTGACAGCTCCAGTGGAAAGCTCCTGCGCCGAAACATTAAGCAGACCGTCCGCATCCACCTGAAAGGTCACACGGATCTTGGCGGCTCCCGCTGCCATCGGCGGGATATCCCGCAACACAAAGCGGGCCAGCGAGCGACAGTCACTGACCAACTCTCGCTCTCCCTGAAGCACATGGATCGCCATGGCTGTCTGTCCATCCTGATAGGTGGTGAACTCCTGGGCCCGTGCAACCGGAATGGCGGTATTGCGATGGATAATTTTCTCAACCAACCCCCCCATGGTTTCCAGGCCAAGCGACAGAGGAATGACGTCCAGCAACAACATGTCGCTGTCAGGCTTGTTGCCCGCCAGCACATCCGCCTGCAGCGCTGCACCAATGGCGACAACCCGATCCGGATCGATATCAATGTGCGGAGGGCGACCAAAAAACTCACCGACGGCTTCGCGCACCCGCGGAACACGCGTAGAGCCGCCAACCATGACCACTTCGGCAATCTCGTCCTTGCTCACCCCGGCATCTTTCAGCGTACGACGACAGGTGCGCAGAGTCCGACTGACCAATGGTTCTATCAGGGCATCAAACTGCGCTCGATCAATGCGCACACTGACACTGCGCTCTCCAACAACGAGCGTTTCTTCAACCTCATCCTCGGCTGTCAAACGCTCCTTGATTCGACGCGCGAGAGCCGAAACACCCCGAGCGGAAGAAGCATCCAGCTGCCCGGACAGACCGCCTTGCTCAAGCAGATGCTGAGCCAGCAAGCGATCAAAGTCATCTCCCCCCAGTGCAGTATCACCACCGGTGGCCAGCACCTCAAACACGCCACGATTCAGGCGCAGTATTGAAATATCGAAGGTACCACCGCCCAGATCGTATACGGCAATAACCCCCTCTTCCTCTTGATCAAGCCCATACGCCACCGCCGCTGCAGTTGGCTCGTTCAAAAGCCGCAACACCTTCAAACCGGCGAGTTGTGCCGCATCCTTGGTTGCCTGACGCTGCGCATCATCAAAGTAGGCAGGCACCGTAATCACGGCCCCATCCAACTCACCACCGAGTGATGCACGGGCGCGCTCGGCCAGTGCCGTGAGAATATCGGCCGAAACTTCAACCGGGCTCCTGTTGCCAGCAGCCGTCTGCAGATAAGGCATGCCCGAGTCAGATTCGACCAGGCGATAGGGCAGCTCCTCTCCCAGCCCCCTCACGGCATCCGCACCACGCCCCATCAATCGCTTCACTGAACTGATGGTGTTGTAGGGATCCTCTGCAGCCCCCGCCAGCGCATCAGCCCCAACCAAAGGGCGTTCGTCCGCACGGTAGCGCACCACCGACGGCAGAAGATGCGCTCCGTGCTCATCAGCCAGCGTGACAGCCGAGCCACTGCGCACCGATGCTACCAGCGAGTTTGTCGTACCCAGATCGATTCCGACCGCCAGTTTGCGGGCGTGCGGTTCCGGACTCTGTCCGGGTTCAGCTATTTGCAGTAGTGCCATAGTGTTTCCGTTAATCTTCGAACAGTCTGTCTTCGAGCGCTTCGATTTCGGCCTGCAGCTTGAACATAAACTGCATTTTCCGCACCTGCAGCTCGGCCTGCTCCAGCGCCTGCTCTTCCCAGGCACGAGCAAAACCGGACTCAAGCGATTGCAACTCCCGGCTGACCAGGGCGTTGAGCGCCTCAAGCTCGGCTTCAGCATCATGATGCTCCGGCGCCTCCGCCACTCGCTCACGCAACTCCATCTGCTCCATCAGAAACATCGGTTCCAGCTGGACACGAGAATCATGCAAGGTATCAATTCCCTTGAGTGACAGCAGATACTGCGCTCGTCTCAGTGGAGATTTGAGGGTGGCGAGGGCTTCATTGAGGTAGGCGGTATACTGCACCGCGAGACGCTGCTCTCGATCAGACTGATGTGAATGTCTGTCAGGGTGTAGCTGCTTCTGCAGCTCACGGTAACGCGAGGAGAGTTCGGCCTGATCGACCGTAAAACTGACCGGCAGACCGAGAAATTCAAAATAGTTGCGTGTGATATCCATCAACCGACCTCAATAACCCCGAACGGGTCAGATGTTGAAGCTCTCACCGCAACCGCATTCGCTTCGCACGTTCGGGTTGTTGAACTTGAATCCTTCGTTGAGCCCTTCACGCACGAAGTCGAGCTCCGTACCATCCAGGTATGTCAGGCTTTTCGGATCGACCATCACTTTGACGCCACCAAACTCGAACACCTGATCTTCGGGCTCACTGGAGTCCACAAACTCCAGCACGTAAGCCATACCTGAGCAGCCAGATGTTCTGACACCCAGACGTATACCTTCACCATGGCCTCGCTGTTCAAGATAGCGCGCGACATGATCAACCGCGGCCTGTGTCATGCTAATCGCCATAATCACCCCAGTCACGGGGGCTTTCGCCCCCATGTTTGCTCACTTCTGCTGTTTCTTGCGGTAGTCGTCCACTGCCGCCTTGATCGCGTCTTCTGCCAGAACCGAGCAGTGAATTTTCACTGGCGGTAACGCCAGCTCTTCGGCAATGCGGGAGTTTTTCAGCTCGGATGCCTGTTCCAGCGTCATACCCTTCACCCACTCAGTGACCAGAGAGCTGGAAGCGATGGCCGAACCACACCCATAGGTCTTGAAGCGCGCATCCTCGATCACGCCTTCATCATTGACCTTGATCTGCAGTCGCATTACGTCACCACAGGCAGGCGCACCCACCATTCCGGTACCGACATGCGGATCATCCGCGTCCATTTTACCGACATTGCGCGGATTTTCGTAATGATCAATTACCTGTTCGCTGTAAGCCATGATAAACCTCCAAAAACTTTAGCGGTGTCAGTGGTGAACCCACTCAACCTTGCTCAGATCTACGCCGTCTTTATACATATCCCACAGCGGCGACAGTTCACGCAGTTTTTCCACCGCATGACGACATTGCTCGACTGCGTAGTCCACTTCCTCTTCAGAAGTGAACCGGCCCAGCGAGAAGCGAATGGAGCTGTGTGCCAACTCATCATTCAGCCCCAGTGCACGCAACACGTATGAGGGCTCCAGACTGGCCGATGTACAGGCAGAGCCTGAAGAAACCGCCAAATCCTTAATTGACATCAGCAGCGACTCACCTTCAACAAAGGCAAAGCTGATATTCAGAATGCCGGGAACTCGCTGCTCAGTGGAGCCGTTGATATGAACCTCTTCCATATCCTGAACGCCTTTCCACAGGCGCGCACGAAGCCCTTCCAGACGCTCCTTCTCAGCAGCCATCTCTTCGCCTGCAATTCGGAATGCTTCCCCCATACCCACGATTTGATGGGTGGGCAGTGTTCCAGAACGCATGCCACGCTCGTGTCCGCCCCCATGAATCTGGGCCTCGATGCGAACACGCGGCTTGCGTCGAACATACAGCGCACCAATACCTTTGGGGCCGTAAATCTTGTGGGCACACACAGACAGAAGATCGACTTTAAGGGTACTCAGATCGATCGGAAGCTTGCCCGCACTCTGTGCAGCATCCACATGGAAGAGCACGCCCTTTTCACGCGTAATTTCACCAATTGCGGCGATATCGGTAATCGTGCCGATCTCGTTATTGACGTGCATCAGCGATACCAGAATGGTGTCATCCCGCAGCGCTTCCGCCACCTGACGCGGGCTGATGATACCGTCACTGTCTGGCTCGAGGTATGTCACTTCGAAACCTTCTCGCTCCAGTTGGCGACAGGTATCCAGAACCGCCTTGTGCTCAATCTTGGAGGTAATAATGTGCTTGCCCTTCTTGTTATAGAAGTGCGCTACCCCCTTGATCGCCAGGTTATCGGACTCTGTAGCACCCGACGTCCAAACGATTTCACGCGGATCCGCACCCAAAAGGTCAGCCACCTGACGACGAGCGTTCTCCACAGCCTCCTCGGCCTTCCAGCCGAAAAGATGCGAACGGGACGCCGGGTTGCCAAAATTCCCGTCCAGCGTGAGACACTCGGCCATCTTCTGAGCCACGCGCGGATCAACCGGAGTGGTTGCAGCGTAATCAAGGTAGATCGGCAGTTTCATTTCATCTCTCCAAAATATCTCTCACACAGCGGCTTTCTGGCGCGCTGCCTGTTCGGTACTGCTGGCAATCAGTCGCTGCTGACGGTCTGCCACCTGCTGCACGTCGCGACGTGCAACCAGGTCCGCCAGACTGATGCTGCTCAGAAAGCCGTGAATCTGGTCACTAAGATCACACCAGAGATGGTGAGTCAAACACACCTCGCCTCCCTGGCAACCGCCGTTGTGCTGACAGCCGGTTGCGTCCACCGATTCGTTGACCGCGTCGATCACTTCCGCCACATTGATCTGAGCCTGATCGCGCTTAAGCTGATATCCTCCACCGGGCCCACGCACACTGCGCACCAGTTCGTTTCGGCGCAGCTTTGCAAAGAGCTGCTCCAGATAGGACAGAGATATACCCTGTCGTTCGGAGATATCAGCCAGGCTGATGGGCCCCTTGCCTTCGTGCAACGCCAGATCCAGCATGGCTGTAACGGCGTAACGCCCTTTAGTTGTCAATCGCATAGTTTTTCCTCACACCCACACTTGCGAGTCTGAGGGTATTATGCAAATCCCTACTAAATTAGTCAACTATTTGTCTGATTTGCTCACCCGCTCTGCGCGTTCAGCGGCCGGACGCAGCGTTTCAGGGTCATCGACGGCCGCCTCAAAGTCCTCCGACTTCAACTCGGGCAACTCCTCATTGCAGTAACCCGGCTTGAGTTCACACAGGGCCTTACCCATGGTTTCGACCTTGTGGTCCATAGCCTGCATGTGATCCAGCAGGCAACGAATGGCATGGGCCACAGGGTCTGATACTTCTTTGGTAACGGCATAGGCATCAAAGCCGACCTTGTCAGCCATCTGGCGTCTTTTCTGCTCTTCCGGAGAGTCCTCATCGGCCTGGCGACGAATCACTCTGCCAGGAATACCCACCACCGTTGCATCTGCCGGCACATCACGTGTTACAACCGCATTGGAGCCCACTCGCGCACCCTCTCCAATGGTGATGGGACCCAGCACTTTCGCGCCCGCTCCACAGACGACATTATTGGCCAGGGTCGGGTGACGCTTACCCTTGTTCCAGCTGGTCCCGCCCAGCGTCACGCCGTGATACAGCGTGACATCATCCCCGATTTCGGCTGTTTCACCGATTACGACACCCATGCCGTGATCGATAAAAAAGCGGCGCCCAATGGTCGCCCCCGGATGAATTTCAATACCGGTCAACCAGCGAGCCAGGTTCGACACCATACGCCCGAGCCATTTGAAATTCTTGCGCCAGAGCCAATTGGCGAGTCGATGAAACCAGATGGCATGCAATCCCGGGTAAGCCGTCAGCACCTCGAAGGCATTGCGCGCCGCCGGATCGCGATGGAATACGGAGCGAATATCTTCACGAATCTGATCAAACATCAGGCTTTTCCTTTTTCACTTGTCCCAAGCGACGCTCTATGGCCGTCAGGATGCCGCGTAATACATTGACCTCAACCTTGTCCGGCACCGCCCTCTGCAGCAGTCTGCGCAAACGGGGCATCAACTGACGCGGATTGTCCGGATCGAGAAACTCGATTTCTACAAGCGTCCGCTCCAGGTGCTCAAACATCAACTCCAACTCGCGTTGCTGTGCAAACTCGATATCCCAGTCGGTGCCCCATTGAGGCCGTGCTGCCTGCTGCTGCGCTACCTGCGCCATTCGCAGCTCATAAGTAATCACCTGTACGGCCGCGGCGATATTCAGTGAACTGAAACTTTCCACCGCCGGGATATGCACATGATGATGACAGCGTTGCAACTCCTCATTGGTCAATCCTCTGTCTTCACGACCAAACAGAATTGCAACGCGCGTTTTTCCCTCAAGAGGGGCTGCAATGGCCGCCAATTCACGCGGATTGACCAGAGGCCAGGGAATATGCCGCTCACGCGCACTGGTCCCGAAAATCAGACCACAGTCCGCCAGCGCCTCATCCAACGTCGACACAACCTGTGCCCGCTCAAGAATATCGGTTGCGCCCGATGCACGTGCATCCGCATCCGGATGCGGAAAACACTTGGGCTCCACCAGACACAAATCGCTGATGCCCATATTTTTCATCGCTCGCGCGACACCGCCGATGTTACCGGGGTGAGTCGTGTTGACCAGTACAATTCGGATGTGATCAGACATGGAAGGGTACGCCGTTAAAAGCTGGCTATTCTATCAGAACATCAACGAGATGCAGACCACCTGTTCAGCGCAGCCTCCGACTAAGCTACAATAGACCTTTGACAATCACGAAATCCGGAAACCGACACTGATGCAACCGATGGTTAATATAGCACTGCGAGCCGCTCGACTCGCAGGCGAACAGATCTCCCGCGCCCTCGAACGCCTTGACCTGATTAAATCCGAGCAGGCGGATGTTGCTGAGTTCATCAGTGATCTGTGCCAACAGGCCGAACGCACGATTACCACCACCATCCAAAAGGCGTACCCACACCACAGCCTGATCGGTGAATACACCGGCCAGCATGCGCCGATCGGCGAAGGCCCCGGCCAGTGTGAATGGCACATTAGTCCAATCGACAGCCTGACCAACTTCTCCAATGCCCTGCCGATGTTTGCCTTGAGCATTACAGGCTTCATCAACGGAAAAGCTGAGCATTGCGTGGTACTGAACCCGATGTTTGGTGAGGAATTCACAGCCAGCCGCGGCAAGGGCGCCCAACTGAACGGCAAACGCCTGCGCGTCAGCACCCGCACTTCGCTCGAAGGCGCCATCATTGGCACAGGCTACCATGCACGCAAAAGTGACAAGCCCTGGCTGGAGTCACACGTGCGCATGATGCAAGAGATCATGCAGGCGGGCGCAACGCTGCATAACAGCGGTTCACCGGTATTGAGCCTCGCGTATACCGCAGCCGGCCGACTGGACGGCTTTTATCAGATCGGCCTAAGCCCCTCCGAACTGTCTGCAGGCCTGCTGCTGATCCGCGAAGCGGGCGGTCTCGTAGGCGACTTCTCGGGCGGCAACAGCTACAGCGAGCGCGGCAACCTGGTTACTGCCAACGCCCGGATTCTGAAGTCGCTTCTGCGTACGCTTCACCCGGCTACCGCCGAAGGTCTGCGCTAACGGCATATTCGACCGCTGCCTGCCATCACGCCGGCAGCCACGCAAAAAAAACCGCATCATAAAGATGCGGTTTTTTTATCGCCGTTTATCAGGCGTTGAACGGATCACGCAGCACAATGGTCTCATTGCGATCCGGGCCGGTCGAGATGATATCGATCGGCGCCTCAATCAGCTGCTCAAGACGGCTGATGTAGGCACGCGCATTAGCCGGCAGCTCTTCGAGCGTTCGCGCTCCCAGAGTGGACTCCTGCCAGCCCGGCACCGTTTCGTAAACCGGCTGTACCTGCTCGTAGTCTTCACTGCCGTTGAGCGATGTCACAGTGTTGCCCTGGCCGTCACGATAACCGGTACAGATATTGATTTCCTCCAGCCCGTCCAGCACGTCCAGCTTGGTCAGGCAGATACCGGAAACCGAGTTGATCTGAATGGCATGCTGCAGCGCCACGGCATCAAACCAGCCACAGCGGCGCGCACGACCGGTGGTTGAACCGAATTCGTGACCACGCTCGGCCAGTCGCTGACCAACGCCACAGTGCAGCTCAGTCGGGAAGGGACCGCCACCAACACGCGTTGTGTATGCCTTGGTGATGCCCAGGATGTAATCCAGATACAGCGGACCAAATCCACTACCCGTTGAGGTGCCACCAGCCGTGGTATTGGAAGAGGTCACATAAGGATAGGTACCGTGATCGATATCCAGCAGCGAACCCTGAGCACCCTCGAACATGATGCTCGCACCCTGCTTGCGCAGCGCATGAAGACGAGCCGTTACATCCGTCATCATGGGCACCAGTGTCCTGGCCATTTCCATGGCCTCATCAAAGGTTTTCTGGAAGTCGACAGCATCAACCTTGTAGTAGTTCTGCAGTACAAAGTTGTGGTACTCCAGCACTTCTTTCAACTTGGCCGCGAAACGTTCGGGGTCAGCCATGTCGCCAAGACGCAGACCACGACGCGATACCTTGTCTTCATAGGCCGGACCGATACCACGGCCGGTGGTACCGATCTTGGCATTACCACGCGCCAACTCACGCGCCTGATCCAGCGCAACGTGATAAGGCAGAATCAGGGGACAGGCCGGACTGAGCTGCAGGCGTTCCCGAACCGGCACACCACGACCTTCCAGTTCGGCAATCTCTTTCAACAGGGCTTCAGGCGACAACACCACACCGTTGCCAATCAGGCAAAGTACATTTTTACGCAGGATCCCGGACGGGATCAGGTGCAGTACGGTTTTTTCACCATCAATCACCAGTGTATGGCCTGCGTTATGACCTCCCTGGAAGCGGACTACGGCAGCGACCTGCTCGGTCAACAGATCGACGATCTTACCCTTGCCTTCATCACCCCACTGGGTGCCCAGAACAACGACGTTTTTACCCATTGCTGTCTCGAATGCTCGTTAGATATCAGAAAAAAATGCGCTCAGAGGTCTGTTACGACCCAGTCACCACCCTTTAGAACCAGCTGCCGCCGGAAGCGACCGGGTTCAGAAATCTCACCGTCCAGCTGTTGGACGACGCGCTCGCCATCGGCACGCAACCGGCGAATCGCCTGTTGCAGCCGATCATCTTCGCCCGCCGGTGCCAGCACGGCATTGCCACTGGCAACAGACCGTGAGGCCGACAGGTCGATCAGTGTCTTGAGATCCGCACTGAAGCCGGTCGCGGGTCGGGCACGGCCGAAATCGCGTCCGATGTTGTCATAGCGGCCACCTTTGGCCAGTGCCTGACCATAACTCGGAGTATATGCAGCAAATACCACACCCGTATGGTAGTGATAGCCCCGCAGCTCACTCAGGTCAAAGTAGGTTGACACACCCTCACAACGCTGCACCACCCGTTGTGCCAGCATATCCAGTGCATCAACCGCCTGCACCAGCTCGGTGTCTTCAGCAAACAGCTCTCGAGCCTGCACCAGCACATCGGCAGAACCGTTCAGGCGCGGCAACGTTTGCAGCCAGTCAGTGGCGCGCGCATCCAGCCCAAGCGCTGCCACGAAACGGTCAATTTCCGGCAGTGCCTTGCGTTGCAACATTTCCTGATAGTCAGACTGCTGCTGCTGATTCAGCTGACACAGCTGCATCAGGCGACTGAACACGGCCACATGACCCAGGTCCAGACTGATCGGCCCCTGCACGCCCACGACCGACAGCGTTTCGAGCATCAGTGCGATGACTTCGACATCACTATCGGGACCTGCATGACCAAACAGCTCGGCACCCAGCTGTACGGGATTGCGTGATGCCAGCATGTTTGCTGGGTGTGTATGCAAAACCGATCCACAGTAGCACAGACGACTGGGACCTTCCGTGCGCAAGCGATGCGCATCAATACGGGCCACCTGAGGCGTCATGTCAGCCCGCACACCCAAGGTGTGGCCACTCATGCGATCGGTAATCTTGAAGGTATTCAGATCCAGATCATGACCCACACCGGTCAACAGGGACTCAAGATGCTCCGCGATGGGTGGCATGACAAGGTCATAGCCCCAGCTGTCATAGAGATCCAGCACCTTGCGGCGCATCAGCTCCACCTGCCGCGCCTGCGGCGGCAGCAGCTCCATAATTCCGTCGGGCAGCAACCAGCGATCTGCCAAGGCCATGCATTACTCCGCTGTCATCAGTTGATCTGAATCACAAAAAAACCGGGCACGAACCCGGTTGCTTAACTATACCACGAAACCGGGCGCCAAAGGCACCCGGTTTTGGCAACAGTCGGTATGCCTCAGCGTTCTCCCGCCGCGCTGTTCAAGTAACGGAAGAACTCGCTCTTGGGATCAAGCACGAACAGATCTCCCGCCCCGGAAAAGGCTTCACGGTATGCATTGAGGCTGCGATAGAAGGCATAAAACTCCGCATCGCGGTTGAAGGCATCCGCATAAATGGCTGCTGCCTGAGCGTCACCCTCACCTCGAACGATCTCCGCTTCACGGAAGGCATCTGCCAGAATGACAGTACGCTGGCGATCGGCGTCAGCACGAATACCTTCAGCCAGCTCCTTGCCGCGTGAACGCAGCTCACGCGCCAGACGCAAACGCTCGGTCCGCATACGCTCATAGACCGATGCCGATACTTCCTGCGGAAGCTCAATGCGTTTAACGCGCACATCGATCACTTCAATGCCCAGTTCATTCTGCGCCAACTGACTCAAGGCGCGAATGACTGCTCCCATCACCTCTTCCCGCGCACCCGAGACCACCTCAGTCAAGGTACGCTCACCGAACTGGTTACGCAGACTGGTTTCGATACGGGTAGACAGCAGGTCGGCAGCCCTGAACTCGTCACCGGAGGTGGCGGTATAGTACTTCTCGACATTATCGATGCGCCATTTGACGAAGGAGTCCACGATCAAGCGCTTCTTTTCCAGCGTCAGGAACGCCTGCGGGCGCGCATCCAGGGTCATGATACGACCTTCGAACTTGCGAATGGTGTTCACGAACGGAATCTTGAAGTGCAGACCCGGCTGGATATCCGACTCGACCACTTCACCAAAGCGCAGCTTGATGGCGCGTTCGGTTTCCTTGACGATATAGACGGACTTGGAGCCCACCATGACCACCAGCAGAACGGCGATCAATCCGAACAGTGTTGTCGGTCTCATTAGCGCCCCTCCCTCAGGCCAGAGGTTGTTTGAGCACGCTGACGCGCCTCCTGCAGCACCTGATCAGCCAGCTGATTCAGTGTGCTTTCATCCAGCCTCACCGGTCGGCCTGAAGCGTCACGGACTGGCTGCTTCTCGGTCAGGCGATCCAGAGGCAGGTACATCATGTTGTTGCCACCTTCCACATCCACCATGACCTTGCCGGTGCGACCCAGAACATCCTGCAGCGTGTCGATGTACAAGCGCTCACGGGTTACCTCAGGAGCCTTGGCGTATTCGGCCAGCAACGCAGTGAAACGACTGGCTTCACCCGTTGCCTTCGCGACCACTTCTTCACGGTAGGCATTGGACTCTTCCATCATGCGCTGAGCCTGACCACGTGCCTCCGGAATGACCCCGTTGGCATAGGCCTGAGCTTCGTTAATAACACGCTGCTCATCCTCACGCGCCTTGATGACATCATCGAATGCGTCCTGCACCTGTCGCGGCGCCTGTGCATTCTTGATGTTCACCTTGGAGATGGTAAGACCGGTTGAGTAGGACTCCATATAACGCTGCAAACGTGCCTGTACCTGCAGCGCAAGTGTGTCACGCCCTTCGGTCAGAATGCCGTGCATTTCGGAAGTACCCACTACATGTCGCAGCGCAGACTCGGACGACTGCGCCAGACTGTCGCTGGGGTCACGAATCTTGAGGATGTACATCATCGGATCGGATACCACGTATTGAACGGTCATATCCACATCAACGATGTTTTCATCCGCCGTCAGCATCAATGAGCGGTGATCGTAGGTCCGAATACGCGTGGTATTGACCTTGATTACCTCATCGATCAACGGCGGGTTCCATTGCAGACCCGGCTGAACCGTATCGTGGTATTTGCCAAGCCGCAGCACGATGCCACGCTCCTGCTGGTCGACGGTATAGAAGCCCATCCCGGCCCAGAAAAGAGCTGCCAGCACGATGATAACGACAAAAAAGCCGCCGCCGGCTCCCTTGCCGGATCCCTTGCCTGAGCCGCCACCGAAGCCGCCCTTCTTTTTGCCGCCTCCGAAAATGCCACCCAGACGATCCTGCAGCTTGCGCAGTGCTTCATCCAGATCAGGTGGCCCCTGATCGTTGCCACCACCTCGCTTGCCGCGGTTGTCACCGCCGCCACTCCAGGGGTCATGGTTGTTGCCATTCCCGCCGGGCTCATTCCAGGCCATAGTGTTCTCCGTACTAAACCGCTTGATTAACTTTATGGGCTAATTGTCGCCGCAACCGACCTGATTAGTCGACCCCTTGCGGCAGGTATTGTTCCTGAGCAATGCCAAGACGACTGAGAATGCGTCTGAAATCCTTTAACTGCAACCTCACCTCAAGCTGCAGTTGACCCGTTTCATCCACCGCCTCGGCCACCACGGCACCCTGCGCATACAGCTGTGAGCGCAGACTGCCCTGCGACGGACTCAGGGTCAGTGTCTGATGAAACATTTCTTCGCCAAGGCGCTCGCTGACGGCTGCCAGCAAAAGATCGACACCCTCGCCCGTGCTTGCCGATACCCAGACTCGCCAGGGCACGCCATCCTCGTCACGGTCGATGCGAGGCTCGGCGTCCGGCAACTGATCAATCTTGTTGTACACCTGTAATACGGGTACTTCGTCAGCGCCGATCTCTTCCAGCACCGCCTCGACCTGCTCAATATGGCCCAGACGTTCCTCATCATAGCTGTCGATCACATGCAACAGCAGACCTGCCTCTGTGGTTTCCTGCAGCGTAGCGCGAAATGCCTCGACCAGCTTGTGCGGCAAATGGCGAATGAACCCTACGGTGTCGGCCAGAATCGCCGGCCCCACGTCTGCCAGTTCTATCTTGCGCAGCGTTGGATCCAGCGTGGCAAACAGCTGATCGGCGGCATACACACTCGCCGTGGTCAACCGGTTGAAGAGGGTAGACTTGCCGGCGTTTGTGTACCCGACCAGCGAGATGGTCGGCACTTCCGAGCGCTTGCGGGCACGACGCCCCTGCTCACGCTGCTTGCGTACCTTTTCCAGTCGCTTGAGAATGGACTTGATCCGCGCACGCAACAACCGACGGTCCGTTTCCAGCTGCGTCTCACCCGGGCCGCGCAAACCGATACCGCCCTTCTGACGCTCAAGGTGTGTCCAGCCTCGCACCAGACGTGTGGACATATGCTCGAGCTGAGCCAACTCCACCTGAAGCTTGCCTTCATGCGTGCGAGCGCGCTGGGCAAATATATCCAGAATCAGGCCGGTCCGATCAAGCACACGACACTGCAGCTCTCGCTCCAGATTACGCTCCTGCGCGGGACTCAGGGAGTGGTTGAATATGACCAGCTCGGCCTCGTGCTGACGCACCAGCTCACCGAGCTCTTCTACCTTGCCTTTGCCAAGAAAGAATTTGGGACTGGGGTCGGCGCGCGATCCGGTCAGGAATTCAACCGGATCGGCCCCGGCTGACAATGCCAGCTCTTCGAGTTCTCGGGGGTTTTCGCGATCAGCCTCTCGGGCCAGTTCGATATGGACGAGGATCGCGCGCTCGCCAGACTCGGGACGTTCGAAAAACAATTAATACCTCATTCAGCAGGCTTTTCGTCGGCAACGGGAAGCTTGACCGGACGGGAAGGCACTACTGTGGAAATGGCATGTTTGTAAACCATCTGGCTGACAGTGTTTTTCAGCAGGATCACGAACTGATCGAACGACTCGATCTGCCCCTGCAGTTTGATACCGTTGACCAGAAAGATGGAAACCGGAACACGTTCCTTGCGCAGAACGTTAAGATAAGGGTCTTGTAGTGATTGCCCTTTTGACATTGCAAACTCCTTCCAAAATGGATAGCTGTATTATGTAGTTGTAATAGATTCGGTTGTTAATGACTCGGCATCATACACCTGTATGTACAGAGTTTGCGCGCGATCATACCGATTTTCATTATATAACGGCAGGGTCCGCGAGTTTCAAGGCATCCGAGACTAATTTCGGCGACTCACTGTCCAGCCAGTGGACCTGCGGCCAGCTGCGCAGCCAGGTCAGCTGTCGCTTGGCCAATTGGCGCGTGGCTACAATCCCCTTGTAGCGCATGGTCTCTCGATCATACTCACCACTGAACCATGACCACATCTGGCGATACCCCACACAACGTATTGAGGGCATCCGCTCATGCAGATCCCCACGCTCCCAGAGCTGACGTACCTCAGCCTCGAAATCGGCGGCCAGCATAAGATCGAAACGCTGCTCGATACGCTGATGTAAACGAGGCCGGTCCTGTGGCATCAAAGCAAGCGGAATGATGTCGAACGGCAGTTGTGCATCCGCCTGCTCACGCCAGTGTTCACTGATCGGCCTGCCCGTCAATTCATACACTTCAAGTGCGCGCTGCAGCCTCTGGGCATCGGTGGGCTTGAGCCTCTGAGCACCTTCCGGATCAACCAGCGCCAGACGTGCATGCATGGCCGGCCAGCCCAGCAAGGCGGCATCGGCTTCCAGCCGGGCACGCAACTCAGGATCGGCTTCAGGCAAATTGGCCAATCCCTGCTGCAGTGCATTGAAGTAGAGCATGGTACCCCCAACCAGCAGCGGCAACCGCCCGCGGGACTGAATCTCGGCAATTTCCGTCAGCGCATCCGCTCGAAACTGGGCAGCCGAGTAGGCTTCCGACGGATCGAGGATATCCACCAATCGATGAGGATATGCCGCCAGTGTCTGAGGATCGGGTTTGGCGGTCCCGATATCCATGCCACGATAGATCATGGCCGAGTCAACACTGATCAGATCGCAGGGCAACTCATCACATAAGCGCATGGCCAGATCGGTTTTGCCCGATGCAGTTGGCCCCATGACAAAAATGACTTTAGGCCGGTTCGGATTCGACTGCTGCATCACTCGCCTCGCATGAAAAGCTTGTCCAGCTGCCCCAGGCTGAGCTGGGTCCAGGTGGGACGTCCGTGATTGCACTGTCCACTGCGCTCGGTCTGCTCCATGTCTCGAAGCAGTGCGTTCATTTCGGGCAGCGTCAACTGCCGGTTGGCACGTACGGCACCATGACAGGCCATGGTTGCCAGCAACTCGTTCAGATGCGCCTCAATTCGATCACTGGCCCCCACCTGCGACAGATCAGCCAGCACATCACGCAGCAGCAGCGCCACATCCGCCTTTGCCAGAGCCACCGGGACCTCTCGGATCACCAGAGTTTCTTCCCCCATCCGCTCCAGTTTGAATCCCAGGCGTTCGAAATACTCCGGCTGCTCTTCGGCCATGTCCGCTTCACGTGCACTGACCGCCACGCTCACCGGCACCAGCAGCGGCTGACTCCGAATTCGATCCTGTTCAAAAGCCAGCTTCATGCGCTCGTACACGATCCGTTCATGTGCCGCGTGCATGTCCACCAGCACCAGCCCCTGAGTGTTCTGCGACAGAATGTAAATGCCGTGCAGTTGCGCCAGCGCATAGCCCAGCGGCGGAACCTCGACACCCGGTTCAACAGCGGGCATCACCTGCAGCGACTGCGGAGGCACACCCGCTGGCTGATGCAAGGCACCATAGGCCTTGATCTGCTCCCGAACCTGCCCACCCGCAGGCATACGATCAGGGCTGAAAGCGTTATGTCCTGGTGCATGCACTCCTGCTGGCATGCCACCTCGGGACTCAGGCGTGGCGGCAGACATTCCCGGCTGGAACCAGTTTTCCGAGGTTGCCGGCACCGGCGCATCGGCCGCTCCTGCGGGTGGAGGTGTATCCTGCGGACGCATTTCCGCTATGACGCGGTACAGCGTCCGAAAGATGAAGTCATGCACCAGCCTGCTTTCACGGAAGCGCACCTCGTGCTTGGTCGGGTGCACGTTCACGTCCACCAGCGCAGGATCAAGCTCCAGATACAATACATAGGCCGGATGGCGACCATGATAGAGCACATCCTGGTAGGCCTGACGTACCGCATGGGTCACGACCTTGTCACGAATCACTCGGCCGTTAACAAAAAAGTACTGCTGATCGGGCTGGGCGCGAGAGAAAGTTGGCAGCCCCATCCAGCCCCAGAGGCGCAGTCCGGACGCTTCAGCCATAACATCCAGCGCTACGGATTCGGCAACAAAGGATTTCCCCAGCAACTGAGCCAGTCGCTGCTCGCGCGCAACCTCATTCTCTGCCGCACGCAGCTGATGCACCACCTTACCGTTGTGGCGCAGATTGAAACCAACCCGATAACAGCTCAGCGCCAGACGTTTCACCACCTCTTCAAGGTGGCGAAATTCGGTTTTTTCAGTCTTGAGAAATTTGCGGCGTGCCGGGGTATTGAAAAACAGGTCACGCACCTCGACCGTGGTACCGATCGGGTGCGCTGCAGGAATGATCTCGGCCGCCATCTCGCGCCCCTGAGCCGTCACTGCCCAGGCACTGTTCTGCTCGGGTGGTCGGGAGGTCAGCGTCAGTCGCGAAACCGAACTGATACTGGCCAGTGCCTCACCGCGAAACCCCAAACTGCCAACCGCCTCAAGGTCTTCAAGCGCACCAATCTTGGACGTGGCATGTCGACTCAAGGCCAACGGCAGATCGGCCTTGTCGATTCCGCTGCCGTTATCACGCAGCCGAATCAGCTTGACTCCGCCTTGCTCGATATCCAGCTCAACCCGATCAGCACCGGAGTCCAGACTGTTCTCGAGCAGCTCCTTCACAACGGATGCGGGGCGTTCAACAACCTCGCCGGCAGCAATCTGGTTGGCCAGCTGAGGGGATAGCAGATGTATTCGTGTCATCAAAAACCTGAAGGTTAGCCGGTCGGGATGCGCAACACCTGACCGATGCGGATACTGTCATTGCTGAGCTGGTTAGCCTGACGCAGACGCTGAAGAGAAACGCCGTTACGCTGAGCGATTACGGACAGGGTATCCCCCGAGACCACCTTGTACAGACGCTCACCACCGGCAAGCTGATTGCCCGACTGTTTCTGCCACGCGATATAAGTGCCCGTCGGCGGTTTTTCCCAGAAATGGCCGGTAATGCCTCGGAAAATGGACTGTGCCATCTGGCGCTGATAACTGGCGGTCTTGAGTTTGCGGGCCTCTTCCGGGTTTGAAATAAAGCCGGTCTCAACCAGAATCGATGGAATATCCGGTGACTTGAGCACCACAAATCCTGCCTGCTCCACATGTTTTTTGTGCATCCGTGCAAAGCTGGACATATTGGCATGGATACGTGACGCCACCTTGTGACTGTCCTTGCGGCTGGCATTCATCGACATGTCCAGCAGGACACTGGCCAACACGTCATCCTTGTCGCCCAGACTCAGACTGCCAACACCACCGATCAGGTCTGCACTGTTCTCACGCTGAGCCAGCCAGCGACCCATTTCACTCGTTGCGCCTCGCCCTGACAACACCCATACGGATGCACCGCGGGCACGCGGATCCTTGAAGGCATCGGCATGGATCGAGACAAACAGGTCTGCATTGCTCTTGCGTGCCTTGCCGGTTCGCCCACGGAGGCTTATATAGTAGTCACTCGTACGGGTAAGCACGGCACGATAGCCTTTTTCGGCATCAATCAATCGCTTCAGTTCCTGCGCGATCTTGAGCACCACATCCTTTTCTCGTACGCCACCGGGACCAATGGCGCCCGGATCCTCTCCGCCATGTCCGGCATCAATGACCACTACCACATCTCGCTTGCCCTCTTCACCCGGAACCGGTACCACCGTCTTGGTAACGACTGCCTCTTCACGCATGGCAAGATCGACAACCAGTCGGTGGCCATACTGTTCGTTGGGTTTGAGATCAAAGCTCTTGGGACGGACTTCACTTTTAAGGTCCAGCACAATACGCAGGCCATCGCCTCGGGCACTGTGCCGTATTTGACTGACAGGGCTTTCCTCAAGGCCGAGTCCATCCAGAGAGGCCTGCAAACGAGCCCGGTCGATGTCGATCACCACCCGGTCAGGCCCCGATAGCGTAAACAGCTTATGCTCTACCGGGCCACTCAGATCAAACACCAGGCGCGTGTTGTCCGGTGCCAGCCAGGCACGAACATTCTGGATGTCTTGCACCGCCTGAGCCTGAGGCACAAGCAGCAACATCAACAGCAGTGAGCTCAGTAGACGCAATGTTTTCATCAACCCGTGTCCGTATTGCGGAGTACCATCAGTTTATCGGCAATATCCCTGCCTTTTTGAGTATTATCCACCAGCCTCAGGTGACGTCCACTGCCACTGAGCCGTATATGCAGTTCAAGGTCAGCCTGCGGCAGGATGCCCGCCCCCTTTTCCGGCCATTCGATCAAACAGAGCGCATCGCTGGCAAAATAGTCCCGTATACCCAGATATTCCAGCTCCTCCGGGTCGCTCAGCCGATACAGATCAAAATGATACACGCTGCCCATTGGCGTTTCATAGGGTTCGACAAGGGTATAGGTTGGACTCTTGACCGAGCCGGTGTGCCCACGGCCACGCAATACGCCTCGGCTGAGCGTGGTTTTCCCCATCCCGAGATCACCGTGCAAAAAAATCACGCCACCCGCTTCTACCGCGTGAGCCAGCTGTTCGCCACAGCGAATCATCTCGGCTTCATTCGCCAGAAAAACATCCATCCCCTTGCCACCTTCAATCGAGCCCACTCAATACCCGCCTTACCCGTGTGATAAGATCAGTGGCGAGCAACCCGCGCTCACCCTGCTCTTGTGCGCAAAGGTCGGCGGCACGTGCATGTACGTACACGCCGGCACGCGCCGCGTCTATGGCACTGAGCCGTTGCGCCCTGAGCGCACCGATGATACCGGAGAGTACATCCCCCATGCCACCACAGGCCATTCCGGGGTTGCCGGCACTGCACAGATGCAGCCCATCGCCATCAAAGCTCAAACTGCCTGCACCCTTCAATACAACCGTGCCGCCAAGCTGTTGCTGCAGCTCGCGTACCGCATCAAACCGATTCCGCTGCACCTGCGCCGTGTCACGCCCAAGCAGCCGGGCAGCCTCACCCGGGTGTGGTGTCAGAATCCAGTCGTGCTGCCCGGCTGACAAGTGGTGGCGATGCTGCAGCAGGTTCAGGGCATCCGCATCCAACACCAGAGGCTTGCCGCTGGCCAGCGCCTTCTGCAGCAGCTGATCCGCCCAGGCACTCTGACCAAGTCCTGGACCGACCACCAGCACATCCGGCCGCTCCAGCAGGGGCTGCAGGTCCTGCCCTGAGTTGACACCGGCAGCCATCACCTCAGGCGCACGCGTCAGGGCTGCGGTCACATGTTCAGGTCGCGTCGCCAGAGAAACCAGACCAGCACCACTTCTTGCCGCCGCTTCAGCTGCCATCAACGCGGCGCCCCCCATGCCATGATCGCCCCCAATGACCAGCACATGACCAAACAGCCCCTTGTGGGACGATCGCCGCCGTGGCGGCAACAGCTTTGCCAGATCATCCCGATCGGTACGAAATGCACTGGGGGAAATATCTTCATACACCTCATCCGGCAACAACAGGCCATCAAATCTGAGGGCTCCACAGTGATCCACACCCTCATGGGTCAGCAGTCCCTGCTTGAGAGCAATGAAGGTGACCGTCAAATCCGCCTTGACCGCAACGCCCAGTACGGCACCGGTATCACTGCACAGGCCCGAAGGGATATCCACGGCCAGTACCGGGCGGTGGCTGCGGTTGATCTGCAGAATCAGGTCCGCGACCTCACCTCTGACTTCCCCCCTGACACCGGTGCCGAGCAGTGCATCGACCAGTACATCTCCGGTGAATTCAACTCCAGGGTGCCAACGCTGCAGGCGAACGCCGACGGCCTCCGCCCACTGCCAGGCCGCCAGCGCCTCGCCATGCAACCGATCCACATAATCGTCTTCCAGCACCAGTACCTGCACCTCCATGCCCTGCTGCCAGGCCAGTCCCGCCATGATCAGTCCATCACCGCCGTTGTTGCCGGCACCACAGGCAATGGTCAGACGTTGACGCCCTGGCCAACGCGCCAGCAGCTCGGCAAAGGCGGCATGACCGGCACGCTGCATCAGGCGAAAACCGGGAATGCCAAACTGCTCAATAGCGGTGCGATCAAGGGCACGGCTCTGGTCAGCCGTGTATAATGCTCCGGGCAGGTCTGATCTGCTCATGACTCACGAACTCCTTTTATTATCAGTTCATTATAGTGGATGGACTGAGCGCTATGGCAAACGGTTCCCATGTCTGACGATGCAACGGCACACTTTGAACAACTGGCACAGGCATTAAAAGCCCAGGCACGTGCGCTGGGCTTTCAGGACTGCGCCATCACCCTGCCCGATGCCAGCGCTGAAACCGAATCCTACCTGCAGTGGCTGGAAGCGGGGCACCAGGCCGACATGGCCTACCTGAAGGAAAATCTGGACAAGCGCTTCAACCCCGAATTGCTGCAGCCGGGCACCCGGCGCATCATCATGCTGCGCATGGACTACCTGCCTGCAGAGGCGCCCATCGTTCGGGTTCTCAAAGATGCCGACAGCGCCTATATTGCCCGCTACACGCTGGGCCGCGACTATCACAAACTGATGCGCAAGAGGCTGAAACAGCTGGGACAGTGGCTGGACAGTCAGATCGAAGGCCAGGGGGTACAGTTCAGGCCCTTCGTGGACAGTGCTCCGGTGCTGGAACGACCTCTGGCCCGAAACGCGGGGCTGGGCTGGATCGGCAAGCATACACTGTTGCTCAACCGTCATGCCGGCTCATGGTTTTTGCTGGGGGAGCTGTTCATTGATCTGCCATTGCCAATCGACCCTCCAGAAACCGAACAACACTGCGGCCGCTGCAGCGCCTGTCTGGATGTCTGCCCGACCAATGCCTTTCCGGAACCCTACGTGCTTGATGCTCGCCGCTGCATCTCCTACCTCACCATTGAAAACAAGGGTGCCATCCCGCTGGAGCTGCGTCCGCTGATGGGCAACCGCATTTTCGGCTGTGACGACTGTCAGCTGATTTGCCCCTGGAACCGCTTTGCACGTCGCTCCAGCGAGCCCGATTTTCAGCCACGACACGGGCTGGATCAGGCCTCACTGCTGGAGCTGTTTCTCTGGGACGAACCTACCTTCCTCGCACGCACCGAAGGATCAGCCATTCGCCGCACCGGCTACGAGGGGTGGCAGCGCAATCTGGCCGTTGCCCTTGGCAACGGGAGCGGCGGCCAGGCTGTCATAAGCGCGTTGCTCAACCGACGAACAGGTGCATCACCCATGGTGGCTGAGCATATCGACTGGGCGCTGCAGCAGCTCAATGACCGCAGTACGCCTCGCCCGTTGCCGATTCTCGCCCACCCCGGGGCGAAGCGTCTGCCGGAGTAGGGTTACAGGCGGAAAAAGTGACGGCGATAGTGACGCAGCTCTTCAATGGATTCACGAATGTCATCCAGTGCCAGATGCGTCCCCTGCTTCTTGAAACCGTCCATAATGCCGGGCTTCCAGCGCTTGGCCAGCTCCTTGATCGTACTCACATCGAGATTTCGATAGTGAAAGAACGCTTCCAGTTCGGGCATGTACCGCCACAGAAAGCGTCGATCCTGACCAATGCTGTTGCCACACATCGGCGATGCACCCTTTTCACTGTGCTGACGCAGAAAAGCGAGTATTTGCTGTTCCGCTTCCTGTTCAGAGATAGTGCTGGCACGCACCCGGTCCGTCAGCCCGGACTGACCATGCTGGCGCGTGCACCATTCATCCATCCGTGACAACACCGTATCAGGCTGGTGCACCGCGATGACCGGACCCTCCGCGATCAAATTCAGATCCGAATCGGTCACGATCGCCGCCATCTCGATGATACGGTCCGTATCCGGATTGAGACCGGTCATCTCCAGGTCAACCCAGACCAGATTATCCTTCAGCGCCATGCACCCTTTCTCCCCTGGCAATACTGTCAATTTTTCTCGGATTGGAATACCTTAGCACGTCAATGAACAAAGCTGTGAGCGAGTGACACCCGCCGGATGGGAAAACGCAAGGTAAACCGCCGCCAGGCCTGGCGCATCGACAAAATTCAATCTGAACGGGCTGCCCGCGCAGAACGCCGTGACGCTCTGATCGAGGAGCAGCTTGAGGGCGGCGAACTGGGCCCTGAGCAGCATGGCCTGATCATTTCCCACTTTGGCCGACAGGTCGATGTGGAAGCACTTGAGGGAGAAAGCAAGGGAGAAATCCTGCGCTGCCACCTGCGCACCCACCTGGGCCAGCTGGTCACCGGTGACCGCGTCATCTGGCGGCGCTCCCCGGACAGCGGTGTTGTGGTCGCTGTGCTTGATCGCCACAGCGAACTCCTGCGCCCCAACAACCACGGCGAACTGAAGCCGGTAGCCGCCAACATCGACTATATCGTGATTGTGATTGCCGTCGAGCCTTATGCCCACGCCAATCTGATCGATCGCTACCTGGTCGCCGCCGAAGCGAGCAACATTGAACCGGTTCTGCTGCTGAACAAGGCTGATCTGCTCAATGAGGATAATCGACAGCGGCTTGAGCCCCTGCTGGAACTCTATCGCTCGCTGGGGTACCGAACGCTGCTGGCATCCACAGCCAGCAGTCATGGCCTTGACGAACTCAAGGCGTTACTGGCTGATCATATCAGTGTTTTCGTGGGCCAATCCGGCGTCGGCAAATCCTCTTTGATCAACAGCCTGCTGCCCGGGGCGGACCTTCGGGTTGGTGCGCTGTCAGAGCAGTCACGCAAGGGGCGCCACACAACAACAACTGCCCGCCTGTTCCATTTCCCGGACGGGGGCGACCTGATCGACTCTCCAGGCATACGTGAATTTGCCCTTTGGCACATGACGGAAGATCAAGTCCTGAGCGGCTTCAGGGAACTGGCCCAACTGCAGGGGCATTGCCGCTTTCGTGACTGTCGACACGAGCAGGAACCCGGATGCGCCTTTCTTGAAGCCGTGGACAATGGCACCATCAGCGAACAGCGTTTCAACAGTTATCGCCAGATTCTCAATTCCATGCAGGACAGCCGCTGAATGATGGAGGATTCCAACCGGCCATGAGCAGTACCCCTTGCCTCTACGGTATTGAAGCCTGGACCGACTATCTCTGCGAGCGAGGCCTTCCTGTTCGTGTCAGTGTGCTGACTCGCTTCAGGCGCTTGCTTGGAGATGACAACACCACACTCAACCAGCTGGCCGAACTGATTCGTTCTGACCCGGTCCTGAGCCTGCACGTCACCCGAATGGCCCAAAAGCTGCACGTGGCGAAAGGGTCCAGCGTGACCAGTATCGACCATGCCGTGAACTCGGTTGGTCTCGACCAGCTGTCACTACTGTCAGAAGGCCTGCAAAGCCTGAAAATCAACCCCCGCAGTACACAGCAGAAAATGTATTTCCGCGCTATCGCCGACAGCCTGCACGCATCAAGTCAGGCTGCCGAACTGTGCCGCTACCGGGGGCTGCCACACGTGGAAGAGGTACGTTTGGCCGCGTTGCTCTACGGGTTTGGACACTGGCTGCTCTGGCTGTATGCACCCTTGCACAAGCACGAATATCAAAAAAAGGTATTGCTGGAAAAAGTGGATGTGGCGCTTGCAGAACAGGATGTTTTCGGCTGTACCGTACAGTCCCTGAGCGCCGAGCTGGCACAGCGCTGGGGACTTCCCGAGTTGACGCTGGCAGCTCTGGATCACGGCACATCACCCTCACGGTCCGACCTGCACCTGCTGCACCGACGTGCCCTCAATGATCCACGGCTTGGACAACTGGAACAGCGTGAGATCAATCAGCTGACACAGGAGCGTTTTTTTCCCGTGAAGCTGGGCAACTGGCTGGCTCTGACCAGCACCCGTGGCTGGCACAGCAAGAAAACCCTTCGCCTCTATGATATTGCCGCTGACTTCCTGAGCTGGCCCCGCGACAGACTGATCGCACACCTGCACCAAACCTGCGCCGAGGCCTCACGTCACTACCATGTTCCCGGTACGCTGAGTCCTGCCGCACAGATGCTGTTACTGCCGTCCGACGAGATGCTGTCAGGACTTGTTGAAAGCCGTGAGTTGCAACAACTGCAACAGCACTATCCGCCACCGGAAAAACCTGCACTTGAGCCGGCACCCCTAACTCCCAGGGAGCCGGCAGAAGCCGTCGAACGCCCCGCTGCCACCTCTCATGCGCAGGAGACGATTTACCGCCAGGTTCTGCAACGCCTGCAGGAAGGCTACCCGCTGTATACCAAGCCGGCGCACATTCTTCAGGCCTTGCTGCAAGGGCTTCATCAAGGACTGGGCCTTGCCCGTATCGCTCTGCTGCTGATCAATCCCCATAAGCAGCTTCTGCACTGCGCGCGCACACTGGGCATGCCTGATACAGCCACCATCAGTGAGCTCTCGCTGGACCTTGAGATACCCAGCCTGTTCAAGCGCCTGACGGACAAACCCGCCGGCATCTGGCTGGACAGCACCAAACGCAAGACGCTTCGTCCCATGCTGCCGGACGCCTTTGTTGACTCCGCCCACAGCGGAGACTATTTGCTCATGTCGGTGTTCAACAAGGGCGCGCCTTTGGCGGTTGTGTATGCCGATGATGGTGCAGACTGCCCGCAACTGTCCGAATTCCAGTACGAACAGTTTCGTCAGCTCTGTGCCGCCGCCACGCTGGCATTGAGGCGCCTGTGAGCCCGACCTTTGAGACTTGGCTCAGGCTTCGTTATGATCAAACCAATTTCATCTGAACAGTTGCATTTCACCCATGCTGACACTCCCTCTGGTCGTTGAACCCCAGACACTTAAGTCCTGCCTGCAACACCCCGACTTGCTGATTCTCGATCTGTCCAGCCAGGACCACTACGATCAGGGTCACGTACCCGGTGCGGTTCGTATGGATGCCAGCCGCCTGCTGCGTGCAGAAGGTCCTGTTCCAAATTTGATCCCCACCACAGAACAGCTTTCAGCCCTGTGTTCAGAGCTGGGCATTGGGCCCGGCACGCACGTACTGGCCTATGATGATCAGCTGGGCCCCTGGGCCGGTCGCCTGGCCTGGACGCTGCACTGCATCGGTCATACCCGAGTTTCGGTTCTGAACGGCCAATTGGCCGGCTGGATTGCTGCCGGTTTTGACACAGAAACCAAAGCCAACGCACCAATGCCGATTGAACGCCAGGTCAACATCACACGGCCCGAGCTGATCATGAGTGCAGATGATATTCTGGCTGCGGTGAACCGGAATCAACTGACCGTCTGGGACGCCCGCTCCTCAGCCGAATTTTCTGGCGAAAAGGTTGTCAACGCCCTCCGGGGTGGTCACGTTCCGGGGGCGCGTCATCTGGAATGGACAGACCTGCTGGAGAAGGGGGACATTCCGCGCTTGAAGCCAGCTGATGAACTGAAGCAGTGCCTGCAACAGGCCGGCATTGGACTGGACCAGCCGGTGGTTACGCACTGTCAGACACACCGGCGCTCGGGCCTGACCTGGCTCGTCGGTACCTGGCTGGGCATGGAGCAGCTCTCCTGCTATGACGGCTCCTGGTTTGAGTGGGGCAACCGCCCTGATCTGCCTGTTGAACAATCCACTACTGAATAAGTGAAGGCCGAGTTGAAAGACACATTGTTTATTCTGCTGCAACATCTTGTACCCCAGCACCTGCTGTCACGACTGGTTGGACGTCTGGCTGAGTGCCGGGCCGTCTGGGTCAAGAACCTGTTCATCAACACGTTTCGCAAGCACTACGGTGTCGACATGAGCGAAGCCGTGCAACCGGATCCCGAAGCGTATGAGCACTTTAACGCTTTTTTCACCCGTGCCTTGAAACCGGACGCCCGTCCGCTCGACCCAACGCCGGGTGCCGTGTTGTCACCTGCCGATGGCGCCATCAGCCAGCTTGGAAAAATTGAACACGGTCGCATTTTCCAGGCAAAAGGGCGCAGCTACGCCCTGACAACCCTGCTCGGTGGCGACCCCCGCCGGGCGGAACCCTTTGTCGATGGCGAGTTTGCGACCATCTATCTGTCACCGTGTGACTATCACCGCGTTCACATGCCACTGGCGGGAACACTCAGGGAAAGCGTCTATATTCCCGGTGACCTGTATTCAGTCAACGGCACCACCGCCGAAGGGGTCGAAAACCTGTTTGCCCGCAACGAGCGCTTGGTGACCATTTTCGAAACCGAGCACGGCCCCATGGCGATGGTGCTGGTGGGTGCAATGATTGTGGCCGGCATTGAAACCGTCTGGAATGGCCAGGTCGCCCCCGTGTCACGCCAGCCACGAATTCTGGATCAATTTGGTGAGACCACTCCCCCTCAGCTGGACAAAGGCGCCGAGATGGGACGCTTCAAACTGGGCTCCACCGTGATTCTTCTGTTTCCTGAAGGCCGAATGAGCTGGCTGGACCGTTTCAAGGCCGGCAGCGCAGTCCGGATGGGTGAGCAACTTGGTCAGGCATCACCGAACCAATAGCCCTGCCGATTGTCGGCTGATAGAGCCCCGCTGATGGATTACACTGCAACCAGATGAGGTCGCAACGGAGAACAGCATGAATACACACTGGGTAAAACGGCTCAAGCACCCCGAATTCGAGCTTGAGGGCAATCGACTGATCAAGGTGCCATCCGCCGAACACAGTACCCATTACGTGCCACTGACCGACTACAGCATCATTTCAGTCACAGGTCCGGACGCCCACAAGTTTCTTCAGGGGCAGCTGACCTGTGACCTGAATGAAGTTGACAAACTGGGGGCTCTGCCGGGGGCACACTGCAACATCAAGGGGCACATGCACAGCCTGTATCAGGTCATGCGCGCCAGCGACTCGGGGTACTGGTTGCGGATTCGTACCGATATGGCCGATAACGCCCTTACCCTGCTCAAGAAATACATTATTTTCTCAAAGGCGGAAGCAACGCTTGAGCCCGATCTGATCGGCATTGGATTGCACGGCCCGGATGCGACCGAGATCGGCGACAGCCTGAGTGCCAATTTCGGCATTGCCCATCTGCTGGTAACGGAACGCCCGGGGGCGCGTCGTGAATGCTGGTTCCACTCGCGCCTGATGCCTCAGGTCCTGGAGCTGGTTGAACAACATGCCAGCGTTGCCGAGCGCAATGACTGGGAACGGCTTGAAATTGATGCCGGCATTCCTGAACTGTCACCCGCTACAGCCGAGGCCTTCATCCCGCAAATGACTAATTTGCAGGCACTTAAGGGCGTCAGTTTTACCAAGGGGTGTTACACCGGACAGGAGATCGTCACGCGCCTGCAGCACCGAGGTCAGCTCAAGAAGCCGATGTATCTGGCAGAAATTCATACTCATGAGACTCCAGAGCCCGGCCAGACTCTGGCCACTCAGGAGAAGGACAATGCCGGTCAGGTCGTCCGCGCCGCCCATATTCCAGGCGGGTATCGCGTTCTGGCCGTCATCGTCAAGGATTTGGCCGACAGCGAAACCCTGCACCTTGGCAACAGCGAAGGCCCTGAGCTCAAACTGCTGCCACTGCCCTATGAGCTGGACCCGGCCCTGTTTCAGAGCAAACGATGACACGCGGCGTCCGCATCCGCGGACGCCATGAGCACCGGTTCAGTCCTCGGCGTTGCCTGAAAGCTGTGTAGCCTCGGGCAACTGCCACTCAATCGGTTGCAGCCCTTTCTCTGTCAACCAATGATTGGCCTGACTGAAGTGGCGGCAGCCCAGAAAGCCACGATGAGCTGACAGTGGTGAAGGATGCGGGGCCTTGAGCACCAGATGCCGATTTCGGTCGATATTGGCACCCTTCTTCTGTGCATAACTGCCCCAGAGCATGAATACCACATGTTCACATTGTTCATTGACCAGCGAAATTACCCGATCAGTGAACTGCTCCCAGCCCTTACCCTGATGGGCATTGGCGTTGCCCTGCTCTACCGTTAGTACCGCATTGAGCAACAGCACGCCCTGGCGTGCCCAGTGTTCCAGATAGCCGTGACGCGCAGGCTCTATTCCCAGATCGGCCTGCAGCTCCTTGTAGATATTGACCAGTGAGGGCGGGACACGTACACCGGGTTTGACCGAGAAACACAGCCCATGCGCCTGACCGGGCTGGTGGTAAGGGTCCTGGCCAATTATCACGACCTTGACCTGATCCAGCGGCGTGGCTTCCAGCGCATGAAACCAGTTTGACGAGTGTGGATAGATCACCTTGTGTGCCGCTTTTTCCGCCTGCAAAAAGCCTTTCAACGCCTGCATGTAGGGCTGATCAAATTCCGGCTGCAGCCAGGGCTGCCAGCTGGGTGCCTTGTCCAGTGCCATAGTGTTTTCCGATCATCAGTGCCATAAACAAACAGGGCCACTCGTCGTGGCCCTGTGGATAACTCATTGCGTGGCGTCAGTCTTCATCCACGCGGACGCATGGCCGGGAACAGCAGTACATCTCGGATCGACGCTGAATCGGTAAACAGCATCACCAGACGGTCGATGCCGATCCCTTCACCCGCCGTCGGCGGCAGACCGTACTCCAGCGCATTGATGTAGTCGGCATCATAGTGCATCGCTTCATCATCACCGGCGTCCTTCTCTTCCACCTGCTTGCGGAAGCGCTCGGCCTGGTCTTCGGCATCATTGAGCTCCGAGAAGCCGTTGGCCAGTTCGCGGCCTGCCACAAAGAACTCGAAACGATCGGTCACGTGCGGGTTGTTGTCGTTGCACCGCGCCAACGGGCTGACTTCGGTCGGGTACTCGGTGATGAAGGTCGGCTGATGCAGGCGGTGTTCCACGGTCTTCTCGAAAATCTCGATCTGAACCTTGCCCAGTCCCCAGCTGTCCTTCACTTCGATATCCATGCGCTCGGCGATCTGGCGCGCAGCCGCTTCATCGGCCAGTGCCTCGGCGGTGATTTCCGGGTTGTAGTGCAGGATAGAGTCGAACACGCTCATGCGGGTAAAGGGTTTGCCCATGTCGTACTCGAAGGTTTCCAGCACCTCGCCCTCTTCGTTGCGCACGGTGTTTACCACTGTGGTGGTACCCAGCACATCCTGGGCCACGGTGCGCAGCATGTCTTCGGTCAGGTCCATCAGATCATTGTAGTCGGCATAGGCCTGATAGAACTCGATCATGGTGAACTCGGGGTTGTGGCGTGTGGAAAGCCCCTCGTTACGGAAGTTGCGGTTGATCTCGAACACGCGCTCGAAGCCACCCACCACCAGACGCTTGAGGTACAGCTCAGGCGCGATACGCAGGTACATCTGCAGGTCCAGTGCGTTGTGGTGTGTCGTGAACGGACGCGCGGTAGCCCCACCCGGGATCGGGTGCAGCATCGGTGTCTCCGCTTCAATGAAGCGGCGATCGATCAGATACTTGCGGATGCCGGCCACGATCTTCGAGCGCATCTCGAACACCTTGCGCGACTGTTCGTTCATGATCAGGTCGACATAGCGCTGGCGGTAGCGCATCTCCATGTCCTGCAGGCCCTTGAACTTGTCAGGCAGCGGACGCAGGCTCTTGGTCAACAGCTGGAATTGCTCCATGTCGACGTACAGGTCGCCCTTGCCGGACTTGTGCAGCACACCGCTGACACCGATGATGTCGCCCAGGTCCACGGTTTTGGCAAACGCACGGGCTTCCTTGTTTACGTACAGCTGGATACGACCGCTCATGTCCTGCAGTACCATGAAGGCACCGCGGTTGAGCATCACACGACCGGCCACGGCAACGCGAATCCCGGCCTGCTCCAGCTCTTCCTTGCTCTTGTCGCCATGTGCCTGCTGCAGATCTTCTGCATAGCTGTCACGGCGGAAGGTATTGGGGAAGGCATTGCCGGTCTCACGCAGTGCCGCGAGCTTTTCGCGGCGCTCGGCGATCAGGCGGTTTTCGTCTTGCTGCACATTTTGCTGCACGTTGTTGTCTGACATCGGGGTTACCTTAAAACGAATGCTTAGAGGCCGGCCTTGAGGCTGGCTTCGATAAACTGATCCAGATCGCCATCAAGTACACGATCACAGTTGGAGGTCTGTACGCCGGTACGCAAATCCTTGATGCGCGAATCATCCAGCACATAGGAACGGATCTGGCTGCCCCAGCCGATATCGGCCTTGGAGTCTTCCACTTCCTGTGCCGCTTCACGACGCTTGAGCATCTCCATTTCGTAGAGCTTGGCACGCAACTGCTTCATACACACGTCGCGGTTCTGGTGCTGGGAGCGGGCAGACTGGCTCTGCACCACAATACCGGACGGCTCATGGGTAATACGCACAGCGGACTCGGTACGGTTAACGTGCTGACCACCGGCACCGGAGGCTCGGTATACGTCTACACGCAGGTCGGCCGGATTGATTTCGATCTCGACGTTGTCGTCAATTTCGGGGGATACGAACACGGATGAGAATGACGTATGACGGCGACCACCGGAGTCGAACGGCGACTTGCGCACCAGGCGGTGCACGCCGGTTTCGGTTCGCAGCCAGCCAAACGCGTATTCGCCTTCAAAACGGATGGTGGCAGACTTGATACCGGCCACCTCGCCGCCCGAGACTTCAACCAGCTCGGTCTTGAAGCCTTTGCTCTCGCCCCAGCGCAGGTACATGCGCAACAGCATATTGGCCCAGTCCTGTGCCTCGGTACCACCGGAGCCGGCCTGAATATCAAGGAAGCAATTGCTGCCATCGGCTTCGCCGGAAAACATGCGACGAAACTCCAGCTGTTCCAGCTGAGCTCTGAGACGCTCCACATCGGCTTCAACTTCAACCACGGTGTCTTCGTCGTCTTCTTCGACGGCCATATCGAGCAGATCGCGTGCATCGCTGATACCGGTGGTCAACTCATCGATGGTCTTGACCACAGTTTCAAGGCCGGAGCGCTCACGTCCCAGCTGCTGCGCGTTCTCGGGATTGTTCCACACACCCGGATCTTCCAGCTCGCGCTCAACTTCCTCAAGCCGTTCACGTTTGCCATCGTAATCAAGGTATCCGCGCAACGCCTGTGTGCGCTCGCTGAACTCTTTCAGACTGTTGAGAATCGGATTGATTTCCATGGTGTGGCTACAAACTCGCTGCTTGGAAAAAGGGGAGTATTCTACCTGATCCGCCGGCCTGTTTGAATGATTGTGCAGCAGTTCCCGATTCTGTGTCTTTCCCCCTCGACTTGACCCTCAAGGTCAGCAAAAATGATGACCTCACACGGGAGGTCTGCATGAAAGGGAAACATGTTTTGCCTGCAGCATATGCACTGCTGCCGCTGTCCGCGCAGGCATCACTGCAGGCGTCACCACAGCTGCTTGATCTGACCACCAGCGCCTATGGCTATCTGGCACTGCTCATCTTTCTGCTGGGTTACCTGTTTGTCGTCATGGAAGAGAAGCTTGCCCTGCGCAAGTCAAAGCCCGTCATTGTTGCAGCCGGACTGATTTGGGTACTGGTTGGCATTGCCTACCATCAACATGGCGATCAAGTCACCGCGGGGGCCGAGCTTCGGCTTTACATACTGGATTACGCGGAACTGTTCCTGTTTCTGCTGGCGGCCATGACGTTCGTGAACATGCTGGAGGAGCGGCGCGTATTTGAGGCGCTGCGAACCTGGCTGGTTTCGCGAGGGTTTTCGCTGCGCAGTATCTACTGGATCACCGGCGCCCTTACCTTCTGCATCTCGCCGATTGCCGACAACCTCTCAACCGCACTGTTGATGGGAGCCGTGGTGCTCGCGGTCGGCAACCATAACTACCGCTTCATTTCGGTCGGCTGTATCAATGTGGTGGTCGCCGCCAATGCAGGCGGTGCCTTCAGCCCGTTTGGCGACATTACCACTCTGATGGTCTGGCAACAGGGTCACGTGTCATTCGTACAGTTTTCACACCTCCTGCTGCCGGCACTGGTCAACTGGCTGCTGCCGGCACTGCTGATGAGTATCGCCATTGAAAATGCACGGCCAGCCACTGTTCAGCGTCATCAACGAATGAAAAAGGGAGGCATTACCATCATCTTGATGTTTCTGGCCACGATTGTCTCCGCCGTACTGGTACACAGCCTGCTCAACCTGCCCCCTGTACTGGGCATGATGACCGGTCTGGGCGTATTGAAACTCTACGGCTATTACCTGAGCCTGCATGATCCGATTTTTCGCGAACAGGGCCACATCACTCACCATCATGCAGAAAACAGCAGCAATCATGGCATGCTGCGCGGTGACCATACCGGTGTGGTGCGGCGCTTTGATATTTTCAAGGTAGTGGAGCGTGCGTCCTGGGACACGTTGATGTTTTTCTACGGGATTGTGCTCTGTGTTGGCGGACTGGCGACATTGGGCTACCTGAACAATCTGTCCGGTTTGATCTACGGCAACCTGGATATGGCCCTGGCCAACAGCCTGATCGGGCTGCTGTCAGCCATTGTGGACAATATCCCCATCATGTTTGCCGTACTGTCCATGGATCCGGGCATGACCCTGGATCAGTGGCTGCTGGCGACACTGACGGTTGGCACCGGCGGCTCGCTGTTATCCATCGGCTCCGCTGCCGGTGTGGCATTAATGGGACAGGCGCAGGGAACCTATACGTTCATGAGCCATCTGAAATGGAGCTGGGCCATCCTGATCGGATACGGGGCCAGCATAATGTGCCACCTCTGGTTAACTGGACTCTGATATGACCGAATACACTGCCAAACTGGAAAGGAAGCCCGTATGGGATATTTTTGTACGTCTGTTTCACTGGAGCCTGGCCGCCAGCGTGCTGTTTGCCTGGTGGACCAGCGAACAGGGTGGAAACTGGATGACCTGGCACATGTATGCCGGCTATACCGTACTCGGGCTGGTGCTGTTCCGGGTTTTATGGGGCCTGTTCGGAAGCCACTATGCTCGCTTCAGTGAATTTGTCAGCTGTCCCGTCACGACATTTCGCTATGCCATGCAGCTGTTGCGACGCAAGGAGCCGCACCACCTGGGACACAACCCCCTTGGCGGGTGGATGGTGATCGCACTGCTGTTGCTGGCACTTGCACAGGCCGGTACCGGGCTGTTTGCCAATGATGAAATCTTTACGGAAGGACCTTTGGTCCACTTGATCAGCTATGACCTGAGCGTTGAGATCACGCGCTGGCACAAGTGGCTGTTTGATATTCTCCTGATCGCCGTTGGCCTGCACCTGCTGGGGGTTATCTACCATCAGCTGCTGAAGAAAGAGAAGCTCGTACAAGCGATGCTGCACGGCAAAAAAACCGCAGCGGCAGAACACCCGGCCTATCCCTACGCCCCGGCCCTGCGCGGCCTTGCGTTGGCGCTGGTTTCAGCTGCCATTATCTGGGGCCTGCTCAACCTGTTGTGAAACAGCAGGGGCGCCCTGTGGCGCCCCTGCGTTTACGACACTCGGGAGGTGTCACTCCTTGAAGTTGTCGTGGCAACCCTTGCAGGTTTTGCCAACCTCACCAAACGCAGGACGGATCTGGTCCATGTCACCGGTTTTGGCGGCCACCGCGAGAGCATCTGCCTTTTCCGCAAACATGCTCATGCCCGCTTCAAACTTCTCCCGGTTCTCCTCAATGGCTGGCAGCGCATCGGTATCGCCGGTGTAGGAGCCGGCCACAAAGCCTTCCAGCGGCAGTTTGCTAAGCTGCGCAACGATTTCGGCACGACGCGCAAAATCATCGGCATTGTAATCCTGTTTGCCCTTGACCACTTCTCCCATGGTGCCAAAGTGCCACTTAACGGCGCTGAATACGCCCTGGCGGTACTTGATGGCATCTTCCGCTTCCACAGCCTGAGCAGCCACGCTGCCAAACATCATAGCTCCAGCCAGTCCAAGCATTGCGATCTGTTTCATATCAACTTTCCCTTTTCATTGATGGTCTGAGTCCGATTCTATATGAGCACAACCTAATCCAACAAGTTCCCCTGCTGAAGCGTTATACTGGAAACCTTTTGGCAGAATCTCTTTACGATGCAAACCTCTACTCGTTTCGTGTTGCGCCTGTTGATCCCTTTTGCACTGGGCTACTGGCTGTCCTACCTGTTTCGTGTCATCAATGCGGTGGTCGCCCCCCACATCATGGCCGACCTGGGTATCAGCGCCGCAACTCTGGGATTCATCTCCAGCGCCTATTTCCTGACGTTTGCCGCTTGTCAGATCCCGTTGGGCATTCTGCTGGACCGCTATCAAACGCGCAGCGTGGCATCAACACTCCTGTTGTTTGCAGCCGCGGGGAGCCTGATCTTTGCATGGGCAGACAACAGTCTGATTCTCTGGATTGGGCGCGGCCTGATTGGCATTGGCGTGTCGGCCTGCCTGATGGCCGCATTCAAGTGCTATGCCAGCTGGCTCAAGCGCGAGCAATTGCCTGTGATAAATGGCCTGCAACTCACCAGCGGCGGGCTCGGTGCGCTCAGCGCCACGGCCCCTATCGAGTTTGCGCTGACATTGACGGACTGGCGCGGAATTTTCATCGTCACCGCCGTGCTGAGCCTGCTGATTGCCCTGCTGGTACGAGCATGGATACCCAAAACAGCCACACAGCCCCACACCGAGAGTATTCTGACACAGCTGAAGCAGACCTGGTCCGTGGTGCGCTCGCCGGCATTCTATCAATTGGCTCCGGCCAGTATGCTGTCGCAGTCAGTGTTCATTGCCACCCAGTCACTCTGGGCAGGTCTTTGGCTGCAACAGGTAAGTCAGCTTGATCCTTCGACATCCGCCGGCATGCTGTTTGTATCCGCTGCAAGCATGGTGGCCGGATTTCTGCTGCTCGGTATCATCACCGGGAAGCTCAATCGTCTGGGCATCAGTACCCCAACAGTCAGCTTCATGGGCATGCTGTGCTTTACGCTGGCACTGCTCTGGATTCAGTTGCGTCACACCGATGCCAGCCTGATCGCCTGGGCGTTGTTCGGCTTTTTCGGCACGTCAGGCACACTCATGTTCGCCGGTTTGGCGCAGCAATTTCCTGTCGAAATCAGTGCACGCGTCAGCACCAGCCTGAATTTGGGCATTTTCCTGGGTGCATTTGTCGTTCAGTGGGGGATGGGAGCCATTATCGGCCTTTGGCCATCGGAGGATGGCCAGCATTACCCGGCTGAAGCCTTTCGCTGGGCGCTGGGCAGTGCCACTATGCTTCAGGCTTCATCACTGGGCTGGTATCTGCTGTGCCGCTGGCGCAAACGGGATCACGCCTCAAAGGCGGCCAGTACCTGAGGCAGCCAAGCCTGAATACGCTCTTCGCTGAGGCTGCGCTCACCATCCTCGTCCAGCGCAAGGCCTACAAAATACTGGCCATCGGCCGTAAGCGCCCGCGATGCCTCAAAACGATAGCCGGCAACCGGCCAGGGTACGACGACCTCACCACCGGCAGCCTTGAGGGCATCACACAGAGTGCCCATGGCGTCGAGAAACCACTCACCATAGCCAAGCTGATCACCCAAACCAAACAACGCTATTTTCTTGCCGCTGAAGTCCAGCGTCAGCAGCTCTGACCAATGCTCATCCCAATCTTCCTGCAATTCACCGAAATCCCAGGTCGGGATACCCATGATCAGATGCTGGTAGTGAGTCATTTCGGCCACGCCCTGAGCGGCAATGTCATGCAAACGAATCTGCTCCGGCAGCAGGGCAGCAATCTGCTCGGCAATGGTTTCTGTATTGCCGGTGGTACTGGCATAAAACAGGCCAACGGGGGTCGTCATGGCAACTCTCGATACTATGAACCGTCACACCAGCGGGGCGCAAACGGTATCAGACAGGTTCCCTGCAAAAGGCAAAAAAGCAGCCCCGGGGCTGCTTTTTTACAACCTTGTCAGGTGTTACTTTTTCTTGCCGGTCATGGCATCCATGGAACCCTGTGCCAGCTGCTGCATTGCCTGCTGCGCGGTGGTCAGCGCCTTCAGGTTCTGCTCATTGGCTGCACGCAGCGTTTCCTCAAGCTCCTTCGCGTACGCCTGCTGCAGTTCGATCAGATCGTTCGGGGTCTTGCACTTCTGCAGCTCGCTGGTCTGCTGCATGGTCGCTTCAATGCAGGCCTTGGTGCATTCCATCTGCTGACGGGTCAGTTCTTCCAGCATTTTGGTCTGGATGTTGACCAGTTCGCGGAAAGGTCCCATCGACTCGGTCATCTGTTTGGTCATATCCTGAAACATTGTCTGCCCCCTTGGCACTTGTTGTGAATATGCATAATTAATCACTATAGACTGAAAGCCGCAAGTCTGGTGCGCTAAACTTGGGGCTCAAATCATGTTTCGCAGAATAGATGAGGTGTATCAATGCGCATGCTGCACACCATGTACCGGGTAACGGACCTGGAAAAGTCGCTTTCCTTTTATACCGATGTTCTCGGGATGCGCCTGCTGCGTCGCAAGGATTACCCTGAAGGCCGGTTCACGCTGGCGTTTGTGGGTTTTGGTGATGAGGCTGAGAATACGGTACTTGAGCTGACCCACAACTGGGATACCGATCAGTATGACCTGGGCACCGGGTACGGTCATATCGCCATTGAGGTTGACGATGTCTATGAAGCCTGTGACCAGATCAAGGCCCGAGGGGGCGAAGTGGTTCGTGAGGCAGGGCCAATGAAAAATTCGACTTCAGGCACGATTCTGGCGTTCGTACGCGACCCGGACGGGTACATGATAGAGCTGCTCAGCCCCCAGCGCGGGGACTGAGCAACAACACGTCAGGTGCGGAAACGCGCCGTCATGCTCTGCAGTTCCGCCGCCAGTCGTGACAACTCATGGCTGGCGGTTTCTGTTTGGGTGGCACCGGCAGCCGATTCCTGAGCATTGTCATTGATGGTGACCAGGGACCGGTTGATCTCCTCGGCAACACTGCTCTGCTCTTCCGACGCACTGGCAATCTGGGCGTTGAGATCGGTAATCCGCTTGACCGCATCAGAGATGCGACTCAGCGCTTCACCGGCTTTCTCGGCCTGCTCACCGGTCAGTTCGGCACGCTCCTGGCTCACTTTCATGGCCGTTACCGCTTCGCGCGTGCCCACCTGCAGGCGTCCGATCACCTGCTGAATCTCTTCGGTTGACTCCTGAGTCCGTTGCGCCAATGAACGAACCTCATCGGCCACCACGGCAAAACCACGCCCCTGATCGCCGGCGCGCGCGGCCTCGATCGCCGCATTAAGAGCCAGCAGGTTGGTCTGCTCGGCAATACCGCGGATCACATCGACCACACTGCCGATGCTCTCGCTGTCCTTTTCAACCACCGCAACCTGTGCAGCCACCTTGCGTACCTGTTCAACCAGATCCCGTGTCGCGCGCGATGCATCGACCACCACCCGATTACCGGCATCCGCCTCGTCATGGGTCGCCCGAGCTTCCTGATCGGCACGTTCAGCACTGCCGGCCACTTCCTGCACGGTTGAAACCATCTCATTCATCGCAGCCGCTACCTGCTCAACCTCGGCACGCTGACTGTTGATCGTCTGGCTGGAGTGGCTGCTGATGCTGCTCATCTCTTCCGCGGCAGCTGCCAGCTGAGTGGTAGCACCTGAAATATGGCCAACCAGGCTCTGCATCTGAGCCAGCATCTTGTTGAAACTGCTGGCAATATGGCTGAGCTCGTTATCACCTTCAATTTCGGCCCGCAGGCGCAGATCCGAGTTGGTGGCCACACTGTCCATCACTTCCTGCAAATGTCCAAGCGGCTGACGGATGGAGCGATAGATCAACACACCCAGCAAAGCCAGCAGAATGACAATGGCAGCCGAGAGACCAATCTGAAACGCACGCTGACGTTCGTAGGCCTTCCGCAGTGCCTGACGCATCTGATCGGCCTCACTCAGCTGCAGATCCACAAGCTCTGCCACTTTTTCACTGATAGGGTCCACATCGGCGTACATATCACCATTGAAGCCATACATATCGCCGTAGGTCAGACCTTCCAGCGTTTTCAGGCGCTCGATTAGTTTCTCAATGGCGTCGTCAGCCTTCCTCAGCAAGCCTTCCGCTTCCTGCACCAGCTGCTGCTCCTGCCCCGTCAGGTCAGTGGCCGTATACTGTTGCCAATCGCGCTGAATGCTTTCCCGGGCACGAATCACGGTCGCCAGACCATCTTCGGCCGTCATCAGACTTTTATCGACCTTGTTGACCGTGTCGATCACGTTGACGGCATAGTTATCGGCCACATTTTTCAGCAGCTCAAGCGGTACGATCCGACTGACATAAAGACGATCAATACCCGCGTTGGCTTTACTCAGCTCAACCAGCGACGTGATCACAATGATGAGCAGGCCGATGATCGGCAGTACCGACCCCAGTATAAGCTTGCTCCTGATGGTCATTCGTTTCAGCATGTTGGGCTCCTGTCAGGCGTACATTCGATGATCCCCGACAGGTGCCGCTGGGTGATCTTTTCCTGTACAATAGACATATTAGAATTAACTTATAAGGATGGACGCGGAGTATTATCATGCACTCCGGCGTTTGCCACAACTGCTGTAACCGTCATTACACCCAATCGGTGGGAGCCGTTGCAACACGACTTCCTGAAAGCATCACCAACGATGATGAAGGCATGGCTTCAATGAACAAATCAACCCTCCTTGCAGCAGCGGGCCTGCTGTTCTCCCTGCACACCACCTCTGTACTGGCCGCCAGCATCGATGCAGCGCAGCGTGCCATCGATTCAGGCGACTATGCCAAGGCGCTCTCCGAGCTTGAAACTCTGGTCAAAAATCAGGACCCGGCGGCGCTGAATCTGCAGGGTAAAATCTACGAGAACGGCTGGGGTGTTGAAAAAGACACGGATATGGCTCGGCGTTACTATGAACGTGGCGCCCGACAGGGTCATCTGGAGAGCGTTAACAGCCTGCGTGCACTGAAAAACAGGGAATATAAGGTCGAGTTCGACCGCTTGCTGCCCCAGGCCGAGGCCGGTGATGGCGAGGCACAGAACCGCATTGGCGAGATGTATGAGTTTGGCCAGGGCGTTACGCGTGACAATGACAAGGCACTGAGCTGGTATCGCCGCGCCGCCGAACAGAACGTCGTAGCCGCCTGGCATAACCTGGGCCGCAGTTACAACTTCGGCACCGGTGTAGAGCAGGACTATGCCACGGCCGAGGAATGGTATCGCAAGGCTGCCGAGCAGGGACACATGGATGCCATGTTCTTCCTGGGTACTCTGTACTCCAACAGCCACGGTCAGGACGCCAGCATCGACACCAACATTCTGGCCTATGCCTGGATGCACAATGCAGCCGAAATGGGCAATGGCACAGCTCGCGCCATCGAAGCGCGCCTGCTGATGAAGCTGGACGAATCCCAGCTGGAAGAGGCTCAGTCACTGGCCGAGCGCTACAAGGCGCAGTACGTCACCCCCTTCAAGTAATCCGCATCACCCCGTCGAGCCCTCGGCGGGGTTTCACCCTGACACGACCCTGGTGCTACAATCCGTCGCCTACCTACAGACGGATCCGGACATACCCATGCACCGCCCCTTTCGTGAAGAGTTTGCAGATACACGCCCCGCTTCATTGGTCAAACGCCTGCTGGCGATGCTCTACGATGCCCTGCTGGTCATTGCGATCTGGATGATCGTTGGCGGCATTGGCGTTGCACTGAATGATGGGGAAGCCATCAGCTCCCAGACCGCCTCACATGCAGCGGTTGCACTGTTCAACTCCGCCCTGTTCTGCGCCACATTTCTGTTCTTTGGCTTCTTCTGGACCCGCAACGGACAGACGCTGGGGATGCTGGCCTGGCGCCTGAGAGTACAAACACTGGAAGGGAGCCGCCTGAGCTGGAGCAAGGCTTTGATGCGTTTCCTCTGCGCCATCCCGTCACTGGGCCTTTTTGGGGTCGGCCTGTTCTGGATGCTGTTTACCGATGAGCGATTGAGCTGGCATGACCGCTGGTCTGGCAGCTGTGTGGTGCAGCTGCCCAAGACCGAACGGAAGAAGAGTTGAAAAGTCGCCGTGCCTAACCGGCTCGGCGCAACAACCATCCCCCGGCCAGCACGCACAGCAGGACGGGAAGGAGGACCGCAATAAAAGGCGGGAAGCCGAACACCGTACTGGCGGGGCCAAGCAGGTCCTGAGCGAACTTGAACATCAACCCGAACACCACGCCGGCGATCACCCGCTGCCCAATGGTCACGCTGCGCAGGGGACCGAAAATGAACGACACACCAATCAGCACCAGCGCCATGATCGCCAGTGGTTGCAACAGTTTGGTCCAGAACGCCAGCAGGTAGGTATCCGCGTTCACCCCCTGGGCCTGCAGATAGCTGGAATAGGACCAGAGCCCGCTGATCGGCAAATCCACTGGCTCCACCACTATCACCGACAGAAGATCCGGATTCAGGCCACTCTGCCAGGACTCCTGCGCCTGCTGACGGGTACGAATAAGCCCTTCGCCAAACTCGGTCGTGTTGACATCCCGCAGTTGCCACTGGCCTTCTTCATAGCGTCCGATCCGGGCATAGCTGGAGTGAACCAGCTGGCGTGACTCATCGAAGCGGTAACGGGTCACGCCATGAATGACACCCCCCGGCTCAACCGCATTGATGTGGATAAACAGGCGATCTTCACGGTGCCAGATGCCGTAACGGGAACTGAGAGCGCCACCACCGGCCTGCGCAAGCGCCTTCAGGCTCTGTGCCCGTTGCTCGGTATAGGGCGCGATGAACTGCCCCAGAATCAGTGCAAACACGGCCAGCACGACGACCGGCTTGAACACGGCCAGCAGGATGCGACGGGTGGAAAATCCCGCCGCACGCATCACGGTCAACTCACTGTGAGTGGCCAGCATCCCCAGGCCAATCAAACACCCCACCAGACTGCTGAGTGGAATGAACTCATAGATACGCCGCGGCGTCGTCAGCAGCAGGTATTCCAGTATGGCCCCAAACGTATAGTGTTCGTTCAGGTCATCCAGCTGGTCGAGCAGTGCCGACACCAGATCCAGCCCCACCACGACGAGCAGGACGGCAAAAATGGCACCGATCACATGCCGCGCGATGTACCACTCGAGCTTCATCATGCCGACTTCCTCCAGCTGACGTGTGGCAGTCGTCTGCGAATGCGATTGAACAGCGCGCCCCAGAAACGCTCCGCCAGAATCAGGTTGGCCGCAATCGCAAGGAACGCTGCATGCACCAGCCACAGCAGCCAGACACCCGCGTCGCCATCTTCAACGGCAGAGCGGGCACTCGTCAGCAGGGACAGATACAGCAGATACAGCACAATGGACGGTATCAACTTGGCAAAGCGTCCCTGACGCGGATTGGTGCGGCTCATCGGCACCGCAATCAGGGTGACGATGAAGGCCAGAATCGGCAATGACAGGCGCCAGTGAAGTCGTGCCTGCTCCTTCGGCTGATCACTGTTCAGCAGCGCATGTGTCGACAGCGCATCCAGCTCGGTGACTTCTCGCGCCAGCTCAGCTTCAGGCAGACTGATCCCGTACGCCTCGTAACCGGTCCGGGTGTACTCGGCCGAGCCCGGTATACCGTCGAAGCGATACCCCTGTTCCAATACCAGAAAGCGCCCACCGTATTCCGGCAACACGACACGCTCCGCCCGTTCGGCCAGCAGCACCACCGGCTCGCCGTTTTCATTGCGCTGCGCGATGAACACCTCCTGCAGCTGGCCGCTTTCACCATCATAGGACTCGGCATAGGTGACCTGCCGCCCTCCGGTCTGGGACTGGAACCGTCCCGGCGTCAGCAGTTCAAGCTCACTTCTCGATTCCTGAATACTGAAGATCTCCTCCGACTTGGTCGCGCCCAGCGGAGCCAGCCACAGTGTCATCACGGCTACCAGTCCCGACACCAGCAGCGCCGGACCCAATGCATGCAACACCAGCCGCTTTTGACTGATGCCACAGGCCCGCAGCACCACCATCTCGCTGTCGAGATACAGACGCCCGAATGCCAGCAGAATGCCCAGGAACAGTCCCAGCGGCAGAAGCAACTCAAGAAAGCCGGGAATACGCCACAGCAGCACCCAGAATACAAACGCCGCATCCAGCTTGCCGGTTGCGGCATCCGCCAGATACTTGATCAACCGCGCACTGGTGATGATCAACAGCAGAACAGAGGTCACTGCCAGCGTGGAGATCAACACCTCACGGGCAAGGTAACGGAAGATAATCAAAACAGATTCCCTTTCACCGCCATGGTTTCCAGTCGAGCAAATGGTTTATTATCCTTCAATCAGTCTGCTATGTCTTGTACGGAGTCACCATGGATTTTGAGATTATCAACGGCAGTGTCGAAGCACTGGAAACCGAATGTATCGTGGTCGCCCTTGAGGCCGAAGGCACACTGTGCCCGTCGGCGCAGGCCATCGATACGGCTGCCAACGGCTATCTGAGTGAACTGGTGAACAGTGGCGACATCAGCGGCAAGGCCGGTGAGCAACTGTTGCTGTTCAAGGTACCCGGCATCAAGGCCAGGCGTGTGTTGCTGGTCGGCCTTGGCAAACGTGACGAGCGCAAGGACCGCCACTATCGCAAACTGATCAAGGGGATTACGGCCACGCTGAAGAAGTCCGGCATCGGCTCGGTTGTCTTTGCCCTGGATGGTCAGGCCAGCGAGCATGACGACGTGTATCGCCAGACCCGCCACCTGGTGGAGTGGATCTCCGCCGACTTCTACCAGTACGACGAAACCAAGAGCAAGAAAGCCGAACCGATCAAGCTTGAACATATCATGATCACGCTTGATGATGAGGATATCGAGCTGGGTGAAGGTGCTCTGCTGGATGGCGTCGCCATCGCCAACGGTATCGATACCGCACGCGAAGTGGGCAACCTGCCGGGCAATATCTGCACGCCGATCTATCTGGCCGAACGCGCTCAGGCGTTGGCTGACGAGTTTGACGATCTGCATGTCGACGTACTGGACGAGGAGCAGATGGCCGAGCGGGGCATGAACGCCCTGCTGGCCGTCGGCAAGGGCAGCGCCCAGCCTTCACGTCTCATCGTTATCGAGTACCGCGGCGGTGATGCCGACGAAAAGCCCCATGCACTGGTCGGCAAGGGCATCACCTTCGACACCGGCGGCATCAGCCTGAAGCCGGGCGCCGGCATGGACGAGATGAAGTTCGACATGTGCGGTGCCGCCAGCGTGCTCGGCACCATGGAAGCACTGGCCGAAATGCAGTTGCCGATCAACGTGGTCGGCATTATTGCCGCCGCCGAGAACATGCCCGGCAGCCAGGCCACCAAGCCGGGTGACATCGTGACCACCATGTCCGGTCAGACCGTCGAGATTCTCAACACTGATGCCGAAGGCCGACTGGTACTGTGTGATGCACTCACCTATGCCGGTCGTTTCGAGCCGCAATCCGTGGTCGACATCGCCACCCTGACCGGTGCCTGCATCATTGCTCTGGGCCATCATGCCACCGGCGTACTGGCCAACAACGAAGCACTCGCCTCCGCGCTGCTGGAGGCCGGTGACTACGCCGCTGACCGTGGCTGGCCGCTGCCGCTGTGGGATGAGTTCCAGGAGCAGCTGGACTCCAACTTCGCCGACATCGCCAACATCGGTGGCCGTCCGGCCGGTACCATTACCGCTGCCTGCTTCCTGTCACGCTTTACCAAAGCGTACAACTGGGCTCACCTGGATATCGCCGGCGTGGCCTGGAACAGCCACGGCAAGGAGAAGGGCGCAACCGGACGCTGCGTACCGATGCTGTGTCAGTACCTGCTGGATCTGGCTGAGCAGGTCGAAGTTGACGAGCACGACCACCACGGGGCATAAGCGTGCCCCGCGCAGACTATTACATTCTGCCCGATACCGAGCCCGAGAGCCGGGCGGCCTTCCTGTGCCGTCTGTGCGAAAAGATCCTGGGGCTCGGGATGCGCGTGTTCATCAGTACCGAGCATGAGACGGCAGCACGCCAGCTGGATCAGCAGCTTTGGACCGCACGGCCGCAGAGCTTCGTGCCCCATGCGCTGCTCAACGGGCAACCGGATTCGCCAATTGAAATCGGCTGGGGCGATCAACTGCCCGATCACCGCGAGGTGTTCGTGAACCTCTCGGCGCGTCTGCCTGACGCCGCCTTCGACTTTGAGCGCATTGTCGAGGTCGTGATTCAGACACCAGACGTTCTGGCGGCTACGCGTGACAACTATGCGCGCTGCCGCGACCGTGGCCTTGAGCTGCACCGAACCGACATGCGTCACCGCAGCTGAGTTGCCTATACTGCATCCGTGACACAAGGAGTCCTGCCGGATGAAAAAGCTGCTCACCTTCCTGTTGTTGTTAATCCTTGCCGGCACGGCCCTTTACTGGTTCAACCGGCCCAAGCCCATTGAAGTCACACTGACCAGCGTTGAAACCGGCGTTGTGGAACAGCTCGCCGCCAACAGCCGTGCCGGCACCGTGCGTGCCTGTCGCCGTTCCCGCCTGTCGATGCCTCAGGGGGGTCGCGTCGAGCGCCTGCTGGTTGACGAAGGCGATCACGTGGAACAGGGGCAGGCCCTGCTGGAACTCTGGAACCGCGATATCAAGGCACGCATGGATGAAGTGGCCGCCACCCTCAGGGCCCGCGAGATTCATGCCAGCGCCCTCTGTGATACCGCCGCTCTGGCACAGCGTGAAGCGCGCAGAACCGAGTCACTGGCCCGTGAGCGCCTGGCTTCTGATGAACTGCTGGATCAGCGCCAGACCGAATCCCGCCGTGCCGCATTGGCCTGCGAGGAGGCCCGGGCGCTGACTGAACAGGCCTCGGCAACACTCCGACTGCATCAGGTGCTGTTGGACGAAACCCTGCTCAAGGCACCCTTTGCCGGGGTTGTCGCCGAAATCAATGGCGAGGTGGGCGAGTATGTCACCCCCTCCCCGCCCGGCGTCCCCACGCCGCCAGCCGTTGACCTGATCGACGACAGCTGCCTGTATGTACGCGCCCCCATCGATGAAGTCGAGGCCGCACGGCTGGCGGTAGGTCAGCCGGTACGCATCACGCTGGACGCCTTCCGAGGCCAGAGTTTTGCCGGCGAGGTCTCGCGCATTGCGCCCTTTGTCTCCGAACTGGAAAAACAGGCCCGCACCGTCGATGTGGATGTTCGCTTCACCCCACCACCCACCGATGCCCACCTGCTGGTGGGATACAGTGCCGATATTGAAGTGATCATCCAGCAGCACGCAGATGTGCTGCGGGTGCCGACTGAAACCCTGCTGCAGAACAACCAAGTACTGCGCTATAACGCCGAGAGCGGCACCCTCCAGTCCGTGCAACTCAAGACCGGGCTGGGCAACTGGACCTGGACCGAAGTGGTCGAGGGACTTGAAACCGGCGACCGCATTCTGCGCTCACTGGACAGCGGCGGGGGCGATGGTACCCGGGTGGTACCGGCGCCATGATTCGGCTGCAGCAGCTGTGCAAGCGTTACCAGCTGGGGGACGAACCGGTACAGGCGCTGGACCATGTGGACCTTGAGATCGAAGCCGGTGAATACCTCTCCGTCATGGGCCCCTCCGGCTCCGGCAAGTCCACCCTGCTGAACATGCTGGGACTGCTGGACACCCCTGACAGTGGACACTACTGGCTCGACGGCACGGACATGATGACGCTGAAAGAGGAAGCCCGAGCCGCCGAGCGCAACCGTCGCATCGGCTTCGTGTTTCAGGCCTACCACCTGATTGACCGTCTGACAGCCCGCGAGAACATTGAACTGCCACTGGTGTTGACCGGCACCGAACCGTCCGCGCGCCGACCGCGGGTGGACGAACTGCTCACACGGCTGGGACTGGAACGCCACGCCAACCACCTGCCCCATCAGCTCTCCGGCGGCCAGCGCCAGCGCGTTGCCATCGCCCGTGCCGTGATCCGCAAACCCGGTCTGCTGTTGGCAGACGAGCCCACCGGAAACCTCGACAGCCACTCGGGACAGGATGTAATCGAACTGCTGGAAGAGCTGAACGAGGACGGCATCACCCTTGTGATCGTCACCCACGATGCCGCCATGGGCAAGCGTGCCCGGCGCAGGCTCTGGATGCAGGATGGCCGTCTGCTGAAGGATGAGCGAGATGCAGGCCACTGATCTGATCCGATTCAACCTGCGCCTGCTCACGGGGCAATGGTTTCGTACGTTAATGACCCTTATGGCTACAGCCGTCGGTGTCTCGGCCGTACTGCTGTTGACCGGCATGGGGGAAGGCGCGCGCCGCTTCGTACTGGAAGAGTTCAGCCTGTTGGGCAACGATGTGCTGATCGTGCTGCCGGGGCGCAAGGAAACCACCGGTGGCCTGCCACCCCTGACCGGCGAAGGCACCCGCGACCTCACGCTGGATGATGCCCGAGCAGTACTGGGGCTGCCCGGGGTCAAGGCCGTTGCCCCTCTGGTCGTAGGGCTGACACAGGCGGAAGCCAACGGTCGCAACCGGGAGTTGATGGTGGTCGGCACCAGTGAGGCATTTTTCCAGATTCGACAGCTCAGCGCCGCCCAGGGACGTCTGCTGCCCGCGCTGGAACTGGAGCGGGCCGAGCCGGTTTGTGTCATCGGCCAGGGCGTGCGAGAGGACCTGTTCGACCAGACACCGGCGCTGGGTCGCTGGCTGCGCACCGCTGACCGACGCTGCCGCGTCATTGGGGTGCTGGAAAAGCGCGGTGTCTCCCTCGGCACGGACATGAGCGAAGCGGTGATCATCCCGGTCGCCAGCGCACAGCAACTGTTCGATACCCAGGGACTGTTCCGACTGTTTGTACAGGTCCGTCATGTTGACATGACCGATGACGTCAAGCCGGCCATTCTTGATCTGATTCAGGCGCGACATCAGGGCGAGCGGGACGTCACCCTGATTACCCAGGACAGCCTGCTGGGCGTATTCAATGACATTCTGCAACTGCTGACACTGGCGGTCGGGGCCATTGCGGCCATCAGCCTGGTAGTCGCCGGCATTCTAATCATGAACATCACCCTGATCAGCGTCAGCCAGCGCACCTCGGAGATCGGGCTGCTCAAGGCTCTGGGCGCCAGCGAGCGTCAGGTACACCGCCTGTTTCTCAGCGAGGCGCTGATGATGGCACTGCTGGGTGCCACGCTGGGCGTACTGGTCGGTTATGCGCTGCTCTGGACCGGTCACTGGCTCTGGCCACAGTTCCCGGTATCGGTTCCGGGGTGGGCGCTGGCCGGGGCCATCCTGCTGGCCATCGCAGTGGCATTGCTGTTTGCCTGGCTGCCGGCACGCAAGGCCGCCCGCCTGCCCCCCGTTCTGGCACTCAAGGGCATTACCGATGCGCAGCGCTGACTATATCCGCCTGACCCTGACCAGCCTGCGCGCCAGCCGTATGCGCAGCAGCCTGACCATTCTGGGCATCGCCATCGGCATCTGTGCGGTGGTGCTGCTGACGACGCTCGGCGCGGGCATTCGGCTCTATGTACTGGAAAACTTTTCCCAGTTCGGCACCCGCATCATCGCCATCAACCCGGGAAAATCCCAGACCGGCGGCACAGGAGGCCTGCTTGCCAGCACCCGCCCCCTGCTGGTTGAGGATGCCTGGAGCCTGCAGTCTCTGCCCTTTGTGGAGCATGTGGTTCCAGTGGTTCAGGGCAGCGGCGCCATTGAATTCGGCCGGCGTGTACGTCACACCGACATTATCGGCAGCGGCAGCGACATGGCCGCGGCCTGGCGTTTCGAGATCGCTCAGGGCCGCTTTCTGCCCGACAGTCGCAATGGTTATCCACAGCCCTGGGCAGTACTGGGCCACAAGGTCAAACAGGAACTCTTTGGCACACAGAATGCGCTTGGCCAGTTCATCCGCGTGGGGGGCGAACGCTACCGGGTGGTGGGTGTCATGACCGAGAAGGGACAGATGCTGGGCTTCGATCTGGACGACATCGTCTACATCCCGGTGGAGCGCGCCCTGAGCCTGTTCAACCGCAGCGGCCTGATGGAGATCGACGTGACCTATCGACCCGGGATCAGTGCATCCGCCATGGCCGAACAAGTCCGCCAGCGGCTGATTGATCGCCATGGTGTCGAGGACTTTTCTCTCATCACCCAGGATGAAATGCTGAAAAGCCTTGATCGTATCCTCGGCATCCTGACGCTGGCCGTTGGTGGACTGGGCGGCATATCCCTGCTGGTCGGCGCCATCGGCATCGTGACCATCATGGTCACCACCGTGCATGAACGCCGCGCCGAAATCGGCCTGCTGCGCGCCGTTGGCGCAACCCGTCGACAGGTGATGTGGCTGTTTCTGGGTGAAGCCGTACTGCTCTCCCTGCTGGGTGGCATCGCCGGCATTCTGCTCAGTGGTCTGGCACTGGTCGCACTGGCCTTGGGCATCCCCGGTCTGCCCATACAGCTTGACCCGTTTTACCTGCTGCTGGCACTGGCACTCTCCGCAGTGGTGGGGCTGATCTCGGGCGTATTGCCGGCCAAGCGCGCCGCCGGTCTAAACCCGGTGCTGGCGCTGCAGAGTGAGTGAAGCGGAGGCAAAGGCATCCGGGTGACGCGCCTGGTTAGCTGTTCCCAAGCATGTAAAGACGAAGCTGCCGTTCCTCTCGCATGACATAAAGGATGAGAACCCGCTTCTGATCTTCACGATAAAAAATGCGACACGGTGGAACCACTACCTCCCTGTAGACCGAATTGTGGAGCTCTGGAGGAATCCGTCCTGATTGGGGAAAATCTTCCAAACGCTCGGTCTTATCGAAAACTTCTTGGACCAGATGTTTTGCGGCAGCAGGATTATCCAGAGCAATGTACTCAGCGATGGCATCCAGCTCTTGAAGGGCGGGCTCCGTCCATATTACTTCAGCCATTTACTCATTTTCTCCCTGGCCTCATCTCGGCTGTACGTTCGTCCCTCAAGTACAGCACGCTCTCCCCGTGAGAGTCCCTCAAGCAGCTCAAGTCGGCGCTGCATAAACTCGAAATCCTGCACATCGACCAGGTATGCGGATGGCTGACCGTGCTCCGTGATCAGTATCGGCTCTTTAGACACGTGAAGATCTGCCAGAATCTTTGTGGCTTGGCGCTTGAGGTTCGTAACAAGCTCAACTTTCATGGGCTTCACCCTGAATCAGACCAATAGTGACACTATAGTATCACTTTCCGGGTGGGGCTATCACAGCTAACGCCTGTGTATGTCACCACAGAAAATCAAACTCACTTATCCACAGGTTATCAGGTTATGTGGTGCACGGAGCGACCAGCTGCTTCCTGCTACCGTCCGCAATGTGCGCAGAAGCGCCAGCTGACCACCCACACCAAACGAATACCCTCCGTCATCACACAACCCCCTGCCCCACCACCTTCCGACTCTGCTCAATCAGATCGAGCAGAGTGTCCGCATACCGGCTCGCGCGTTCTGAATCCATCCAGCGGGCGTAGTCGATCTGGCTCAGATTGTCCTGCTTCCCGAGCAGCCAGGAAGAGTCAATGTAGTCAACAATCAGCGACTCGTTGTCGTTCAGAAACGCCTCAAGCGCTTGCTGTGCAGATGACAGGCCGCCTTCTGCCAGTTGGCCGGCAGGTCGGTTGAAGCGGAAGTTGTCGATCAGTTGTTCCAGCGTCATCGTCAGACCGGGATGCTCTTCGCGCAGCGACATGAACTGTTGCATGAGTGATTCCAGGCGCGCTTTGGCATCGTTAATCAGGTTCTGACGGATATCATCGGGCTGGCTGTTGAGGTAGTCGACACCCTGCCAGGACAGCTCACGCAACGTGCGACTGTTCGTCTCCTTTTCCCAGGGCTCAAGGCCGTATTGCTGATATACCAGCTGTTCGGCACGCCGGCCATTGGCCTCAATTTTTTGCCATTCCAGACGGTTTCGTGGAAATTCGTCCAGCTGAAGTTGCTTGTTTGCGATGGATTCAAGGCTGAGGCTGTGTTGCGCCACAAAGGCTTCCAGACGATCCTGTTGCGGATGCAGGCTGCCATCAGGCAGTTGGCCAACAGGATCACCATGCTTGATGTTATCGAGCAGGTCCTGAAGGTTAACCTCGGGCTCCAGGTCCGACAGGGCACTGTAAAACTGATCCCTCATTGGCTGATAAAGGGTTTGATAGGACTGAATCAACGCCTGTTTGTCGCTGTGATACAGCTGACCGGAAACGGCATTTTTCAACATATTCGCGTCGCCGATTCTCAAGCCAATTTCGATCAAGCGATGTGCCAGATCGGCGTACGCCTGCGGGTCGAATGTATCATTGGCCTTATGGTGTGCAGTGACATCGTTAAACACCATGAAGCGGGACAGGTCATCGCTCAGACCGCCGGCACCGTCTCGGTTCAGTTGATATACCGCTGTATTGGTCAATGCATCGCTGCGTTCCCGAGCGCCTTCCAGCCCGGCGTAACGATGCATCTCAATAACCTGATCCACCGCTTCAGAGCGGGATATCTGCTGTTGATCCAACCAATCCCCCAGATGATCAGGCACCTGTTTCAGGTTCTCATAATGCTCCAGCATCGTTTCGATGTCGGACTGGTTGTCCTGCCAGAATTGATTCAGACGTTCCTCTTTGGCAAGCCGCGTACCGTCAGCATTTTCACTGGGATGACGCCCGGCCAAAGCGTTCTCAGCCAGTTGATCAAGCTCCACCGAGACGGGAAAATCCTCGTCCAGCGCTTCGGCCAACCGGTAGGACAGGGTGAAATAGTCATCCAGATAAGCACCTGCGTAGCCGCGGCGCTGGGCGACCATCTGTTCAAGATAGCTGGCGGCTTCCACACCAGCGGGACCGGCTTCCATCAAGGCCCACCACTGATTGTTGGCCTGCTCACTCCACTGGGTAATCTCGAAGCGCTGCAGGCCCTCTTCTGACATCATCGCAAGCGTTGTCGTGTATTCCCCGACCAACCCCTGGGAGACCAGATCATTGATCTCCTTGTGGATTGCCGTCCGCGCCTGAATTTGGCTCGGTGTGCTGTTCGGGATTAACGATGTGATGGAGATACTCACTCTGACGTCCTCTGCCTGCGTGATAAATACTCAAAAGCCGGATACACAGCATTTATCAGCAACGAATGTACCAACCCCGCATTTCCAGAGTGGTTTCAACACGTTCAGCGATGGATACAGATCGAAGGAATGGCCAGAGCCGGCAGTCATTTGCCGATCTGTTTTTTCGGTATGGATGCCTGGCGGCAAAACGCGGCCCACGCCACGGACAGGCTCACGCACCATGCCTGCAGCATGACGGCGCTGTGGTTTAGAAGGGCCACCACCAGGGTGAAGATTTCAGACTGTGCCTGCAGCTTCTGAGCTGCTCGCCATACATCTGGGCGTTGGCATCCACCTTTCGGGCAACGCTGACCAGCCAGCCCTTGCTGTTATAGGTTTTTCGTTGCCAGCCGCCGTGCCCTTCGTGGTACGCCAGATACTGGTTGTAGGCGTCCCACTTGGAGATGCCCAAGGTCTTTTGCGACACGTCGGCATACCAGCCCATGAAATCGACCGCATCGTCGTAGTCATCACGGTCGGCGCCCCAGTTGCCGGTCTTGTCCTTGTACCAGCCCCACGTCTCGTCCTTGACCTGGGCATAGCCGTACGCGCTGGATACTCGCCACCACATGGGGATGCCGAGGAAGCTGTCGCGAGGAGGGGCGGCATTGTGCCTGAAGCTGGACTCCTGTCGCATGATGGCCAGCTGCACCTGAATCGGCAGGCCATACTTTCGCTCAACCGCCAGAGAGGCATCAAACCAGTCGGGCTTTTCTCGAAAGATCCGGCAGGCATTTTCCACATTGGACGGAGGTGTGGTCGCACAGGACGCCAACAGAAGAGGCAACATCAGAAACAAACAGATTCTTTGCATACATACATCAGTAACAGGTGAACATTCCAAACGTTGAAATCAATCGTACAGGGTACATCCCCTGAGAAGCTGCGCTTTTTACACTTCACTTGATCTGTGACGCAGGCTTTCAATGTCACGCCTGGGTGGCGTGCCATAAAACCGGCTGTACTCGCGGCTGAATTGGGATGGACTTTCATACCCCACCACAAAGCCTGCGCGGGCAGCATCCAGCCCCTCACTGAACATCAGTCGCCGCGCCTCACTCAGGCGCAGCCATTTCTGATACTGCAAAGGGCTTCTCGCCGTGAGTTGGCGAAAGTAATGATGAAGGCTTGAGGGGCTCATTTGCACATGTGCCGCCAGGTCTTCAACTTTCAAGGGCCTGTTGTAATTGGCCTTGATCCAGTCGATGGCGCGTGCCACTCGTTGACTTTGACTGCCCGCCGATACGATTTTCCAGAGACCGGCCGCCAGATCGCTTTTCAGCAGACGATAATGGATTTCCCGCTTGATCAGGGGCTCAAGTACCGCGATGTCTTCCGGCGTATTGAGCAACTTGAGCAAGCGTCCGAAAGCCTCCAGCAGGTCCGGTGTCAAACGGCTGATATAGGCGCACTCCTCACTGCTGCGTTCACGAGGAGGAGACAGTCGATGCTGAGCAATCAACTCGGCAATGATGTTCAGCTCCAGCTTGAAGACCAGCCCAAGGGAGGGCGCCTCGGCCGAGGCTTCCAGCACCTGCGACTTGGCAGGCAGATCCAGTGAGTTGAGCAGAAAATGGCCGGGATCGTACTGGTAGACGTTGTCCCCGATCAGCAGCTGCTTAACCCCTTGAACCACCAGCACGATGCTGGGCTCAACCACACAGTCACAGGGCTCTGTAATGGTCTCGCGGCGAAAAAGGGCAAGATTGGCAATCGCGGTCTGTACGTCCTCTTGTCCCAGGGTCAAGTGGTCGATGGCGCTGCACAACGGCTGACACGCCGCCTGAAGAACCTGATTGGTCTGATCAATGTCCTGGCTCTGAAGGGACATGCTTTCCTCCAATTCATGCGTAGACATAGAGTAGGGCGGCGCTCATTTTTTGTCCAAACAGAATCCACCTGCCTGGAGTATCAGGCAATGATTGAAGCGCATCATTCTACCGATGATGGCTTCGCACCTACCAAAATGTAAATCACTTGCTGGCCCGGCTCACATGCCGTCAGCGCCACAGTATCTCAATACCAGAACCGCAAAGCCGCAAAAATGGAGGCAGACATGGGTAATCATATTTTCACCCTGAGCGAAAAGGTGACACGCAAGGCCGTGACCTATAACAACCGTTTTGGCATCGCGCTGGCCGGTGAGCTTTACCTGCCCACCGACTTTGACCCCGCTGGGCAGTATCCGGCCCTGATCGTTGGTGCGCCCTATGGCGGCGTCAAGGAGCAGGGCCCCGGCATCTATGCCAACGAGCTGGCTCAGCGCGGCTATGTTGTGCTGACATTTGACCCTTCCTGCAACGGTGATTCCAGCGGCAGTACCCGACACCTGTCATCACCGGAAATGTTTGTGGAAGACTTCCACGCCGGTGTCGACTTCATCGGCACACGCCCCGGTGTTGACCGCGACCGGATCGGCGTCATTGGCATCTGCGGCTCCGGCGGTTTTGGTCTCAGCGCCGCACAGGTTGACCCACGCATCAAGGCCGTGGCCACCGTCAGCATGTACGACATTTCCCGCATGCACGCAGAAGGCTTTGCCGGTTCACTGGATCAAGACAGCCGCAAAACGCTGCTGACCAACCTGGCCGAGCAGCGCTGGGCCGAATTCGAGAGCGGCCGACCCGAGCTGAGCGAACGTGGCTCGCCACTGGAAATCAATGAGAACACTCACCCGATTGGACGTGAGTTCGGCGAGTTCTATTCCCGCCCACGGGGCTATCACCCCAACTCCATTACCCAGTTTACGCAGACCTCCATGCAGGCCTTTATGAACTTCCCACTGCTGGACAAGCTGGAGTGGATTTCGCCCCGCCCCATTCTGCTGATCATGGGTGAACACGCACATTCACGCTTTTACAGCGAAGACATTTTTGCCGCTGCGGCAGAGCCCAAGGAGCTCTATATCGTCCCTGACAGCAACCATGTCGACCTGTACGACCGCACTGATGTCATACCGTTCGACACACTCGACCGCTTCTTTGCTGATGCTCTGATATCAGACCGCCATTGATACCGTAATGCCCTCGGAGGTTCAGATGAAAACCGTACGCCAGCATTGCAAAACCCTGCTCCTCGCGCTGACGGGCTGCCTGTGCAGCCTGAGTGCTCAGGCCGACAGTTCATCCTCATCACAAACGCTGTACCCACTGGGTTCCCAGAGCACGTTCAAGGGACCCGAGCACCTGTTCAGCGGTGATGTTAAGGTCGATATTCTTTTTCCCGAGAATGATCACACCCATTTCTCGGGAGCCTATGTCCACTTCGCGCCGGGTGCCCGTACGGCCTGGCATGAGCATCCCGCCGGTCAGCACATGATTGTCACCAAAGGCACCGCCCTCACCGGCACACGGGACGGCAAGGTGATCCGTTTCGGTGAGGGGGAAACCGTCTGGTGTCCACCCAACATCGACCACTGGCACGGCGCAACACCGCACGCAGCGATGACCCATCTGGTCATCACGGGCAGCCGCGATGGCGAAAACGTGATCTGGAAGCATAAGGTCACGGATGACGAGTACCGGCAGGCGACTCAATCCGATGATACACCGATCTTTAACGCCCTGAGTCCGGCGGATCAGGCTCTGGTCAAGGTTTCGGCCCATACCGCCGTGGGTAATCAGACAGCGCTTGAAAAAGCAATCCATCAGGCACTTGATGCAGGGATGAGCATTAACGCAGTCAAGGAGATTCAGGTTCATCTCTATGCCTATACCGGTTTTCCGCGTGCCCTCAATGGTCTGGTGACCCTGATGAAGGTACTGGATGAACGCAAGGCACAAGGCATTCAGGATGAAGAAGGCCCATTACCCAGCTCGATTCCTGCTGACCAGTCCAGCCAGCTGGTTGGTGAGCGGGTGCAGACCGAATTGGTCGGCCGTCCTGTCTCCGGTCCACTGTTCGATTTTGCCCCGGGCATGAATACCTTCCTGCAGAGTCACCTGTTCGGCGACATCTTCGCCCGCGGTGTGCTTGACTATTTGCAGCGTGAACTGGTGACCGTGGCAGCACTTGCCAGCCTCGACGGCACAGAACCGCAGCTCAATGCCCACATCCGCATGTCAACCAATGTGGGCATCACCGAGGTTCAATTGTCTGAGTTGGCTGCAGTGTTGACACTGAGCCTTGGAAGCACCGAAGGGCAACGGGTTGAGCAGGCCGTTCAACGGGTTTTGCATGCCGACTGAGTGACACGCTGAACACATACTGACCGGTCCGGCACGCATACCCCACAACCATTACTCTGATCGTATTCAGGAGGCCATTATGCCCAACAGTAAATGGGCCAGGCATGGCAGACGCATCGTCATGATGTGCGTGCTCTGTCTTGCGGGGGGAGCCGGGCCGGTCCTTGCCGAACCTTCAGGAGGATTTATGAGGATCGCCATTATCCACAATAACGAGCGCGTTGTTGCCACGCTGGCGGACACACCGGCCGCAGCGCGCTTCGCTGATATGCTGCCTCTCACGCTGACATTGAGCGATTATGCCGCGACTGAAAAAGTGGCCGACCTTCCCGCGGCACTCCCCACTCACGGATCACCCAAGGGAATGGACCCGGATGTAGGCGACATTACCTACTACGCTCCCTGGGGAAATCTGGCCATTTTCTACAAGGACTTTGGTTATGCCAATGGATTGATTTCACTGGGCAGGATTGACGGGGATATCGCCTTCCTCAAACGCCCGGGCTCACTGGCTGTTCGGTTCGAGGCGCTTCAGTCTGAATGAGACCGTCACGAATGCTCTTCCAATCCAGACGTTCACTACGACACGGCATCAAGACGCTCATGATATGGTTGGCCGGATTGCTCATTCTGGCGGCATCGGCCGCATTCGCCTACCTGTATCGTTTGAACGGCTGACGCCCAGAATCGGGGGGCCTATCGCGCTAGAGGCACTTGAAACTCATCGCGCGACAGACTGGTGGTCAAATCAGGACAGATGATGCCAGCGGGTTAAAACCGCTTCTGATACCGGTGGCAATAAGGCGTCTTGCCCGTGCGCACGTAGTAGTCCTGATGGAACTCTTCGGCACGCCAGAACGGTGCCATCGGCAGCACCCGCGTCACCACGTTCAGTCCCTGATTTTCCAGTTGCGCAATCAGCTTTTCGCTGATGCCACGCTCTTCGTCATCCTGCACGAAAATGGCAGACGCATATTGAGGCCCGATATCAGGCCCCTGACCGTTTTCCTGAGTCGGGTCGTGAATCTCAAAGAACAGTTTGGCCAGTGTTTCGAAATCAACTTTTGCCGGGTCGTACAGCACTTCCACGGTTTCCAGATGACCGGTCTGCTTGCCGCAGACCTGTTCATAACTGGGGTTATCCACATGGCCGCCCATGTAGCCGGACACTACCGACACCACACCGGGTTGCTGCTGCAGCAGGTGCTCAACCCCCCAGAAACAGCCGCCGGCAAAATAGGCGGTTTTCAGGGTGCTGCCCTGCTTCTGTGCCAGTTCTTCGGCACTGATGAAGTCCATGGAGATGGAGTTGACGCAATGGCGCACGTTTTTGCGCGTCAGCATTTCGCCTTCGAATACGTGCCCCAGATGACCGCCACAGTTGGCACAGAGAATTTCGGTACGGCGGCCGTCTGCGTCCACTTCACGACGAATGGCGCCTTCAATTTCGTCATCAAAGCTGGGCCAGCCACAGTGGGAGGGAAACTTGTCTTCAGAGCGATACAGGTGCGCCCCACACTGTTTGCAGGCATAGACACCGGTTTCAAAATGCTCGTTGTACTCGCCGGTGAAAGGTCGCTCCGTCCCCTTTCGGATGATGACGTACTCTTCTTCAGGGGTCAGCTTTCTGTAGGACATGATCTACCTCGGCACGGGAAATTGTGTGTTATTTTGCCGTTTCGTGCAGCAGCCACTGCTTGATGACGTCGGCCATCTCGGCACTCAGACTCGAGAACGCGTCGACGACATCGGCCAGCTCACTGCTGTCGGCAGGGCGGCTGATATCCAGCGAGGTTTCAGCCAGAATCGTGCGCCCGTTGGCTTCTACCAGCTGCAGGTGGCCACGGATCACAACCGTGGGTACCCCTTGATGATATTCGGTCTGAAAGGCGTCCAGTCGGGATACCAGCACGCGGTCCGCTGCCAGACGCACTTCGTCTCCGCTGATCTGACTGAAGCGGCTGTCCCGCTGCAGGGCCGAAATCAGCAGATCACGCCACAGCTCCGGTATCGCACTGTTCCAGCGAGCGCCCGCATATACACTTGGGGGCTTGCCTTCCGGCACCACCAGCATGTGGCGGCCATTGAGCAGATCCGGGGTTTGGGGGCGCAGTACTCTCAGGCTTTCCACCTGTACGCTTTGACCCGCGACGGCGGGTACAGGTTCCAGTGCCCAGCTCTGTACCGGCTCAGCCGAGGGCAGCCAGCTGCAGCCCGCCAACCCCATCGTCAGTAACCCCGTAAACAGCAGATGTCTCATGTACACAGTCCCCATCAAGGCGTAAATTCAGGTGCAGGCGGTCGCCCGGTCAGGTAGGCAGCCGGGTCCTCTTCCAGTCTCGACAGGATGCGACTCAGGGTGCCCAGACTGCGTTGCAACTCCTGCATGACCGGGCCGATCTCGGCCATGCCCTGCAGACCGTTGTCCAGTGCGCTCGCATTGCGGCTCAACAGGCGCTCCAGCTGTTCACCGCTCTGTGCCAGCGACTGCATCGCCCGGCGCCCGTCCACCACCATCGGCGCCCCCTGATCGGACAGCAGCCGGTCGGCATGGTTGATCAATTGGGTCGCGGCCTGCAGAACCTTTTGTGCCTCTTCAGCCGTTGTGCTCAGATTGGCCAGCGTCTCACCCACCCCCGATCTGGATTCGACCAGCTCCTCGGACACCTGCTCCAGGTTATGGATGATGCGGCCAATGCGGTCGATGTTTTCCGGTGACAGCAATTCAGCCCCCTGCTCTACCAGTTCGTTCACACCGGTGAGCAGTGCTTCGCCGTTACCCAGCAATGCCCCGATCGGTGATGGATCGGCTTCGATGACAGGAGGCCCTTCCTTTGGCCGCTCCAGTGCGGGGGCCTGCGGATTGTCGGAGCTGAGCAGAATATTGGCCGCTCCGGTAATGTTGGCGATCGCCAGCCGCGCACGTGTCCCCTGGTTGATCGGCGTCACGGCACTGACCTCCATGTCCGCCAGGACGCGGCGAGGATCGTCCGGGTCCAGCTGAAGCCGTTTCACTTCACCCACGCGCAGGCCGTTGTACTGCACCAGGCTGCCCACGGTGAGACCCGTTACCGCCTCGTTGAAGACCACGCGATAGCGCCGTGTTTCCTGCTGCTGTCCAGACTGAACCAGCCAGATGCCAAAAAACAGCGCCGCCAAAAGCCCCGCCAGAGTGAACAGTCCAATCAGCACATGATGTGCACGTGTTTCCATGCTTACCTCTCCCCTGCCGCCGCGTAGGCGGCACGGCCTCTTGGGCCATTAAAATAGGCCTGTATCCATTCATCGTCATGGCGAGATACACGCTCGGGCGTATCCGCGACCAGCACCCGCTTCTGCGACAGTACCGCGATACGGTCACAGGCGGTCCAAAGTGAATCCAGATCATGTGTCACCATGAATACCGCCACCCCCAGTGCGTTGCGCAGGGTCAGCAGCAACTGGTCAAAATCGGCGGCGCCGATGGGGTCCAGCCCCGCGGTAGGCTCGTCCAGAAACAGCACATCGGGGTCCAGTGCCAGCGCCCGGGCCAACGCCGCGCGTTTCACCATACCACCGGACAATGAGGCCGGGTACAGATCACCGGCATGTGACGCGAGCCCCGTCAGCGCCAGTTTGACCTCCGCCAGCGCCTCGGCATCGGCACGGCTCAATCCGGCATGTTCGATCAGCGGCAAGGCTACATTTTCCCGCACGGTCAGCGAGCTGAACAACGCACCGCCCTGAAACAGCACCCCCAGACGCTGCTCAAGGCGAGAGCGTCTGGCCCCTGACAATGCCAGCAGATTCTGCCCGAACAGGCGGATCTCGCCCGTACTCGGACGGTTCAAACCCACAATCGAGCGCAGCAGTACCGACTTGCCGGTACCCGAACCGCCCACCACTCCCAGGATCTCACCGGGATACAGATCGAGATCCAGATGCTCATGCACGGTGTTGCGACCAAAACGGTTGCACAAGCCGCGCACTTCAATCAGAGGAGAGGCTGTGGGATGTTGTGCCATTACCAACCCATCTCCATGAAGAACAGTGCTGCCAGTGCATCCAGCAGTATCACCATAAAGATTGACTGAACGACGGCGGAGGTGGTGTGACGACCGACGGATTCAGCGCTGCCACTGACCTTGAAGCCTTCCATGCAGCCGATCACGGCCACCACAAAGGCAAACAGCGGCGCTTTCACCAGCCCGACCAGATAGTGCTTCAACGGTACATCCGCCAGAATGCCGAAGAACTGCCCCAGTGGAATATCCAGCGATACCAGCGCCACCAGCGCACCACCGGTCAGGCCCGATATGATCGCCACGAAGGTCAACAGCGGCAGCGTGATCAACAGTGCCAGCACGCGTGGCACCACCAGCAGTTCCATGGGACTGAGCCCCAGCGTTCGCAATGCATCCAGCTCCTCGTTGGCTTTCATGGAGCCGATCTGAGCGGTAAAGGCACTGGCCGTTCGACCCGCCAGCAGGATGGCCGCCAGAATCACGCCAAACTCTCGCAGAAAGGCGTAGGCCACCAGATTGACGGTATAGATTTCGGCGCCAAATTCACCCAGTACCGTCGCCCCGAGAAAGGCCACCACGGCACCCACCAGAAAGGTGAGCAGCGCCACAATCGGGACGGCATTGAATCCGGTTTCATGAATCTGATTCACCAGTGCGGTCATGCGCCAGCGCCAGGGCCGCAATACAATGCCGAACAGCGTCTGCAATACCAGTCCGATAAAGCCGCTCAGCTCCCAGAAATGACGGAACACGATCTCGCTTTGTTGGCCAAGATGCGCCAATGCGGCAATCAGCGGCGAAGGCTTGGGTGAAGGCTCTGCCGGTTCTCGCAACAACGCCTTTATCACCACCTGCAGCAACCCCTTGCGCTCGGGTTGCAGCGTCGGGCTCTGTTCGATCAGGGTACGCAGTCGATCTGCACCGAACCAGTTTGCCAGCAGCGTTGCGCCAGCCGTGTCCAGTGCCTGAATGTCCTCCAGATGCAGCACACAATCCCCTTCTGGGGACGACTGTTGCGCAAGCATCTGCTTCAGGTGTCGATAGTGAGACAGCGTCCAGCTGCCACCCAGACACACCCGCTGGTCGTGCCACTCAATCCACCCGGGGGCGGTATCGGTTGTCATCGCCGGTTTTTGCATCCCTGTGCGCACCTGAATAGCCTGTTTAAAGGCTCATTTTCCTCCCCCTGCCCCTTTGCTGCAATAGCGAAGGCTCCGGCCCCTGTCACCCGGCTGGGGGGCGCTGTATAATGACGGGTTTCGACAGCGCCAACGAATCAGAGATACGGACCCCAATGGACAAGACCTACCAGCCACACGATATCGAGAAATCCTGGTACCAGACCTGGGAAGAGAAGGGTTACTTCGCACCCTCCGGTGAAGGCGACGCCTACTGCATCATGATTCCGCCGCCCAACGTCACCGGCAGCCTGCATATGGGCCACGCCTTCCAGCACACCATCATGGACGCGCTGACCCGCTATCGCCGCATGCAGGGCCGCAACACCCTGTGGCAGGTGGGTACCGACCACGCCGGCATCGCCACGCAGATGGTCGTTGAGCGTAAGCTGGCCGCTGAGGAAGAACTCACCCGCCACGACCTGGGCCGCGATGCCTTTATCGAGAAAATCTGGGAGTGGAAGGAAGAGTCCGGCGGTACCATCACCCGCCAGATGCGCCGTCTGGGCAACTCCGTGGACTGGCCCACCGAGCGCTTCACCATGGATTCCGGTTTCTACCGTGCGGTGCAGGAAGTGTTCATCCGCCTGTACGACGACAAGCTGATCTACCGTGGCAAGCGTCTGGTCAACTGGGACCCGAAACTGCACACCGCCATCTCCGATCTGGAAGTGGAGAACCGCGAGGTCAAGGGCAAGATGTGGTATCTGCGCTACCCGCTGGCGGATGGCGTGAAAACCGCGGCCGGTGAAGACCACATTGTGGTCGGTACCACCCGTCCGGAAACCCTGCTGGGCGACACCGGTGTGGCGGTGAACCCGGAAGACGAGCGCTACCAGAGCCTGATCGGCCAATTCGTTGAGCTGCCGCTGACCGGACGCCGCATCCCGATCGTGGCCGATGAACACGCCGACATGGAGAAAGGCAGCGGCTGCGTGAAGATCACGCCGGCGCACGACTTCAACGACAACGAAGTCGGCAAGCGTTGTGGCCTGCCGATGATCAACGTGCTGACGCTGGATGCCCATATCCGTCAGGAAGCCCAGGTGTTCAACACCGACGGCAGCGTCAACACCAAAATCGATCCTACCCTGCCGGAAAAATACCGTGGGCTGGAGCGTTTCGAGGCCCGCCGTCAGATCGTGGCAGACATGGAAGAAGCCGGTCTGCTGGTGAAGATCGAAGAAAACAACATGACCATCCCCTACGGCGACCGTGGCGGCGTGGTGATCGAGCCGATGCTCACCGACCAGTGGTTCTGCGATGCCAAGACTCTGGCCAAGCCGGCCATCGAGGCGGTCGAGAACGGCGACATCAAGTTTGTGCCCAAGCAGTATGAAAACATGTACTTCGCCTGGATGCGTGACATTCAGGACTGGTGCATCTCTCGTCAGCTGTGGTGGGGCCACCGCATCCCCGCGTTCTACGACAACGAAGGCAACGTTTACGTCGCGGCCGACAAGGATACCGCACGCCAGAAATACAACCTGGATCCGGAGCTGGAGCTGCGTCAGGACGACGACGTGCTCGACACCTGGTTCAGCTCTGCGCTCTGGACCTTCGGCACCCTGGGCTGGCCGGAAGACACCGAGCGCCTGAAAACCTTCCACCCGACCGATACCCTTGTCACCGGCTTCGACATCATCTTCTTCTGGGTGGCGCGCATGATCATGATGACCATGCACTTCATGAAAGACGAAGACGGCAAGCCGCAGGTACCGTTCAAGAACGTGTACGTCACCGGCCTGATCCGCGACGAGAACGGCGACAAGATGTCCAAGTCCAAGGGCAACGTACTGGACCCGCTGGACATGATCGACGGCATCAGCCTGGAAGCGCTGCTGGAAAAACGTACCGGCAACATGATGCAGCCGCAGCTGGCCGAGAAGATCGGCAAGCGTACCGAGAAGCAGTTCCCGGAAGGCATCGCCGCCCACGGCACCGATGCCCTGCGCTTCACTCTGACCGCGTTGGCCTCCACCGGCCGCGACATCAATTGGGATATGAAGCGACTGGAAGGCTACCGCAACTTCTGCAACAAGATCTGGAACGCCGCGCGTTATGTCCTGACCAACACCGAAGGTCAGGACTGTGCCCAGAACAACGAAGAAGTCCTGCTCACCCTGGCCGACCGCTGGATCATCAGCAGCCTGCAGCGCACCGAGCAGACTGTCATCAAGCACCTGGACGAGTACCGCTTCGACCTGGCCGCCCAGACCCTGTACGACTTCATCTGGAACCAGTACTGCGACTGGTACCTTGAACTGTCCAAACCGGTGCTGTGGGACGAATCCGAGGGCGAGACCGCTGAAGAAAAAGAGCGCCTCGCCGCTCTGCGTCGCGGTACCCGTGGCACTCTGGTGCGCGTACTGGAAGCGATCCTACGTCTGGCACACCCGCTGATGCCGTTCATCACCGAAGAGATCTGGCAGCAGATCAAGGGACTGGCCGGCAAGGAAGGCGACACCATCATGCTGCAGAGCTACCCGAAACCGGTGGCCGAGCTGATCGACGAAGCCGCCGAAGCCGATATCGAATGGCTGAAAGAGGTGATCGTCAGCGTGCGCAACATCCGCGGCGAGATGAATATCGGCCCCGGCAAGGAACTGGAACTGCTGCTGCACAACGGCAGCGACGAGGACTTCCGCCGCGTACAGGAAAACTACGTTGCCCTGACCAAGCTGGCCAAACTGAGCGAAATCAAGTGGCTGGAAGCGGACGACGAAGCCCCCATGTCCGTCACCAAGCTGGTTGGCAAGATGGAAGTGCTGGTGCCGATGGCCGGTCTGATCGACAAGGATGCGGAACTGGCGCGCCTGCAGAAGGAACTGGATCGTCTGACCGGCGAGATCAAGCGCGTCGAAGGCAAGCTCTCCAACGAGAAGTTCGTTGCCAACGCACCGGAAGACGTAGTGGCCAAGGAGAAAGCGAAGATTGCCGATGCGCAGGACGCATTCGACAAGCTGAAGGTGCAGTACGCCAAGATCGAGGCGCTCTGACCCCTAGGGGCCGGAGCTGCTCCGGCCCTTACCTCCCCCCCGTGACCGACCTGCCTGCCAAGTGCCAAAATCTGGACGATACTTGTACAAGGGCGATCAAGCCCTCTAGAGTTTCCGACAGAATGGAAGGAGGTAGAACATGCCGACCTGGATTGTGGTTGCCGATGCGTACAAGGCACGAATCTTCCAGCAGGACAGCCCCAGAGATCCTGCCTGTGAAATCGAGTCTCTTGTACACCCGGCCGCACGTCTCAAAACCAGTGACCTGACCAGCGACAGTCCCGGCGCTCAACCCAACGCCGGCTCTGGTTCCCATGGACTGCAGGAGAAAGTAACGCCGAGACAGGCTGAAGACCAGCGCTTCGCTCGCGATGTTATTGACCGCGTTCGACATGCGTTGAATGACAACACTATCCGCCAGTTCTACATGGCGGCGCCCCCTCACTTTCTGGGGCTGCTTCGAGCAGCCATGGATGACCGGGTGTCCAAGGCGTTGGCTGGAGATCTGGACAAGAATCTCTCCGGAGCCAGTGCCGACGAAGCCTGCGCTGCCTTCAAGCCTCGCCTCACCTGATCGGCCACCTGACGGGCGGAACACACCGCTCGTCAGGCATACCCTCAATCCCGGTTGCGGATCATATCGGCAATCGCAAACATGGGTTCCTTGAGCATCTGTTTGAGCTCTGCATCCGCGCCGATTTTTTCCAGTGCCTTGTCCATGCACAGCAGCCACTGGTCGCGCTCGTCAGTCCCGATGGCATAGGGTTTGTGCGGGCTGGTCATACAGACCGTGCCATACTTTTCCGCGTAACGCTGAGGCCCGCCCATCCAGCCGGTCAGATAGTCGGCAAGTCGCTCTTTCATCGGTGTCAGGTCCTTGCCATGCATGGCACGAATACCGGCCACTTCGGGCGCGCTGTCCATATAGTCATAGAAACCGTTCGTGAGCTGACGGATGCCCTCCTCTCCCAGTGCTTCAAATGGGGTGTTGTAACCACTCATGGGGTATTCCTCTGTTAGTATCCTTATGCTGAGCCAACATAAATCAGCCAGACTTCAGATAAAAGCCTGTAGGTGCACTTAATATCCATTTTTCAACACAGGGCGATATCACAAGCACATGGCAAACCCTAACCGATGCCGATGGGTGATACTGGCACTGGCAATCACCCTGCTACTGCCTCCCGCGTGGCTGTGGCACAACCTGTTGAGTCCATGGGGTTACACGGCGCCACCCGGCCTGCCGACCATTGATCCTGACCGTCAACACAGGCTGTTCGTGTACGGTACGCTGACCCAGGGCTGGGTACGCTGGCTGGTAACGGGGGAAGAGATCGTATCGACACCCGCCCGCTTGCCCGGCTTTCGTCGCGAAGGGCTGGACCTGACTGCGGCGCCCACAGCCATGACACAGGGCGAGCTTCTGGAGGTGTCTCCGGCCAGCCTGCGCCGGCTTGACCGATACGAACGACTGGGAATTCGCTATGAGCGAGTCCGGCTGACACTGGAGGATGGAAAAGAGGCCTGGGTGTATACACGCATCAAGCAACCACCGGCCGAGGCCGAGAGTTCAGCATCTAATCGATGAGGACATCGTGCAACGGACGGCGTGGCGAGGCAGGCAGGCGGTCATCCGGATATCCCAGTCGCAACAGAATCTGAGCATGTCCATGTGCACCAATATGCTGCTCCAGCTGAGGCCTTAACTGTGCCTGCTGTATCGGCTGATTAAGGTACGAGGCCTGAACACCCTGCTGCTGCGCGACCAGCAGCAGATGCTGCAGAGCCTGACCTGTTTGCAGCCAGTAACGGGGCGTATCACCGTCACTGCTCAGCAACGCCAGTAACGGGGACTCTTCCGCCAACAGCCGGTCCTGAGATGCCATGCTTTTACCCATATCAAAGTGGCGCACAACACCCCTGACCAGTGGTGCCACCAGCCGTGGTACTGTCAATCCATCACCGGCTCGTCCCGGATGCATCCAACGCGCCAGCTCCTCACGCCAGGTTTCATCCTGCCACAGCAGGCTGTCGCCCTGTTTAACCAGCTCCACCACCTGCTGCCGCAGCTTCGGGTCCAGCAACAACTGCACATGGCCGTGCTCGGCACGGGCGGCTTCGCATAATGCGTTCTGCAACTCCGCCGACAAGGGTTCCGGCTTGAAGCGGTTTCGCCAAGTCCGGCGGTGAAGCAGGGCGTCCCCCAGAGGGGCCAGTTCCGTCTCGTTCACACCACTGCCGATATGTACTCGCGCCATCAAATCCGGCGCTTGCGCTTCCGGCAGCAGCGTCCAGTCCAGAGCAACTCCCGCTTCCGCCGCGGCCACACGCAAATTGAACAGCGCACAGCCACAGCTGATATGCAGTTCCCGATTGTCAGGGTCATTCACCGGCAGCGCCCGCCGCCAATCGGCCAACAGTTCAATCACCTGCTCCGCCTCATTCAGGCGAAACAGCCAAGGCTGAGTATTGTGGCTGGAAGGTGCCAGAACGGCCTGCTGCAGCAAGGCATCGAGAGAGGGGCGCTCGGGGGATTCGTCCATCAGTCTGGCTCCTTCAGAGTGGATATGTCACCTGAGTGTACGACAGCCATCTCATGCCGTCAGCATATGGCCTGCAATTCCGAGGGCAAAGCCCAGCACGGCACCCATGGGCGGGCCCCAGTGCCGTGCCAGTTTCACTTGAGGAGCAATGTCCTGAAACACCGAGTAGAGAATGCCGCCAGCGGCGAACAGCATGATGGACGACACAACGGCTGGATAGTCTGCCAGCCAGACATATCCCAGCCATGCGGCCATCGGCCCCAGCAAGGCCATCAGCGCGAAAACCAGGATGATGCGACGTGCCGAGTAGTCGGTATGATGACGCAACTCGCGGAATGCGTTAAAGCCCTCGGGCAGATTCTGCAAGCCGATCAGCAGAGCCAGCAGCAGGCCGTTGCTGCCGCCAAGTGCAAAGGTTGCGCCCAACGCGATGGACTCCGGCACAAAATCGGCCAGCATCGCCACCAGCTGACTGGCCGAGGTTTTGAAATGGTTCAGGAGTACATCGATGCAGAGAAAAATCATTCCACCCAGTACAAACCAGAACAGCGCAGGCGCTGTATCGAGGTGTTCAAGACCGTCAGGAACCAGCACCAGTGCTACCGCTGACAGCAGAGCGCCGCCACCCAATGCGATGACACTGTGGCGAAACTCCTGTTCCAACCAGCGCGGGCGTATCCGTTCGACACAGGCAAGCACAGCCCCAAACGGCATGCTCAATCCTGCCAGCAGGGTTAAGGTCAGTATGTGCAACAGCAACATGGCAAACTCCCTGTCGTGGCAGACGCGTTAGCCGGCGATTGGCACGAATGTGCCGGATGTCAGTCGCGCAAGATCCTGCGGAGAAAGCTCAATCTCCAGACCGCGCCGTCCTGCGCTGACGTGAATCGTGCTCAAGGTGGTGGCACTGTCGTCAATAAAGGTCTTGAGCCGCTTTTTCTGGCCCAGGGGACTCACCCCACCCAGAACATAACCGGTTACGCGCTCGACCTCGACCGGATCCGCCATGGCGGCTTTTTTGGCGCCCGCCGCCTTGGCGATCTGTTTCAGATTGAGCTTGCCGGCCACCGGAACGATGCCGACCGCCAGTGCCTTGCCATCGAGACTGACCACCAGTGTCTTGAACACCTGGACGGGATCCAGCCCCAGCTTTTCGGCCGCTTCAAGCCCATAGGATTCGTTTACCGGGTCATGACTGTATTCATGGATACGGTGTGCAATACCCGCCTTGCGGGCCTGATCAACTGCGGGTGTCATCCTTTCGACTCCTACAGGTTAGGGTGATTAACGCCCAAACAGTGAGGGGCGCTTGCCGGGTCGGCTGGGTGCAACCGGTTCCGGCTGGGTCTGCACAGGCTGCCGGCTGGCCTTTTTACCCTGCGCATTTTTTTTGCCCGGAGCTGCAGGACGGGTACGTCCGGTCCGGTTGACCTTCTTCTCGGCCAGTGCGCCACCTTCAATCAGCTTGCCGTTTTCCAGTACCGGAACAGGCTGCAGCTGCAGCGGTTTGCCGATCAGTGCCGATATATCCTTGAGAAAACGTCGCTCCTCCGGTGATACCAGTGACACGGCCCAGCCTTTCAAGCCCGCCCGCCCGGTACGCCCAATACGATGCACATAGGCTTCAGGCTGATTCGGCAGATCATAATTGACCACCTGGGGCAGCGCCTCGATATCCAGCCCGCGAGCGGCCACATCAGTGGCCACCAACACCTTGACCTCGCCCGCGGTGAACGTGGCCAGCGCGGCCATACGCTCACGCTGGGTTCTGTCACCGTGAATCGCAACTGCACTGATGCCGTCTTCCAGCAGTTGTGCACAGAGCTGATCGGCACGCTTTTTGGTACGCGTGAACACCAGAGTCTGCTGCCAGTTACCGCCACGAATCAGGAAGCCGAGTACATCCGCCTTGTCGGCATTATCCACCGCGTAGGCACTTTGCTTCACCTGCTTGCTGGCGGAGTTGCGTGCCGCAATCGCGATCCGTTTCGGGCTCTGCAGCAGCTTGTCGGCCAACACCTCCACCGAGTCATTCAGTGTGGCGGAAAACAGCAGCGTTTGCCGCTGCTCCGGCATATAGGTCAGCAACTCTCGAATCTCTCCGATGAAGCCCAGATCCAGCATACGGTCCGCTTCATCGAACACCAGCATTTCCAACTGCTCCAGCGACAGCTTTTTCTGCTTCAACATATCCAGCAGCCGCCCCGGCGTTGCCACCAGGATATCGGCTCCGCGTTTCATCTTGCGGATCTGGTTGTCGAAACGCACACCGCCGAAGATGGAGATGACCCGCATCCCCAGCAGCTGACCGTATGCCAGCGCATGCTCACCCACCTGCTGTGCCAGCTCACGCGTTGGTGTGAGAATCAGGCCCCGGATCGGGTGGTAATCCCCACTAGCAGGTGCCCGGCTAAGGCGCTCGATCATCGGCAAAGCAAAGCTGGCGGTTTTGCCGGTACCGGTCTGCGCCTCGGCAATCAGGTCATGTCCCGCCAGCACCAGCGGAATTGCCTGAGACTGGATCGGTGTAGGCGCCCAGTACTCCAGCGCGTCCAGCGTGGCAACCAGTTCAGGGCAGAGGCCCAGTTCGGCAAAGGCGGACATGGTATTCACTCCTGCTCACTGTTCCTGCGAGCGCAGGTAATCTTCGTAGCTGCCGTGGAAATCATTGATGCCGGTGGGCGTCAGCTCAATGATACGGGTCGCCAGCGAAGAAACGAACTCACGGTCATGGCTGACGAATATCAGCGTGCCGGGATAGTTCTCCAGGGCCAGGTTGAGTGCTTCGATCGACTCCATATCCAGGTGGTTGGTAGGTTCGTCCATCACCAGTATATTGGGCCTTTGCAGCATCAGCTTGCCAAAGATCATGCGGCCCTGCTCGCCCCCGGAGATCACCTTGACTGACTTGTCGATCTCTTTTTGCGAGAACAGCAGCCGGCCCAGCGTGCCACGAATGACCTGCTCGTCATCACCTTCTTTACCGCAGTAAGCCATCCAGTCGTAGAGGCTTTTCGCTTCGGTGAATTCGTGCGCATGGTCCTGCGCGTAGTAGCCGATGTTGCTGTTCTCGGACCACTTGACCTTACCGGCGCTGGGCTCCAGATCACCCACCAGACATTTCAGCAGCGTCGACTTGCCGATACCGTTGGGACCGATAATCGCGATACGCTCAGCCACCGGCACGGTCAGATTCAGACCGCTGAACAGCTCTTCATCGAATGACTTGGACAGTCCTTCAACCTCGAGGGCGATACGGTGCAGTTTTTTGTCCTGTTCAAAGCGAATGAACGGGCTCTGACGGCTGGACGGTTTGATATCCTCCAGCTGGATCTTGTCGATCTGTTTGGCGCGCGAAGTCGCCTGCTTGGATTTGGAGGCGTTGGCAGAGAAGCGACTCACAAACGCCTTCAGATCGGCAATCTGTGCCTTTTTCTTGGCATTATCCGCCTGCATGCGTTCGCGTGCCTGCGTTGACGCGGTCATGTACTCATCGTAGTTGCCGTGATACAGACGCACCTCGCCGTAGTCCACATCGGCCATGTGGGTGCAGACGCTGTTCAGGAAGTGACGGTCATGCGAGATGATGATCATGGTGCAGGTGCGCTGATTCAACACCCCTTCCAGCCAGCGAATGGTGTTGATATCCAGGTTGTTGGTGGGCTCGTCCAGCAGCAGAATATCCGGGTCCGAGAACAGCGCCTGCGCCAGCAGCACACGCAGCTTCCAGCCCGGCGCCACTTCGCTCATCGGGCCGAAGTGCTGCTCTACCGGAATACCCACGCCCAGCAACAGCTCACCGGCACGGGACTCGGCGGTGTAACCATCCATCTCGGCAAACTCACCCTCCAGCTCACCGGCACGAATACCATCCTCTTCGGTCATATCCGCCTTGGCATAGATCGCATCACGTTCGGATTTGATCTTCCACAGCTCTTCATGCCCCATGATCACGGTATCGACCACACTGAACGCTTCATAGGCGAACTGATCCTGTCGCAGCTTGCCGATGCGCTCGTTCGGGTCCTTGGAGACGTTGCCGCTGGTGGGCTCCAGATCGCCCCCCAGAATCTTCATGAAGGTGGATTTGCCGCAGCCGTTGGCGCCGATCAGGCCGTAACGGTTGCCGTCACCGAATTTGACGGAAACGTTTTCAAACAGTGGCTTGGCGCCAAACTGCATGGTGATATTCGCAGTGGTCAGCAATGGAATCTACTCGATTTATCTTGAATGGGTATGGCGGGCCGATGGCCAATGCAACCGGCAGGGGAAACAACCAAAGAGGTGAATTATCGCACAAAAGCGAAGACGAGTAGAGGCAGACCTCCAAATTGTTTCTCACGCTTTCCCGGGCCTGCATTCATGGAAAAACCCTGTTGAGATTCATGCCGTAACTGTTAATCTTCACCCAACGCCTGTCCATTCGAGCCTCTCATCTCTCATGTCAGAATATTTCACGCTTGAATCCCGCAACCCCGAGCAGTTCCGTCAGGAAACCCGCAAAAGCAACCTGATCGTCATGGGCACCTTTGCCTTGATCGCCATGACTCTGGCCACACTCAGCGTGACGGTTTTCGGCACACCCGAAGGCAACAACTTTCGCTGGAACCTGGCAGGCGTTATCGCCGGCGTCATCCTGACCACAGCCATTTTCAGACTGTTTTATCTGAAGCAGCCCTGGATGGAGTCGGCCCGATACAACTGGCAACTCAAACGCAGCCTGATGAGGCTGACCAACATCATGCATCAGCTCAAGGCTGGCGTAGAAGTGCAGGACCCGGTGGCAATGAAAGCCATGCGTTTCTATCACCAGGGTCTGGAACAGATGTATCGGCTGGAAAACAATGAAAGCGCACTGGCGGATTTATTGCCAGAGAGCCGAGCGCACGCAAGCCGATTGGAAGCGCTGGATATCGACACCGATCAAGGTACCTTTGATCCCGACTGGGTCGAACAGCTAAAGGCGGCCTATAAGAAGCGCTAGGGAGTACTGCCTTGCGCATCCATCTCCATGTGCCATGCTTCGATCACACAGTCTGTGTCGCTGAAAGCAAAGCATGAGGAGATCGTCATGAACACGCACACGATGGCCCGTTCACTGCTGGGTCTGGCACTGGGTCTGGGCCTCAGTGCATCGGTTTCAGCTCAGGGTTACATGGGGATGGGCGCTGGTCCCCACATGCAGGGGCAGGGACCGGGCATGATGGGCGGTTATGGTCCGGGCTACGGTATGATGGGCGGCTACGGTCCCATGATGGGTTATGGCATGGGAATGGGCATGATGCATGGCGGCCCGATGATGGGTGGTATGGGCATGATGCCCTGTCCGATGATGGGAGGCCTTCAGGGGGGTGCCGGATATGCTGTCGAGCTGGACGAAGCGCAACAGAAACAGATGAGCAAAATACAGGAGCAGCTCTGGCAACAGCAACAATCCCACATGCAGGAGATGCAGGCCCACCAGCAGGAAATGATGAAGCTTTACCAGGACGGTCAGCCTGACAGCAAACAGCTGCTGCAGGCACACAAGCAGATGCAGGAACGTCAGCTGAAACTGTTTGAGGCACGCCTCAAGGCACAGGACGAGATGAATAAGGTGCTGACCGAAGAGCAGCGCCAGCAGATGTGGCAGCTGCAGCGTCACATGTTCCGTCCTTGGCAGTAACGTCCGTTTTGGCAACGGGCGCTAGACCAGCGTCCCGTTGCGATAGTCATTGATCGCCTGATCAATCTCTTCCGGCGTATTCATGACGAAGGGGCCGTATTGTGCAATCGGCTCGTTAATCGGTTGGGCCGCCAGCAGTAACAGCGCTGCCCCTTCCGGACCCGCCTGCAGCTGGATCAGCTCACCTTCACCCAGCTCGGCCGCCTCATGCAGATTCAACCCTGCATCGTCCAGCTGTGCGCTGCCTTCAAACAGATACACGAATCCGGCTCTGTCATCCTGCAGGGGCACACTGAACGTGGTATTGGCCGGCAGCCTCAAATCCAGCATCAAAGGAGCTCGACTGATGCCGCTGACGGGACCCGAATAGGTCTGTCCGTTCAGCGTGATATCGCCCGCGATCAGTTTCACACGCGCCCCTGTCTGCGAGTCCTCAATATTGGTGATCTCCTCGGCTGCAAATTCCTGGTATCGCGCCGGAATCATTTTTTCGGCTGCCGGCAAATTGATCCAGAGCTGAAAACCGCGCATCAACCCTTCTTCCTGTTCCGGCATCTCCTCGTGGATAACGCCTCGACCCGCCGTCATCCACTGCACACCACCACTGCCCAGTACCGCTTCATTACCCAAGTGGTCGCGGTGTCGCATCTGACCATCCAGCATGTAGGTCACGGTTTCAAATCCACGGTGGGGGTGAGCAGGAAAGCCCGCCAGATAGTCATCCGGATTTTCGTTGAAGAAGCAGTCCAGCATCAGAAAGGGGTCAATGCGCGTGCCGGGAGATTGACCAACGCTGCGCAACAAACTGACACCGGCGCCATCTCGGCTCGGACGACCGGTGATACGACGCTGAATGGTACGGTGGGTCATGACGAACTCCTCGTGCCTGAAGCACTGCTGTGTAAATCGTATGACCGCATTATCGTATCGAGCACCCAGATCAGGAACACTAAATATCAGCACTTAGTGAACAGTTTTTCTGATATCAGGGTTCAACCTTCCCACGCATTGCCTTGATATTGCCGCGCTGCTTCTTTTTTTCGATCCGCTTGCGCTGGGAGCTGCGCGTGGGACGCGTCGCTCGCCGGGCTTTTTCCACACGCACGGCACTGCGCACAAGATCTGCCAAGCGTGCCAGGGCATCATCACGATTCTGCTCCTGCATGCGGTACTGCTGAGCCTTGATGACGATCACGCCGTCCTGCGTGATACGGCTGTCACGCAGAGCCAGCAACCGCTCCTTGTAGAATTCGGGCAGTGATGATGCCCGAATGTCAAAGCGCAGGTGGATGGCACTGGATACCTTGTTGACGTTCTGACCACCGGCACCCTGTGCCCGGATGGGGTTCAACTCGATTTCATTATCGGGAATACGGACCGCGTTGGATATCTGCAGCACTCAACGCTCCTGCTGATCGGTCCGCAGAACGGCCAGTGAGACCATCGCCTGTATGGCAGCGCCTTCATCACGGGCTGTGGTAAGCGTGAGCTGCAGTGCCTGCTCGGCACCGGGCGTTGCCCAGCGCCAGGCACGGGTGCGTGCATCTCCGTTCAGCGGAGTACGGTCATTGCGATCCAGCACTTGCCTTGCCTCAAGCGGTGCGGGTGCCGTTTCAGCCAGTCGTGAAAACCAGAGCCCCGTATCAGCGGGATCAGCGCGACGTGCCATCACGGCGCACAGGCTGTCACCTTGTGGAAGAACCAGCACAAACTGACCAAACTGCCCCTGGTACGGGACAGGCCAGGCGTCCCCTTCCCGCCCCTGCAAAAAGTGTGCAGCCTGCTCAGGCGGCAGCCTTGGCAGTCCCTGCGCAATCAGATCCGCGCGCAGTGCGCCATAGTCATCAAAATGTTTCAGACAGAATGACATGTAGACCTTCTGAAGAAACAGCGCACGCTCTTCGGCCTGGCCAACGACTGGCATCAGCCCCATCAGGATCGCCAGTATCGACAGCAGCTTAAACCTCATCCATTACCACCTCTGTATTCGGGATGCTCGGATATCAGTTTGAACGCTGGCTGCGTACCAGGCAAGGATCAAAACCTGACAACCAGAAGGTAATCAACTAGGCTGGAGGGCATAACAAGAAAACATGCATTTTGCAGGGATATTTACGCCATGTTCTGGATCAAGGCACTGCTGATACTGACGCTGACCGGCATTGGTGTTGTGGTCAGCTGGGTGGTGACCGACACTGCGCTCAACATGACGTCCGACCAGCAGTTCTGTGGCAGCTGTCACAGCATGAAACCGATGCAGGCCTCCTTTCTGCGCGATCCCCATGGTGGCCGCTCCACCACTGGCGTGCAGGCATACTGTTCCGACTGTCACCTGCCCCATGACAATTATGTGAGCTATCTGTTTCAAAAAGCCCGCAGCGGTGCCTGGGACGTGTGGATGGAGTTCGTCATCGGTGCCGAGGACGTGGACTGGCACGCCAAACGGTTACGCGCCAACGAATATGTCTATGACTCCGGCTGCCTCAAGTGTCACAACAACCTGCAGTCCGGCTCCGAGCTCGACAACGCCCAGTTTGTGGCCCACAAGCCCTATTTCCTCGGCACCATTCAAGACCAGTGTGTCGATTGCCACCGCGTCGGTCACACCGACCTGGAACGCTTCCTGCCCCCACAACCCTCGCCCATGCCGGCGACTGAAGGATGAGGAACCCGTCATGCGATTAATCAGAACCTGCTGGTTACTGCTCCTGATTATGCTATCCGGCTCTACAACCCTGTTTGCTCAGGAATCGGCCGGGCTGGACATGAGTCCGGTTCGCAGCATCGTGTTCAGCAAAAGCCTGACCGAGCTGGACCAGAAGTGTGTCAGCTGCCACCAGGATGAGCACCCCGGTGTTGTGGCCGACTGGAAGAAGAGCCGCCACAGCCATGTCGGTGTGGGCTGTAATGACTGCCACGCTGCCAACAAGGGAGATGTGGATGCCCAGCTGCATGCCGAGGAGGGTCTCAGCAACGTCTACATCACGCCGCTGGTCTCGCCCGACACCTGCGGTCGCTGCCATGCCCAGGAGCAGGATGAGTTTAACCACAGCGGTCACTTCCGCGCCTATCGTCAGATCATTCCGAAGAACAGTCTGCACGCGCTGGTCAAGTTCCATGAAGGTCGTGATAACCCCGAGCTTGGCAATGCCCCGGATGAAACCGGTTGTATGCAGTGCCACGGCACCGAGATCAAACTGATGGCCGATGGCAAGCCTGACCCGTCAACCTGGCCCAACTCAGGTATGGGCAACATCTATCCAGACGGGGCAACCGGCAACTGCGGTGCCTGCCACACCCGCCACCGTTTCTCGCTGGCTGAAGCGCGCAAGCCAGCCGCCTGCGCCAGTTGCCACATGGGGCCTGACCATCCCGATATTGAAGTGTTCGAGAACAGCAAGCACGGCCAGATATACGCGACAGAAGGCCATGAGTGGACCTGGGACAGCCCCGCCGATGGCTGGGAGCCCGGTGACTATCGCGCCCCGACCTGCGCCACCTGCCACATGAGCGGTATTGGCAAACTCGGCTCCACCCACAACATTACCGAACGCTTGTACTGGAACCTCTGGGATGAGCGTTCCGATAAACGCAACTCCACTGACGTGATGAGCCCGTTGCTGGGGGATGGGGACCGCGGTCGGAAATTGATGATGCAGGTCTGCAGCTCCTGTCACGGTGAGTCGCACACCAAGGGCTTCTTCGCTCAGGGTGACAAGGCCGTCATGCTCTACAACGTGGAATACTATGACCCTGCCAAGAAGATGCTGGAGGATCTGAGAGCCAAGGGGCTGCTGAAGGAGAATCCCTGGACCGATGAGTTCCAGATTACCTTCTACCACCTCTGGCACCATGAAGGTCGTCGTGCACGCCATGGCGCCATGATGGCGGGCCCGGACTACGCTCATTGGCACGGCTTCTTCGAGCTGCAGCAGGACATGTACAAGCTGGAAGCCCTCTACGAAAAACGGATCAAGAACGGCGCAATAGAGGACTGAGTGCAGGATTGGGTGACCGCTCTCAGTGACGAGGGCCGGTCACCGAATCCATCAACTGCTGCACATCTTCGGCACTGGTCTGCTCAAAGTTGTGCCAGTCAAGGTAATACTCACTCAGCAATTCATTGATATGCACTTGATCTGCACTGTCGCACGCCTTGTGCAGCTCGATATGCAAGGGTGAAATATTCAGAACACGCTGTTCCTCTTCCCACAGCACCTGCTGCAGGTCATAGAGTGCGTTCATGATAATGAAATGCTTGCGGTACAGTGCCAGCGCGCCCTCCGCATCCAGATCATCAAATGCGTGCTGCTGCTCCAGGGTACGCATCAAATAGTATTCACTGACCCCCTCGGGGTGTTGCCGCAGTTCATTCAGGACCTGCGGCAGAACCGGATTGATCATGTGGCAGCCTCTGACTTGTCTTTCGGTAACTTGCATCCTGCATTATAGTCAATGACACTCGGACGCCAGCGCAGGGCCGTCCAGGGACATATTTGAGGCTGATTATGGATGAACTCTGGCTGTTGCTTCTGGCGTTTCCTCTCTTTTTGCTGATTGGTGCAGGGCTGGGCATACGCGCCTGGCTGGTCACACGCGAATTGCGTGAGGAGATTGGCCAACTGCGACACCAATTGCAGTCCCTTCAGAGTACCCGCCCGGATGCGCCACGACCCAGCACTTCATCCCGCGCTGACTCGTCATCCACCACATTCGTGCCTGACAGCGGGCAAAAGCCCGAAACCCCGGCACCCGCCCCGAGAAACTCAGAACCGGCAAAGGCCGAAGGCGATGCCATCTGGGGCAGCACCTCTGCCACCACAACCGACGCAGCCCCTTCTGCGCCTCGGACCATCGCCTCAGTGCCCCCGATAACACGTCGGCCCTCATTCATTGACCGTTGCCTGAATAGCCTTAAAGCCAACTGGATGATCTGGCTGGGTGGCATCTGTGTCGGGCTGGCGGGCGTGTTCATGGTGCACTATTCCATCGAACAGGGTCTGCTGGGCCCCGAGGCGAGGGTCGTTCTGTCGCTGATCGCCGGGGCCGGTCTGCATACGCTGGCCGAATGGCTCAGGCGCAAGCGGGGGCAGAATGATGTATTCGCGGCGCTGGCAGGTGGCGCCAGCATCATTCTGTATGCCGCTCTCTTTGCCGCTTTCAAACTGCTGGAAGGTATTTCACCCGGGCTGATCTTCGCAGGCATGGCGCTGGTCTCGTTCATCACGCTGGCCCTGGCCCTGTGGCATGGTCCGGTACTGGCGGCGCTTGGCATGCTCGGCGGGTACCTGGTACCCATTCTGGTCAATACCGGCTCCGGGCAGATTGAGCTGGCGCTGATCTATATCGGCATCCTGACGCTGTTTTCGCTTTGGCTGCTGGCCTACGTCGAGCGCACCTGGCTCTGGTCCGGTGTCATCATCGGAAGCCTTGGCTGGTGGGCACTGAGTCTGACCACCAGCCCGGCCGAAGGTGTGCGCTCACTTTACCTGCTGGCGCTGGCATATCTGTTTCTGGCCGTTCCCAGACATGACTGGCTGTTGCGCCGGCGGGACGATAGTGCTGAGCGCTGGCTGCAGCGCCTGAAGAGGTTACGCGGCACATCTGGCTGGCCGGTGATCCCCGCACTGTTGCTGATCGTACTGGCGCAGGGCTGGACGCTGGCCGTCGAGAGCGTACACGCCAGCAGCTATCCCACACTATTGCTGCTGCCGGCTCTGGTGATGCTCGCGGCCAGTAACCGCCCCATTCTTAATCCACTGCCGGCACTGCTGCTGGTGTTGACGGCAGTGGCCGTCGTGCTGCCCATGCTGAGTTACCTTGGCGACCAGCTGTTGTTTACACCACCGGATGGGGAGACACAGGCCGCCCTCGTATCACGTTTTGTGATGCTGACACTGCTGTTCACTGTCGGTCCCGCGTGGCTGGTATGGCAGCGTATCATGCACGCCACGTTCTGGGTCGGACTGGCCTGCTTCACCCCATTGTTGATGCTGGCATTGGGCTATTACCTGTTCACGGCCTTCAGCGCCGACTGGGCCTGGGGGGGTGCCGCACTGATCCTCGGGCTTGTGTATCTGGCGCTGTCCAGACTTGCACTGCAGCGAATCGACCCCTATCTGGGCAATGATCCGGTGCGGGTGCTGCTGATCAGCAGTGCCCATCTGGGCCTGTCGCTGGCAGCGGTGATCTGGCTCACGGATGCCACGCTGACACTGGCGTTTGCGTTGCAACTGGTCAGTCTGTCCCTGTTGCAACAGCGCTTCCAACTGCAGCTGTTGCCCTGGGTCATTCGGCTGGTGTTGGCTATAGTCGTCTGTCGCCTGACGTTCAACCCCTGGCTGCTGACCTACGCCAGCGACAGCCACTGGTCACTCTGGACCTACGGCGGCTCTACCCTCTGTGCCTTTGCGGCAGCCTGGATTCTGCGCCGCGACGTCAAAATGACCGCCTGGCTGCAGGGGGGAGGTGCCCACCTGCTGGTGCTGACACTGGCGGCAGAGGTGCGCTGGTGGCTGTATGACGGTGATATTTTCCGAACCGAGTACAGCTTCCTTGAAGCCAGCCTCAATACGCTGATCTGGGGTGTTGCCGGGCTGGTCTACCTATGGCGCAGTCGCTTGCGCACTCACCTGCCCCGTTTCTATCAGCTCATTGCCGCCCTGCATCTGCTGGCAGCGGCCGGCAACTATCTGCTTTGGGTGGTACTCATCTACAACCCGCTCTGGCACAACACGGCGATCAGTCCGACACCGCTGTGGAACCTGCTGTTGCTCAGCTATGGTGTGCCGACGCTCTTGCTGCTGGCACTCGGACGCCAGCTGTCCGCCCCACTTGGCCGTTACGTTCTGATGGCCGCTGGACTGAATGGGCTGATGTTCATCTCCATGGAGATTCGTCACCTCTGGCAAGAGCAGCTCAGTCTGGCCAGCCCGACACCGGATGGCGAGCTGTATACCTATTCGGCCGTGTGGTTGCTGATGGCGGCCGCCGCTCTACTGGCCGGCAGCTGGCTACGGCAGAGAGGCCTCTACCGCGGCGGCATGGTGCTGTTGTTGGTGGTTGTCGCCAAGCTGTTCCTGATCGACATGTCCGATCTGACCGGACTGTGGCGCGTGGCCTCTTTCATGGGCCTTGGACTGGGCCTGCTGGCACTGGCCTGGCTGCACCAGCGACTGATGCCGACTCCCGCCCGACATGCCGACATCGGCGACTGAGAGCGCTGACGGCAGCCTGAGCAGTCGCCCCAGGAACCATATCCTCCGGGGCGACTGCAGCGTCAGCGTGTATGCACCGGTTCCGGCCGTTTTGCCAGTTTGCGGCCCAGGCGGCGCAGATCCTCAAGCAACATGAAATTCACCGGCACCATGATCAGCGTTACCAGCGTGGCAAAGATAATCCCGAACCCCAGCGATACCGCCATCGGAATCAGGAACTGGGCCTGTACCGCTTTCTCGAACAGCAGCGGCATCAGGCCGATGAAGGTGGTCAGAGAGGTCAGCATCACCGGCCGGAACCGAGCCACCCCGGCAATCATCACGGCCTGACGCGTGGCCTCGAAATGGGAGTGCTCCCCCGCCGCCTGCAGTTCGTTGCGGCGCTTGTTGGTGAAGTCCACCAGCACCAGACTGTCATTGACCACCACCCCGATCAGCGCCATCAACCCGAGCAGACTCATGATGGTCAGATCCATGCCCATGATCCAGTGGCCGATAATGGCACCAATGGCACCGAAGGGAATGACCGACATGACGATCAGCGGCTGCAGGTAGGAGCGGAAGGGTATCGCCAACAGGCTGTAGATGACGAAGAACACAAACGCCAGCCCCAGCGCCATGGAAGCAAAGGATTCACGCTGCTCCCGCGCCTCGCCCTCCAGACTGTAGGAAGCACCCGGATACTGACGCACCAGCTCGGACAGGAACTCATCCAGATCCCGGTTCAGCAGAGTGGTATTGGTCGCTTGCTTATCCATATCCGCCACCACACTGACCGTGCGCTGTTGATCGATGCGGTCAATGGCCGCAGGACTTTGCCCCGGCACCAGTCGGGCCACCGCATCCAGCGGTACCTGCCCCTGACCGGTACTGATCAATACCTCGCGCAGCCCGGAGATCGCCTGACGCTCCTCCAGAGGAAGGCGCACCATCACGCGTACATCATCACGGCCACGCTGTACCCGCTGCACTTCAATACCGAAGAACTTCTGCCGCACCTGACTGATGATATCGTTACGGGTCAGTCCCAGCAGATGTGCCTGCTCGGTCAACTCCAGCTGCAGCTCTTCCTTGCCATCTGACAGGTTATCGGTGATGTCATACAGCGTCGGATAGGTAGCCAGTCGCGCGCGCACCTCCTCGGCCATCGCCTCCAGGTCCGCTACCCGGCTGGAGCGGAGCTGTACGTCCACGGGATCACTGGCGCGACCGATCTCGGCCCGGAAGGTGAGTGTTTCGGCACCGGGTACGGGGCCTATAAGATCACGCCATTCCTGCACGATGCGGTTGGTACTCATGCGCGCGTCACGCTGCTCTGACGGCAGCAGTTCAAACCGTATCTGTCCCTGTTCCGGACTGCCGCCGGCACCGGTAGTGGAGTAAATGTTGAGAATCACGCTCTCGCCGCTGTCCGGATTACGGTACTTGGTCTGCAGTTCACGGGCTGCCTCCACCATCCGCACAATGTAGCGGTCCGTGACTTCAAAGGGTGTGCCACTGGGCATGGTCAGTGAAGCCCGTGCGGTGTCGCTTTGGATCCGTGGGAAAAAGACAAAACGGCTCCAGCCACTGAGAATCATCGCCAGAATGAGAATAAACACCCCGGAAAAAATGGCCAGCGTGGTCAGGCGATGGTTGACCGCCAGATTCAGCAACGGACGGTAGTAACGCAGAATCATGCGCTCAAAACCGTCGGCAAACCCCTGCTGCAGCCGCGCCAGCCTGCCCTGCTGCTCCACATTTTCATGGCGCAGCTTGAGATGCTTGAGGTGAGCCGGCAGAACAAACTTGGATTCGATCAGCGAGAACAGCAGCACCGGGATCACTACAACCGGAATCTGTGCAAACAGTGCCCCTCGGGTACCCTCGATAAACCCGATCGGCAGGAAGGCCGCAACCGTGGTCAACACACCGAAAGTCACCGGCACAGCAACCTCCTGCGTACCACGAATCGAGGCCTGAAGCCCCGACTTGGCGTGACGCAAATGGCTGTAGATGTTTTCACCGGTGACAATGGCATCGTCCACCACGATGCCCAGCACCAGAATAAAGCCGAACAGTGACAGCACATTAAGAGTCACGCCAAACACCGGCATCACCAGAAAGGCACCCATAAAGCTGACCGGAATGCCAATAAAGACCCAGAACGCGATCGATGGTCGCAAGAACAGGGTCAGCAACAGCAGCACCATGATCCCGCCCTGCACCGCGTTGGTCAGCAGGGTGTTGATACGGCTTTTGACCACTTCCGAGTCGTCATCCCAGTGGCTCAGGTAAAGCCCTTCCGGCAGGCTGGACTGCTGGCGTTCAATGTAGTCTTTCACCGTATCGGCAACGGTAATGGCACTCTGATTGCCCATTCGGTAAACCTGAATCATGGCAGCCGGCACGCCATTGAAGCGAGTGCGCAGTCCGCTCTCCTCAAAGCCATCCGTCACCTGTGCCAGATCCCGCAGGCGCAGCACCGTTCCATCGGGATGGGTTTTGATCACCACCGATTCAAACTCTTCACGGCTATAGGCCTGCCCCTTGGACCGGATGAGAATGTCGCCGCCTTCGGTGCGAATGTTGCCGGCCGAGAGATCCAGTGAGCTGGCGCCGATGCGACTGCCCACTTCGGCCAGCGTCAGGTCATAGGCACGCAGTTGGTCCTGTGAAATTTCAATCGCGATTTCATAGCTGCGAACGCCATCCAGTTCGACCTGAGTAATGCCGTCAAGGCGAAGCAGGTCATCCCGCACCTGCTCGGCATAGCTGCGCAACTCACGCTCCGTCAAATCACCCGACACCGCCACCGTGATCACGTCACGCTTGAAGGTGGCCAGGGCAATCACAGGCTCGTCAGCATCCGCGGGGAAGGTGCCGATCTCGTCAACGCGGGATTTCACATCCGCCAGCAACTCACGCGGGTCGTATCCCGACTCCACCTCGATGGTCACAGTGGTACCGCCCTCGACCGAGCGGCTGCGAATTTCCTTGACCCCTTCCAGGTCACTGACGGCTTCTTCGATCCGGGTTGCCAGACTCAGCTCGGCATCCTCAGGTGTTGCCCCACGCAGGCTCACCCGCACGCTGATGGTATCCGTTTCAAAACTGGGGAAGACTTCCAGCGGAATATTCAACTTGAGTGACATCAGCCCGGTAAACAGAATGGTGACCATGAGCAGATTGGCGGCCACATGGTTGCGGGCAAACCAGGCGATCATGACGGGCCTCCCACAGCCGGGGGCTGGCTGGCCGGCGGCGCCACCTCTGCAGGCTCACGAATGCGCACCGGTGTGCCTGAAATCACCTGCCCCAACGAGGTCAGTACCAGTTGATCACCGGCCTCAAGCCCCGTTGCGATCAAGGCACGGTCTTCATCCTGCCAGGCAATCTCGATTTCGCGTCGTTGCAGCAGCCCCGCTTCCACCACATAGACGTAGCTGCCCTGATAGATAGCTCGGTTGGGAATCAACAGCGCATCCTCGATTTCGATGCCGTCAATCAACGCCGTGACATACTGACCCACCTTGAGCGGTACTCGGTCCAACGCCTTTTCGCCATAGGGGTCATCCACCTGAGCCAGCACATGCAGCTGCCGGCTGGCTTCATCAATGGCACCCTCGGTCTGCACGACTCGACCCTGCCATTGTTCGGGACGGATCAGGTCAGAGCGGATCTCGACCTTCGGCTGAAAGGGTTCGCTGCCTTCAACCCGGTACTCTTCCGGCAGACGCAGATAGGCCAGATCCCGATTCTGCAGCGGCAAACGTACTTCAAGCACATCCACCGCATAGATTTGCCCAAGGGTGGTGCCACTTGAGACAACCTGTCCCAAATCCACTGCGGTTTCCAGTACTCGACCAGCATAGGGGGCGCGGATTTTCGTCCGTTCCAGATTCAGCCTTGCCGTTGCCAGTGAAGCCTCTGCCGAGGCCATCGCAGCCTGTGCTGCATTCAACTGCGGTTTGCGCAGCACCAGTGGCGGTGCCTGACCTTCATTACCCAAGCGCTTCCAGTCGGCGGCAGCCTGGGCACTGCGAGCCTCCTCTTCCGCCAGAGCCTGACGCGCACTCATCAGGGAGGCCTCGGCCTGCGCCACGGCCGCTTCATAGTCACGACTGTCGAGTCGAATCAGCTCTTCACCCTGCTCAAAGAAACCGCCGGCGCGGAAGTCGGGGTTAAGCCACACAATCTGACCGGATACCTGCGGCAGCAGCGTACTCTGGGTGCGAGGCTGGATACGGCCATAGCTCTTCACCTGCACTTGAAAAGGCGCCCGCTCAAGCATTTGAGTGTGCACACTGATCTTGCTGGCCTTGGGCGGTGCCCCACGCTGCACTTCAGGCGGATTTTGCAGGATCACCCAACTGATGGCGCCCAGCACGGCGATGACGATGACGGGAACAATCCGTTTGATCATGGGTTTTTCGGCTCCTCTGCCGGTACATTCGAGGCAGCGAAACGCCCACCCAATGCCCGGTGCAGTTCAATCCTGTTATCCAGCAGCTGACGGCGCAGGTTAATTACGCTGGTCTGAGCATCCAGTGAGCGGCGCTGGGCCTCCAGCACCGTGGTGTAGCTTTCGAGTCCGGTCCTGTACTGCTCAAACGCCAGCGATTCCGCATTAAGCGCATTCTCCTCGGCCTGAAGATACTGAGCATGACGCTGCTGCAGGCTTTGTCGCGCCGACAAGGCATTCTCGACTTCGACAAAGGCGGCAAAAAGTGCATCAAGCCAGCGCTGCTCCTGTTCACGTCGCTGCGCCAATGTCTGCTCCTGTACGGCCGCCTTGCGGCCGGCATCGAACAGGGTCTGTACCAGCGAAGCCCCCAGGCTCCAGCTCAGATTGCCAGCAGACAGCAAATTGCTGAGTGCATCACTGCTGCCGCCGAAACCGGCGTTGAGACTCAGCGAGGGAAAACGATCACGGTGGGCGGACGCCAGTGCGGCATCGGCCGCCAGCAGCTCCAGCCACTGCTGCTGCAGGTCCGGACGGCGGCTAAGAATGTCCGCCGGCTGACCGGCAGGAATGGTGGTATCAATCAGAGGCAGCTGTGCATCGGTGGCCAACTGCGCGGCGGGATAGCGTCCCAACTGGCGTTCCAGCTCGCGTTGCAGTTCACTCAAGGTCTGTTGTTGCTGCGCTACCTTGGCAGCTTCGGCGTGCAGGTTGTTGCGTGCAAGATAGAGATCCAGCGCTTCGTTCAGCCCCTGCCGATAGCCGGATTCGATGATTTCGAGACTTTCACGCAAGTTGTCCTGCCGCCGGGTATACAGCGCCAGCAGCATGCGAGCTTCCTGCAGCGCAAACCAGTTGCGCGCCAGAGAGGCCGCCAGCTGCTGGCGCTGCTCCTGGTAGGCGGCTTCGGCGGCGGCACGGTTGAACTCGGCCCGGCGCTGGTCGGCACTGAGCTTGCCCCAAAGATCCACATTCCAGCCCAGCGACAGATCAAGCGAGTCGCTGCGCTCGGTGTTTTCCAGCTTGCGCGTCCCCAGCTCCAGTGACAACTGGGGGTAACGGCCAGCCCCGGTGAGCCTGACCTGTTGCTCGGCAGCCAGCAGTTGCTGACGAGTGGCCGCCAGTAACGGATTCTTTCGCAGAGCCTCGTCAATCAGTGCATTCAATGTCGGATCATTGAACTCATCAAGCCACCCCGGCGCCATGTTCGCGGCATCAGACTCGGAATGCCAGTCCTGAGGCAGCTCAGGCACGGGCGCCTGCAAAACGGGCGGACTGCTGCAGGCGCTCAATGCCATCAGCAGGGGCAACAACACCAGATTTCTCACATCGGTTCCCTGTTTTGATACGGATATACCCGGCAGCAAGCGGTCGTCAAAACGTCTGCCGATCCCGTGAGAGGCTTATATTAGAGGATTGTTCCAGATGGATCAGTGGCTTTTACACTTCTTTACGCTGCCTGCTCCATTCACTGACCGGAACGAAGCAGCTCGTAGGCACGGCGCACTTCAATGAAGGCTTCGCTGTCGCCGCCCTTGTCCGGATGCAGCTGTGCTGCCAGTTGGCGATAACGGCTGCGGATAGCCTGCTGACTGGCCCCGGCTTCAAGCTCCAGAGTGGCCAACGCCCTTGAGCGGGCACCGGGATCGGCCAGCTGATCCATGAAACCCGACAAAAGACGCTTCACATCCTGAGCACTGGTATGTTCAAGCTGCTGCCAGTCCAGATAGTAGTCCCGCAGAGGGTCTGCAGATCCGGGAAGGCTGGCTTCCTCGCTGATGGCCTCAATAGACTCTTCATGGCAGCGTACGCACAGGGGGGATATTTCCAGCCGGAGTTGCTCCTCGTACCAAAGGCGCGTTTGCAGGGTATAGAGGCCATGCATGATCATGAAATGTTTCTGGAACAGGCGCAGTTGATAGTCTTCGGACAAATCGGCAAACGCGGCATGGGTTTCAAGCCCCTTCATCAGATTGAACTCACTGATGCCATCGGGATGTGCCCGAAGCAGTGCCAGCAGCTCTGGTATCAGGGGGTTTGAAGTGGTCTCCAGGCTCATCTCGACTCCATCCGGCTGTATTTTTTCGGGGGCAGTCTGGCACAATGCAACCATTCGGCTGACGCATGCACTCAACACGCTAATGCCATGGCCCTACATGAAAACAAGGTACCACCCACCATGTTGCTGCGACTTTTCATCCTCCTGATCCTGGCGCCCATTGTCCATGCCGCAGAGTGGAAAAATATCATTGCACAGTCCCCACCGGGCAGTCAGATGGCGCTGGTCGTGGTCCCTTTGAGCGCCACCGGAGCCCTCCAGATCGACTACCGAGGCGACACGCTGCTGCCTCCTGCCAGTACATTGAAACTGTTTACGGCAACCGCCGCCGAGCTGACGCTGGGAGCCGATTACCGTTTTCACACCCGGCTCTGGCAGCGCGGACAGCAACAGGGTGGGCAATGGCAGGGCGACCTGCTGTTTGAGTTTAGCGGCGCCCCCGACTTGAGTGTCAATCAGCTGGGCGAGCTGCTGACGTCATTGCGCCAGCAGGGCATTCGTGAAATCAAGGGTGACATCCTGCTCGACACCAGTCGGTTCACCGGATATGACCGTGCCCTTGGCTGGCCCTGGAACAATCTGGGCGTATGCTACAGCGCGCCGGCTGCAGCCCTGACTCTGGAGGGCAACTGCATTCAGGCCAGTTTGAACAGCCGGGGCCGCGACAAACCCGCCCGGTTTTTCGTTCCCGCCCATCAGCCTATCGATGTCACTTCCAACGTTATGGTGCTTTCCGAAGCACAGATCGAACAGAAGCTGTGTGAACTGGAAGCCCGCCTGGGGCCCGGCAATCGCTATCACTTGAGTGGCTGTATCAGTGACCGTCGCGAAGTGATGCCCCTCAAATTTGCCATCAATGATCCGTTCGCCCACGGCAAGGCCCGTATCCATCAGGAGTTAAGCCGGCAGGGAATTGTGCTCAGGGGCGAGATCACGCAGGGTTCGCTGGACGCAGGCTGGAAGCAACTGGCTCAGGTTTCATCGGCACCTCTGAGCGAGCTGCTGGAGCAGATGCTGCAGCGCTCCGACAATCTGATCGCTGACTTGCTGCTCAAAACGCTGCCCACCGCGTTCGGTGAAACGGGCAGCTTCGCCACCGGGATTCGTACCCTTAAAGACGTAATACGACAGCATACCGGTGTTGATCTACATCTTGCGGCGCTCAGCGATGGTTCTGGGCTGTCACGTGACAATCTGATTCAGGCAAGACAGTTGGCGGACCTTCTCTACTGGCTGGCACAGCACTCGGAGCTGCACAGCTTTCAGTCACTGCCGGTTTCGGGCGCGAGCGGGACCTTGAAATACCGCGCCAGCACACGCCTGCCGCCACTGGAAGGCGCAATCAAGGCGAAAACCGGTACCGTTAATGGTAGCCGCAACCTGGCCGGATATATTGATACTGCATCCGGCGAGCGCTATGTGTTTGTACTGCTTTTGAGCAGCATCAGCCTGCCGGACAAGTTTGAGGGCCCAAGCCCAATTACCGCGTTTGAACGTGCGCTGCTGGAATGGATTTACCACAATGGCTGAAACGACAAACCCGCCGAAAGGCGGGTTTGTGCATGAATACGCTACACGGAGGCCAGACAGTTACTTCTGATTTTTGCCGTCTTCGTTCATCAGCTTGCGTACCTTGACGAATGCCCACACCATGACGGCTGTCATGCCGGCAATCCCCAACAGACTGGGTGCCAATACCTCAAAGCTGTACAGATCTATCCCGAACATCTCAATCACCTTTACGCTCGTTACCCTAGTTGGGAACAGATTACCCCTTAAGCCCGCCGCACATATTGACTCAGCTCAACGAGTCCTGCTCTCGACTTTTCAGCATAGCTCATCCAGAGCATCCAACTTGAAAAACCCCGCCATCTGGCTCATATCTAAAACAGGCCCTGTAACGAGGAGATCGTCATGTACTCGCACAAGAACTGGACACCTGAGCAGATCAGCAAGATGAACGAAGAGAGCTTCCTGGTAGAGATGCTCGACATGTTCCGTTTCTCACCCTCTAACGAAGACAACAGCGCCATCGAGCAGATGCGCAAGCAGCTGGACAGTGTTGAGGAAGCACTTAAGGCGCGACTCGACGCCAAACGTACCGAATAACCCCTTCCTGGCAGCCGCTCGGCTGCCTTTTTCGCCCCCTCCCCCCTTTTCGCTCACAACACCTTCCAATCCGCCGGCATACCGACCTGGCATGCCCTGTCATGGCCTTTCTGCCTTCGCGCCCGCAACCGCCTGCCGCCTGCCGCCTGCCGCCTGCCGCCTGCCGCCTGCCGCCTGTTACTCGCCGATCGCTAAAAATTATTCGTGAATATTCAAAAATACAATAATGATAAATCTAAATCGATAAACAACATATCAAATACTAATTAAATAACCAAATAATATAAAAGATTACAAGTTTTTAACCCTTTTAAAACAATAGGTTACAGACCATTCATCCTGACCTTAAATCCCTCTTAAATGAATCAAAAAATCCTTATATTTCAATGATTTGAAAACAACAAAAAACACCCTTTAACTTGCTGAATATCGAAAATGAATTTATAATCTTCATTAAGTATTAAATGAATAATCATAAAAGGATTAAGACAATGCAGGAGAAGGAAATTAAATTGCTGTTCAAGGCAGGCGTATTTGATTCCTGTCAGGCGATCCCGGTCTCCATGTCACGTGGCTGGACACTGAAATTTGTCACGCGGGATCAGGAAGTGGTGACGCTGAATCTGCAGCGCTCAAAAGGGGAGCGAGAGTTCAAAAGCCTGGATGGCGCTGCAGCTGTGGCACGGCGAATTGGATTTGACTGGTTGAATGTGCAGATCGGCGATCTGCAGTGGCGCGAAAAGGTATCCTGAGGCAGAAAGCCGCTCAAGCAGGACGCGAACGGCTCGCCGATTGGGCAGGAAAATCAGGGTTGCAGGCGTTCAATCTGCCATTGATTGCCGGTGTCGAGGCGGTAGCGGAAGCGGTCATGCAGACGATTCTCACGCCCCTGCCAGAATTCATACAGCTCCGGAATCAGGCGGTAGCCTCCCCAGGTCAAGGGACAGGGAATCACGCCAGCATCATATTGCCGGTCCAGCTCGGCCACCCGTTGCTCCAGAGTCGCACGGTGGTCTATCGGCTGAGTCTGATGTGACGCGGCAGCACTGAGCTGGCTGCCACGAGGGCGTTCATGAAAATAGGTTTCACCCATGTCATGGTTGAGCTGCTCAACGCGTCCACGAATGCGTACCTGTCGTTCCAGGCCACGCCAGTAAAACAACAGCTCGGCTTTGGGGTTCTGTTCCAGCTGTACGCCCTTCTCGGAGCGAAAATCGGTGAACCAACAGAAACCTTCTGCATCAAATCGCTTAAGCAGCACGATGCGTGCCGCGGGCCAGCCATCGGCACCGGCTGTTGCCAGTGTCATTGAGGTGGCGTCATCGGGATAGGCCTCCAGCGCCTGCTGCATCCAGCAACCAAACTGCTCCAGCGGATCATCCGCCAGATCGCTTCGACTCAGGCCTGCTGCGACATATTCACGGCGGAGGGCGCTGATTTCGGGGGTATCACTCATAGATCTCTCCAGTCGATGGGCTCAGGGGGTTACTATAACCGAAAGAATCAGGGTTATACTGCCCGGGATCACGCGGGATGCAGTTCAGTTCAAGGAGACGACACACGATGTATGGACCGATTCGAACACGGCGAATGGCGGGCATTTTGTTGGCCGCACTGTTGCTTGGCGGCTGTGCCACCAATGGCAAGGAACGGCCGTTCCAGTTCAAGAATCTGGGCAAGTCCGAAATCGACATGGTTGCCGACCTTCATATTGAGACGGTCAAGAAACTGGCACGCCGACTGGCCGTCAAGCTCTACAAGCGTAACCCGCGGGAGCTGGCCAAGGTCCCCGGCATGACGGTCGAAAAGCGGCTTGAGATGCTGCTCGGTTCGCCCCGTCTGATCACACACCCCGAACTCAATAACCTGTATGCCGAGAAGGCCGTACCACTGGCATTTGACCCCGAATTTCAGGGAGACCGGGTATTTGCCCTGATGGTCGGGATCACCGGAATGCTGCATGCCTCATACAGCTACCGTGACGAGTTTTTTCTGCTCAACGAAATGGATCAACAGAAGCTGTACAATTGCGCACGCAATCTTGAAGCGGTCGCCTGGCGACTGAACACCTATCGACAGGCAAACGGTGAGCCGTTTCTCTATGCCAACAGCCCCACGAACTTCAGTTACGAGCGGATACTGGCCAAGCTGATTGCCCATCAGGACATGATGGCGAGAATCGTCTCCGACTCATCCAACCGGGCAATCAATACGGTTGTGCATGGCATTGCGTCTACCACGCTGCTGCCGATCTAGCAGTTGTGTAATGGCTTCAGCACACGAATATTCGCAATTTTGTGATTTTCATTCAGGAACAGCGTCACATCCGCCTGCTGCGGCATCTCACTCAGCATGGCCCGCGTAAGTCGCTCGTAGTGCTGAATAAAACGCTTGATCTCTTCGCCATCCATGATGCGCAGATGGTCGGTCGGCTGCTGGGTGTCATAGATGTACTGTACCCGCTCGGCCAGTTTCTTTTCCTGCAGCGAACGCCACTCATAGACGGCATCCATGCTCGGCACGCAGAGCATCAACAGCAGGTCAAGACGAGAGAACAGCTCCCTGTATGGCCCATTGAGTTGCTCGTTCACATAGTGCCGCCAAACACCCTCAGGGTCTTCTTCACGCTCCAGCGCATTCACCGGTTCGACCAGTGCCCCATCCTGCTGGGGTTGGGCACCCACGCACCAGCCTTCCAGTACAATCAGATCCGCACCTCCGACCCACTCCTGCCACACCGAATCGGGGCAGCGATCATCAATGGACTTGTCGAAAACCGGTATTTTCGTCACCCGATCGGGATCATCTGCACACAGGCTGTCAATGATTTCCATGCCCAGTTCCACGTCATGAGTGCCAGGCACGCCACGGGTCACAAACAGCGGGTGAATGCTCTGCGCCATCGCTTCGCGGTCAGCGCGAGTCTTGTAGATGTCATCAATGGAGAAGCCCACGACTCGCAGACCAAACCCCTCACCCAGGATTACTTCCAGCAGGTTGAACAGCGTCGATTTCCCGGCCCCCTGTGCGCCGTTGATGCCCAACACCAGGGGCCCTTCCTGCTGCCGCTTGCGCGCCAGAATCCAGGCGGCCAGGGGCACATAAATTTCCTCGAACATCTCCTTGAGGCCGATATCCACCTTCAACGATTCAAGTGTGGCGGCAAACGCCTGCTCGACCGCCTGTACGGCATGACGACGTTCTTCAACACTGAGACAGAGCTGGTTGCGCGGCCAGCGTGTTAGCACACTCATGAAGTAGCACTCTCAAAACGGTGGACAGGAAACCGGCAAAGTCTACCTCAGATCATCAGCGCGCTGATACTCCACACCCAGGCGGGACAAAGGCCGTATCCTGGCCTGACGCTATGCGCACATCAGCCAATTGTGTATAAACTGACAGCAACAAGACCCGGATAAGGGTCAATCAATCACATACAGGGAGCCAACACATGAATCCGGAATTTCGCACCGAGCATGACAGCATGGGTGAAGTACAGGTCCCCCGTGATGCCCTGTACGCCGCACAGACACAGCGTGCTGTGGATAACTTTCAGATCAGTGATCTGCGCCTGCCGCACCTTTTCCTCACCACTCTGGCTCAGATTAAGGTCGCCTGTGCCCGCGCCAATGCGGAGCTGGGACTGCTGGAAAAGGAACAGGCCGATGCGATTGTGGACGCCGCCGACCAGTTGATTGCCGGTGAACATCTCGACCAGTTCCCGGTGGACGTGTTCCAGACCGGTTCCGGCACCAGCAGCAACATGAACATGAACGAGGTACTCAGCGCGCTGACCAGGCAGCGCAGCGGTATTGAACTGCACCCGAATGATCACATCAACATGAGCCAAAGCTCCAATGACGTGATCCCTACCTGCATCCATGTCAGCGCCCTGCTGGCACTTGAGAACAGCCTGATTCCGGCATTACGCCATCTGGTCGGCATTCTGACCCGCAAGCGCTCGGAGCTGTCCCAGATTGTGAAAACCGGCCGCACCCATCTGATGGATGCCATGCCGATCCGCATGGATCAGGAGATTTCCGGCTGGCAGGCGCAGATACAGGACTGCATCACGCGACTGGAAAACGTGCGCCCACGTCTGGTACAGGTAGCTCAGGGCGGCACGGCGGTTGGCACCGGTGTAAACGCACCGCGCGCCTTCGCGCGCCTGTTCTGTCGCCAGCTCAGCATTCGTACCGGTTTGACGCTGCAACCGGCCAAGAACCATTTTGCGGCACAGGCCTGCCAGGATACCGCCGTTGAACTGTCTGGCCAGCTCAAGACCTGTGCCACAGCGCTGATGAAGATTGCCAACGACCTGCGCTGGATGAACTCCGGGCCACTGGCGGGTCTTGGCGAAATCGCGCTGCCGGCACTGCAGCCCGGCTCCTCCATCATGCCGGGCAAGGTCAACCCGGTCATCTCAGAAGCCGTGATGATGGCGGCAGCCCAGGTATGCGGCAACGATGTCAGCATCAGCATCTGTGGCCAGCATGGCAATTTCCAGCTCAATACCATGCTGCCGCTGATCGCGTACAACCTGTTGCAGAGCGAGATGCTGGTCGCCAACGCCGCCATAACGCTGGCTGACAAGGCCATTGAGGGCTTTTCGGTGAACACCGACAACATCCAGGCGGCCCTGTCACGCAACCCGGTTTTGGTGACGGCACTCAATCGGGTATTGGGATATGAACAGGCGGCCGCCCTGGCCAAACAGGCCTATGCCGAAGGTCGACCGATCGTCGACGTGGTCGTGGAACAGACCGACCTTGAACGCGAAGAGGTGGAGGGTCTGCTCGATCCGCTGCGCTTAACTGGCATCGAATAGGCCGCTTCCGCTATACTTTTGCGCCTGAAATCTGGCCTAAAACCCTGCACTTTGCAGGGTATGACAGGAAACTTGCATGAACCGCGATCTCGACCGACTGCAGCCCTATCCGTTTGAGAAACTGGCCGTCCTCAAGGCCGGTGTTCAGCCCCCAAAGAGCCTTGAGCACATCTCGCTCGGCATTGGCGAGCCCAAACACCCGGCCCCGCCCTTCGTGACCGACGTCCTGGCGGAAAACCTCAGTGGTGTTTCCAGCTACCCGACTACCAAGGGGATGCCGGAGCTGCGACAGGCAATGGCAAGCTGGTGCGAGCGTCGTTTCGCTCTGCAGGCCGGCAGTATGGATCCGGAACGCAATATCCTGCCGGTCAACGGTACGCGAGAAGCGATCTTTGCCTTCACGCAGGCCGCCGTTGAACGCACACCGGGGGCACTGGTGGTGTCACCCAACCCCTTCTACCAGATCTATGAAGGGGCTACCTATCTGGCCGGGGCCGAACCGCATTACCTCAACTGCCTGCCCGAAAACGGCTTTATTCCCGATTACGATGCCGTTCCGGCGGATATCTGGCAGCGTACCCAACTGCTGTTTGTCTGCTCACCGGGCAACCCCACCGGGGCCGTACACAGTGTCGAGACCCTGAAAAAACTGATCGCCCTCGCGGACGAACACGACTTCATCATCTGCTCGGATGAATGCTATTCCGAGCTGTACCCGGACGAGGACAACAAGCCGGCCGGATTGCTGCAGGCCTGTGCCGAGCTGGGCAGGAACGACTATGCCCGCTGCATCGTGTTCCACAGCCTGTCCAAGCGCTCCAACCTGCCCGGCATGCGTTCCGGTTTTATCGCCGGTGATGCCAGCCTGCTGGAGCCCTTCCTGCTTTATCGCACCTATCACGGCTGCTCCATGCCGGTTCAACACCAGCTGGCCTCCATCGCCGCCTGGAATGACGAGGGTCACGTATACGAAAACCGCTGCCAGTATCGACACAAGTTCGACGCCGTATTGCGTGTACTGCAGCCGGTGATGGATGTGAAACAGTCCGATGCCAGTTTCTATCTCTGGGCGCCCACACCGATGGCGGATGATGAGTTTGCCAAGGGACTGTTCGCCCAACAGAACCTGACAGTATTGCCGGGTCGTTACCTGTCCCGCGAGGTGGACGGTGTTTTGCCGGGGGCAGGTTTTGTGCGCATGGCACTGGTGGCAACGGTGTCAGAGTGTGTTGAAGCGGCCGAACGCATTCGCCGCTATATTGAATCCCTGTAAGGAGTTGCCCGTGACCACGCTGTACGGCATCAGCAACTGCGACACCGTGCGCAAGGCGCGCAAATGGCTTGAGGCCCGCGGTGTTGCGTTTGAATTTCACGACTTTCGCAAACAGGGCCTCAGCGCTGACAAGGTCGCCCATTGGTGTGATGCAGCCGGACTGGACAAAGTACTGAACAAGCGCGGCACCACCTGGCGCCAGCTGCCGGATGAGATCAAGGCCACCACTGATGCCACCGCATTGCAGGCATTGATGGTCGAGCAGCCGACACTGATCAAGCGTCCGGTGCTGGAGCTGGACGACGGTCGGGTTGAAGTCGGCTTTAAAGACACCGATTACGCGGCACTGTTCGACTGAACAGCGCCTCCTTTTTGATGAATCGAACAACGGAGTAAACAATGGCGAATTTCGCATTTGGTTTGGGTGTAGGTACAAAATCGTCTGCCGGCGACTGGCTGGAGGTGTACTACAACGCACCGCTGCTGAACGCGGATGACACGCTGATTGCCGCTGTGGCCGACAAGGTGGGTTACGCAGGTGGCAACCAGACCATCGAACTGAACGCCTCCCAGCTGAAAGCGCTGGAAGCGGCTTTCCTGTCCGTGGATGCCGAAGCTCAGGCTGAAGTGGTGGAGATCCTGGAGGGCACTCAGCAGCCGCTGGTGCTCTGCATCCTGGAAACCGACGCCGCCCCTCAGACCACCGCTGAGGTATACCTGAAGCTGTCGCTGTTGTCGCACCGCCTGGTCAAGCCGCACGGCATCGATCTGAGCGGCATGTTCCCGCTGCTGCCGAATGTGGCCTGGACCAATGAAGGTGCCGTGGCACTGGAGGACCTGCCGCGTCGTCAGCTCTCGGCTCGTGCTCAGGGCAAGGTGCTGGAAGTGTTCTCCGTCGACAAGTTCCCGAAAATGGCCAACTATGCGGTACCGGCCGGTATCCGTATCGGTGATGCTGCCCGTATCCGTCTGGGTGCCCACGTGGGTGAAGGCACCACCGTGATGCATGAAGGTTTCATCAACTTCAACGCCGGTACACTGGGCGTGAGCATGGTTGAAGGCCGTATTTCTGCCGGCGTTGTCGTGGGCAACGGCTCAGATATCGGGGGTGGCGCCTCCACCATGGGCACGCTGTCCGGCGGTAACAACGTGGTGATCTCCGTGGGCGAAAACTGCCTGCTGGGCGCCAACGCCGGTCTTGGTCTGCCGCTGGGCGATCGCTGCACCATTGAGGCCGGTCTGTACGTTACCGGCGGTTCCAAGGTAACGCTGCTGGATGATCAGAACCAGGCTGTGGGCGTGGTCAAGGCCGGTGAGTTGGCTGGCAAGCCGGATCTGCTGTTCCGTCGCAACTCACAGAACGGTCGCATTGAGGTGAAAACCAACAAAAGCGCCATTGAGCTGAACGCCGAACTGCACAAGCACAACTGAGCGTAACAGCGAGTGACCGACCCCGTTCACCCAATGGTGTACGGGGTTTTATTGTTTTCAAGCCGCAGGATTCAACATGACTTCGATCTCCCCTACGCTGGATCTGGCCATGGAGCTGATCAGCCGACGCTCCGTGACACCTGAAGATGATGGCTGCCAGGAACTGATGATCAGCCGACTGGAAAAGCTTGGCTTCCGGATCGAGCGCTTGCCGTTTGAAGAGGTCACCAACCTCTGGGCGCGCCGTGGCGATTCCGGTCCTCTCTTCTGCTTCGCCGGACATACTGACGTGGTGCCCTCAGGCCCTGAAGCGCAGTGGCAGTTCCCGCCATTCGAACCGCGTATCGAAGAGGGGTATCTCTGCGGTCGCGGCGCGGCAGACATGAAAGGCAGTCTGGCCGCCTTTGTCACCGCCGTGGAGCGTTTTATCGCCAACCACCCGGACCATGATGGTTCCATCGCCCTGCTGATCACCAGTGACGAGGAAGGCCCGTTCATCAATGGCACCACCCGCGTGATCGATCACCTGGAAGCGCGTAACGAGAAAATCGACTGGTGTATCGTTGGCGAGCCCTCCAGCACGGAAAAAGTGGGTGATGTGATCAAGAACGGTCGCCGTGGCTCGCTCAGCGGCACGTTGAAGGTACGTGGCATTCAGGGCCATGTGGCCTACCCGCATCTGGTGCGCAATCCGATCCACGAGGCCGCTCCGGCACTGGCTGAACTGGCGGCCACCGTCTGGGATGAAGGCAACGAATTTTTCCCGCCGACCAGCTTCCAGATCTCCAACATCCATGCCGGTACCGGCGCCACCAATGTGGTCCCCGGTCATGTGGATATCGAGTTCAACTTCCGTTTCTCCACCGAAGTGACGGCCGATGAGCTGAAGGTGCGCGTGCGTGAGATTCTCGACCGGCATGGGCTGGAGTGGGACGTCGACTGGATTCTGTCCGGTAACCCCTTCCTCACTGCCGCCGGCAGTCTGGTGGATGCAGCACGCGAGTCAATCCGCACCGTGCTGGGCTATGAGACCGAGCTGTCCACCTCCGGCGGCACGTCGGACGGGCGTTTTATTGCCCCTACCGGTGCGCAGGTAGTGGAGCTTGGGCCGTGCAACGCCACCATCCACAAGATCAACGAGCGCGTGCGCGCCAGCGATCTGGATGACCTGTCACACCTGTATGAAAACATTCTGGCCCGACTGCTGGTTCAGGCATGAGTGCATTTGCCCTGATCTGTCCGGTCTGCCGGGAGCCGCTGCAGCCTGTGGATAACAGCCTGCGCTGCAACCATGGCCACAGTTTTGATCGCGCCCGTCAGGGCTACTGGAATTTGCTGTTGCCCCAGCGCAAGCGCAGCAAGGAACCCGGTGACAATACTGAAATGGTGCTCGCACGTCAGCGCTTTCTGCAGGCGGGGCACTATGCACCATTGGCTCAGGCTATCGTGGACCTGCTGCAGCCCTACGCAGCGACCGCCCGCTCAAAACAACTGCTGGATCTGGGCTGTGGTGAAGGCTGGTATACCGACCAGCTGCAGCGGCAATTGCAACTGCACGTGGCGGGGCTGGACATCTCCAAGCCTGCAGTGCGAACGGCCAGTCGACGCAACCCGGATATTCTGTGGCTGGTGGCAACCGGTGCGGATATCCCGCTGGCCGATGAGTCCGTGGACATTGCCAGTCTGATCTTCGGCCGACTGCTGCCCGAACCGACGGCACGGATACTCAAGCCAGGGGGGCTGTTACTGGTTGTCCACCCCGGCCCTGATCATCTGCGTGCCCTGCGCGGTCTGATCTACGAGCAGGTACGCGACAGCTCCGGGTTTGACCCCATACAGCCGCTGGCCAATCTGTTCGAGACCGTCACGCTGGAGCAGCTGGCCTTCGAGTTCAGGCTCGACAGCGCCGACGCGGTGCAGGACTTGCTTGCAATGACCCCTCATGGCCAGCGTCTTAACAGCGCTGCCCGTGAACGTATCGCCGCCTGCGACCGAATCACCGAGCAGGCCGATTTCCGACTGGCCCTGTTTCGCAAACGATGAGCCGGATCAAGGACTGGCTGCGCCACAGAGCGCAGGACCCGCGTCGCAACCTGCGCCTGCTGCTCAGCGGCGCCGGACTTTTCTTCAGCGGCGTGGGCGGCATCGGCTTTGCACAATACGCCCTGCCACCGGGCCTCAAGGCCGAGCTGTTGGCACTGGCCGGCTTGATCCTGTTGATCGCTGGCAGCATACTCGCCCTAACGGGTTACCTTAGCCTGAGCGTTCTGCGCATCTGGCATATTCTGGACGACGACGATGAGCAGCACCGAGATCCGCCACCCTGACATTGAAATCTATATCAAGAACCGCTCACTGGAGCAGATTCTGACCTGGCTGCGCAGCCGCGCCGACAGTCTTGAATCGCATAACAGCGTTGGCGGTACCCATTCGTTGACGGCGTTCATCAACAGCCAGCGCATTCCGGTCATGATCCATGAGAAAGCCGTCGGCAAGGCCTGGATCAGTGTCTGGTTCCGCTCCGACGCGACCCCCTGGATACGCGACCTTGACTGCGCACAGGAAGTCGCTGAGGCGATGGGTACTCAGGTACGCTGTATCGTCTCCGGCTGGCAGGATGGTGACGACCCGGACGAGTGGTGGAAAATTGAAGGTGGCGAGGTCGAGAAAATCACCTGGCGTACCGACTGACAGGAGGCCGACGTGACATCTGCACCCGAATACCTGCACGCCCTGCTGCTGGACGGCAAGGGAGCCGCGCGCTCGCTTTCACCTGAGGAGCTGGACCTGTGGCAGCCGGAGGACGGCATTCTCTGGTTGCATCTGGACTACACGCTGGACTCCACACGCCATTGGCTGGAACAGGACAGTGGCCTGCCGGAACTGGCCATCGATGCTCTGCTGGCCGAAAACACCCGCCCCCGCGCCGCCATTCTGGATGAGCACCTCCTGCTTGCGCTGCGTGGCGTGAATACCAACCCCGGAGCCGACCCGGAAGATATGGTCTCGATTCGGCTCTGTGTCGGTGCGCGTATGGTCGTTTCAAGCCGCAAGCGCCGCCTGATGTCCGTCAGCAAGCTGCTGGCGCTGTTCGAGCAAGGGGAAGGCCCCTGCAGCAGCGCCGAGTTGGTCATTCGCCTCAGCGAACTGCTGGTGGAGCGGATGGGAGTCACGGTGGAAGAACTCGAAGAGCAACTGTCAGACCTTGAACTGGATCTGCTCACTCAGCCCGGCAGCGAGATGCGTCAGGCCGTGCGCAACCTGCGCCGCCAGACCGTCACCCTGCGGCGCTACTTTGCGCCTCAGCGTGACGCCTTCAACCAGATGTTGAGTGAGCGCCTGAGCTGGTTTACCACCGAAATGAAACTGGAACTGCGCGAGATCAGCGACCAATTGCTGCGTCATATTGAAGATCTGGACATCATTCGTGAACGTGCTGCCATGGCACAGGAAGAACTGGCCAGTCAGCAGGGAGAACAGCTCAACCTGCGCATGTACGTTCTGTCGATCATCTCGGCCGTATTCCTGCCACTTGGCTTTCTCACCGGCCTGCTGGGCATCAACGTGGGTGGCATCCCCGGGGCGGACAACGAGCATGCCTTTCTGGTTTTCCTGCTGATGCTGGGCCTGCTGGTCGGTGGTCTGTTAGTCCTGTTCCGGCGTTGGCGCTGGCTCTAGCCGCCGTGCACGCTGTTGCAGCAGCACCGCGGCCACGATCAGCGCCAGCCCGACAAACGTCGCCGGCGCGATGGGCTCGTGCAGAAACAGGTATATGAACACCAGCGACAAAAAGGGTGACAGAAAGATCAGATTCGAAACCCGGCTGACGTGGGTCGCGGCACGCATGGCACCCAGCCAGAGCATGAAGGTCAGTCCCATCTCAAACACCCCAACCCAAAGTGCGCCAAGCAGGCCCTGAAGCCCGGGCCAGTGTCCCCCGCTCTGCCACAGCATCAGCCCCCATACCAGCGGCGTTCCATACAGAAAGCAGAGCAACAGACTGACGGTCGGCGCGCCCTCAGCACGCGTGTTGAGAATCCAGTACAGCGCCCAGATCAAAGTACTGCCCAGCGCCAGCGCCACCCCGGGAACACTGTCAAACTGCAGTGACAGCAGCTGCCCTCGGGTCGCAATTACCAATGCACCAAAGTATCCCAGCATCATGGCCAGCAGATCCAACCGCCGCAACCGCTGCTTGAGCAAAGGCACGGCCAGAAGTGACAACGTCAGTGCCCAGGTATAATTGAGTGCCTGCGCCTGTTGCGCCGGCAACAGGTCATAGGCCCGAAACAGCACCAGATAGTACAGAGCCGGATTCAACGCGCCTAACAGCAGATACAGGCCGGAACGCTTGCGACCCTGCTGCAGCACCTCATGCCAGCGCCCCTGCCAGCTGACACAGATTGCCAGTACCAGTGTGGAGACCAGGCTGGACCAGGCCAGCAACTGCAGAGGCGTCATGACCTGCAACGAGAGCTTGAATGCCGTGGCCACCGTGGACCAGAGCAAAACGGCACTGAGTCCAAGCAACATGGCACGCGACTGTGATTTTTCCGACATGGGTTCTGATCCTTGCAGACACAAACCGCCTAGGAAAACATATTGCGTTTGGCCTGTCAGGCCGTGGCGGTCAAGGTATGGCGTGCGGTTTCGATCGTACCGGCCAGTTCACTGGCAGCATACAGGGCGACCTGCTCGAAACGGTCGGACCGCAGTGCCTGCGCACGGGGTGTTCTGGCCTGAGTGTCCAGGCGGCTCACCATATAGGCGTAGTCACCGGGGATATGATCATTGATGGAATGATTAAGCCGCGACACCACTTCTGGCGTGTGCAGCTCATTCAGATCGGGGTAGGTCAGCGGAGCCTGCGGCGGCAACTCAAACCCGGTCCCGGGCTGAGTCTGGGCCTGAGGGCGGTAGATCTCCTGGTTGGACGCAATCAGACTGAGCAGGAACGCGAACTGAGCCCCATTGGGCGATTGCACTGCCTGTGGCAGTGAAGCCGTATAGGTTTCGATTCGTGACTGAATGGGATCTGTCTGCATTATGCCTCCGCGTGAGCTGGTATTATCGGCAAGCGACTGTAATCCTTTACCTTTTCTTCAACATCGGGGACACATACATGGCACGCTGGCGCCCGGCACAACCGAAAAGCTCGCCCTACATCACGCAGGAAGGCTATGAGCACCTGAATGAGGAGCTGAAATATCTCTGGAAGGTTAAACGCCCAGAGGTGACTCAGGCGGTCAAGGAGGCGGCTGCACAGGGCGACCGCTCGGAGAACGCGGAATATATCTACGGCAAAAAACAATTGCGCGAGATCGACCGCCGCGTCCGTTACCTGTCCAAACGGCTGGAACATATCAAGGTGGTGGATCGCGCCCCGGACGACACCAGCCGCATTTTTTTCGGCGCCTGGGTCACGGTGGCAGACGAGGATGATCAACAGCGGCGCTACCGTATTGTCGGTGCCGACGAGATCGACCCTGCCAAGGGCTATATCAGCATTGATGCACCGCTGGCCCGGCAATTGCTGAAAAAGCAGGTGGGCGATGAGGTTACGATTGAGCGCCCAGACCAGGACGAGCTGTGGCTGGAGGTGGTGGCGATTGAGTATCAATGATTCTTGAGCCGCCCAAAGTATAAAGACAAGGACTTATGTGCTCAGGCGCAGCACCTGCTGAAGCGGCTAAAACGTGTGACAGAACTGGTTAGGCAGGCAATAACTGTGGAGAGAACCGGAAATGGTGGGTCGTATAGGACTCGAACCTATGACCAATTGGTTAAAAGCCAACTGCTCTACCAACTGAGCTAACGACCCTCCGGTTGCGAAGAGTGGTGGGTCGTATAGGACTTGAACCTATGACCAATTGGTTAAAAGCCAACTGCTCTACCAACTGAGCTAACGACCCGCTCTTTGCATCGACCATGCCGGACAGGCAAGGTCTTCATGATTTGGCTCCTCGAGCTGGACTCGAACCAGCGACCAATAGATTAACAGTCTACTGCTCTACCAACTGAGCTATCGAGGAACTGTCCAAATCATCATCCTTAAATGGCGGAGGGACAGGGATTCGAACCCTGGGGGCCTCTCGACCCGTCGGTTTTCAAGACCGGTGCTTTCGACCACTCAGCCATCCCTCCAAAGGATGGGCGCAGATTTTACAGTCCTGCGCCGAAGTGTCAAGCACGCTTGGTAAATTATTTTGCAAGTTACCGAATTCAATGGCTTTTTACAGCGATATCACCCAGTTCTTCCAGCCTGCGCGGGGGCGCGAACAGGTACCCCTGCAGCTCGTCACAGGCCTGCTCTGCAAGGAAGTGAGCCTGCTCGGGTGTTTCGACCCCTTCAGCCACGACTTTCAATCCCAGCGAGTGGGCAAGCAGAATAATGGTTTTGACGATGATGCGATCGTCCGCATCCGTATCGATATCCCGCACGAAAGACCGGTCCACCTTCAGATAGTCGATGGGCAGGCGCTTGAGGTACTCCAGCGACGAATAGCCGGTACCGAAGTCATCGATCGCGACCTCTACCCCCAGCGCCTGTACCTCAGCCAGTTGCTCAACGGTCGTGCCGAAGTTTTCCACCAGCGCACTTTCCGTCACTTCAATGCAGAACTGGTCCGGCCTCAGGCTGTATTCCGCCAGCACCTGGCGCAGCGTCTTCACCCAGCTGCCACTCTGGAACTGACGTGGCGACAGGTTGATGCTGACCTGGCGTGCCTGAAGTGTGGGCTGCTGCAAGTCTTGGGCAACCTGATACAGCAACCAGACAGTCATCGGCTCCAGCGCATGACTGGACTCGGCCACCGGGATGAACTCCGCCGGTGATACCAGACCCAGCTCTTCACTGTGCCAGCGCATCAGCGCTTCATAGCCGCAGACTTCACCACCAGGCAACACTTTGGGCTGATAGACCAGATACAGCTCATCGCGTTCCAGCGCCTCACCCAAGCCCGCCTTGATGCGCATGTTGCGTTGGTTGCGCGCGTTGATCTGCGGATCGAAGAACGCATGACGGCCCCGTCCCAGCTCCTTGGCAAAGTACATGGCGGCATCGGCATGTCCCAACAGGGTATCCTGATCCTCACCGTCACGCGGGTAGCTGACAATCCCGATACTGGAGCCAATGCGGATATCACGTCCCTCGATTCTGAAAGGCGTTTTGAGCTGTTCTATCAGCTTATCTGCCACAGCAGACAGGCTGTCATCCCCCTCGGGCTGTGGCAGCAACACCGTGAACTCATCACCCCCCAGACGAAATGCGCTGTCAGACTCACGCAGGCAGTCTTTCAGACGTTCGGCCACCTGACACAGCAGCTGATCGCCCACGGCGTGGCCATGGGTATCATTCACTTCCTTGAACAGGTCAAGGTCGATGAAAAGCAAACCAAAGGTCTCACCGTAGCGTTTGCCGCGACGCAAGGCCTCCGAAACCCGCCGCATGAACTCAGTACGGTTGAACAGGCCGGTCAGGGTATCGTGGTACGCCAGTTGATGCAGGTTGCGCTCGATGTTCTTTTCTTCAGTGATGTCCTGGAAGATGCCGAAATAGCCGTCCAGCTCCCCTCTGCGATTAAGGATCGTACTGATTGACAGCCGCACAGGGTAAACGGTTTTGTCCGCTCGGCGGTTCCAGAGCTCACCGCTCCACTTGCCGTGGCACTCAAGATCACGCCACATCCTGGCGTAGAATTCGGCGTCCTGATGCTCTGACTTCTGCATGGAAGGAGACTGCCCCAGCAACTGCTGACGACTATACCCTGTCATCTCCTGCAGGGACTGGTTCACGTCCACGATGCGGTTTTCCGCATCCGTAATCATGATCCCCTCAGCGGTATGCTCAAAAATGCGCTGCGCGATGCGCGCCAGATTCTCGTTGCGTTCCTGCTCCGTGACATCGGTGGCAACGGTACACAATGCATAGGGGACACCATCTTCTGCCACCAGCGGGAACTTGACCATGAACCAGTTGTGCATTTCCCCCTTGACCGGAAAACTGGTCTGAAACTGCATGGCCCTGCCTGTCTTGAAAACTTCACGATCACGCCGGGCAATCTCATTGGACCAGGGCTCCGGGATCAGGTCAAAGACGGTCGTACCCTGCTCATCCGGTTTACCAAGGGTCTCGATAAAACGCTCATTGACCATGCGATAGCAGCCATTTGCATCCTTGACATACACCATCGAGGGGATAAAACGCAGGATATTTTCCATCTGACGGTTGGTCTGCAGCAATTGCCCCCGACTCTGCTCCAGCCGAGCAGCCATCTTGTCGATCGCCTGACCAATCTGACTCAACTCGTCACGCCCCTTGAGGCCGGTGCGCTGTTGCAACTCATCCGACGCCAATGCCGCTGCGGTATTGGTAATCAGCTGCAGACGACGGCTGACCGAGCGCTCAATCAGCATCCAGGCCAACCCCGCCAGCGCAATCACCACTAACGCGATCCAGAGAAACAGTCGATCCAGTCGATGTAACAGGGGTGACATGGAACGATCAAGATCCAGCTCCACCACAACCAGCCCCCAACGCTCCTGCAATGCCTGATCGGCATCATGATAGATATAGGGCATGAGCCCGTAGAGCGTGTTCTCGCCCGCATCCTGATTCTGAAACACCGGCTGGTGCGACTGGCGGGCGTGTTCGATCAGTTCGTGATTGAAGTGCAGGTTGAGGTTTTCCACAGACTTGCCCACCTGGGCCAGCCGGCTCGACGCAATAACCTGACCTTCAGGATCCGTCACAAGGAGGTATTTGACTTCACGGTGGGCACTGCTGGCGGCCACCTCTCGTCTGACCCCTTCCAGATCACCGCGCGACAGCATGTACTCGGTCGTACCCTGCAGGCGGTTCAGGGTATAGCGCAGGCTGTCCTCCATATTCTGGTGCAACAACTGGCCCAGATAGGGCTTTATCAGGCCGAATGCAATCACCAACATCAGCAGCGCAAACAGTACGATGCTGATCGGGATGATGCGACGCAGTGGCAGTTCAGTGATCAGCTTCATGGCTCGGATAATGTCTGTATACAAGTCCTGTCAAATCAGGCAGTTGTCGCAACAGCCCCTGATCAAGCATCGACTCCGCCAGCCGCCGGGCCTGTTGCTCCAACTCGGCAGGCGCTCCCTGCATCAATTCAGCCGACATGTCCGTCCCGGGCAGATCCAGATACTCAAGGCTGTTCAACACATCCTCCACCGAGCCACCCAGGCGAGCCTTCATCACTTGAGCGGCCTGCTCGGGTGACGTCTTCAGGTGGCTTACGGCCTGGTGCCATGCATGGATCAAATGCTCTATCTGCCTGCGATGAGACTTGAGCAACTCTTCCCTTACCACCAGCAGATCCACCACTTCACCGGGGATCATGGATGAATCAAACAGAATACGGGCTCCTTCCGACAACAACTGTTGCCGCACCGGCTCAAACGTTACCACCGCGTCAATCTGTCCCTTGAGCCAGGCCTCTCGATGCTCGTTGACCTCAAGATGAACAATCTCCACATCATCCACGGTCATTCCATGGAGTGCCAATGCTCGCGACAGCATGTACGCCCCCAGCGCCGTCGCTTCCACACCTATGCGGTGCCCTTTGAGGTCCTGCATCCGCACAACCCCCTGACGCACCAGAATCACGTCAGCTCCGTTGGAAATATCGGCTACCTGCACAATGACAGGGCGCAATCCGGCCTCACGCAGCGTGATCACTTCATCCAGCGTCAGGGCGGCCGCATCAATCGCGCCATTGCGATAGGCACGCATCACCTCACTGGCCGACAACAGCTCAACCAATGTTACCTTGTCTTCGGAGAGGTAGCCCTGTTCGCGAGCCAGGTATAGAGGCTCATATCCTGGCCAGAGATTGGTGCCCAGCTTGAGAGGGGGTGACGGGGGCGACAGGCAGCCGGTGACCATCAAAAGGGACACAAGCAGTAGCAGGCAGGCCTGCAATTGTCTTACTGGCCGCATCCCGCAACCCTCCTTGACTCGATATGCCAACAGTTTACCGCAAGTCACATGCCAAGTCCTTGCTTTCAAAGGGATGAGTACACAGACATTGTGTCCCAAACAAAAATGAGTGTTCAGCCACGCAATCGGCTGGAAAACAGCTCAGCCGACACAGTCTATCCACGATAATATTCACATATTGCAGCAAGCTGACGACCGGTTGATAACCCGCTCGATTTTGCTCACACATTCTGTGTACAACATCAGGGATAAGTTCGGGACAGTATGCAAAAGCAAATCTTATATGATTGTTATAAAAGGATTTTTCAAAAGCGTACAATTCTTGATCGAGATACGCATGGTTTTCCTCAGGCCCGTTTTGTCAACCCCGAATTTCAGCCGATTCAGGAGAAATTCACCCAAAAAGGCATCCTTCACAATTTTTTATTCACAGCAACGAAACTCCTTCCAACCATGACGCTGCTGCCTGTTCACAAAACTGACACAAACTGTGAATAATCATTCAGTTTCTCAGGGACGACGTCCCATCCACCAGGCGTCGTCCCAATAGGGATTGTCCAGTCTCGAAATCATCACGCCGCGGCTGGTTGAGGCATGAATGAACTCGCCATTGCCGATATAGATCCCCGCATGACGCTGCTTCCAGCCAGTCTTGAAGAACACCAAATCAGCCGGCTGCAGTTGATGTCGCTTCACTGGGCTGCCTGTTCTTGCCTGTTGTTCGGTCGTGCGTGGCAGGGATGTACCGCCGAGATCCGCATAGATCCTTTGAATGAATCCCGAGCAGTCCACACCGGATTGATCCATACCGCCCAGCCGGTAGGGGGTGCCGGCCCATTGCCGGTAATGCTCAAGCAGCAGCTGACGCTGGGGATGGCTCAGATCGGTCGGGGCCTGTGAATAGCGAGGACCGCTGCTGCAACCGCTCAACAGTAGAACCGCGAGTATGATGAATGCATGTACATGCGGCATGACAACCTCCTGAACCCTGTGGTTACTGTTTAATCACTCCTGGCCAGCAAGGTCAAGCGATTGCACCCATAGATGAAGCCCTGCCACCCGCTTTCTGCTAGTATGCTGGCAACTGATTTCAAGCGAGAAAAAACCCGTGTTTGCTGACCTGATGCTGCATGACCGCCTGCTCAAGGCAATCGATAAACTTGGCTTTACTCAACCCACCGCTGTCCAGCTGGCGGCACTGCCCCCGGCACTGGAAGGCAAGGACCTGATCGTCGGTGCCGAAACGGGCAGCGGCAAGACACTGGCCTTCGTTATCCCCATGCTGCAGCACTTTCTGGATAAGCCTTCGCCCAACACCGGTACCCGTGGTCTGATCCTGACACCCACTCGCGAACTGGCTGAGCAGGTATGCCAGAGTGTTAAGGATATGGCCGCCTTTACCCGCATCACCGCCATGACGGTGTGCGGCGGTACAGGTTTCAAGGAGCAGGCCGCCGAGATGCGCAAGAACCCCGAAATTCTTGTGGCAACGCCTGGCCGACTGATGGAACACCTGGAGCGCGAAACCCTGGATTTCGGTGACCTGGAGTTTCTGGTTCTGGACGAAGCCGACCGAATGCTGGATATGGGGTTTCGGGATGAAGTCCTGGCGATCACCGAAATCTGCCGCAAGGAGCGCCAGTCCATGGTGTTTTCCGCTACGCTGACACACCCGGGCGTGCGTGAACTCCTGCCGCAGGTTGTCAGCGAGCCGGAAGAGCTGCTGCTCAACACACCGCAGAACGCGCAGGCCAACATCCAGCAACAGACTATTCTGGCCGATGACGACAAGCACAAGGAACGGCTGGTGGAATGGCTGCTGGCCCATGAAAGCTACGACAAGGCGATCATCTTCACCAATACCCGCGTCAAGGCACAGTGGCTGGCCAAAAGCCTGCAGCGCCAGAACCGCCGCTCCGGCGTACTGCACGGCGAGATGAGTCAGGACGAGCGCAAACATGTAATGGGGCTGATGCGCAGTGGCAAGATCAATATTCTGGTCGCCACAGACGTAGCCGCTCGAGGCCTCGACATTCAAGGGCTGGACCTGGTCATCAACTTCGATATGGCACGCAAGGGTGACGAACACCTTCACCGCGTCGGTCGTACCGGACGCCAGGACAAGCCCGGGCTGGCGATCTGCCTCATCGAGCATACCGAATGGAACTTGATGGCCAGCATTGAGCGCTACCTGCGCATCAAGTTTGAACGCCGTACGCTCAAGGGGCTGGAAGGCAGCTACAAGGGGCCGAAAAAGCTGAAAGCCTCGGGCAAGGCTGCCGGTACCAAAAAGAAAAAGAGTGACAGCAAGGACGGCAAGAAGTCAGCCGCCAAGTCCGAGGGCAAACAGCGCCTGCGTGATCGCAAGCAGGTGGGCAAGCGCCGTACGACCGCCGCGCCCAAGCCCCCTGCCGATCTGGCCGATGGCTTTATGCCGTTGAAGAAAAAACGCTCCGACAGCGACAGCTGATCCCGCCTCATACGGCTACTGATGCCACCCCGCTGCTTCCTGCAGCGGGCGGCTCGCACCACCGCCCCCCCCTCTAACCTGTACCCCGGCGCAACAGCGCTCCCACCCGGCGAGCAACCCTTCTTTGTTGTCGAAAACGCAATTTAATTTCGCAACACCAACAACAATAAGCATTATTCTTGCCCATTACGGGCCGCTGTTTTACATAATTGCAACAATCAAACTACATACATTCCCGCATTCACTGCTAGAATCCGCCTCCACCAGACTGCATAAATATTAATCACTATCAGAATATGCAGGCTTGTTTACAACAAACAGGAACGACCATGTCTTCAACTTCACGAATTTTGTGTTCGCGTCTGCGTGAGCGCATCATGAGCGCCGAACAGGCCGCTGAATTGATTTCCCCCGGCGCCAACGTCGGCATGAGCGGCTTTACCGGTGCCGGTTATCCCAAGGCTGTCCCCGCGGCGCTGGCCGAGCGTATTCGCCGCCACAACGCCGCCGGCGGCACATCGTTTCGCATCAATGTCTGGACCGGTGCCTCTACCGCCCCCGAGCTGGATGGCGCACTGGCGAAAGTGGACGGCATCGAAATGCGCCTGCCGTTCCAGAGCGACCCGATCTGCCGCGATCGCATCAACAGCGGTCGCATGGACTATGTGGATTACCACCTGTCTGAAGTCTCGCAGTACGCCTGGTCCGGATTTCTGGGCAAGATGGATATCGCATTGATCGAGGTAGCCGGCATTCGCGAAGATGGCAGCCTGATTCCCTCTTCATCCATCGGCAACAACAAGACCTGGATTGAGCAGGCCGACAGGATCATTCTTGAGGTCAACAGCAAGCAGAATCCCAAACTGGAAGGGATGCACGACATCTACTACGGCACAGCCCTGCCCCCCAACCGCAAGCCGATCATGCTGACACATCCAGCGGATCGCATCGGTGAAGCCTATCTGCACTGCCCTGTGGATAAAGTGATTGCGGTGGTGGAAACCTCGGCCGCGGATCGCAACTCCCCGTTTAAGGCACCGGATGCCACCTCCAAACGGATTGCCGAGCACATCCTCGAGTTTTTCCAGCGCGAGATCGAAATCGGTCGCCTGCCGAAAGAGCTGCTGCCGATCCAGTCCGGTGTGGGCAACATCCCCAATGCGGTACTGGAAGGGTTGGATTCAGGCCCGTTCAAGAACCTGACCGCCTTCACTGAAGTGATTCAGGACGGCATGCTGAAGATGCTCAAGTCCGGCACTCTGGGCGTTGCCTCGGCCACCGCCTTTTCATTGAGTCCCGACGGCATCCGTGAGTTCGATGAGAATATCGACCTGTACCGCGACAGGATCATTCTGCGCCAGCAGGACATCTCCAACCACCCGGAGCTGGCACGCCGCCTTGGCATCATCGCCATGAACGGGCTGATCGAAGCCGATATTTACGGCAACGTGAACTCGACCCACATTATGGGCAGCCGAATGATGAACGGTATCGGCGGTTCAGGGGATTTTGCCCGCAACGGCTATCTGTCGATCTTTGTCTCGCCCTCCACGGCCAGGGACGGCGCGATCTCCTCCATCGTACCGATGGTGTCCCATGTGGATCACACCGAACATGATGTAAAAGTCATCGTCACCGAACAGGGATTGGCGGATCTGCGCGGACTGTCACCGCGCCAGCGTGCCCATGCGATCATTAACAACTGTGCACACCCGGATTTCCGTGATCGCCTGCTGGACTATTTCAACCGCGCCTGTGCCAGCGGTCGGGGCATGCATACGCCTCACCTGCTGGACGAAGCCCTGAGCTGGCACCAGCGCTACGAACTCGGAGGACGGATGTAATCCGTTCTTTCGCTCCCATGCTCTAAACGTTTGGCGCCCCTCCTGAGGCGCCTTTTTTGTCTCTGCAACGCGTACGGGCCTCACTCCCGTTCCGCGCAGGATCTGTTACCCTGTAGTGAGTCAATCGGGCTGCCGAGGCAGTCCTGCAGGAGGGTACATGGACAACTCTCAACTCTTGCTGTTACTGGTGGCGCTGGCGCTGGGCATGTTGATCGGGCTACAGCGCGGCTGGCATGAGCGCAATGCACCGGCTGGCGGTCGTATTGCCGGCATCCGCACCTTCGGTCTGCTGGCATTGAGCGGGGCGCTGGCCGGAATACTGACCACGCCGCTTGGACCGAGCATCGCCATTGCCATGGGCCTGGCCGTAACCCTGCTGCTGGGACTGGCACACTGGCTCGATTCCAACGATGACCACGATTACGGCATGACCACGGTAGTGGCCGGAGTCGTCACCTATCTGACCGGCCTGCTCACCGTACTGGGCGACCTGAACCTCGCTGTCGCCGTGGCGGTCATCACCACCATTGTGCTGCACTTCAAGCAGACGCTGCATCAGGCGCTTGAGCATCTGAGTGACAGCGAGATGCGTGGCATCCTTCAACTGGCTCTCATTTCGGCCGTACTGCTGCCGGTACTGCCCAATCAGAGCTACGGCCCCTGGGGTGCACTTAACCCCTACGAAATTTGGCTCATGGTAGTGCTGATCGCCGGTATCAGTCTGGCGGCCTACTTTGCCATGCGCCTGACCGGGCCCGACAAGGGGGTGATGATTACCAGCATTCTGGGAGGGCTGGCATCCAGTACCGCACTGACCCTGAGTCTGGCACGCATGAATGCCCGCGTGCCCATGCCTCGGCTGCTGGCCTGTGGCATTCTGCTGGCCTCGGCCATCATGTATCCACGCATTCTGCTCGAAGTGGCTGTGATCAACCCCGAGTTACTGCCGCCGCTCCTGCCTCCGATGCTGGCCATGATGCTGGCCTGCGTAATCAGCGCAGTGTGGCTCTGGATCAAACGAGAACCCTATGCAGAAGTGGATACCAGCAAGCTCTCGACACAGCCCTTCCAACTGATCCCGGCCCTTCAGTTCGGCCTCCTGCTGGCGGCCATCCTGCTGATCGCTCACGGCATTCGAGAGCATATGGGTGAGCAGGGGCTGTGGCTGGTGTCCATTGTCGCCGGCCTGACCGATGTCGATGCCATCACGCTGACGCTGGCTCGCATGGCACAGGACAGCATCGGCAGTGAAACGGCCGTCACCGGAATTACCCTGGCCGCGATCACCAACACCCTGGTCAAGGGCGGTCTGGCACTGTTTGCCGGCCATGTTTCTCTGTGTCGCCCGCTTTGGCCCGGCTTGCTGTTCGCAGTTGCCCTGGCACTGCTAACCTTATGGATACTCTGAATCCGCAATCATGGATGCTGATATGCACGAGACTTTGCTTAAACCCGAACAGTTGCGCCATCGCTGTGATCTTGAAGCGCTGGGCATCACTTCCACCGCCGATATCACGCCAGACTATTCGGTCCTGGGGCAGTCACGGGCACTGGATGCGATTCAGTTTGCCATCGGCATGGATCATCCTGGCTACAACATTTTTGTCAGCGGCTCTACCGGCGTTGGCAAGCGGGAGCTGGTATCCCGCATTATCAGTGCCGAAGCCGCCAGCGGCGAGGAGCCCAGCGACTGTTGCTATATCCACAATTTCGACCGCCCCAACCAGCCATTCAAGCTGATTCTGCCCCGCGGCATGGGTCAGAGCCTGCATGAAGACCTGCGCAAACTGATCGAAGTGTTGCTGATGCGCATTCCGGCCCAGTTCAAGAGTGATGAATACCGCAATCAGCTGCAGGCCCTGAATGACGAGTTTCAGGCGCGCGAGGAACAGAGCTTCAAGGCATTGGGACAGAAGGCCCGCGAATCCGGCATCACCCTGATGCGCACACCCGGCGGCTATACTCTGGGGCCGGTACGTGACGGCAAGCTGATGACGCCGGATCAGTTCAGCCAGCTGCCGGAGGAAGAGCGCGCCAAAATCAAGGCGTCCGTCGACGAGCTGAACGAGGAGCTGACCGAACTGGTGCACGAAGTTCCCAAAATGCATCAGGAACATCAGGCACGCATTCGCGAGCTGGAGCAGGAAACCACCCAGGGTGTCATCGACCCTGCATTGAACAACCTGCGGCAGAAGTACGGTAGCCATACGGAGGTGCTCGGCTTTCTCGATACCATCCACCAGGACATGATCGAGAATGTGGACGACTTTTTTCCTTCTGAAGAGGAAGAGCGGGCTCCGTTGCACAAACGCGCCCGCTCAGGCAAATTCCGTCGTTACCAGATCAATGTGCTGGTGGGACATGAGAAAAACGGTGGCGCCCCCGTTGTATATGAGGACATTCCAAGCTATCAGAACCTGATCGGTCGCATCGAATATGAAGCCCACTTCGGCACGCTGAGCACTGATTTCAGTCTGATCCAGCCGGGCGCACTGCACCGTGCCAATGGGGGCTATCTGGTGGTGGATGCCCAGAAGCTGCTCTCCTTTCCCTTTGCCTGGGAGGGCCTGAAACGTGCCCTGCGCAACCGTGAAATTCGCATCGACCCGCTGGAAAAGATGTACGGCATCAGTGGCACCCGTTCACTGGAACCGGAGCCGGTGCCACTCAATGTTCGTGTTGTGCTGATCGGCGATCGGCGACTCTACTATCTGCTCAAGCACTATGATCCCGAGTTCACCACCCTGTTCAAGGTATACGCCGACTTTGCCGAGGGGTTTGATCGCGACCGCGAGAACCTGCAGGGCTACATCGGACTGATCGCCATGCTGGTGCGTGAAGAGGGACTGACCCACTTTGACCGCAGTGCACTCGAGGCGGTGATTGAGCACAGCTCGCGCCAGATGGATGACAGCCAAAAGCTGTCACTCAACCGTGGGCAACTGATCGACCTCCTTCGCGAGTCCAGTTTCTGGGCCTTGCGCCAGGGCGCATCACAGACCGGTCGCAGCCATGTCCAAAAGGCGATTGATCAGCAACGCCATCGCAGCAGCCAATACTCCGAACTGCTGCAGCAGCAGATTGAGCGCGGCACATTGATCGTCAACACCGAAGGTAGTGCCATCGGCCAGGCGAACGGACTGTCGGTGTTTCAGCTGGGTGATCAGCGCTTTGGCAAGCCCAGCCGCATATCGGCCACCGCACGAATGGGCAGTGGTCGCATGCTGGACATCGAACGTGAAATCAAGCTGGGGGGGCCGCTTCACTCCAAGGGGGTGATGATCCTCGGGGCCTGCATCGGTGCCCGTTATGCCCGTAACCAGCCGCTTTCACTCAACGCCAGTCTGGTGTTCGAACAGTCCTATGGCCCGGTGGATGGCGACAGTGCCTCTGCCATCGAGCTGTGCGTGCTGCTCTCTGCCATCACCGGCTTGCCGCTGAAACAGAGCTTTGCCGTCACCGGCTCGATCAACCAGCACGGTGAAATACAGGCCATTGGCGGCGTCAACGAGAAGATCGAAGGCTTTTTCGAGCTGTGCCGCTCCCGCGGACTGGATGGCAGCCACGGCGTTATCATCCCGGCCAGCAACGAGCCTCATCTGATCCTGAGTGAAGAGGTGGTCGAGGCCTGTCGGGAAGGCACCTTTGCGATTCACGCCGTGCGTGACCTGGATCAGTTGATTGAGCTGCTGTTCGACCGGGATGCAGGTCGTGCCGACAGTGAGGGCCGCTATCCGCCCTCTACTGTAAATGGCATGGTTCAGCTGCAGCTGTCCGACTGGGCAGAGCAGGCACGCAAGCTGGCTGCCAAGGGAGACGACTAGTCTCTTGAACCGTTAACTCACGCCACAGGCAGGAGGATTCATACGATGAACGCACATGATGTGACACAGACCCTGACACTGGGATCGACACGTTACAGCTACAGCAGCCTGAAACGGGCTGCGGATGCATTGGGCGATATCAGCCGACTGCCACGCTCACTCAAGGTACTGCTGGAGAATCTGCTGCGCCATATCGACACCGATGCAGTACAGCTTGAAGACCTGCAGGCACTGGTGGAGTGGCAACATCAGGGTGGCCATTCCGAGCGCGAGATCGCATACCGGCCGGCCCGCGTACTGATGCAGGACTTTACCGGCGTCCCCGGCGTGGCCGATCTGGCGGCCATGCGTGATGCCGTCAAGGCGCTGGGAGCCGATCCCCGACAGGTAAATCCGCTGTCGCCGGTGGACCTGGTCATTGACCACTCGGTGATGGTAGATCACTTTGCCAGTCCTGATGCCTTCCGTGACAACGTCAAACTTGAAATGCAACGCAACCACGAGCGGTACGCCTTCCTGCGCTGGGGCCAGACCGCATTTGACAACTTCAGAGTGGTACCGCCGGGCACCGGCATCTGCCATCAGGTCAATCTGGAATACCTGGGGCAAACCGTCTGGCGGGAAGAACGAGACGGTACGGTTTGGGTCTACCCCGACACGCTGGTGGGCACCGACTCCCACACCACCATGATCAACGGTCTTGGCATCCTCGGCTGGGGTGTGGGCGGCATTGAAGCCGAGGCCGCCATGCTGGGACAACCGATTTCCATGCTGATCCCCGAGGTCGTGGGCTTCAAGCTCACCGGCGCGCTGCGCGAAGGCATAACCGCCACCGATCTGGTGCTGACCGTGACCGACATGCTGCGCCGGCATGGTGTGGTAGGCAAGTTTGTCGAGTTCTACGGCGACGGTCTGGCCCAGTTGCCACTGGCCGACCGCGCCACTCTGGCCAATATGGCACCGGAGTATGGCGCCACCTGTGGTTTCTTCCCGGTGGACGAAGAAACGCTGCGCTACCTGCGCCTGTCAGGCCGCAGCGAGGAACAGGTCACACTGGTAGAGGCTTACTGCAAGGAGCAGGGTCTGTGGCGCAACACGGGTGACGAACCTGTTTTCACCTCGACACTGGAGCTGGACCTGAGCACCGTAGAAGCCTCGCTGGCCGGCCCCAAGCGGCCACAGGACCGAGTACCGCTAAGCCAGCTCAAATCCCGTTTTGACGAACTGATGGCACTCAACCTCAGCGCCCCTCCAGCCGATGCGGTGAGCGACCTGGAAGCAGAAGGCGGCCAGACCGCCCCGGGCACGCTGGGGGAAGTCGACGTTGAGTATGCCGGTGAACGGTTCACGCTCAATCACGGTGCCGTGGTAATCGCGGCCATTACGTCCTGTACCAACACCTCCAACCCGGGTGTCATGCTCGCGGCGGGGCTGCTGGCCCAGAAGGCAATCGACAAGGGTCTGAAACGCAAGCCCTGGGTCAAAAGCTCACTGGCACCAGGCTCAAAGGTCGTGACCGAGTACCTGCAGGCTGCAGGGTTGAACACGGCACTTGATCAGCTCGGTTTCAACCTTGTCGGTTACGGCTGCACCACCTGTATCGGCAACTCGGGCCCACTGCCTGAGCCCATCGAGATCGCGGTGCGCGAACAGGATCTCACGGTAGCATCAGTCCTCTCCGGCAACCGCAACTTCGAAGGCCGAGTTCATCCTGCCGTCAAAACCAACTGGCTGGCCTCACCTCCGCTGGTGGTCGCCTTTGCTCTGGCCGGACGGGTGGATATTGACCTGTCCACCGAGCCACTGGGCACCGATCAGAACGGAAACCCTGTGTATCTGCGCGACATCTGGCCCAGCCAGACCGAGATTGCATCCGCACTTGAGCAGGTCAGCACCGACATGTTCAAGCGTGAGTATGCCGCCGTGTTTGACGGTGATGACACCTGGCAGTCAATCGACATTGCCACCGGAAATACCTATGACTGGCCCGAGTCCAGCTACATTCAACAGCCACCCTTTTTCAGTGGCATGAGCCGCGACCCTGAACCGGTAGAGGACATTACATCAGCCCGCATCCTCGCGCTCTTGGGCGACTCCGTGACCACCGATCACATTTCACCGGCAGGCGCGATCAAGCCCGACAGCCCCGCGGGACGCTATCTGCAACAGCTCGGCGTCGCCCAGCATGACTTCAACTCCTATGGTTCTCGCCGCGGCAACCATGAAGTGATGATGCGCGGCACTTTTGCCAATGTGCGTATTCGCAACGAGATGTTGAACGGTGTTGAAGGTGGCGAAACCCGCCATTTCCCAAGCGGAGAACAGTTGTCGATTTACGATGCATCCATGCGCTATCAACAGGAAGGACGTGAGCTGGTGGTAATCGCCGGCAAGGAGTACGGCACCGGTTCTTCACGCGACTGGGCGGCCAAAGGCACGCGTCTGCTCGGCGTGCGGGCTGTAATCGCCGAGTCGTTCGAGCGTATCCACCGCTCCAACCTGCTGGGGATGGGGGTATTGCCGCTGGAGTTTGTCGATTCAGACCGCAGGCAGTTGGCGCTGACCGGTGAGGAAGAGATCAGCCTGACCGGGCTGGATCAACTCAAACCACAGCAGCAGCTCAGCCTGAACATACGTTACCCTGATGGCCGTGAGGCCCAGAGCCGCGTGCGTTGCCGCATCGATACCGGTAACGAGCTGGCCTATTTCCGCCATGGCGGCATTCTGCACTACGTACTGCGCCGCATGATCGGTGCTGCCTGATCAGGTACGGTGCATAGCGGCTAAAAGGCCCGCAAGCGTTCAGGCATGCGGGCCTTTTTTCTTCCTGCGGTGTGACTCAGGCGGCCTCTTGCCCCTGTTGTGCCAGCCAGTGGTTGATGGCGGCAATGCCTTCCAGTACCGGTTGCGCAACCTGCTCCAGGTCAGCGTCCAGCGCCAGGGAGCGGGCACCATCAAAGTTCACGTAGGAAAGCCGTGCTACCAGTTCTTCCGCTGGCATGCCAAAGGCGGTTCCGGGAAGCAGCGCCACTCCTGCCTCTTCCAAAAGTGCGGTACAGAGCTGATCCGAGCTGTGAATACCGCGCCGTGCCAGCTGCTCGCGCCAGCCGGCAAAGTCCGGAAACAGGTAGAAGCCGCCTTCAGGTGCTGCGGTGGCAACGCCAGCCTCGTTCAGCTGTGCTGCGGCAGCATTGCCGATCAGGCTCAGCACCTCACGCTCACGGGCTACATAGGCCTGTATCTCAGGCCCAAAGGCGTAGGCCTCAGTGGCGGCATACTGCACCGGTGAGCTGACACAGGACCAGGTCTCGGACGCCACACCGAGCAGGCGCGGCAGCAGGTTTCCCGCCAATGCTTCAGGCACATGCATCACACCCAGGCGCCAGCCACCGGCACCGCACCATTTCGACAGACCGCCGGTTATCAGAGTGCCTTCCGGATAGTAGCGTGCCAGTGAACGATGCTGACCGGCATGGTTGAGCATGCCGTAGATCTCGTCGCTGATCACCAGAACGTTGTAGCGTCGCATCACGCCGGCAAGAGCTTGCAGCTCGGCTTCACTGTAGGTAGTGCCACTGGGGTTGCCGGGGTAGTTCAATACCAGAATCAGCGGCAATTCGGGCTGCTCACGCTCGGCACAGAACAGCTCCAGCTGCTCGGCACTCAAACGCCAGTGGCTCTCGGCGCTGGTCTGTAACCGATGCACTGTATGACCGGCCAGATGCGCCTGTGGCTCATAGGAAACCCAGCTGGGAGAAATCAGCAGAACTTCAGCACGGGTAAATGCCGCCATTACGGCGTAGATCAACAGCTTGCTGCCCGGACCGACCAGCACCCGTTCTCCCTGCCAGTCAACGCCATCCTGCTCACGGTGAAACGCCGCCACAGCATCACGCAATGACTTCAACCCCTGTACCGGCAGGTAAGCCTTTTCTTCGGCATGCTCACGCAGCCGTGCCGACACGCCCGCCGGCACTGGAAAGGGTGACTGTCCAAAACCGAAACGGAACACCTTGCGTGTACCCTCCAGCGCACTGGAGCGCTCGTTGATCAGCAGTGTTTCGGAATGGTTGATGGGGCGAAGGTGGGCGTCAAGCGACATGGCAGTGATCCTGTGGATATTGATATGTGGGGTAATATGGACCAGCTGAAAAAATTTTCAATATTGCACTAATATATGGAAATCTATTTTCATAAACCATATTCTGATTTTCTTAATATCTTTAATTTCCCTTAATTTTCATGAAGATGCAGGCTCATCGACGAACCGGGATAAAAAAGGATAAAAATGCATGAATGACCCTTTCTCCTTTCCGCCACACTCTCTGGCCCAGTTGCGCAAGCTGCCATCACTGCTCAAGCGGGGCGAACTGCAGTTGCCCATGGGCAAACGACTGTTAAACGCCCTCTGCCTGATGCTGGACGACCCGCGTCTGGTTGCCACTCAAAGCATTACGGAGCTGGCGAAGGCCTGTGGCGTCAGCCCCGCCTCCCTGACACGTCTGTCCAAGCTGCTCGGCTTTACCGGTTTTGTACAGTTTCAGACCCTGTTCCGGCAGGCTCTGAGCCAGCCGGGGCGTTATTACAGCGTGCAGGCCAGTGCATTGGTCAGCCGCGATCAGGGGGAAAGCATCTCAAGCCTTGTGGGGCAGCATCTGGAGCGTCAGATCAACAACCTGACTCAAAGCGCCGGGCAGTTGAGCGAGGAGCAGTTGCTGAAGGCGGCGCGGATGCTGGTACAGGCACGCCGTATCCGCGTGGCCGGTCGGCGTCAGTCCTATGGTCTGGCCGTCATGTTCAGTTACATGCTCGGGCTGATTCGCGAGGATACGGCCGTGGTTGGCGCTGCCGGGGAAGGCCAGGCCCAGGCGCTGGCAGAACTGGGCAAACGTGACCTGCTGGTGATGTTTGGCTCCGAGCCCTACAGCCGTGACTCAGTGATGCTGGCACAGGTAGCACACCAGTACGGGCTGCCTCTGCTGGTACTCACCGACAGTCATCACTCACCGCTGGCCCAGCTTGCCGACTGCGCACTGATCAGCGCAGGCGACAGTCCACTGTACACCAACAGCATGATTGCCTGTCAGTTTTTGAGCGAAACCCTGCTGCTGCAAACCGCTCGAGTGCTGGGAGACGCTGCCGTCACACGACTCAGCCTGCGGGAGGAATTGATCAACCGGCTGAATGACGAGTTTTGACGCGGCTTTCAGCGTCACTCTGGCCGGCGACGTCCAGTACCGCATCGGCATCCAGTGCGTCGCTGTAGAAGCGATAACCATTGCGCCCTGCAGCCTTGGCGGCATAGAGCGCGGCATCGGCCTGACGCAACACTTCTTCATGATCCTCACCCCGTGTCAGGCTCGCGCCAATACTGAATGTCATGCACAAGGACGCCCCACAGGGCGTTCTGAGCACCTGACCTCGAATCACCCGCAGCAACCGCTCACAGATGTGCTCGATCATGCCATGATCGGCGTCCCTTATCATGATCAGGAACTCGTCCCCCCCCCAGCGAGAGGCCGCATCATATTCACGCAATACCGAACGCAGCACGGTTGCCACCAGGACCAGAGCCTCGTCACCGACCGCATGGCCGTACAGGTCGTTTACTTCCTTGAACAGATCCAGATCGATCCAGATGACCCCCAGGGAGCGCCCCTCACGGGCACTGCGCATGAGCTCTTCCTGCAAGCGCTGATCCATGCCGCGGCGGTTAAGCAGGCCTGTCAGAGGATCCGTCTGACTAAGCTGGTTCAGAGCTTCGGTGCGCTCTTGAACCTTCTGCTCAAGGTTGGTCCGTGCTTCGTAGACTTCGCGGGTCATCTTCTCGAACTCTTCCACCAGCCTGCCAATTTCCCCGCTGGCTCGGATATCCAGAGACTCACCGGCATACTCGCCGCGACGGAAGCGGCGGATGGCTCGATCCAGTATCAACAGTGGCTCCAGCACGACCCGTCCCAGCACAATGCGAAATACCAGCACGGTGACCAGCAATGAAATGCCGAAGATCAACAGGATGGAATTGAACCGGCTCAGTGGCAACAGTTGGTTCAAATCCATCAGTGTCACTTCGTACCAGTCAATCTCGGGCAGGTAGGCAACACCGGCCAGATAGCGTGTGCCGTCAAGGGTTACAAACCGGCTGATTACTTCCTGGGGCTCCGCTTTCACCTGAGCCATGGCCAGCTCAAGCCTCGTATAATCCTCTTGCGACATCATCTGGCTCAGCCGACTTTGCTCGCTGTCATCCTTGGTCAGACTGGCAAAGTCGATAATTGACTGGTCGCGGTACAGCTGAATCGCGCCATTGTGGTTAACAAACAGGCTGGTAATGCCTTCCTCGCCACTGTCGACGATGTCGTTCAGAAAACCGCTCAGATTAAGCCCTGTGCCGGCAACGCCCAGTATTTCGCCACTGGCATTGCGTAACAGCACATCCACCCACAGTTTGGTCACGCCAAGGTGGGTATCCGGATTCACGTTGATATGCAGATCCCGGTTCTGCTCGATCAGATCATAGAACCAGCGGTCTGCCGGTTCGGTGGGGTTGAGCCGGTAGCGCATCTGGTCACCGGCAAACTCGTTTTCGGCATTGTTGTAGTAATAGTGGCCATTTCGCAGCACGCCGAGAAAATAGTTGCTGTCCGTAAAGCTTTCCCGGTAACGCTCCAACTCCATGAGTCCGTGATATTCGGCCAGGATGTTGTTTGGATCTTCCAGCCAGTCGATCAGTACCGGTGAGCTCGACAGCTGACGCGCAAGCACGATCTCACGAAGCAGCGGCTGCAGTACCCGCTCCTTATCGTAGAGAACCTGCTTTTCGACGTATCTGAGCGCCCACTCCGTAATGATCCGTTCAGCCAGTGTCTGCACCGACACCCAGACGGCGGCGGCTGATGCCAGAATCAATACGACCGCGAGGAGGCTGAGCCTTGACTTAAGATTCAACCAGCACTTCTCCCCTTCCTCGGCCCTGAGGTTTCGTCTCTCAAAAGAGACATGCCTATTATGTGAATGACTATAGATGATAACCGATCAGACAAGCGATAAAAGTAAAAATCCGGTCCTTGAAAAATGTTTTTTTGAGCCCTATCTAAGCCCTGATATGTCACATTCATTAACCTGCGCCCGATTCAGGACAGGTTACCTGCGTTAAATCGTCCCTTCCTGAGCCAGGGCGCCCAGACTCAAGGAGGTCAACATGCCCGTACAGGATCTCTATCCATCCCGAAGCCGCACCCGACCGGCCATTCTGGAACGACAGGATCCCGTGCTGTACAACCAGGATTTTTCCTCTGCGCCGCTGTCAGAGCGGCAGTTGCGCCAGTATGAGCAAGACGGTTATCTGCTGCTGCCAGAGCTGTTCAGTCGTGCCGAAGTCAGCCGTTTTCTGGCCGAGCTTGATCGCATGCAACACAACCCGTCACTGCTGGCATCCGATCATGCCATCACCGAACCGGATAACCAGGCGCTGCGTTCGGTATTCCACATTCATCAGGAGAACCCCCTGTTCCGCAAGGTGGCGGCGGATGCTCGCATCACCGACATCGTCCGCTTTATTCTGAATGACGATCTTTACATCCATCAGTCACGGCTGAACTTCAAACCGGGCTTTAACGGTCGCGAGTTTTACTGGCACTCTGATTTTGAAACCTGGCACGTGGAGGATGGCATGCCCCGCATGCGCGCTCTGAGTGCATCCATCCTGCTGACCGACAACACTGACTTCAATGGTTCACTGATGGTCATGCCCGGATCACATCGCGATTATGTCAGCTGTGTTGGTGAGACACCGGACAACTACTATGAAAACTCACTGCGGCAGCAGACCGTGGGCACGCCGGACAATGCCAGCCTTGCCACCCTGCACCAGCGCTATGGCCTGAAGTCCACCGCAGCGCCTGCCGGGTCGGTGCTGCTGTTTGACTGCAATCTGATGCACGGCTCCAACGGCAATATCACCCCAATGCCACGCAGCAACCTGTTTTTCGTCTACAACGCACTCAGCAACCGATGTGTTGCACCCTTCTGCAACCACTCCCCCCGACCGGAGTTTCTCGCCAGCCGGGAACAGGTTGAGCCACTGCCGTTGCAGTCGCTTTCAGATCGACGTCGCGTCGGTTAAACACCATCGACAGGGAGCCAGGCTCCCTGTCGGCAGTCAGGGCCGCCACTGATTCAGCGTCTCCAGATAATTGGCGCGCTCCCAGCCGGACGGGTCTTCGGCGTGAGCGTAGCTGATACTGCCACGCAACTGATCCAGAGATTCGTATTCATGCTGATCCAGCCAGTGAAGAATCTGCTCCTGCATGACACGCAATACCCCTTCTCCCTGCTGCATCAGCACGCTCGCCATCTGTGCAACTTCAGCCCCGACCAGCTGCGTCCGAATCACGTCCGCACCGGAGTGCACCCCGCCGGTGATCGCCATGTCCAGTGCAACCTGAGCACGAATAATGGCGGCCCAGCGCAGACGCTCGTTCAACTCAGCGGGGCTGGACAGATGCAGCTGAGGCACAATTTTCAGACTCTCCAGATCCAGCGTAGGTTCGATGAAGCGGTTAAACAGTACTACGGCATTGGCACCGGCCTCACGCAGCAGGTTGACCAGATGAACCGGACTGGAAAAACGGGACGAGAGCTTGACCGCCAGCGGCAGCTCCGGCACCGCCGCGCGAACGGAGGTAAGAATGTCCAGATAACGCCTCTCCACCTCGGCTCCACTTTCACGTACCGACGCGGCAATGTGATAGATGTTGAGCTCCAGCGCATCGGCCCCCGCCTGCGCCAGCTGAACGGCATGCTCGCCCCAGCCCTCTCGGCTGATACCGTTCAGACTCGCGATCACCGGAATCCCGAGGCGGGCCTTCATGCGGGTCAGCTGCTCCAGATAGTGCTCTTCAGCGGTTCGAAAGTCGTCCGGTACCGGCAGAAAGTCATCTGACTCGAAGTGTCCGATCTCCTGCTCATACAGAAAGTGATGCAGCAGCTCGTGATCCCGGCTGCACTCCTCCTCAAACAGACTGTGCATCACGATGGCCGCAGCCCCGGCATCCTCCAGCCGGCAGGCACCGTCCAGTGTTGCCGTCAAAGGTGATGCGGACGGCACCAACGGGCTGTCCAACTCAAAGCCCAAATAGCGTGTATGCAAGCGCTTACTCATCCTGATCTCCTTTAACCCGCTCTACCTTCACCTGTGCCGCTTGATCCACCGGGGCATCGATATCAGCCCAGCTCAGGCCCGCCAGTTGCTCATAGCGATGATAGCGCTCGGACACCTCCTTCTGCGCCTGTTCCAGGAAAGCGTGTGCCGCGTCCGGGTTGGCCCGCGCCAGCATGCTGAAACGCGCCTCCGAACGGGCGAACTGTGCGTAGGGAATGGAGGGCGGTTTGGAATCGAGCTTGAGCGGATTCTCGCCCTGATCGGCCCGTCTCGGGTCATAGCGGAACAGCGGCCAGTGACCGGAATCCACTGCAAGTCGCTGGTGCTCGTGGTTGTCGCCCGCCAGATTGAAGCCGTGGGCAATGCAGGGTGAATAGGCGATGATCAGCGATGGTCCATCCCAGCTTTCCGCCTCCTGGAAGGCGTGCAGGGTTTGCATATCCTTGGCGGCATAGGCCACGTGCGCGACATAGACATGCTCATAATCCATGGCGATTCGGGCCAGGTCCTTTTTCGCAACCGGCTTGCCGCCTGCCGAGAACTTGGCCACGGCACCGCGTGGTGTGGCCTTGGAGGTCTGACCGCCGGTGTTGGAGTAGACTTCGGTATCGAGCACCAGAATATTGACGTTGCGCCCGGATGCCAGCACATGATCCAGACCGCCATAACCGATGTCGTATGCCCAGCCGTCGCCCCCCACAATCCAGACACTGTGTCGGCAGAGTTTGTCAGCCAGGTGATACAAATCATGTGCGCGCGGATCATCCATTCCCTGCAGACGCTGACGCAGGCGCGCCACCCGCTCTCGCTGGGCACGAATGCCGGCCTCATCACCCTGATCCGCCTGCAGCAATTCGTCCACCAGATGCGCTTCCAGCTGGTCACTCAACGACTGTAACAGCTCACGCGCATAGTCGGTTTGCTTATCCAGGGCGACCCGCATGCCCAGGCCAAACTCCGCGTTATCCTCAAACAGGGAGTTGTTCCAGGCCGGACCCCGGCCCTCCGCGTTCAGGCTCCAGGGCGTGGTTGGCAGGTTGCCACCGTAGATGGAAGAACACCCCGTGGCATTGGCCACCAGCATGTGATCACCAAAGAGCTGACTCAGCAACCGGATGTAGGGCGTTTCACCACAACCCGAGCAGGCACCACTGAACTCAAACAGCGGCTGCATCAGCATGGAGCCTTTCATGGTATTGACCTTGAGAGCGGTCCGATCAAACTCCGGCAACTGGCGGAAGAAATCCCAGCTGGCGCGCTCCCGCTCCAGAATCCGGTCCTTGGGCACCATGTTCAGCGCCTTGCGGCTCTGGTTGGACTTGTCATGGATCGGGCAGATTTCGACACAGAGGGTACAGCCGGTGCAGTCATCCGGTGAAATCTGGTAACTGATCAGGGTGCGGTCCGGAAAGTCCTTCGCTCCCTTGATCGGAACGGCCTTGAAGCCCTCAGGCGCGCCCTTGAGCAGGTTCTCGGGGAATGCCTTTGAGCGTATCACCGAATGCGGACAGACGAAGACGCATTTGCCACAGTGGGTACACAGGTCCTCTTCCCATTCGGGCAGTTCCAGAGCCAGGTCACGTTTTTCATAGGCCGCCGTGCCACTGGGCCAGGTACCATCGGTGGGCACCCGGCTGACCGGGACGGCATCACCGCGTCCGGCAATCAGTTCAGCGGTGACCTCGCTCACAAAGGCTGTTGCGTCCCGCGTATCCACTGCATGCATGGGGATCAGACTCTGTGACCGATCGGGTATCTCAAACGGTTTCAGATGCGTCAGCGCTGCGTCAATGGCCTTCATATTCATCTGTGCGATACGTGCACTGCGCTTGCCATAGGTCGATTCAACAGCCACCTTTACCTCTGCAATCGCCTGCTCCCTGGGCAGAATATCGGTCAGGGCAAAAAAGCAGGTCTGCATGATGGTATTGATGCGCTTGCCCAGCCCCGCATCGGCCGCCACACGATAGGCATCAATCAGCCAGACCTTAAGCTGCTTGTCGATCATCTGCTGCTGCACCAACTGAGGCAGCGACAGCCAGAAGGCCTCACCGGTCAGTGGGGTATTGATCAGCACGGTTGCACCCGTTTTTGCCTTGCTCAGCATCGGATATCGATTGAGGAAGACCGGCTGATGACAGCCAACAAAGTCGGCTTCGTCAGCCTGAATTTCGTAGGCCGAGCGAATAGGCTCGGGACCAAATCGCAGGTGAGAAACGGTTACGGCACCGGACTTTTTCGAGTCATATACAAAGTGCCCCTGGGCATAGCGCCCTGGCTCCTGCCCGATAATGCGAATGCTGTTCTTGTTGGCAGATACCGTTCCATCCGCCCCCAGGCCGTAAAACACGGCCTGTACCTGGCGTTTCGAGGCACGCGTGCGAAAGCCATCATCCCAGGGCAGACTCAATCGCGTCACATCATCCTCGATCCCGATGGTGAACTGGCGCTTCCCGTCAGAGCGGGCCAGACGGTCAAAGACCGCCTTGACCATGCCAGGGGTAAACTCTTTCGACGACAGGCCAAAGCGCCCCCCCAGAATGAGTGGCAGCTTCCCTCCCGACCAGGCGCCTTCGCTGCAGGCGTTAAAAACAGCCGTGGCGATATCCTTGAACAAGGGTTCGCCATCCGCGCCCGGCTCCTTGGTTCGATCCAGAACGGCAATGGCGCTCACGCTGGCCGGCAGTCTCTGCAGCAGCTGTGCCGACACCAGTGGCCGAAACAGGCGCACATTCAGCACCCCCACCTTTTCCCCCTCGGCCTGCAGATGCTCAACCGTTTCAATAATGGTCTGACTGGCCGACCCCATCACCACGATAACCCGCTCGGCATCCACGGCGCCGGTATATTCATGCAGTGAGTATTGACGACCGGTAATGGCGGCAAAACGGTCCATGGCGTTCTGCACGATCGCAGGAAACGCATCGTAATAGGGATTGCAGGCCTCTCGTGACTGGAAAAAAAGATCCGGGTTCTGTGAGGTCCCGCGAATAAAGGGGTGTTCCGGCGAAAGCGCTCGATCACGGCAGGCGCGAACAAGACCCGGGTCGATCAACTGCTGCAGCTGCGTCTTGGTGACCAGCTCCACCTTGCTGATTTCATGGCTGGTACGAAAGCCGTCAAAAAAATGCAGTATCGGCACCCGTCCTTCCAGCGTGGCCATCTCGGCAATGGTGGCCATGTCCATTACTTCCTGCGCGTTGCAGGAAGCCAGGATGGCAAAGCCGGTGGTGCGGGCAGCCATCACGTCGCTGTGGTCACAGAAGATGGACAGCGCATGGGTTGCCACCGAGCGGGCCGCGATATGAAACACCGTGGGCGTCAGCTCGCCTGCGATCTTGAACATATTGGGGATTTTCAGCAGCAGCCCCTGCGAGGCGGTGAAGGTACAGGTCTTGGCACCGGCCTGCAGTGCCCCATGCACGGCACCGGCGGCACCGGCCTCGCTTTGCAGCTCAATCACCTCCGGCACACTGCCCCAGAGATTGGGACGCCCCGAATTGCTCCAGCTGTCGGCCAGTTCTCCCATCACCGAAGCCGGTGTAATCGGATAGATGGCAATGACATCATTGAGCTGATGGGCGACAGTGGCCGCTGCTTCGTTGCCATCCATCATCCGTGTTTCTGAACGCGCCATAGCCCACTCCTGTCCACTTGATCATCCGCTTCAGTATTACAGATCAGAACAACTCGCAGCTTGACCTGAGCCAAGCCACGATATGTCCTGAAGAAAAACCGCACCCCACCGGGGTTTCAGACAGTTTCGCCACGCCCAAACAGTACATCAACCAGATCTCGGAAGCTGGTTGCCTGCAGGTTTATTTCAACCGGTACCCGAAGCCGCCGTGCAATCTCGCTGGCCGAAATGATGCCGCATATTTGCTGGGCGTCCGGATCCACCACCAGCATATGCATGCTTCCTTCATGGCGGAGGGTTTTGAGTAAATCGCCGATACTGGCATGCTGCAGTGCTGAAAGCGGGATTCCACGCAACTTATTGCGACTGACCATAACATCCTTGATTGTCAGATCCTCTCGCTTGAGCCCCTGACTGGCCGCCAGGCTCAGGACTTTTCGACTCTCAAGGTCCATTACTGTAAGAATCCCTCGGAAGTCATCGTTACTGTCAGTGACGATGACAGAGCGCACATGCACCTTGCGCATCGCTTGATTGGCGTCGGCAATGCTTTCGGTCAAGCGCATGGTCAGCGGCGAAACCCGACGAAAGTCAGTCATAACCTCTTCTGCCGGTGAGTCCAGATCTGTCACACGCCGATTCGATCCATCCGTCAGTCGGGTGTAGTCGTCAAGGCCTGTAGTTTTGATTTCATGATAATGCTTCATGTACATACTCCACGCGCTGCAGGAGCGCTCCGTTCATTTCATCAACAGATTGCAGATAAGTTGAGGATACGATCATGGTCACGTATGAACGGTGGCGCGCGAGGAAGAGGGGAAAGAACAGGCTGAAACCAATCAGAAACAACGTAGTAGCTTTCAATCACTGGCAGCCGGACCGATACGGTCCCAACCAGTGGCTGTGGCATACAGGGATCAGCGCCTTGTTGGGAATCGCCGTACTCGTCCATGAGAACAGCTTTATAGCCCGTAGTTTCGAGAGCCAGGATGGAGTGAGAAACAGAATGGCTGCACAGCAGGAGGAGCGTAAGTGTCAGCGCGATGCCTGCGCAGATGACCGACATGCGGACGATGTCTCGCTTTGAAAAGACCGCGTAACCCCTGTTATCGGATCGCAACACATCTGCCTCGAAAACGAAAGTGCCGTTTCAGAATAGACCTGTTGCGATCGCTGTCAAAGCACTCAGTTGCGAACCTGTGCCTCAAACACCCTGCGGCGCGTCAAAATCTTCCGGCTCATCCGTGTAGATGCAGACATTCCAATCTTCGGCCAATCCGTCTTCAGCCTTGCAGTAACGCTCAAAGAACTCAACAATCTCCCGACGCTGGCAGTGCGCCTCGAAGCTTTCCATATCACTCCAGATCTCATGGAACACAATCGGGAAGCTGCTGCCTTCGGCAAACGGGCTGCTGATATGGCGAGTGACGGTGTACTGCACACAGGCATCTTCGCGGTGAGCATTGGGTTCCAGTAACTGAAGCGCCCTGAACAGTTCACGCTCCTTGCCGGGCTTGGGTTTGAACTGGGCCGTACAATAAACCAGTGATGACATGCGGTTTTTCCTTATCAGGGTTGAGAAAAAATACGATCCAGCTGGCCAACATAGGGACGAACGCTGACTTTGTCTTCAGCGGGCACCAATGCCAGGCTGCGAGCGATGCTTACCGCCTGCTCCATCTGCTGGCGCATTTCGGGTGGTACCAGCTGCAGCATCTGCGGGTCCATACCCTGCATCTGCTGGGCCAGACGCAGAATTTCGGGACTTTCCGCCTCGGCCTTGACCGCACCATAGGCAAGGACAACACGATCTCCGGTCAGGGCCCAGCTTTCGGCACTGGTAAAACCATGTTGCCGTACAAGGCGACTCAGCTCTGCATAATCCTTGCCGGATTCCCGCTGCAGGGCTTTGACGCCTCGTGTGTGGGGGTCGAAGAGTTCCCCGTTGCGTGGCGTAATTTCTCGCTCAAGAAAGCTCTGCTTGCCTTCAGCCTGCAGTTTTTCACCGAGCTTGCGGACAGGCCCCAGACTTTGAATATACGCCTCGATCGAGGTTTGGCTCAGCACGGAGGCTTGCCCCTGCAACGGCAGTAACAGACAAAGAAACAGAAATGAGAAGTTAATAAACGCACGCATGCTGGAGCTCCCGGAGGTTCAAGTGGGCAGAATTGTGTTCACGCATATTCAGGCCTTGCGGGCCAGCGCGAGTGTAACAGATCCCGCTGACGCCACCTATCGAGGCTACGCAGGACAGAAAAAACTGTGTAATAATCAACCTGATAGTCACCAACAAATATAACAGGCAGCGCCCCATTGGCGTTGTCGCACGACTTAACGCCCACAAGGGGAACAACATGAAGCAGACGTTCGGATCATTCGGAAAAACTCTGTTGGCCGCAGGTACACTGCTGGCAGCTGTCTCCGGAGTACAGGCAGAAACCCTCAAGATCGGCATTGCAGGCCCGGTTACCGGACCCGTTGCGCAGTATGGCGACATGCAGAAAATCGGCGCCATGATGGCCATCCGCCAGATCAACGAAGCCGGCGGCGTCAACGGCCAACAGCTTGAAGGCATTCTCTACGATGATGCCTGTGACCCCAAACAGGCCGTTGCGGTTGCCAACCGCATCGTCAACGATGACATTCGCCACGTCATTGGCCACCTCTGCTCCAGTTCCACCGAGCCTGCCTCTGACATCTATGAGGAAGAGGGCGTGTTGATGATCACTGCCGCATCCACTTCCCCCAGCATTACCGAAAAAGGTTACGAGCTGATTTTCCGTACCATCGGTCTGGACAGCCTGCAGGGCAGCCTGGCCGCTGCGCATATCCGTGATCACGTCAAGCCCGAGCGTCTGGCCGTGATTCACGACAAGCAGCAGTACGGTGAAGGTCTGGCCACTACGGTCAAGGATCTGCTGGCTGCCGAGGGCATTGAGGCGGAAATGTTTGAAGGCGTTACCCCGGGCGACAAGGACTTTTCAGCCCTGATCGCCAAGCTCAAACGCAACAATATCGACTTCGTGTACTACGGCGGCTATCACCCGGAACTGGGCCTGATCCTGCGCCAGTCCCGCGAGAAAGGCTTTGATGCGCCGTTCATGGGCCCGGAGGGGGTCGTCAACTCCGACCTGGCCGCCATCGCGGGTGAAGCGATGGAAGGCGTTCTGGCCACCGCCCCGAAAAGCTTTGATCAGAACCCTGAAAACGCGGCACTGACCGACGCCTTCAAGGCGCGTAATGAAGATCCGTCCGGCCCCTTCGTATTTCCGGCCTATGCCGCCGTTCAGGTGATGACCGACGCCATGAAGGCGACCGGCGATACTGATCCCTACGCATTGGCCGAGCACTTGCGCGCCAACCGCTTTGACACCACCATCGGTGAAATCGGCTTTGACACCAAGGGCGACCTCACCGAGTCCACATTCATGGTGTACCGCCTGCACGCAGACGGCAGCAAGACCGCTGTCAGCGAGTAAGGTCCGTTCCGCCCAGGCCCCGTCAGCCTGACGGGGCCTTCTGTCTGGAGAGTGCAGATGAGTGAAACCGCCCTCTATGTTCTGCAGCAGCTGATCAACGGACTGACCATCGGCTCAACCTATGCTCTGATCGCCATTGGCTACACGATGGTGTATGGCATTATCGGCATGATCAACTTCGCTCACGGCGAGGTTTACATGATCGGTACCTATACCGCGTTCATCACCATCATCGGCCTGTTTACCATGGGGGTCGGCTCACTGCCGATTGTCCTGCTGCTGGCCCTGATTACCGCGGTGATCATCTCGTCCACCTATGGTTATGCCATCGAACGGGTAGCCTACCGGCCCTTGCGTGGCGGCCCGCGTCTTATCCCCCTGATCACGGCCATCGGGATGTCAATCTTCCTGCAGAACTACATTCGCCTGGCACAGGGTTCCCGAGACCTGGCGATGCCCTCATTGATCTCGGGCGGAATCAGCTTCGGTGATCCGGCCCTGTTTGAAGTCAGCATTTCATGGATGCAGTTGATCATCTGGGTCGTGACCCTGATTTCAATGACCGCACTGGCCCTGTTCATATCCCGTTCACGGATGGGACGCGCCTGCCGCGCCTGTGCTCAGGACCTGAAAATGACCAACCTGCTGGGCATCGATACCAACCGGGTGATTGCGCTTACCTTTGTCATCGGCGCGGCACTGGCGGCTGTAGCGGGCGTACTGCTTGGACTCTATTACGGCACCATCAACCCCTACATCGGCTTCATGGCAGGCCTGAAGGCCTTTACCGCCGCCGTACTGGGGGGTATCGGCTCCATTCCGGGTGCCATGCTTGGCGGCCTTATTCTGGGCGTCACCGAGGCACTCACGGCGGCCTTTTTCCCGTCCGAGTACAAGGATGTGGTCGCCTTCAGTCTGTTGGTGTTGATCCTGCTGTTCCGCCCCACCGGACTGCTGGGCAAACCTGAAGTGGAGAAGGTGTAGGAGACCGAGGATGCAAAAAGCTCTTTTCCCGGCGCTGTTTTCCGCTCTGGTCACCTTCCTGCTGACCTGTCTTGTGATCGGCGTCAAACTGGAGCAGGACGGACCACAGCTGACCGTCGTCAATGCCGATGCCGCCACCTGGGGCTGGATCGCGTTTGCGGTTGTGGCCGTCTTTCTGGTGCAGCTGTTTCATCAACCCCTGAGTGCCCTGAAACAGCGCCTGCCGACCCCTCACATCAGTGCGCTGCTGCCACGAGAGCAACTGCGCAGTCGGCTCACCCCCTGGCTGATTGCACTGGTGATTCTGGGCCTGTTCATCTGGCCCTTCATGGTGTCACGCGGTGCTGTCGATCTGGGAACACTGGCGCTCATCTATGTGATGCTGGGGCTGGGACTGAACATCGTTGTCGGCTTTGCCGGCCTGCTGGACCTGGGCTACGTTGCCTTCTATGCAGTCGGAGCCTACACCTATGCCCTGCTGTCGGAGTACTACGGTCTGTCCTTCTGGGTCTGCTTGCCGATTGCGGGCCTTCTTGCCGCGACCTTCGGCTGCCTGCTGGGCTTTCCCGTACTGCGCCTGCGCGGTGACTATCTTGCCATCGTGACGCTGGGATTCGGTGAAATAATCCGTATTTTGCTGAACAACTGGACCGACGTAACCGGTGGCCCAAATGGCATCAGCGGCATCGAAAAACCTACCCTGTTCGGGCTGGAATTCAGTCGCCGAGCCGCCGAGGGCAGCCAGACATTCCATGAGTTTTTCGGCATCGACTATGACAGCAGTCACCGGGTCATCTTCCTGTACCTGATCGCATTGCTGCTGGTCCTGCTGACCATTTATGTCATTAATCGCGTTCAGCGCATGCCGATCGGGCGTGCCTGGGAAGCATTGCGCGAAGATGAAATCGCCTGTCGCTCATTGGGGCTGAATCCGACCGTTATCAAACTGTCGGCCTTCACCATGGGCGCCTCATTTGCCGGCTTCGCGGGTTGCTTCTTTGCCGCTCGGCAGGGCTTTATCAGTCCGGAGTCCTTCACGTTCATCGAGTCAGCCATCATTCTGGCCATTGTCGTGCTGGGTGGGATGGGCTCCCAGCTGGGTGTCATTCTGGCCGCCATCGCCATGACCATTCTGCCGGAGCTGGCGCGTGAATTTCAGGAATACCGCATGTTGATGTTCGGCGGCGTGATGGTCCTGATGATGCTGTGGCGCCCACAGGGCCTGTTGCCGATGAAACGCCCCCAGCTGGAGCTTAAAACCTCATGACCAATCTGCTGGAAGTCTCGGGCCTGATGATGCGTTTTGGCGGCCTGCTGGCGGTGGATAACGTCAGCCTTGCCGTCAAGCCTCGTCAGGTACACTCAATCATCGGCCCCAACGGGGCCGGTAAAACCACTGTGTTCAATTGCATCAGCGGTTTCTATCGCCCCACCGGCGGTCAGATCCTGTTTCGTGATCAATCGATCGAACGGCTCACGGGTCATCGCATTTCACGGCTTGGCCTGGTCCGCACCTTTCAACATGTGCGCCTGTTCAACAGCATGACCGTGATCGAGAATCTGCTGGTTGCCCAGCACCGCCACCTCAATACCAACTATTTTGCCGGCCTGCTCAATACGCCGCGTTATCGCAAACGCCATACCGAGGCGATGGCGCAGGCCGTGTTCTGGCTTGAGCAGGTGGGTTTGCTGGCGTTTGCCAATCGCGAAGCCGGCTATCTCTCTTACGGACAGCAGCGCCGACTGGAGATTGCCCGTTGCATGGTGACACGCCCCAGCCTGCTGATGCTGGACGAGCCAGCCGCGGGGCTCAACCCGAAGGAAACCTCTGAGTTAGACCAGCTGATCCTGCGTCTGCGAGACGAGCACGACATTTCGGTTCTGCTGATCGAGCATGACATGGGACTCGTCATGGGGATCTCGGACCATATTACGGTGATCAATCAGGGCGCGCCCCTGGCTGATGGCACACCACTTGAAGTGCGTGAAAATCCGGATGTAATCAAGGCCTATCTGGGAGAGAGCTGATGCTGAAGCTGGACAAGGTCTGCACCTACTACGGCAAGATCCAGGCGTTGCATGATGTCACGCTGGAAGTGAACCGTGGTGAAATTCTGACCCTGATCGGCGCCAACGGTGCCGGCAAAACCACGCTGATGATGACCATCTGTGGCGATCCCCGCGCACAAAGCGGGCAGATCGAGTTTGACGGTGAGTCGATTGAGCAACTCAAGACCTCTGACATCATGCGCATGGGACTGGCTGTGGTACCGGAGGGACGTCGCATTTTTCCGGGCATGACCGTGGAAGAGAACCTGTTCATGGGCAGTTTCTTTCGCTCTCGTACCGAGGCCAGGACCCAGCTGGACCATGTGCTCGAGCTGTTTCCGCGGCTCAAGGAGCGTTTCAACCAGCGCGGCGGCACCATGTCCGGAGGTGAACAGCAGATGCTGGCCATTGGCCGTGCCCTGATGAGCAAGCCTCGCCTGCTGCTGCTTGATGAACCATCTCTGGGTCTGGCGCCACTGATTATTCAGCAGATTTTCGGCATCATCGAAAAGTTGCGTGATGAGGGTGTCACCATATTTCTGGTGGAGCAGAATGCTCATCAGGCACTCAAGATTGCAGACCGTGGCTATGTACTGGAGAATGGTCGCATTGTGATGAGCGGAACCGGCAATGCCTTGCTCAATGACGACAGCGTTCGCAAGGCTTACCTCGGCGGCTAACGGAAGGGACTGATGCGCTTACTGATGATCTCGCTGCTGGCACTCTTTGCCAGCCTGACTCTTTTGATTGTCGGCAACTCCTTCCTGATCACCCTGCTCGGGTTGCGCTTCAGTCTGCTTGGGATCGAGGCATCCACCATCGGTATGGTGATGGTGTGCTATTCAGCCGGTTTCGTCATCGGCTCGCTCTATGCGGATCGCATCGTTCGCCGTGTCGGCCATATCCGCGCCTTTGCCGTGTTCGCGGCACTGGCTGCCATGGCGGCACTGATTTATCCACTCACCTACAACGTATGGCACTGGGGCATACTGCGCGGGATCGGCGGGCTAACCATTGCAGCGCTGTTCATTACCATTGAGAGCTGGTTCAGTGCAGTCGCCACCAATGCCAACCGTTCCAAGATTTTCTCGCTGTACCAGATTGCGGCCTACTCTGCCGCGGCAGGTGGCCAGCTGCTGATTGGCAACGGCAACCCGATCAACTACGCCCTGTTTACCCTGTCCGCGCTGTTTATCATCGCCGGCATCATCCCGCTGTCACTGTCACGCATGCACTCGCCCGAGATCAGCGAAACCACACAGAAAATGTCACTGCTGCAGCTTGTGAGGCTGGCCCCGCTGGGCGTGGTGGCGGCGTTTACCGGCGGCATTTTTCTCGGCTCCTTTTACTCGCTGGTGCCATTGTTTGCCAGCCTGACGGGGCTTGAGAACAACCAGATCTCGATTTACATGTTCGCCTCCATTCTGGCGGCGATGCTTTGCGCCTGGCCTATCGGCTGGATCTGTGACCGCGTCCAGCGCAGCTATGTGCTGCTGGTGATCTGCCTGCTGGCCGGGCTTGCCAGTGCCGCCAACGCGCTCACCGTCAATGACCCCTTTACATGGCGCCTGATCGCACTCTGCGTGCTGATGGGACTGGCCTCTACGGTCTACTCCATCGCCGTGGCGATTACCAACGATGTGATGGACAGCTCCCAAATCATTGCCGCCAGCTCCGGGTTGCTGCTCAGCTATGGCCTTGGCAGCGTATTGGGGCCACTGGTCAGCTCCGCACTGATGGAGCGGTTTGGACCCGAAGCCCTGTTCCACACCCTCGCCGTTGCACTTGCCAGCATGGCGGTCTTCACCCTGTACAGACAGTACCGTGTGCCGCCGATGCCGGTCGAGGCACAGGAGCACTTCATTCCAGCCATCCCGGATGTACATGTCATTTCCGAAATCGACCCGCGTAATGAAGAGTTCGTGGACACACCGATCGAAGAGCTGTTCCGGGAGGAACCGACATCGCCTGAAGTCGAAAGCGGCGACGAAGGCGAACTCATGGTCAGGCCTGAGCCACCTGTGGCGGAAAGTGAGAACACAGAGTCCACAGAAGCAGAGAGGCCTTATCCTCAGACCGATGAGGGCTCACCCCGCAACGGCAACTGAAAGGCTTCGGCGCAGCCGAACCCGTCCCTGCTGGATGAATGGTAATCCCAGCGTTCCAGCTGCAGTTGCCGGCCCAGAGGTTGCCACTCAATCAGGTTGAACGAGTTTGGCTTGCCGTCACGGACCCGCCGCGAAACCGCAGTCCCGGCCTGAGCGGTCCAACACTCTGAGTGAACCCCGGGGTAACGCCGCTCAAGGGGAGCGCAGAAGGGATAGTGGATATGCCCGCCCAGATACAGCACCATGCCGGCGTCACTCCACTGCCGTACCGCTGCTTCCGCACCCTCTGCGACATTGCGTTCATCACTTTCCAGTACCCGGTCGACGGGATGGTGTCCCATCACGATTTTAAGTGATGCCGAGCTGCACATGAGCCGTTGTGCCACACGCTCAACCGTTTCCGGCTGGAAGCAGCCATCCACGTGCCGGTCAGGTCGAGTCGTGTTGACCCCAATGACCAGCAAATCTGCATGTGTATACTCAGGCGCCAGATTGGAGCCAAAGCTTGATCGAAAGTGGGCATAAGGGGCACACAATCGCTGCCAGAGATTGAACAGTGGAATATCATGATTGCCCGGAACCGCCAATACAGGCACAGCGGGCAACCGCGCCAGAAAAGACTCGCAACGTCGAAACTGCCCCCGCCGCGCTCGCTGCGTGATATCGCCACTGAGCAGCACAAGATCAGGCTGCAGGCGGCATACAGTGGCGGTCAGTGCCTCGACCACCTCGGGCCGCTCAGTACCAAAATGCAGATCCGACAGTTGAATCAGTCGCATCGCCTGCCTCCTGTGGGCATCAGACACCGGTAGGCATCATGCCGGGTTTCCAACACCAGCGGTGAACGACAGCGGTGCAGCTCACCATCCACCGCAACGGTCAGTCTGCGCCTGCGGGTCGAGACCCGCAGGCATTCGGTCAGGAAACAGTCCAGTTCTTCCAGTCGCTTAAGCTCGCCTCTAAGACTTGCCCACAGGTATCGACACAGGGCCAGCGGACTGTCCGAGCGCATGACAAACACGAGCATCTTGCCACACTTCAGAGCCCCCGCCTCGGGCAGATCAAAGTTCTCAAGCTGAGTCGGGCTGACACTGGCCAGCAACATGGGGGCGGTTTCGACACGTTGCTCCCCGTCATGCTCAAGACTGAGCCTCCGTCCCCGTGCGCGCGTAAGGAACACCCAGATTCCGCTGAGCAACGAGACCAGACGATTGCGACCGGTCACAGCACTGACCTGCTCTCGCGCCGCAATGATCCGAGGGTAGACGCCAATGCTGGCACTGACGCAAAAAGGGATGTCGTTGATAAAGGACAGCGGACAATACTGCTCCTGTCCATGCAGCAGAACATCGAGTGCGGCCTCGGCATCGACCGGGATGTTACGATCGCGCGCAAAGAAATTGAAGGTTCCGCAGGGAATCACGCCAAGCGTCACATCAGTGCCTGCCAATGCCGAAACTGCGGCATTGAGTGTTCCATCACCACCGGCAACAACCAATATGGCCCCCGTTTCAATACAACTCCGAACCTGCTGCTTCAGTTGCGGCAGCAGCGCCGTTTTTGGCCTCAGCCGCTGCAGGGACTGAAGGCTGTTTTCGGGAATCCGGCGCCGAATCAGCCTCTCCAGCTCGGCGTCAGCCTGGTCACCCGCCCGGGTATTGATGCAGATCCGAAACTCGCGCCTGGCATCTCCACTCATCAACGACTCCTGGTACTCAAGGACCGCCCTGCATACTGAAGCTCTGGATGCCAGGCGCTGTTGGCACCAGCTTAGCTGAACGCCTGTCGTTACGACCAGTTTCCGCTAAGGTTTAGCCGCGATGGTTGAGCGCTTCCGGGTTGACCACTTACATACAATGGTGGATGATAAATGGCGATCAGCGAGGACCCTCTCATGCAGCCTGCCTGTAGCACACTCACCATCATGCGACGCGTCGAAACCTTTGGCATCTCACCAAAGGTGCGATGCAGTGCCGTGCTGCCGAGCCCTGATCTTTCCTGATCCCATTGAACCAAGGCCGCAGCAGTTTCTGCGGCCTCTGTCGCTGAAACCGCGGTCTAATGACACGGAGCGGTTATGTCATCGGTCCCCATTGCCTATCTAGCCGTGGTCCTGATCTGGTCCACGACACCACTGACCATTGCCTGGAGCAGTGAAAGCGTTGATCCGGTCATGGCCGGCTGGGTCAGAATGTTGATCGCCTCCTTGCTAGGACTGGGTTTGCTGCGGCTGTTGCGTATTCCACTGCCGTTGCACCGTGAGGCACAGACTACCTACGCCTGCGCCTCTCTTGGCGTGTTCGGAGCCATGTGCTGCACCTATATCGCGTCGCGCTACGTCCCTTCAGGGCTGATTTCGATCATGTTCGGTCTGGCGCCGATTCTGTCTGCAATTCTCGGACAGTGGCTGTTGAAGGAGCCCGCGTTGCGGGCGTATCGCTGGATCGCCTGTGCGCTCGCCTTTGCGGGGCTGGGTGTGATTTTTACCAATGAGCTGGCACTGGGAGGAGACAGCCTGCCGGGGCTGCTGCTGTTGTTTCTGGCGGTACTGCTGTTCAGTCTGAGCGCGGTTCTGGTCAAGCGCACCGGCACCCAGACGCATCCTCTGGCGCATACCGTAGGCGCCCTGCTATGGTCGCTGCCCGGTTTTGGTCTGACCTGGTGGCTGCTCGGCGGTGAACCTCTGGTGATAAATCCGGACAGTCGTTCGTTCTGGGCTATCCTGTATCTGGCAGTTTTCGGCTCACTGGTCGGCTTTGTCAGCTACTTCCATGTCTTGCGCCATTTGCCGCCCAGCACAGTGGCGCTGGTCACGCTGATCACCCCCATATTTGCCCTGTTGCTTGGACATCTGCTGAATGACGAACCCCTGACCGCAAGCCTGTGGCAAGGCTGTCTGCTGGTGGTTGCCGGGCTGGCCCTGTTCTTTTGGGGCCACCGATTACCTTTGCGCCGGCCTGCCTGAGGAGACTCTTGATGAAAATCCTGACGCTGATTCGTCATGCAAAATCCAGCTGGGCCGACCCTGCACTGGCCGATTTCGAGCGCCCACTGAACCACCGGGGGCAGCGCGACCTGCCGGGGCTGGTGCAGCGCATGCAGCGGCAGGGCCCCAGACCCGACCAGCTGCACTACAGTCCAGCCTTGCGGACGCGCCTGACGGCAAAGCCATTGAAGGATGCCTTCAACCTGAACGATGACGAAATCCTGTGCAGTCCGACTCTGTATGAAGCCGATGCATCCACCCTGCTGGACGTGCTGCAAAGGCTGCCGGACTCCGTCAACCACACCATGCTGGTGGGGCACAACCCGGGGCTGCTGGAGCTGGTACAACAACTCTGCCCCGAGGCGCCCGAGCGCCTGCCGACCGGGGCAATCATTCAGCTGCAGTTGATGATCAGCCACTGGTCCGCACTGCAGTGCGGGTGTGCCCGCAAGCTCTGGCTGGACTATCCAAAGCTGCACCCTTCCGCCAGAAAATAATGTCCTGATCCGCTAGAATCAGCCCCCTTGATACATTCAGACGGAGAGTGGTTTTGAACCTCTACCTCGAAACACTGGGTTACACCGCCAATATTGTTGCACCGATCTTCTTCATCCTGTTTCTGGGCTACCTCCTGCGTCGCCTGCAACTGATTGATGATGCTTTCGTTGCCACCGGCTCGAAACTGGTCTTCGTCATCACGCTGCCGGCGCTGGTATTCATGTCCATTGCCAGGATGGACTTTCACGCCGTATTCAACCCGCAACAGCTCGGGTATGTGCTGGTGAGCATTCTGATCTCGTTTGCCCTGATCTGGTGGCTGGCGGCACGCTGGATCAAGGCACCGGAAGATCTGGGGGTATTCATTCAGGGCGCCTTTCGCAGCAATTACGGCATTATCGGCCTTGCCGTCAGCTTCAACCTGTTCGGTCAGGCAGGACTGGCGCAAGCGTCCCTGTTGCTGGCACTGGTGATTCCATTATTCAATGTGTTGTCCATCATTTGCCTCAGTGTTCCAATGCAGCGCAGCGAAACGATGCGCCTGAGCGATACACTGCTGGAAATCCTGAAAAACCCTCTGATTCTGGCGGTGATGCTGGCGTTGCCTGTGTCATGGTTTGGGCTGCAATTGCCAGAGGTGGTTGCCAAGACCGGCAACTATTTCGCCAACCTGACACTGCCGCTGGCGCTGCTCACCATCGGTGCGTCCCTCAACCTGAAGAGCCTGCATGACACTTCATCACAGGCATTCTGGGCGACTGCACTGAAGCTGGTGATTCTGCCGCTGGTCCTGACGCTGGGCGCCTGGCTGTATGGTTTTGATGGTCAGGCGTTGGCGATCATGATGGTTTTGTTCGGCTGTCCTACTGCCGCAGCCAGCTTTGTCATGGCCAAGGCGATGGGTGGCAATGCCCAGCTGGCAGCCAATATTGTACTGACGACCACGCTGGGGTCGGTACTGACGCTCAGTGGTGGAATCTACCTCTTGCGACTGCTGGGCGTGATCTGAATCACCGCTGATGAGGTAAAGAGCAACATGCTGAAATCCTGGTTCAACTCGCGCGCCGACAGGCTCGCAACTGCCATATCCGATGCAGACGAAGCCCGTGTTGTTCGTCTGTTGAGCAAGTGCTCGCCTGAAGCGCTGCAGCAGCTGGACGCTGAAGGTCGCTCCCTGTTTGAGCTGGCGGTTCATTCACGACAGCCCCGCATTCTGCAGCTGCTGCTCCAGCGGAGCACCGACCCCCTGCCGCATGCTGCCTGCGGCACGCCACTGGCACTGCTGGCAATCCGGCAACCCCAGGGGAGCCTGGCGCTGCTGTCGGTCCTTTTGAGAGCCGGGGCCGACCCCAGTCTTGTACATGAGGGTTTGCCTCTGCTGCATCACTGTGTCGAGCACTGTCAGGCGACCGAGCTGATGTTGCACCTGAGTCGATTGCTGGAGCACGGCGCCGACATCAACCAGCTGGATCAGGCCGGCACACACCTGATGCAACGGCTTTTGCCCACAGGCAACCTGCCCCTGCTGCAGTTCATGCTGCAATCCGGTGCCCGCTGCGAGTCTGATTGGCTGGAAGAGCTGGAAGATCCGGCGCTGCAGGCTCAGCTGCGCCGGACATTGGAGGATATGCGGATTCGACAGATAATGCTGGGCCGCTGAGCAATCAGGCGGCCGGCGCTACCACGCCCAGACGCGGTATCTCGATTGCCGGGCAACGGTCCATGACCACCTCCAGCCCGGCGGCTTCGGCCCGCTCAGCGGCATCTTCATTGATCACGCCCAGCTGCATCCAGACTGCACGGGCACCGATCTCGATTGCCTCGTCAACCACATAGCCGGCATCCACCGAATTGCGGAAAATATCGACCATATCCACCTTGCCCTCAATGTCGGCAAGATGGCCAATGACTTTTTGCCCCATCAACTCCTGGCCCGCCAGTGCCGGATTGACGGGAATCACCTCATAGCCGCTGGCCAACAGGTAGGACATCACCTGATAACTGGCACGGTGCGATTTGGCACTGGCACCCACCAGTGCGATGCGATGGCTGCGTTCGAGCAGTGTTTTAATCTTGTTATCCTGCATCACGCGTTTTCCTTTTTACAGACTGGACATTCAGGGTCAGGACGCAACCTGAGGCTGCGCCACTGCATACGTTTTCCTTCGAGCAACAGCAGTCGCCCCGTCAACGGCTCGCCGATACCGGCCAGCAGCTTGAGCGCTTCCATTGCCTGCATGCTGCCGATCACACCGACCAGTGGCGGGAACACGCCGGACTCGCTACAGGTCAGTGACGCTTCATCACCTTCCTCATACAGACACCGGTAACAGGGTGAATCGGGGTTTCGCGGATCATAGGCGCTGATCTGTCCGTCAAAGCGGATGGCAGCGCCTGAAACCAACGGCACGCCGACCGCAAAACAGGCACGATTCAGCGCAAAGCGGGTCTCGAAGTTGTCGCTGCAGTCCAGTACCAGATCCACCTGGCTCACCTGCTGCATCAACGCATCACCCTGCAGTCGTTCGGCCACCGTCGTAATCCGAACAGCCGGATTGATCGCCTGCAGACCTGCCGCCGCCGAGCTCACCTTGGGCTCACCACAGGCGTGTTCGGCATGAATAATCTGACGCTGCAGGTTGGTTTGATCCACCCGGTCATCATCAACCAGGACCAGCTCACCGATGCCTGCCGCAGCCAGATAGGCCGCCGCAGGGCCACCCAGCCCCCCCAGCCCCACGATCAGGACACGGGCCGCCAGCCACGCCGCCTGGCCCGCTATATCCACTTCGGGCAACATGATGCTGCGGCTGTAGCGCAGCAGCTGGTCATCACTGAGCATCGTTAACTTCTGCCTCGTTCAGGGACGCTGGCCAGCGCCCGCCACTGACACGGTCATTGCCGCCATAGTCATCCGCCGTGAACACCTGCTCGTATCCCAGCTGGTTCAACAGCTGTCGCACCTGAGCGGCCTGATCGTAGCCATGCTCCAGCAGCAGCCATCCTCCCGTTTTCAAACAGTCTCGGGCATCGGCAGCAATGCGCTCGATATCGGCCATCCCCTTGTGTTCGGCCGTCAATGCCGTCAAAGGTTCAAAACGCACATCGCCCTGTCGCAGGTGCGGATCATCGGGATCAATATAGGGCGGATTGCTCACGATCATATCGAACTGGCCATCCAGGGGATCGCACCAGCTGCCCTGGCGAATCTCAACATTAGCCAGTTTGTGTTCGGTTGCATTGATCTGGGCCAGTTGTACGGCATCCGGCTGCAGCTCCGTAGCAATCAGCATCCAACCTGGCCTCTCACTGGCCAATGCCAGTGCCACCGCTCCAGTGCCCGTCCCCAGATCCGCAACCCGAGCCACTGGCGTGTCCAGTCGTTGCAGCGCCTGTTCCACCAGTACTTCCGTATCCGGACGCGGGATCAGTGTCGAAGGGCTGACACGCAGGCGTAAGGTCCAGAAATCCCGGTAACCGAGCAGATGAGCCACCGGCTCACCACGCTTGCGACGCTCCAGCAATGTCATGAAAACCGCCTGTTGGGTGTTACTCAGGGCATGCTCGGGCCAGGTAAAGAGCCAGCTGCGTGGTCGCTGCATCACCTCACACAACAGCAACTCCACATCCAGACGGGGACTGTCACTGACAGCCTGCAATTCCGTTGCACATGCCAGCGCCGCTGCAACGGTCAGTGCTTCTTGCTCATGACTCACGGGAGGTTCACTCACCGGAGAGGGCACCCAGCTGTTCGGCCTGATACTCCGTACGCAACGGCTGTATCACCTGATCCAGATCTCCGGCGATCACCTCATTCAACCGGTACAGGGTCAAGTTGATACGGTGATCGGTCAGGCGGCCCTGCGGGAAGTTGTAGGTGCGTATACGCTCGGAGCGATCCCCCGAGCCCACCAGACTCTTGCGGGTACTGGCCTGCTCGGCCTGCTGCTTGTCCAGTTCTGCCTGCTTCAGACGCGATGCCAGCAGTGCCATCGCCTTGGCCCGGTTCTTGTGCTGCGACCGCTCTTCCTGACACTCGACCACCAGTCCGGTGGGCAAGTGTGTAATGCGAATGGCGGAGTCGGTCTTGTTGATATGCTGACCACCGGCCCCCGAGGCTCGGAAGGTATCCACGCGCAGATCCGCCTTGTTGATCTCGATTTCCGCAGACTCATCCAGCTCCGGCATTACGGCAACCGTACAGGCCGAGGTGTGGATGCGCCCCTGTGACTCGGTTTCAGGCACCCGCTGCACGCGGTGAGCACCGGACTCGAATTTCAGCTGTGCATAGACATCCTCACCGGCAACCCGGCTGATGACTTCCTTGAAGCCGCCATGCTCGCCCTCACTGGCACTGATAACCTCAATCCGCCAGCCCTTGCGCTCGGCATAGCGGGAGTACATGCGAAACAGGTCTCCGGCAAAAATGGCCGCCTCGTCACCACCGGTACCGGCCCGCACTTCCAGAAAGACGTTGCGGTGATCATTGGGGTCCTTCGGCAGCAACAGAATCTGCAGTTCGGCCTCAAGCGCTTCGATGCGTTCGCGTGCCAAGTCGATCTCTTCACGCGCCATCTCGCGCATCTCGGCATCATCTTCCTGCAGCATCTGCTCGGCCGAACTCTGATCCTCGACCGCCTGCTGCCAGCGCGAGAAACTCTCCGCCACTGGCTCCAGTTCGGCATACTCCCGGGAATACTCCCTGAAACGCGTCTGGTCCGCGATGACGTCTGCGTCGCTGAGCAGCGCCGACAGCTCTTCAAAACGCTCGCAAAGAGACTCCAGCCGGTGTTGAATCGAGGCTTTCATCGTGGCACAGACTCCTGTGGCTGTATCATGAATCGCTGTTATCGGGAGGGGTCAGCTGGTACAGCTCCTGCACCAGCTGAAGCAGATCGTCGCGTCCCTCGGCCGAGGCGCGGCGCAACTGCACGGTGGGCTGATGCAGCAACTTGTTGGTCAAGCCATGGGCAAGGCGCTGAAGGACCTCTTCTGCAGACTTGCCGTTGGCCAGCATGCGCATGGCCTTATCCAGTTCCTGCGCGGCGGTTTCCTGGGCATTCTGGCGCAACAGGGTCAGCGTATCGACCGCTTCAAGCTCGCGCAGACGCCGCATGTAGTCCAGCGTACCCGCCTCGATGATACCCTCGGCATCACGTGCCGCATTCTGGCGTTCACGCTGATTCTCTTCGATCACTTCCCTGAGGTCGTCGACAGTGTACAGATAGACGTCGTCCAACTCGCCAACCTGTGGCTCGATATCGCGGGGGACGGCGATATCCACCATGAAGATGGGGCGGTGCTTGCGCTTTTTCAGCGCCGCCTCAACCGCTCCCTTGCCGAGTATCGGCAGCTGACTGGCGGTGGACGCAATCAGAATATCGGCCTGCGGCAACTCTTCCGGTATCTGACTCAGCTCTATGGCTCGGCCATTAAATTCTTCCGCTACGGCCAGGGCACGCGCCAAGGTACGGTTGGCGACGGTAATCTGCTGCACGCCGGCACGCTTGAGATGACGCGCAACCAATTCAATGGTTTCGCCGGCACCGATCAGCAAGGCCCGACTCTTGCCCAGATCAGCGAATATGTGCTGAGCCAGACTCACGGCAGCGTAGGCCACCGAAACCGGATTCTGGCCGATGGCGGTTTGAGTACGCACATCCTTGGCCACGGTGAAGGTGCTGCGAAACAGCCGACCCAGCTCAACACTGACCAGCCCCTCCGCCTGCGAAACCGAAAAGGCAGACTTGAGCTGCCCCAGTATCTGCGGCTCACCCAGCACCAGCGAGTCCAGCCCACAGGCGACACGCATCATGTGACGCACGGCGGCATCATCCCAGTAGGCATAGGAGCAGCGTTGCAGCTCCTCCACATCCAGACCGTGATATCGACCCAGCCACTCCAGCAGCGCACGCGTCCCCTCAAGCTCGGTGGTCGAGCAGTAGAGTTCCGTGCGGTTGCAGGTGGAAAGAATCGCCACCTCGGAAAGCCGGGCGTGCTGTTGCGCCTCATGCAGCGCCTGAGCCAGCTTCTCCGGTGCGAACGCCACCCGCTCGCGTACTTCGACCGGTGCCGTTTTGTGATTGATCCCTAACGCCAGCAGAGCCATAGAAGGTTCGCATCACCCCATTACAGACAAGCGCGTAATCATACACCTTTGCCGCGCCCGGATTAACCCATCCACGTCAGTTCTAGCGTATACGGGGCAAAAGCCGTTCAGAGCCCAGCCGGCAGACGGCATGACAGGCCCGGCTCAATTGCTCTATAGTGAGATTTCCAACCCATCAGGACCGGAAACGTGCATCAGTTTATCAACACGCCACTGCTGGCAGGCCTGATCACAAGCCTGCTGATCACCGGCTGCAGCCAACTGGACAGGACGCCCGCCCCGGCGGATGTTGAGACACAGGTGCTGGCACCCAGCACCGAGTATGTCCAGGGCGAACTCAACGCCGAAAGCCTTTATCAACTGCTGGCAGCCGAGCTGGCCGGCAAGCAGGGCCGCTTTGATCTTGCGCTTGAGCACTATCTGAATCAGGCCCGACTGACGCGAGACCCGGCCGTTGCCGAACGGGCTACGCGGATTGCGCAGTTTCTAAGGCGTTCTGATGCCGTCATGGACGCCAGCCTGCTCTGGAGCGAGGCAGACCCCTCCGCCATTGAGCCTCTGCACATCCGCGCCAACATCCTGCTGCATGAGCGTCGCTTTGAGGAAGCATTGCCATTACTGGAGCAGGTTCTGGAGCAGGGAGCCGATGAGGCGCTGGCCCTGATAGCCGCACAGGCGGAGGAGATGCCGGTCGAGGTTGCCGAGCACTACTATTCCCTTCTGACACGACTCAACCGTGAGCAGCCCGAACAGCTGGACTATTTGCTGACCCGGGTGCTCCTGTTGCGCCAACTGGACCGCACCGGCGCGGCTGCGGAACTGCTTGACGAGGGCCTGAGCATTGATCCCGAGCAGGCTGAACTGGTGCTGCAACGTGCCGAAATCTACCGCCAGCAGGGACGACCGGCTGAAGGCCTGAAGCTGGTGCAGCGCGCCCTGCGACAGGAGCCGGAGCACACTCGACTGGCCGCCTCTCGCGCCCAGCTGCTGTTGCTTTCGGGTCAGACGGAGGCCGCCTGGAAAGCCATCCAGGAGCTGCTGCAACAGCAGCAGGAAAATCACCAGTTGCGCTATTACTTTGCGCTGTTGCTGCTGGAAAACGATCGCCCCGAGCAGAGCCGTCTACTGTTGCAACAATTGCTGGAGCAGCAGCCGGACAACTCGGCACCTCATTTTTACCTTGGCGTCATCGCCCAACAGCAGGGCCAGAACGAGCTTGCGCTGGAACACTATCTGCAGGTCGACCAGGGCCCCAATCTGATTCAGGCCTATGCACGTGCACTCAGCCTGTTCGACAGCCCGGAAGACAACACCCGCGTCACCGCACTGATTCAGTCCGGTCGCGAGAACCATCCCGACCAGGCAGAGGATCTCACCATCCTGCAGGTTGAATGGCTGGATCGTGTCAGCTTGCGCCCCGAGGCCCTTTCGATTCTGGATCAGGCGCTGGAGCAGTCTCCCGACAGCGTCAACCTGCTGTACACCCGCTCCATGCTGACCGACCCCGCACAGTCACAGCAGATGATCAGTGATTTGCGACGTGCACTGGTGCTCTCACCCGACAACCCCATGCTGATGAACGCACTGGGCTACACCCTGACGCTCTATTCCGATCAACTGGAAGAGGCTCATGCGCTGATCAGTCGGGCTCTGGCACAACAGCCTGATGACGCCGCCATCCTCGACTCCATGGGCTGGGTGTTGCACCGACTCGGCCGTCATGAGGAAGCGCTCCCGTTCCTGCAGCGCGCCCATGCACGCTATTCGGATCCGGAGGTTACGGGCCACCTGATTCAGGTACTCTGGGCACTGGGTGAACAACAGCAGGCACGTGAACTGCTGCTGCAGGGTCTGAAACAGCATCCGGACAACGAACACCTGCTTGAAGCCGCCGAGGCAATCGGAGTCACACCATGAAAATACTGCTGCCCTTGCTGCTGATTCTGTTTCTGGCCGGCTGCAGTCAACTTCAGCCACACGAGCCCGCTGCCCCCGCTGACCTGCGCCCCGTACTGAAACTGGAGAGCTGGTCACTGGAGGGGCGTATCGGCATCCGCCACAATGGTGAAAGCAACAGCGCCAACCTGAGCTGGCAGCAACAGCCCGGTGCCTATTCCATTGCCCTGACCGGCCCACTGGGACAGGGTGGGCTGCGCATCGAAAGCGATGGTCACAGTGTCACTTTGCAGCAGGCAGGATCGGATGACATATACCGTGCCGCCACCCCGGAGGCCTTGATGCAGCAGGTGGTGGGCTGGCATCTGCCACTGTCCCATGCACACTACTGGGTTCGTGGTCTGCCGGACCCTGTGATGCCATGGCAGCCACTCCCCTCGGGACAGGGATTCAGCCAGAGCGACTGGCAGGTGGAATATGACCGTTATACTCGCACCGGCACACTGGTGCTGCCGGAGAAGATACGCCTGACCCGCCCTGATTTGCGCATAACACTGGTGGTCAGCCGCTGGGGAATCGACCCGACACTTTGAAACGGTCGAAAATGGCAACAAATTTGCCGCAGGGGTTGATTTCAACGGGCTCTTTGTTGAGAATATGCGCCTTCTTGGAGCGTGGTCCACACCACAGGAGACGACAGGGGTATCGCCAAGCGGTAAGGCACTGGATTCTGATTCCAGCATGCGGAGGTTCGAATCCTCCTACCCCTGCCAAACACCATGACTGACTTCCTCTCTACAACATCTAACTCCGACGCAATCGAGAAGGTAATCGCCGTGTCTAAAATGATGGTCTTCACCGGCAATGCAAACCCGGAGCTGGCTCAGAAAGTTGTCGAACGCCTGGATATTCCCATGGGCAAGGCACACGTTGGCCGCTTCAGTGACGGCGAAGTGAGCGTCGAGATCCAGGAAAATGTCCGTGGCAAGGATGTATTCATCATCCAGTCAACCTGCGCACCGACCAACGACAACCTGATGGAGCTGATCGTGTTCGCCGACGCCATGCGTCGCGCCTCTGCAACTCGCATCACGGCTGTTATCCCCTATTTCGGCTACGCCCGTCAGGATCGTCGTCCGCGCTCGGCGCGTGTACCGATCAGTGCCAAGGTCGTGGCCAGCATGATCGCCAACGTCGGCATCGACCGCGTACTGACGGTCGACCTGCACGCAGACCAGATCCAGGGCTTCTTCGACATTCCGGTGGACAACGTTTACGGCTCCCCGGTCCTGCTGGATGACATCGTTGATCAGCAGTATGAAGATATCATCGTGGTATCCCCTGACGTGGGCGGTGTAGTACGCGCCCGTGCGGTAGCCAAGCAGCTGGACTGCGATCTGGCCATCATCGACAAGCGTCGCGAACGTGCCAACGAGTCTCAGGTGATGAACATCATCGGTGATGTATCCGGTCGCACCTGCATTCTGGTGGATGACATGTGTGACACCGCCGGCACCCTGTGCAAGGCGGCCAAGGCACTGAAAGACAAGGGCGCCTCCCGCGTTGTGTCCTATGTGACACACCCGGTACTCTCGGGCCCCGCGATCAACAACATTATTGCTTCGCAGCTGGATGAGCTGGTTGTCTCCGACACCATCCCGCTGTCCGAGCAGGCGCAGAAGTGTGACAAGATTCGTCAGCTGTCCCTGTCGCCCCTGCTGGCAGAAGCGGTGCGCCGCGTCTGCAACGAGGAATCCATCAGCGCCATGTTCCGCTAACCGGAACGGTGCTGACACCGGCTCTGCCGGTTAATTGAAGGCCCCAACCGGGCTACCCACATGCTGCATGCTTCTGGTCGCGGGAGTGTGCAGCTTTAATATATAAGGTAATGAAAACATGGCTAAATTTACTGTAAACGCTGTTGCCCGTGACGATCAGGGGAAAGGTGCGAGCCGCCGCCTGCGTCGTGAAGGTCTGGTACCGGGCATCATCTACGGCTCTTCCGAGCCGAAGGCGATCTCCGTGATCGGCAAGGACCTGTACCGCATGCTGCTGGAAGACGGTTTCTACTCGTCCATCCTGACTCTGAACCTGGAAGGCCAGGATCAGCCGGTCATCATCAAGGACCTGCAGCGCCACCCGTCCAAGCCGGTTGTTCTGCACGCTGACTTCCAGCGCATCGACGACAACCAGAAGATCAAACTGCAGGTTCCGCTGGCGTTCGTGAACTTCGAAAAATCCGCTGCTGCCAAGGCCGCTGCCAAGTTCGCTCAGGAAGCGTCTACTGTCGAGATCATCTGCCTGCCGAAAGACCTGCCGGAAGTTCTGGAAGTGGATCTGTCCAAGATCGAAATGGGCCAGATTGCTCACTTGTCCGATATTTCTCTGCCGGAAGGTGTTGAAATCGTTGCCCTGCGTCGCGGTGAAGACCACGATCAGAGCGTTGGCTACTGCTACGCACCGCGTGGCGCCAAAGCCGGCAAGTAAGCGAAGACCTCAGGCACTGGCATGAATGACCGGATCCAACTGATCGTCGGTCTCGGCAACCCCGGGACAGAGTACAGCCAGACCCGTCACAATGCCGGTGCTGAGCTGGTGGAGCAGCTTGCTGCCCACCAGCACACCTCTTTACAACCGGAGAAAAAATTCTTCGGCCTCTATGGCAAGGTGCTGATCAACCACCAGCTGGTTCATCTGCTGATTCCAACCACCTTCATGAATCGCAGCGGACAGTCCGTGGCTGCACTGGCCAACTTCTACAAGATTCCCACCAGTGACATACTGGTCGTGCATGATGAACTGGATATCCAGCCGGGTACCGCACGCCTCAAACAGGGCGGTGGACACGGCGGTCACAACGGCTTGCGCGACATCATCAGCAGACTGGGGAACGACCGAAATTTCTATCGCCTGCGCCTTGGCATCGGCCACCCGGGCAGCGCCGCCCAGGTTTCCGGCTTTGTACTGAGCAAAGCACCGGTTGCCGAACGCGACAAGACACAGGCAGCCATTGATGAAGCGCTGCGCGCACTGCCTCTTGCCGTCAGCGGCGACTGGGCACGCGCCATGAACCAGCTGCACAGTTTCAACGGCTAACCTCAACACAGGATCTGATCATGGGTTTCAAATGCGGTATTGTCGGACTTCCCAACGTCGGCAAGTCCACGCTCTTCAATGCCCTGACCAAAGCGGGCATCGACGCCGAAAACTTTCCTTTCTGTACCATTGAGCCGAACGCCGGCGTTGTTCCCATGCCGGACCCGCGTCTGACTGCACTGGCCGAAATCGTCAAGCCAGAGCGCGTCATCCCGACCACCATGGAGTTCGTCGATATTGCCGGCCTGGTGGCAGGCGCCTCAAAGGGAGAGGGGCTGGGCAACAAGTTCCTGGCCAACATCCGCGAAACCGATGCCATTGCACACGTGGTACGCTGCTTCGAAGATGACAACGTCATCCACGTCGCCAACCGCATTCATCCTCTGGACGACATCGAAACCATCAACATGGAGCTGGCACTGGCGGATCTGGACTCCTGCGAAAAGCAGCTTCAGCGTGTTCAGCGCAACGCCAAGGGCGGTGACAAGGATGCGATCGCGGCCAAGGCCCTGCTGGAAAAGATGATCCCGCACCTGGCCGAAGGCCTGCCTGTTCGCGGTCTGGCACTGAGCGATGACGAGCGCAAGCTGGCACGCAGCTTCCACCTCCTGACCACCAAGCCGACCATGTACATCGCCAACGTGTCCGAGGAAGGCTTCGAAAACAACCCCTACCTGGATCAGGTGAAGGAACTGGCCGCGTCCGAAGGTGCTGAGGTCGTTGCGATCTGCAACAAGCTGGAGTCCGAAATCGCGGAACTGGAAGACGAGGAAAAGCTCGAGTTCCTGCAGGAAATGGGTATGGAAGAGCCGGGCCTGGATCGCGTCATTCGCGCCGGCTACAGCCTTCTGGGGCTGCAGACCTACTTCACTGCCGGTGTGAAGGAAGTGCGCGCCTGGACGGTCAAGATTGGTGCCACCGCTCCCCAGGCAGCCGGTGTCATCCATACCGACTTCGAAAAGGGCTTTATTCGCGCCGAAGTCATCAGCTACGACGACTTCATTACCCACAAGGGTGAACAGGGTGCGAAGGATGCCGGTCGCTGGCGTCTGGAAGGCAAGGAGTACATCGTTCAGGATGGCGATGTGATTCACTTCCGCTTTAACGTCTGATTCGTTTTTTTGCTTTCAAGCCGTTGACAGCGTTACGAAAACAGGGAATAATTCGCGGCCTTGAAAGCTTATGGCAATGTAGCTCAGTTGGTTAGAGCAACGCATTCATAATGCGTGGGTCGCAGGTTCGAGTCCCGCCATTGCCACCATGCTTTTGAGATTGCAGGGGTATAGCCAAGCGGTAAGGCAACGGGTTTTGATCCCGTCATGCGGAGGTTCGAATCCTCCTACCCCTGCCACTTTCGAGTGGCAATGTAGCTCAGTTGGTTAGAGCAACGCATTCATAATGCGTGGGTCGCAGGTTCGAGTCCCGCCATTGCCACCATTTCTGCAGGGGTATCGCCAAGCGGTAAGGCACTGGATTCTGATTCCAGCATGCGGAGGTTCGAATCCTCCTACCCCTGCCATCTCGCTCCATGCATCTCATTTTCTTCACAACGTATTGACCTGACACACCTTGTCTTTGCCGGTAATATGGGCGATGTAAATCCCCCGCAATTCCAGGTACACGACATGAGTGGCTCCACGGACGAACTGTTGCAAGCGCTGGCCAATCAGGATCAGCATGACGCCCCCCGACGCAATATCAATCTGCTGTTTGCCGCCTGTGATGGCATCCAGACCGATCAGCTGCTGACCACACTTAGGACCGCGCGCTTTTCACCACGCGGCCAGTCGGTACACGGCAGCGATGAGCTGCTCAACGTGTTGAGCCAGCGCTCATGGGATCTGTTGATCTTTGCCGCCAAAGAGCACTACAACACTGAATTGACGCCTGCCTCCGCCCTCGACCTGCTGAATCACCTCAATCGCGACATTCCGGTGATACTGCTGACACCGGGCCAACAGTATCAGGACCCGACGCATTGGCTGGGTATTGGCGTACAGGCGGTCATTCCCGAGCACAACCATGAGCTTCTGCTGCTCGAACTGGGCCGTCAATACAGCCAGCTACAGACGCGCCGCGAGCTGCGGGACACACAGAGCCACCTCGCGCAGTTGCAGCAGCGGTGCCAGCAACTGGTCGAAAGCTCCCCCCTGGCGATCTGCCTGCTACAGAACGGCCTGATTCACTATGCCAATGAGAGCTTTGCACATCTGTTCGGCTACGATGGAGCCGAACACCTGCTGGAGCACTCTTTGCGCCAGCTGCTGGAAGAGCGGTTTCGTGATGACCTCGACCTGATCCTGCGCGAGTGTGACCATACAGGCTGCGCCATGGAGCGCAATCTCACCGGGCTCCGGCCGGACGATACACGCTTTGAGGCCCGCTTCAGCTTTTCGCTCACCGAGTACGAGGGCAACCCCTGCCTTGAGGTGCAAGTCACAACGGACCTGGACGAGTCGAGGGACATGTTCCGCGACACCCACCCCATCAGCGGCCTGAGCAACCAGCAGGCATTCATGCGCGCTCTGGAGGCTTCTCGCAGCAACGCTCGGCGCGGCGGGCAGGATCGAAATCTGATACTGCTGACACTGGACCACCTCGAAGTGATCCGTACCGAGGTGGGTGCCAATGGCGTCGATCTGATCCTGCGTGATATTGCAGGCATTCTGAAGCAGAAGGTCAGCCGCGCGCACCTGCTGGCACATCTGGACGACAACAGCTTTGCCATCATCCTGCACACGGCCGATCCCAATAAAGCCGTTACTATTGGCGAGCAGCTTTGTCTCGCCGTCAGCAGGCATATCTGCCAGGTTCAGGAAACGTCCATCCACACCACGCTGTCGGCGGGTATCGTTGTGATCAACGACAGCGCCCCAACCCCCATCGAGCTGCTGTCACACGCACGCCTGGCAGCCGAAAGCCTGCATCACGGCAACCGCCCGGGCAATGGGGTCAGCCTGTATCAGGAGGAAAAAACGTTCCTCTCCAGCAGCGACTCAAAAATGAGCAAGCGGCTGCAGAATGCACTGAGAATGAACCGTTTCCGCCTGCTGTACCAACCCGTAGTTCCACTTCGACTGGAAACGCCAACCCAGTACTATGAAGTACTGTTGCGCCTGATGAGCGACAGTGACAAAGAGATTTCACCCAATGCATTCATCGCCCAGGCGATTGAGCCGGACGTGCTGGTGGAACTTGATCGCTGGGTTATCTCACAGGCCCTGCAGCAGTTGAGTGGCAAGGAAAACATTCAGCGACGTACCCACCTGCTGATCAATCTGTCCGGCGCATCGCTGCGCAGCGATGAGTTGATACAGTGGCTGAAGGAAGAACTGCGTCAGAGCCACGTCCCGGCGGAATATCTGGTGTTTGAGATCAGCGAGAGCGATGCGGCCGTCAACCTGATCGAGGCACGCAACTTCGCCCAGGCCATCCAGCAGCTGCACTGTCAGGTTTGCCTGAAACATTTTGGCAGCTCGCCCAACTCGGAGCACGTGCGCCAGGAACTGGACGCCGAGTTCATCAAGCTGGACGGTTCCTACATTCAGGATCTGCAAAACCGCAATCTGACGCTGGAGTCACTGCAGGAGATGCTGATGCCGCTACAAAGACAGAACAAGCTGATCATCGCACCGCTGGTAGAAAAGACACGGGTGATCAGCGACCTGTTCAGCGCAGGTGTGCACCTGATTCAGGGACACTATCTGCAACCCCCGCGGGAACAGATGGACTACGACTTTTTTGAGGGGTAAGACGGAACGACAGCCTGCCTACTGCAGGCTGTCACGGTCACGGAAACCGATCAGATACAGAATACCGTCCAGCCCCAGGGTGGAGATCGCCTGTTTGGCGCTCTGGCGCACCAGTGGCTTGGCCCTGAACGCGATTCCCAAACCGGCAATGGACAACATCGGCAGGTCATTGGCACCATCCCCAACGGCAATGGTTTGCTCCAGTCGAACACCTTCCTTCTCGGCAATTTCACGCAGCAGCTCTGCCTTGCGCTCGCCGTTGACGATGGTCCCGACCACTTCACCGGTCACCTTGCCGTCACGAATATCCAGCTCATTGGCATGCACATAGTCAAACCCCAGCTTCTGCTGCAGGTAATGACCGAAGTAGGTAAACCCGCCCGACAGAATGGCCGTTTTGAAACCCAGCGCCTTCAAGTGTCCCACCAGCTCAGCGGCGCCTTCCGTCAGCGGCAGACGCTGGGCAATGCGCTCCAGCACGGATGCATCCAGCCCTTTCAGCAAGGCGACACGGCGGCGGAAGCTCTCGTTGAAGTCGATCTCGCCACGCATCGCCGCTTCGGTGATTTCGATCACCTGATCACCAACACCCGCTTCCTTGGCCAGCTCATCAATCACCTCGGCCTCGATCAGTGTCGAATCCATATCAAACACCACCAGACGACGATTACGGCGGTAAATGTCATCTTTCTGGAACGCGATATCCACATCCAGATCGCTGGCCGTTTTCAGGAATTCCTCTCGCAACGCAGCTGCATCAGCCGGCATGCCGCGCACGGAAAACTCGACACAGGCTCGGGTCTGACGCGCACCTTCGTCCTGCAGGGAAATACGACCGGACAAGCGGCTGATGTTGTCAATGTTCAAGCCATGGTCGGCCGCGATGGCAGTCACCCGGGCGATGTGCTCGGCACTGATGCGCCGGGCAAGCAGAGTAATGATGTGGCGCGACTTGCCCTGCCCCTCCACCCAGTGCTCATAGGCAGCACCATCCACGGGCTCAAAGCGGACCAGCATGTTCATCTCATGCGCCTTGAACAGAATATCCCGCAGCAGAGGAGACGACTCGGACTCCTTGGGCACCTGTATCAGAATACCCAGTGAGAGCGTGTTGTGAATGACCGCCTGGCCGATATCAAGGATATTGATATGATAGCGGGCGAGTATCCCGGTAATGGCCGAAGTTACGCCCGGGCGGTCGTCACCGGAAATTGTCAGCAGGATGATTTCGTTCATCGCACCCTTCCGTTAAGTGAGGCATCGCTGGTATCACCAGCATCTGGCTGCGATTATATCAGAGCCACTGCACTGGACGCAGTGTTGTCCTGTCCTTTTAGCCCAAGGAGCCTCAGTTGCTTGAGTCACTGCTTCAATCAGTCTCGCTGACACCGACCGGCATTCTGTGGTTGATCGCCGTGATTGCCATGCTCGAATCGCTGGCATTCGTTGGACTTTTGCTGCCGGGGGTCGCGTTACTGTTCGCATTGGCCGTCATGGCCGGCTCTGCAGACATCTCATTGTGGCTGTGCCTGCTCTCGGCGTTTATCGGGGCCGTATGTGGTGACGGCATCAGCTTTCTGCTGGGGCGCTACGCCTCTGTACCGCTGCGCCGGATTGAATGGCTAAGGCGAAACCCGCAATGGCTGCAGCGCGGAGAGGCCTTTTTCCAGCGCTGGGGAGGGCTGAGTATCGTCACCGGCCGCTTTGTTGGTCCGGTCAGGCCGGTCATTCCCTTTGTCGCCGGCAGCTGCGGCATGCCGGGACTGAGTTTCAGCTGTTTCAATCTGATCTCGGCACTGGGCTGGGCACCGCTCTACCTGCTGCCCGGATATTTGACCGGCAAGGGACTGACAGCAGCTCCCTCTCATATCGCCCCCCTGTTATGGGCAACCGCGGCACTGCTGTTCACACTGCTGCTGTTTCAGCAGTTACACCATCGCCTGCAACCCCATGGCAAACTGCATGCGCTCTGGAGTCGTGCACTGCCAACACCCTGGCCTCCCGGCCCCACCCTCCTGCTGCTGGGAGGCCTGATCACATTGACTGCCGCCACGCTGCTGAGCCTGGACAGCATGGGTGAACACATCAACGCCGTGTTTTTCACTCCGCTAAAGGCCGCCGGTGACGCGTTGCCGGCCCTGGCCCTGTGCATGACGCTGATCGGAGATCTGCCGCTTGTGGCGGGGCTTGCACTGCTGTGCGCCCTGTTTGGTCAGATCCGGGGGGATCGCGGGCGTGGCTGGGGCGTGGCTGCAGGGGTGGCGGGCATTATGCTGCTCAATTACAGCTTGAAGCAGCTGTTTGGCATGCCACGACCGGAGGCCAGTGGTCTGTCGGGTTTCAGCTACCCGAGCGGCCACGCGTCGGCCGCTGCGACCTTTTTTACCCTGACGGCCGTATGGATGCTGCACAATCGTGTACATCGCAGCCGACATTTGGGCTATCTGTGCACCATTCCATTGATGCTGGCAGTTGCATTGTCACGCCCAATGCTGGGTGTGCACTGGATACTTGATGTTGTCGCGGGGGTTGCAGAAGCACTGATCATAACGGCCCTCTATCGCATCTGGCTGCACCGTTGGCCATCGCCGGTACGAATCCCTCTGGGCTGGGCGGGTGTGCTGTGCGTGTTGGCAGGGGTCTATGTAATATTGATGTTCGATACAGCGGCCGGGCGTTACCCCGGCGGCTGAAGGCCGGATCAGTGCTTGCGCTTCTGTCTGGCCTTGGGTGGGTGCTTACGTTTTTGCGCGGTTTTTCGCTTTTTACTGGCAGTACCGGCAGTCTTGTCACTGCCGGCACGGCCTTCAGGCTTTTTTGAGCGACGACGCCCCTTCCCGTGGTCCGGTTTCTTGCCGCGACCATCCTCGATCTGTCCACGCGCCAGCTTTTCTCGCTGTGTAACACGCTTCTGTGGTGCCGCCTGAGGCTCCCCTGCCAACTCAAAGTCGATCTTGCGCTCATCCAGATCCACACGTACAACCTGCACTTCAAGCTCATCACCCAGCTTGAATACGCGACGGGTGCGATCACCTACCAGGCGCTGCTTGGCCACTTCAAAGTGGTAGTAATCGCTCGGCAGCGAGGTGATGTGAATCAGACCCTCTATGTACAGGTCTTCCAGCTCCACAAAAACGCCAAAACCGGTCACGGCCGCCACAACACCCGTGAACACTTCGCCGATCTGGCTTTGCATGTACTCGCACTTGAGCCAGGCCACAACGTCACGAGTGGCATCATCGGCTCGACGCTCGGTCATGGAGCAGTGCTCACCGAGTGCGAGCATTTGCTCCAGGCTGTAGCCATACTGGAAGGCCGGGTTAGCGGTGAACTTTTTCGGCCGTTCCACCGCTTTAACCTTGCCATCACCATGAATGGCACTGCGAATCGCGCGGTGTACCAGCAAGTCAGGGTAGCGTCGAATGGGTGACGTGAAATGCGTATAGGTCGGATAGGCCAGGCCAAAGTGACCGAGATTGTCAGGACTGTAAACGGCCTGCTGCATCGACCTAAGCATCATGGTCTGAATGATGTGACGGTCGGGACGACCTTCAATCGACTCGGCCAGTTTCAGATAATCCTTGGGCTCAGGGTTGTCACCACCGGGCAGATTTAGACCCAGCTCTCCCAGGAAAGCACGCAGGTTCTGCAACTTCTGCGCCTTGGGTCCTTCATGGATACGGTAGAGCGCGGGCTTGCCATACTTGGTCAGGAAACGCGCCGTGGCCACGTTCGCAACCAGCATGCACTCCTCGATGATCTTGTGCGCATCATTGCGCACCACCGGGATGATCTCATCAATCTTGCGTACCTGATCGAACACGATGCGGGTTTCAACGGTGTCAAAGTCGATGGCACCACGTTCATCACGGGCCTTCCTGAGCGCCTTGTAGAGCTGATGCAGCTGTTCCACGTGGGGCACAACGGCACTGTACTGCTGACGCAGTGCTGTACGGTCCTCATGCTCGTCGTCGAGCATTGCTCCCACCTTGGTGTAGGTGAGGCGCGCCTTGGAGTTGATCACGGCCTCATAGAACGTGTAGCCCGAGAGTTTGCCGGCACGACTGATGGTCATCTCACACACCATCGCCAGACGATCAACATTCGGGTTCAGTGAGCACAAGCCGTTGGAGAGCAATTCCGGCAGCATCGGCACAACAAATTCAGGGAAGTAGACCGAGTTGCCTCGCTTGACGGCCTCACGGTCCAGCGCCGAGTCCGGACGCACGTAGTAGGACACATCCGCAATCGCCACCCACAGGCGCCAGCCGCCAAAGGTCTTCTTCTCGCAGTAGACTGCATCATCGAAGTCCTTGGCATCCTCGCCATCGATAGTGACAAACGGCAGCTCGCGCAGATCAATGCGGTTTTGCTTGTCGTCCTCACGCACTTCCGGAGTCAGCTCACCGATCTGCTGATGCACGTCAGCCGGAAACTCATCGGGAATTTCGTAGTTGTGGATCGCAACCTGAATTTCCATACCCGGCGCCATACGATCGCCCAGCACTTCCACTACTCGGGCACGGGCCGGCTGCTTGCGGGTCGGGTACTGGATGATTTCAGCGACCACCAGCTGGCCGTCTTCGTATTCAAGCCCGGTAGTCGGGTCTGGAATAATCATCACCTGATTGGTGATACGCTGGTTTTCCGGAATCAGCGAGCCGAAGCCGCCGTGGCCGTCAAACTTGCCGACAACCTTGGTCAATCCACGCTCCAGCACCTCAACGATCTTGCCTTCACGCCGCCCCTTGTGATCTACACCGATGGACTGAACCAGTGCGCGGTCACCATCGAACACCTCACGCATGTTGCGCGGGCTCAGGAACAGGTCATCACCACCGACGTCGGGCTTGAGGAAACCAAAGCCGTCGCGGTGCCCAATGACACGGCCGGGAATCAGATCCATTTTCTGGATCAGCCCATATTCGCCCTTGCGGTTGGAGATCAGCTGACCATCCCGACACATGGCGATCAAGCGACGACGGACGCCTTCAACACTGTCGTCATCATCAATTCCCAGCTCCCGACACAGCACAGGATGGCTGATCGGGGCGCCCCACTTCTCGAGAAATTCAAGCATGAATTCGCGGCTCGGTACCGGCTGTTCATACTTTTCAGCTTCCATCTGCAGATTGGGGTCTTTGTCTTTCCAGTTCTTGCTCATTCAATATCCAGTTGTTTCTGTACGATCTTTTGACCGATACAGCGGCCTTTTCCTTCAGAATAGTCCGTCAATATGTAAAAAATAAAGCCGGCGTTGCCGGCTTTACAGATCTCAGGGGAGCTCTTCGACCTCTTCGCCCTCTTTCTTTTCGGGCGGCATCAGGTCTTCTCGACTCACCTGCATTAACACCAGGGCGTTGGCGGCCACATAGATGGAGGAGTAGGTACCCACCAGCACACCGACCAACAGGGCCAACGCAAAGCTGTGGATCATTTCGCCACCAAAATAGAACAGCGCCACCAGCACCAGTAACGTCGTCAACGAGGTCATCAAGGTACGACTGAGTGTCTGGCTCAGTGACGCGTTCATGACCTCAATATTGTCTTCCTTGCGCATGATACGGAAGTTTTCGCGAATGCGGTCATACACCACGATGGTGTCATTCAGCGAATAGCCGATCACGGCCAGTACCGCGGCCAGCACGGTCAGGTCAAACTCGATCTGCAGCAGCGAGAACACGCCCAGCACGATCAGAACGTCATGCACCAGCGCCACGACGGCACCCAGCGAGAACTTGAACTGAAACCGGAAGGCAAGATAGACCATGATCATGAACAGCGCCAGCAGCATGCCCAGACCGCCCTGCTCGCGGAGCTCTTCACCCACCTGCGAACCAACAAACTCGTTGCGACGCAGCTCGATGGCCTGATCGGAACCGGCACGCAGCGCGGACAGTACCTTGTCACCGAGCTGCGGGTCATGATCGACCTGAAGCCGAATCAGAATGTCGCGCGAGGAGCCAAAGGTCTGCACCACTGCATCCGGGAAGCCCTGGCTACTCAGTTGCTGGCGCACATCTTCCAGACTCACCGCCTGTTCATAGCCCACTTCAACCAGACTGCCACCGGTGAAGTCCAGGCCAAACTTGAGGCCATTGAGAGCCAGCGAAACGATTGAAACCAGCAGCAGGGCTGCCGAGAGCGCCAGTGCCAACTTGCGCACGCCCATGAAATTGTAAATTTTCTTTGCCATTGCCATGGGGGCTCCTCAGATCATCACTTTCTTCAGCGTGCGGCCGCCATACACCACATTCACCAGTGCGCGGGTCACCATCAGCGCCGTGAACATGGAGGTCAGGATACCGACCGACAGTGTAACGGCGAAGCCTTTTACCGGGCCTGTACCCATGGCGAACAGAATGACCGCTGCAATCAATGTGGTCACGTTGGCATCCAGAATGGTGGTAAACGCGCGGCTGAAGCCCGAGTGAATCGCTGACTGCACCGGCAGACCGTTCTTCAACTCTTCCTTTATGCGCTCGAATATCAACACATTGGCATCAACGGCCATGCCCACCGTCAGCACGATACCGGCGATACCCGGCAGGGTGAGTGTAGCGGACAGCAATGACATCACCGCAACCAGCAGGACCAGGTTCAGCGTCAGCGCGATATTCGCCAGCAGGCCGAACACCTTGTAGTACACCAGCATGAATACCAGAACCAGCGCGAAACCGATCTGTACCGACAGCGTACCCTGCTCGATGTTGGCGGCACCAAGGCTCGGCCCCACCGTCCGCTCTTCTACAAAGTAGACCGGTGCCGCCAGTGCACCTGCACGCAACAGCAGCGCCAGCTCGGACGACTCTTGCGGACTGTCCAGACCCGTTATGCGGAACTGGTTGCCCAGCGTGCTCTGAATGGTCGCCAGCGAGATAATGCTTTTTTCCGTATAGGGGATACGACGCTCAATGCGCTCACCCTCTACCGTCTGCACCACCGTACGCTGTTTGTGCTCGACAAACAGAACCGCCATGCGGCGCTGAATGGCATTACGCGTCACACGGTTCATCATCTGACCACCGGGGCCATCGAGGGTGATCGATACCTGCGGCATTCCGTTTTCATCAAAGGCTGCCTGAGCGTTGGACACGCTGGAGCCGGTGATGATGATGTCCTTCTCCAGCGCCGCTGTACGACCCTGCTCGCTGCGGAACTCATAGGTTTCAGTCAGTGCGCGGCTGGCATCGGGGAGTGCTTCAAGACGAAACTCCAGATTGGCCGTCTTGCCGATCACTCGTTTGGCAGCAGCCGCATCCTGCACGCCAGGCAGCTGCACCACGATACGGTTACGCCCCTGACGCTGCACCAGCGGCTCGGCAACACCCAACTCGTTGACACGGTTACGCAGCGTCGTCAGGTTTTGCTTGATGGCGTAATCCTCAATCTGGCGGATCGTTTCTTCCGTCAGATTGATATAAAGAAAGTAGTCGTCACCTTCAGCTGCCGCATCCACAATGAACTCGGGCCAGGTACGACGCAACAGCCCCTGCGCCTCGTCACGTACGACTGCATCATCGAAGCGCACGGACAAGCGCCCGTCATCCAGATGATCCACCATACGATAGCGCAGCCGCTCTTCACGCAGTTTGGTCTTGATCTCGCTGACGTACACATCCAGACGCTGGCCCACTGCCTGAGCCATGTCCACCTCCATCAGGAAGTGCACACCACCACGCAGATCCAGCCCCAACGTCATGGGACCTGCACCCAGGGCACTCAACCACTCGGGAGTTGTCGGTGCCAGATTCATGGCCACGGTGTAGTTATTGCCCAGAACGTCGGCAATCAGCTCGCGCGCCTCAAGCTGAGCATCCGAGCTGTTGACACGGATCAGTCCCACGCCGCCTTCCTGCAGCTCCGTTGCCTTGGTGCTCAGGCCGGCCTCTTCCAGACGCTGTTCAATGGACGCCAGTGTACCCTGATCCACCGGGGCCGCATTGCGCCCGGCCGACACCTGAATCGCATAGTCGTCCGGGTACAGGTTGGGTGCTGCATAAAGACCGGCGATCACCAGTACCAGCAGGATCAGGAAATTTTTCCACAGGGGGTAGCGGTTGAGCATCGTGCTCCATCCTCACCAAAAACGAAAGCGCCACCTGAACAGTGGCGCCGGAACACAGACGAGAGATCAGATGTTCTTGATCGTGCCCTTGGGCAGTTCGGCCGCGACATGGGCCTTCTGGAACTTCAGCTCGGTGCCTTCGGATACTTCCAGTACCACGTAGTCATCACTCAGACGCACCACCTTGCCGATGATACCACCAGCGGTGATCACTTCGTCGCCCTTGGCCAGGTTTGCAATCAGGTTTTTGTGGTCCTTGGCGCGCTTGGCCTGCGGGCGCCACATGAAGAAGTAGAAAATCAGACCGAAGCCGACCAGGAACAGGATGTTGAACATGCCCGGGTCCATGGCGCCAGCGCCTTCAGCATAGGCCGGAGAGATAAAAAAGCTCATTCAGGTTGTACTCCCGATTACAGTGTCAATGATGCGGTTCAAGCCGTCAGCGGCGGCGTTTTCTGCCCCCGCTGACGATAGAATTCGTCTACGAAGTCGCTCAATTTACCCTGTTCAATGGCGTTGCGCAAACCAGCCATCAGCTCCTGATAATAGTGCAGGTTGTGAATGGTATTGAGCTGTGCCCCCAGTATCTCCTTGCACTTGTCCAGATGGTGCAGATAGGCGCGACTGAAGTTCTGACAGGTATAGCAGCCACAAGTTTCATCCACCGGAGCGGTGTTGGTCTTGTTGGCGGAATTGCGGATTTTCACGATCCCGTTACGGGTAAACAGAAAGCCGTTGCGCGCGTTGCGCGTGGGCATGACACAGTCAAACATGTCGACCCCTCGACGTACGCCCTCGACCAGGTCCTCCGGCTTGCCAACACCCATCAGGTAGCGGGGCTTGTCCTCGGGCATTTTCCACGCCAGATGATCCAGGATACGCACCATGTCCTCTTTGGGCTCGCCCACGGAAAGACCGCCAATGGCATAGCCATCAAAGCCGATATCGGTCAGCCCCGCCAGAGACTCATCACGCAGCTCTTCATACATGCCGCCCTGGATAATGCCAAACAGGGCAGATGGACTGTCGCCATGCGCCTTTTTGGAGCGCTCCGCCCAGCGCAGCGACATGCGCATGGAGTCGGCGGCTTCCTTTTCCGTTGCCGGATAGGGCGTGCATTCATCAAAGATCATCACGATGTCAGAGCCCAGCTCACGCTGAACCTGCATGGAGCTCTCGGGTGTCATGAACACCTTGCTGCCATTCACCGGCGACTGGAATGTCACACCCGCTTCGGTAATCTTGCGCAGCTTGCCGAGACTGAACACCTGAAAACCGCCGGAATCGGTCAGGATCGGGCCTTTCCACTGCATGAAATCATGCAGGTCACCGTGCATCTGCACGATATCGGTACCCGGCCGCAGCATCAGGTGGAAGGTGTTGCCGAGGATGATCTGAGCGCCAGTGGCCTCAATGTCACGAGGCAACATGCCCTTGACGGTGCCATAGGTACCGACCGGCATGAAGGCGGGCGTCTCCACCACACCACGGGGGAACGTCAGTCGTCCGCGACGCGCCTTGCCTTCACTGGCAAGGGTCTCGAACTGCATGAAACAGTGTCTGCTCACAAGGTGTCCTCATCCGCCACATCACGACGGGTCAAAAACATGGCATCGCCATAACTGAAGAAGCGATAACGCTCAGCCACGGCATCGGCATAGGCCTGCATGATCGGCTGATGACCGGCGAAAGCACTCACGAGCATCATCAGCGTGGATTCGGGCAGGTGGAAGTTGGTGATCAGGGCATCGACCGTGCGGAAACGATAGCCCGGATAGATGAAAATATCGGTATCACCATAGAACGGGGCTATTTCACCGGACTGACTGGCCGTTTCAAGACAGCGCACACTGGTCGTACCGACCGCAACCACTCGCCCACCACGTGCCTGAGCCGCCTTCACTGCCGCACAGGTCTCTTCGGAGACTTCGATATATTCGGCATGCATGTGATGCTCGGTAATGGTCTCGACCTTCACCGGCTGAAAAGTGCCGGCACCCACGTGCAGCGTGACGAAGGTCTGCTCGACCCCCATTGCCTTGAGTTCTTCCAAGAGCGGCTGGTCAAAGTGCAGCCCTGCGGTCGGTGCCGCTACGGCACCGGGCTTGCGGTTGTAGACCGTTTGGTAGCGCTCGCGGTCGGACAACTGGTCCTCGCGTTTCATATAGGGTGGCAACGGCATGTGGCCGTGCCGCTCCAGCGCAGACACCAGATGATCATCCAGATTGGTAAACCGGAGCAGGAACAGATTTTCCTGACGTCCCGTCACCTCGGCCTCAAGCCCACCTTCCAGCAGGAGGCGAGTACCGGGTTTGGGCGCCCGACTGGATCGAATATGCGCCAGCGCCGTGCTCTCGGATGTGACTCGTTCAACCAGCATCTCGATCTGGCCGCCACTCTCTTTCTGTCCGAACAGGCGCGCCGGAATCACGCGGGTATCATTGAATACCAGCAGATCACCCGGCCGCAGCAGCGCAAGGATATCGGTAAACTGGCGGTGGGTCCGTTCACCGGTATTGCCGTCAAGGCAGAGCAAGCGGCTGGCACTGCGCTGTTCCAGCGGATAACGCGCAATCAGCTCTTCCGGCAGCTCGAAATAGAAGTCTTTTACCTGCATGGGACTCTGTAAACCGGAGACATTAAAGCGCGCAGTCTACCCGAAATCAGAGTTTTTTTCAGTCTTGTTTGACGTGGCGCTTCCAACGCATATAATAGCGCCTTCACATCGGCAGCCGCCCCAATCCGGACGGCCGCCAGCGATGCCAGCGTGGTGAAATTGGTAGACACAGGGGATTCAAAATCCCCCGCCCTAACAGGTGTGCCGGTTCGAGTCCGGCCGCTGGTACCACTTCTTCAAGCCCTTGAAGAAGCACAGAAAAAGTCTGAAAATCAAAGGCTTTTGCAATCAAGCGGAACCGAAAGGTAGCCGCTTTTTTTGTGTCTTGAATGCCCCGATTGGATCAGACCCGATAGCCTGCCGCCAACAACGCACCGTGGATGGCGAGATTCATCTTGGCCAGCTTGCAGCTGGCACCGATGTATTCCAACGTGTCACAGCCGATGCCATTCAGGCTAACGCACGGTTCACACACTCATCCTGATCGCCCAGGACAACCCGATTCCTGCCCGCCCGCTTGGCTTCATACATGCGCTGGTCCGCCCGCTCGAAGAGGGTGTCCAGTGTATCGTCCTCGCGTACTTTAGCTCCACCAATCGAGATGGTCACTTTCACGGGCTGGCCCTGAAAGTTGAACGGGCTGTTTTCCAGTGCCGTGCGCACCTTCTCTGCCGCCTGCCGAGCGTCTTCACCGACTGTGGAGGGCAACAGAATAACAAACTCTTCACCTCCGAAACGGGCGATGAAGTCCACCTCGCGCAGATTCTGCCTGAGCACCTTCGCCGTCAGGCGCAGCACCTTGTCTCCCGCCAGATGACCGTATTGATCATTGATGCGCTTGAACCAGTCCAGATCACCTACACAAAGGCTGAAAGCCTCTCCATAGCGCTGAAACCGCCTGAGCTCCTCAGCAAACTTTTGATCAAAGGCCAGTCGGTTTGGCAGCCCGGTTAGCGGGTCGGTTCTGGATTCGACATGCGCCTCTTCGGCCTGTTGACGAAAGGACTCCGCCTCGCGCTCCATCTTCCCAACCCGCTCAACCAGATCATGCTTTTCTCGTTTTAGCGCTTCAAGATGCTGATCTTCGTTGGCCTTATGGGCATTCATTGCCTGTATGAGACTGTCCAGCTGCGCACTGACAGACTGCTTGAGTTCGTTAATATCGTGTGTGTTCTGAACCGTGGTGTGTATCCTGCCGACATCCTGGCGCACCGTTTGGTCCAGCAGGTTATTACGCTTGCGTTGCTGTTGCTCCAGCGCGTCAGTGTTATCCACAAAGCTGCGCAAGTAGGCCAGTTGCTGATTAAGGTTCACCAGATAGTCCTGGATGTCCGCTTCCAGGTTGCCGCCACTGGCTTTCATCAGGTTCGACAGGTCGTCAAGGCAAGCTTCGAGCGTCTGGACGTCAGCCGCAGTCTCAAGCCGACTCATCAAGTCGCGTGCCGGACCAAGGTGCTGTGCAGACACATTCAGCTGCTTCAGCATTTCCAGCATGCGCGCAGCCAGTCGTGCAGTGACCACGTCCTGCTGCCGCGAAAGATCATCACCGGCGTCATCAGCCACCGTAAGATTGACCAGCTTCTTCTGCACGTGCAGCAAGCTTGAAACCAGCTCAGGCAGGTGCTGAAGCCCGGTCTCTTGCGGCTCAAGGCGCTGCCGTATGTCATTCACGGTGCTGCTGAACGTGCCCTCACGGTCCTGCAACAGAATAAGCCCTGACCAGTCGCGCAATTGCTTCAGCAAGGACTCCACCAGCTGCACCCGGGAACCCTCCAGCCTGCGCACCTGCTTTTCCGTTTGGCGCAGCAGATTCGGGACAGCTTCCAGCCTGCCTGCATCCAGATCAGACCTCAGTTGGTGCAGCAATTTGTCCAGTTTTGGTGACTGGCCATGGGTTGCCAGGTCGAGCTGTATGGCAAGATGCCGTGCCTGCGCGACCGCTTCGGTGCACTGCTGTTCGTGCCGCTCGGCTTCACGTATCAACGCCTTGTATTTATCCTGTCCATCATCCTTTTTGCCAAACATGTACCGGCACACCCATTACGTTTTTATTGATGTCAGTATGCAACTCTATTCAGAAGCGGTATCAGGCCCCACGCTGCTGGCGCCTTGCCACCTTGTGCTCATACATGCGCTCATCTGCACATTTTATGAGTGCTGGCTTGGTCGTTGCGTCTTGCGGATACTCAGCCGTCCCCACACTGAACTCTATATGGCAGCCAATGGGGTTTGAAGCCTCGGCATCGGCCAATGCTTCGCGCAGCCGTTCAAACATGGTTTCTGACTGTTCACGGGAGCAGCGTTCGGCAATGACCAGAAACTCATCTCCCCCCAGTCGAACCAGATAATCGCTGCTGCGCAGTATTTTCTGCAACTGGCGCGCCAGCCGCTTGAGTGCCATATCGCCTACGTCATGACCCAGCGTGTCGTTAATTTCCTTGAAACGGTCCAGATCAATCATGATCAGCGCCAGCGGCTCATCCTGACGCTCGGCCCGTGCCAGCGCCTTGTCCAGAAGATCGTCAAAGCGAAAACGGTTATACGCCCCCGTCAGTGTATCCAGCTCGGCTTTTTGTCTGAGGCTTTCATAGGCGTTCAGCAGCTTTTGATGCTGATTGTGGAAAGCGTCCTCCAGGGAGTCGATCTCACGAATCATCCAGTTGTCACGCCGCATCTGGACCAGATCGGTATGGTCATCGATCCGTTTCATCTTGTCACTCAGCCTTTCGACCGGGTGTATGATGTTTCGCCGTGCGTGATGGGACAGTATCAACAGGGTGGAGACAAGCGTCAGCAGCACGATCAGCAATACCCCCCAAATCAGATAGCTGAATGGCAGCTTGAGTGACAGGATCGGTGAACTGATTGCCAGCGCTCCCGCCAGATCACCCGGTTCAATGCCGCTGTGGCACTGTTGACAGCGCTGATCAAAGTGAATCGGGCGGTAATAGGTAAGTGTCAGGCCGTTCTGATGAAAGAAGTCACGCTCTTGCAGCTGCTCAAGCTCGCGCTGGCTCAGCTCCGTCTGGCCTCCGTACTGGCTCGCTATGTGCTCCGTACGGAGCACCTCATAGCGTATCCCCAACACGTCATCCTGCAGGGACTCCAGCTGCCGCTCAATTTCCTGCGCCGGCACGCCTCTGGACATTAAATGGAAAAAATGATCAAAGACAAGATCAGACGTAAACAGGCTGTCTCGGTAGATCTGTGACTGAATCGCCCCCTTGTAGGCCAGAATACTGATTCCGAACAGCATGACCAGCGCGACCAGTACCGCTCGCAGCAATGCCGAATTCAATGAACGGGATAACGAAATCAGGGGCCGCACAGGTCGTATCACCTCATCATCTGGAACCAAAAAGAACAAATACTATACAGCACTTGCGGCTCCAAGATCCCTGACTTATGCACAGCCCACAGGGGGTACATCCTAATGATGTCGCTATAAAATGACGCTAATCAGGCAAACCCACACAGCATATTGACTCAAGACCCAAACACGTGTTTGAGCAACTCGGTCGTGCGCGCAGCCGGTTGCTGGCGTATCAAGCGTTCTTCCTGCGCCAGACGCAGAAACAGCCCCTCAAGCGCCTTGTTCGTGACGTGTTCATTCAGATCTGGACTGAACCCCTGCAGCAGAGGCAGATACGATTCAGCCTGCTGCACCAGCGCTTCATAGGCGAGGCTTACACCGCTGGCAGCCATGGCGTTGCTGATCAGCGGCTGCATTCTCCGTTGCAGTTCGGCCGACGTGGTGTCGCGAAAATAATCGGTGGCCGCCGTATCCCCGCCCGAGTAGATGCGACGTGCGTCGTCAAGCGTCATCTGCTCAAGCGCATCCAGAAAGACCGGCGTCGCTTCGCTGACGGCCTGCTCTGCCGCACGGTTCATGCTGCGCTCAAAGGTCTCCACATAGGACTCAAGCCCAGCTCGTCGCAGCAGTCCGGCTCCGCTTTCCAGCATGCCGGGGAGCGGGATACGCACATCAGGTCTGCCGTAGTAACCGTCGGTTGCTGCCAATTGCCCAATGGCGCGCTCCCCCCCAACACGCAGAGCCTCTTTCAGGCCCTTGGCCAGCGTAGCCGTATCCACCCCGGCAGGCACACGGGCCCCGGTCTGCTCCGGCCGGTTTTGCCCGTCCAACAGTTTTTGTCCCTGCTTGAGCAGATCATCCCAGGCCGCATCAACCTGAGAGACTCCCAGGCTCCCCATCAGGAGTGCGGCAACCAGTGCATGAGCGGCATAGGATCGTTTCATCGGTAATATCCTTAAGTGGCGGGTCTGACAGCAGTATAGAGCAACCCCTCTCAGGGTTCAGCCACATCAAGCCTGACCCGTTCACCCAGTATGTTCACCTCTCGAACCAGGCGGTCGTCACCCAACAGGATCAGCAGGGCCAACCGCTCCTCAAGCGTTTCGGCGGCCTCAAGACGCACACCCAACTCGGGCTGACCCGATGCATCCAGCAGCAGAAAGTCCGCTTCCCTGCCCGGCTGCAGGCTGCCCACGTACTGATCCAGCTGCAGCGCTCTGGCGCCTCCCAGCGTGGCCAGATAAAAGGCGGTCAGGGGGCTCAGCGGTTCACCGCGCAGTTGCTGTACCCGCATGGCATCGGCCAGTGTCTTGATAACCGAGCAGCTTGGCCCGGCTCCCACATCGGTCCCCACCGAGAGCGGCACTCCTGCGGTCCGCAAGCCCTGCAACGGCATCAGCCCTGACCCCAGCAGCAGATTGGAAGCAGGACAGTGCGCCACACCGGCACCGCTGCGCCCAAGTCGCTGCCGCTCATCGACGCTCAGATGAACTGCATGGGCAAACAGGCTTCGCGGACGCAACAGACCATGGTAGTCATACACATCGAGATAGCCATCGCGTTCAGGAAAGAGCTGCTGCACACGCGCACACTCGGCGCGGGTTTCGGCAAGATGGGTCTGCAAATACAGATCCGGCTGGCACTGCAGACGCTCGCCACACCAGGCCAGCAGCTCATCGGAGCAGGCAGGTGCAAAGCGGGGCGTCAGCGCATAGCTCAGCCGCCCTCGCCCATGCCAGCGCTCAATCAATTCGTCCGTATGTTCACGCGCCTGCTGCAACGGTTCCAACAGGGATTTCGGAACCAGCCGGTCCTGCAGTACCTTGCCGCTGATCATGCGCAGCCCGTAACGTTCGGCCGAACGGAAGAAAGCATCCGCGCTGCCGGGCTGTACGCTGGCAAAAACCATCGCCGTCGTCGTACCGTTGCGCAGCAGTTCGCGAATAAAGCGCTCGGCCAGCAACTCAGCAGCCACCCTGTCGTCCATGGCCGCCTCGGCCGGAAAGGCGCGCCGGGACAGCCATTCAAACAGTGTTCCCCCCGGGCTTGCGGCAATGCTCAGCTGTGGATAATGGGTGTGAGTATCGATCAAGCCGGGAATCAGCAGGCATCCACGCCGATCCTCGATCGGCATGCCTTTCGGCAACTGGTCCGCATAGGTGGCATAACGGCCAAACGCCCTGACATGTCCATCTTCAATCCACAGCAGGCCATCATCAAAATACTCGATGGCAGCATCACCCCGCTCCGAGGGATCTGCCACACACTGCAGCAGTGTGGCGCGTATGGCACGGGAGGACGTGGCCTGACTCATGGTACAAAACACCTTCAGTTCAATACACTAACCCGCACAGGGTATATCCTCCCAGCGCGTGGTGTAAGAGGGCGATAGCCTCTCTCGCTTCATCGCCCACTCGGGCGACAGGCCCTGACCGGCAAAAAATACTTTTCCACGACCACTGCGGTTGATCTGATCCAGTGCCTGCATCAATTTCGGGTTGCCCGATTGCGTACCGGGCTCATCAAACAGTTCCGGCTGATAACAACCCGGGGCATGAAAGTCTCCCAGCATCACGCCCGCTTTCATGTAGCGATGATCATCGCGCCAGATCTGACGCAAAAGCCGTACGGAGCGGTTGATGATCACGCGGGTATCGTTGTCCGGCAGCGGCAGCTCGGCTGTCGCCGTATTGCTGTAGAAGGGGAGACCGGGCTGGAACGGGCTGGTGCGGATGAATACGCTGACCACCTTTGCATATTGCCCCTGCTCGCGCAGCTTCTCGGCCGCTCGCGCGGCATAGCTGCAGATGGCCTGTTTCATCTCGTCAAAGCGCTCAATGCGCTGACCAAAGGAGCGGCTGCAAATGATCTGCTGCTTCACGGCCGGCTGCTGCTCCAGTGACAGGCAGGACTCACCATTCAGCTCTCGGACTGTGCGTTCGAGCACGACTGAAAAGCGCTGACGTGCCAACCGCGGTGACATGGCCGCCAGATCAGCAGCCGTCTGTACCCCCTGGGCCTGTAGCTGCCGAGTCAGGCGTCGTCCAACGCCCCATACATCCGCCACCGGCACTCGCCTTAACAGACGCTGCTGCCGCTCGGGGCTGCTCAGATCGACGACTCCGCCTGTAGCCGGATACCGCTTGGCAGCATGGTTGGCCAGCTTCGCCAGCGTTTTGGTCGGCGCAATGCCAACACCAGTGGCAATCCCGGTCCAGCGCAGAACCCGCTGGCGCAGCTGCTGACCAAAGGTTTCAAGAGAGTGAATGTGACTGACCCCGGTGAGATCCAGAAAGGCTTCATCAATGGAGTAAACCTCCACGGCCGGTGCCATGTCCTCAAGTACGCTCATCACGCGGGCTGACATGTCGGCATACAAGGCGTAGTTGGAGGAAAACACCGCAACTCCACAGCGCCGGGCCAGCGCCTCTACTTGAAAGAACGGCACGGCCATGCCGATCCCAAGCGCCCTGGCTTCCGGCGAGCGTGCGACCACACAGCCATCATTGTTTGACAGTACGACGACAGGTGCATGCCTGAGATCAGGTCGGAACAGCTTTTCGCAGGAGGCGTAAAAGCTGTTGCAATCCACCAGCGCGAAGATTTTGCTCATCCTCGCCTCATTTGCCTAACAACACCCACCACCACACCGAAGATTTCCAGCTCCTGCTCGGCCACCACGTCGATGGCCGGATAGCGACGGTTGCGCGGCAGCAGTCTGGGCACCGGAGTCAGTTGCAACACCTTGACCGTGAACTCGTTATCCAGGCTGGCCACAACGGTATCGCCGCTGACTGCCTCAAGTGAGCGATCCACGACCAGAATATCGCCCGGGAAGATACCGGCTTCGATCATGGAGTCTCCACTGACACGTACAAAAAAGGTTGCCGCCGGGTGCTGTACACACAGCTGGTTCAGGTCCAGCACCTGCTCCACGTAGTCCTGTGCCGGGGAAGGAAAGCCGGCACATACAGACTCCAGTTGCAGCGGGATCCAGACCGGTGTGAACACACCGCTGCGGCCAATAATCCTGCTATCCATCTTAGCCTCAAATTATACTGTACATATGAACAGTATATTATGCCCATTTGGGCTATTGTCCAACCCCTGTTCAATTATTCGAATCGACCTCTTGTGCAGTGCAACAGACAGCACTATAATACTAACGTCTAACACACAAAGTTCGGGGAGTGTTGTTATGAAATTCAATCAGTACACCGGTATCGCCAACGATGACCGTCGTATTCATCAGGAACTGATCGCCATGGGCTATGCCGACACGCCCTATCAGGCTGAAGCTGGCGCGCTGTCAAAGCTGCTGTCACAGGCCGCCGATTTCCTGACCTGGATGCGCTGGAAAGGTGAAGTGGGTGTATACGGTTGCCGTATCGGGGCAGACGCTGCCCGCCGGATGGAGGCAGTGGCGACTGCCTGATCCTGACACTTCGGTGTCGATTCCTTATCTGTTGTTTGTTGTTATTCCGTCCGCTCCGGCTTGCCTGAGCGGATTTTTTTTGCCTGAACCAAACTCCAGCTTGATCTGCGACAGTATGTCGCAGGTTGACTGAACCTCCGTTGTGTATACTCTTTAAGTAATAACATTATTATTAAAAGTAATAACGGAGGTGCATCATGCATCCCTTCAAGACTTCGGCAATCCACAACCCCGGCCGCCGCCGGGTTTTACAACTGAGTCTGGGCGCTGGCGCCATGTCCGCCCTGCCTTTCAGCACCGCATTCGCCCGTCAGGGCAGCAATGCCCGTATCGTGATTTTGGGTGCCGGAGCGGCAGGAACCGCCATCGCCAACCGTCTCAACAATTCACTCTCCGGAGCCCGAATCACCATTGCCGGAGCCCGGCAACAGCACCTGTATCAACCGGGATACACACTGGTCGCATCAGGCCTTTGGCCGGAAAACAAGGTTGCCAGCCAAACCCGGGACTGGCTCCCTGCCGAGGTTAACTGGATTCCCGCGGATGTAAGCGAATTCATGCCCGATCAGCGCAAGGTGAAGCTGGCAGATGGTCAGACGCTGGAATATGACCTGCTGGTGATCGCCACCGGCTGTCAGTTGAACTATGGCGACATTGAGGGCATGAGCACCGATCTGATCGGACAGAAGGGGATCGGCAGCGTCTATGCCAGCCCGACAGCCGCCAGTGCCACCAGCGCACAGATTGAATCGCTGATCGCCAAAGGATCAGGCCGCGCCATCTTCACACTCAGCAACACGGCCATCAAATGTGCCGGGGCGCCATTGAAGATGACGTTTACCACACTGTCGCGTCTGGAGGACTCCGGCAAGCGCGACCAGTTTCAGGTGGATTTTTTTACGCCCTACCAGAATCGAGTCTTTTCAGTACCGGTTTACAATGACTTTGTACTGAAGCGCTGGCAGGAGCAGCAGGTTGGTTTCCATGATCAAAAGACACTGACAGGCATCGATGCCGACAGCCAGACCGCCCTCTTTTCATCCGCTGATGGCCAGACCGAGCGCGAGTCCTATGACTTCATTCATGTCGTTCCACCCATGAGCGCACCGGATGTGGTACGCCAGAGTAAATTGGCCTGGCAGGAAGGCCCCATGGCACATCAATGGCTCGAAATTGATCAGTACAGCCTGCAACACCGCCGCTATCCGGAAATCTTCGGTGTAGGTGACGTCATCGGCACACCGTTTGGCAAGACCGCCGCCAGCGTGAAAAAACAGGCTCCGGTGGCCGAGGCCAACATCCTTTCCTACCTGGCTGGCCAGCCACTGAATGCCAAATACGATGGCTACACATCCTGTCCGCTGATCACGTCCATCGGTCGCGCCATACTGGCTGAGTTTGGATATGGTGGCGAATTGATGCCCTCCTTCCCCTTCATCAGTCCAACCGAAGAGTCCTGGGCGGTGTGGGTGATGAAGGAGAAAATGCTGCAGCCGGCGTACTACGCCATGCTCAACGGACAGGTATAAGGAGACGGCCATGACGTTTGAAGGCGTAATTACCATCATTCTGTACTCACTCAAACCCTACTGGTGGCTGCTGGCTGCACTGCTGGTGCCCCTCCTGCTGACGCAACTGTCAGGCTGGAAAAAGCACGGGCCCAGGCCGGCACTTCTGTACCTGCTCTGCGCTGCAGCCGGTATCGGCGCTGCCCTGTTGGCCCCCGCACTGACACTGTCCAGATTGAGCTACGTGGCGACCACAACCGACTGGCTGTCATTACTGGCCGTCGCACTGGGGGCAGCCCTCTACAGCTTCCTTCTGTTAAGCCCCGTGCTGCGCAGCCCCCGCTAAGCCTCCCACTCAATACACCCGGCATCCAACCGGGTGTATTGTGCGTATCCTCAGGACTGAAAAACAGCCGATGAGGTATACATGCAATCCGCTCCCCGCCTGCGCCTGATTCTGGGCGACCAACTGACGCTGAACCTTTCCAGCCTCAGGGATATCGACCCTGAGCGTGACATGATCCTGATGTGTGAGCTGGATTCCGAAACCACCTATGTGAGACATCACAAACAGAAACTGGTGCTGGTACTGTCCGCCATGCGTCATTTTGCCCGCAGGTTGCGCGAGCAGGGATTCCGCGTGCACTACGTCACGCTGGACGCAGCCGACAACAGCGGCAGCTTCTGCACGGAGCTGGAAAGAGTGCTGACCCGATCCGGCTGCCAACACGCTGTATTGACCGAGCCCGGCGAATATCGTCTGTTGGCACTGTTCCAAGACTGGCAGCAACAGCACCCCCAGTGGCATCTGGAGATTCGGGAAGATGACCGCTTTCTCTGCAGCCACGCCGGTTTTCAGCGGTGGGCACAGGGTCGCAAGCAGCTGCGAATGGAATACTTCTATCGTCAGCTGCGTCAGCAATACGACGTATTGATGCAGCAAGGCCAGCCAGCCGGAGGTCAATGGAACTTTGACAGGGACAACCGCAAGCCGCTGCCGGCCGATCTGAGCGCTATCGCGCAGCCCCGCTTTGCTCCGGACAGTATCACCCAAAAGGTAATGGCGCTTGTCGAAGCACGATTTGCAGACCACTTCGGCACGCTGGATCATTTCAACCATGCCGTTACACGTGAACAGGCTCTGACACAACTGGATCATTTTCTGTGCCATGGCCTGCCGCTGTTTGGAGATTATCAGGACGCCATGCGCCAGAATGAGCCTTGGCTGTATCACTCGCTGCTCAGTGCCAGTATCAATCTTGGGTTGCTGAGCCCACTGGAGGTGATTCAGGCTGCACAGGCACACTGGGAAGCCGGGAAGGCCCCGCTGAACGCAGTCGAAGGGTTCATTCGTCAGATTTTGGGCTGGCGTGAATATGTCCGAGGTCTGTACTGGTTGAAAATGCCTGAGTACGCCCGTCAGAACCATCTCAATGCGCAGCGGCCTTTGCCGGCCTTTTTCTGGAATGCCGACACTCCGATGAAGTGCCTGCAGCAGTGCATATCACAAACCCGTGATTATGCGTACGCACACCATATTCAACGCTTGATGGTCGTTGGGAATTTTTCCCTGCTGGCCGGTCTGGACCCGGAGCAAGTCAGTCGCTGGTACCTTGAAGTGTACGCCGATGCCTATGAGTGGGTTGAGTTGCCGAATGTGCTGGGCATGGTACTGTTTGCCGATGGCGGCGAGATGGCCAGCAAACCCTATGCCGCCAGCGGCGCCTATATCAATCGCATGTCAGATTACTGTCAGCACTGTCGTTATGACGTGCGTCGCAAGACCGGCACCTTAGCGTGCCCGTTCAACTACCTGTACTGGGACTTCATCGCTCGCAATGAGACACAACTGAAGCAGAACCCTCGTCTTGGTCTGGCCTATCGCCAGTTGCAGCAGATGCAGCCAGAGCAACGGCAAGCCATACAGGACAGCGCGCGCATTTTCCTGACCGAACTCTAGCCCTGCAACTAGCGCAGCAGGACACCCAGTGACCCCTCGGGCAGCTCAGACAGGGGCATGCGGCGGAAGCTCTTGAGCTGGCTTTGACGCAACTTTTCTGCAGCCTCCAGCGGCAGACGTTCGGTCAGACGCAGGTAACGATCCACCATCTTGAGACGTTCGTCCCGTTTGTGCTCCTGGTCACGCGCCGCCTCCAGAAACATCTGTGCCAGATTCAGCAATGCCGGTACATTGCCGGGGTCATATTCAATGGCAAGCCCGAAATAGCGAATCGCCTGAGAGCCTTTGCCTGCCAGATAATGCTTGACGCCCAACCGGTTAACCTTGTCACTCATTTCCGGATCACGTCGTACCTGACGCTGGGGCTCACGAGCGGGCGTCTGCTCCGGCTCGGGCTCCAGAACCGGAACAGGGTCGCCCGACAGGCTCAACCGCTCTCGCTCCAGCTGCAATGGCTGACTCAGCGCCGCGTTGCGTCGTCGTGCCTCTTCGCTCAAGCGCCGGGCTTCATCCTGAGCCCCCATGTCCTCGCTGGCCTGGGCTCTCAGCAGCGCTGCTCTGACTTTCAGCACCGGATCCTTGGCAAAGGTGTATTCCGCATTATTGAGGATCGCATCCAGATCATTGCGCAGTTCAATCTGGCGACGACTGTCGGCACTTTTCATTTCCAGCCTGCGAATATTGGCCAGGCGCAGATAGGGCTCCGGCGAACGGTAGCAGCTGCGCCGCCCCAGCACGATGGACTTGCGGTAGGCACCCTCGGCCAGATCCAGTACACGCGTTTGCGTTGCAACCCGTCCCAGCTCCATCTGTCGAGGTATCCCCAATGGGGCCTTGGCTGTCGCAGCCTTCAGAGTCTCACGCGCCTCGTCCAGATCACCGCTTTTTTCATGCACAAGCGCGCGCAGATCATAGGCCGCGATCAACAGGGGATAATTGTCGATCAGGCTATCGAGAAGATCACCGGCTTCACCCAAACGCTGCATCCCGATCAGTGCCTGTGCCATGCACAGCCCAGTGTCCTTGTCCGGATCCTGCCAAAAGATGGGCTCCAGCACTTCATACGCCTCGTCCGGCCGTCCCAGCTCGATTAAAAGACTCGCCTTGATGCGGCGGGCATAATCGATATTGGGATCATGGCGCGGGATATCGTCACAGGCCAACACGGCGCCTTCCAGATCACCCGCTTCAATGGCCTGCTCGACGGGCCGAAGTACCTGCTTTCGCAGCACCAGCTGGTCAAGACGATTCTTCAGTTCATCAATCGAGAACGGTCGCGTCAACAGGTCATCGGGGCGACTGTCGATGGCATGTAAGACCACTTCCTGTGAAGCATCGCTGGTCATGAAAATCCAGCCCGCCGTAGGGCGGATATAGCCGCGAAAACGCGCCTCTTCCAACAGCTGCATGCCGGTTACGGCATCACTGCTGTTGTGACCCAGCAGAATGATGTCAAAGTGCTCCTCCTCGATCAGTTGCAGCACTTTTTCATTGACGGTGGTGGCTTTAAGATTTTTGACGCCCAACTCACGCAACATGTAATAGATCGTCGAACGCAGGTTGCCACTGCTGTCGATCAGCAAAACGTTCTTGTCGGAATAATCTACCTTGCGCAAAGCCACCTTGGCCTGTCCACCCTATGTCGAACACGGTATGCCGACAGTTCAATGGCCGGCCATCGCTAGGAGTATACAGGGCAAGAGCAAAGGCAAGAAGTATTCACGCAGACGAGAGAGGGATAAAAAAACACCGAGTGTTGGGTGAGAACACTCGGTGCAGAAGACAGTTCTATGCTGTGGGGACACTATAATGAACACGAGCCCACATCGGCATGACATCGATCAATAGTTGGGTCAACCGTGTGATAAAGCCGTGCATTAAGACCAAGGCCTAAGCCTATAAAGTGTGTTTTTCCTCTAGAATGTCGACAGTAGAGGAGTATGCCAAGGCCATGACAACCGCATTTATTACCCACAAGGACTGCGCGTTGCACAATATGGGGCCGGAACATCCGGAAAGCCCGGTGCGACTGGTCGCCATTCACAAGGTACTGCAACGCACCGGCCTGCTGGATCAGCTGGACCAGCTAACGGCCGTGAAGGTGACAGAGGAGCAGGTTGCCCTGGCGCATCATCGCCTGCACCAAAAGCGCCTGGAAATGAAGGTACCCGACACCGGCGTTGTGTACACCGATGATGATACGGCCCTTTGCCCCGACTCATTGAACGCCGCCAGTCTGGCGGCTGGCGGCGTCATATTGGCAACCAACCGCGTCTTGAGCGGCAAGGCTGACAATGCCTTTTGTGCCGTTCGCCCCCCCGGACACCACGCCGAATTCAACCTGGCAATGGGGTTCTGCTTTTACAACAATGTCGCCATCGGCGCTGCACACGCGCTGCAGCAGCCCGGTATTGAGCGCGTTGCAATTCTCGACTTTGACGTACATCACTGCAACGGTACTGTCGACATTTTCAAGGATCGTCCTGAAGTGCTGGTATGTTCTACCTTCCAGCACCCCTACTATCCGGAGCGTTACCACGAAATAGACCGGCCCAACATCGTCAACTGCCCGATCCCGGCTCACAGCGACCCCAGTCTGTTTCACGATGCCATTGAGAAGCAATGGCTGCCGGCACTGGAAGCACACAAGCCCGACATGATCTTCATTTCCGCCGGCTTCGATGCGCACAAGGAAGACCCCATGGCTGACCTTAATCTCGACGAAGAGGATTACCGCTGGGTCACACAGAAAATCAAGGCATTTGCAGACCGACACTGTCAGGGTCGGATCGTGTCGGTACTTGAAGGTGGATACAACCCTGTCCCTCTGGCCTTCAGTGTACAGGCACATCTTGAGGTGCTGGCAGGGTTCTCGGAAGGCTGACAAACAGAACCTGTGACGCAAACGAAAAAGGCTGCCATCAAGGCAGCCTTTTTTGTACGGGTCTATCGCGATTAACCGACAAACTTGATCATCACACCTGCCGCGACCGCCGAACCGATAACACCGGCCACGTTAGGTCCCATGGCATGCATCAGCAGGAAGTTTTGCGGGTTGGCTTCAAGCCCCAGCTTGTTGGACACACGCGCCGCCATCGGTACAGCCGACACACCGGCTGAGCCAATCAACGGGTTGATGGGGTTCTGACTCACCTTGTTCATCAGTTTGGCCATCAGTACGCCCGCTGCGGTACCAATACCGAAGGCCACGATACCCAGGATCAGAATACCCAGCGTCTGCACATCCAGGAATTTGTCAGCGGACAGCTTGGAGCCCACGGACAGACCCAGGAAGATCGTCACGATGTTGATCAGAGCGTTCTGCGCAGTATCGCTCAAGCGGTCAACCACGCCACACTCACGCATCAGGTTACCGAAGCAGAACATACCCAGCAGTGGTGCCGCATCCGGCAGCAGCAACGCGACCAGAATCAGCAGCAGAATCGGGAACAGAATCTTCTCGGTCTTGGATACATGACGCAGCTGGCTCATGCTGATCTTGCGCTCGGCTTCAGTGGTCAACGCACGCATGATCGGCGGCTGGATCATCGGTACCAGTGCCATGTAGGAATACGCTGCGACTGCAATGGCACCCAACAGATGGGGCGACAGCATACTGGCCACGTAGATCGCAGTGGGGCCGTCAGCGCCACCAATGATGCCGATGGCAGCAGCATCCTGAATGCTGAAATCCATAATGCCGAAGGCACTCAGGGCAACAGCACCCAGCACGGTTGCAAAGATGCCGAACTGCGCGGCGGCACCCAGAAAGAGCGTGCGCGGATTGGCCAGCAGCGGACCGAAGTCGGTCATGGCACCAACGCCCATGAAAATCAGCAGCGGCGCAGCGCCAGAGGCAATGGCGATGCTGTAGAAGTTGTACAGCATGCCGTTGCTGTAACCTGCATCCTGGGCAACCAGGCTCGCGGCTGCGTGAACGCTTGCATTGGAGCTGTGATACGCTTCAGTGATCGCGTGTGGATCGTTACCGGCCACACCCAGCACGGCAGCAAGCTCACTCAGCACATGCGGTTTGGCAAAGTGAATTGCGTTCTCGACCGCCGAGAATGCCATACCGGCTTCGGGAATATTCGCCAGAATGCCGCCGAAGCCGATCGGAACCAGAAGGAGCGGCTCAAAGTTCTTGCGGATCGCAAGGTAGAGCAACACCAGGCCGATGACTATCATCGTCAGCTGACCTACGGAGATATTGTATATCCCCGAGGCCTGCCAGAGTTCAATCAGGTTATCCATGCGGTACCACCTCAGGCCAGAGTCAGCAGGGAATCACCGACCTGAACGGCATCACCCTCTTTGACATCAACTGACACGACGGTACCGGCACGTGCAGCACGCACTTCGGTTTCCATCTTCATCGCTTCCAGGATCACCAGCACGTCGCCTTCCTGAACCGCCTGACCGGCAGCAACCTGAACCTTCCAGATGTTACCTGCCAGCGGTGCCGGAACAGGCTCACCTGAACCGGCAGCGGGAGCAGCTGCAGGGGCCGCAGCAGGGGCAGCTGAAACGGAAGAGATGTCACCGCCTTCGGTTACCTGAACAACATAGCTCTGGCCGTTGACGTTGATGGTGTAGACTTCGGGACCGTTGTTTTTCTTGGCTGCCATGGGTTGTGCGTCCTCAAGCGTGGGTACAGGTTCAAATGCGTCGGGGTTGCCGCGATTTTCCAGGAATTTCAGACCGATCTGCGGGAAGAGTGCATAGGTGAGCACGTCATCAATTTCGTTCTCACCCTGCTCCAGTTTGACACCCTTGTCGGTCGCGATCTGTTTCAGTTCCGCCGTCAGTTTCTCAACTTCAGGCTGCAGCAGGTCGGCCGGACGACAGGTAATCGCTTCCTTGCCATCCAGTACACGCGCCTGCAGCTCAGCATTGTAGGGAGCCGGTGCCGCGCCATACTCGCCTTTGAGAATCCCCTGCACTTCCTTGGAGATGGTCTTGTAGCGCTCGCCCATCAGTACGTTGATCACCGCCTGGGTGCCAACGATCTGCGAAGTGGGCGTCACCAGCGGGATATAACCCAGATCTTCGCGAACGCGCGGAATCTCCGCCAGCACCTCGTCGAACTTGTCGGCAGCACCCTGCTCCTTGAGCTGGCTTTCCATGTTGGTCAGCATGCCACCCGGAACCTGAGCCACCAGAATGCGTGAATCGGTGCCACGCAGTGAACCTTCGAATTTGGCATACTTTTTCCGCACTTCACGGAAGTAGGCCGCAATTTCTTCCAGCGCCAGCAGATCCAGACCGGTATCACGATCCGTACCGGCCAATGCAGCAACAACTGACTCGGTGGCCGTATGGCCGTAGGTCATGGACATGGACGAAATGGCGGTATCGACGCGATCAACGCCCGCTTCAACCGCCTTGAGGATGGTCATGTCGGACAGGCCAGCGGTGGCATGGGCATGGAACTGAACTTCAAGACCGGTCTGGGCCTTAAGACGAGAGATCAGATCAAAGGCATTGTACGGTGTCAGAATGCCGGACATGTCCTTGATCGCGATGGAGTCGGCGCCCAGGTCTTCCAGAGTCTTGGCATAATCGACCCACATTTCGATCGTGTGCACCGGACTGGTCGTGTAAGAGATGGTGCCCTGGGCATGCTTGCCACAGTTCTTGACCGCCTTGATGGCGCGATCCAGGTTGCGCGGGTCGTTCATCGCATCGAAGATGCGGAATACGTCGACACCGTTCTTGGCCGCACGCTCGACAAACTTGTCAACCACATCATCGGCATAGTGACGATAGCCAAGCAGGTTCTGGCCACGCAGCAACATTTGCTGGCGTGTATTGGGCATGGCTGCCTTGAGTTCGCGAATGCGGGTCCAGGGGTCTTCACCCAGATAACGGATACAGGAGTCGAAAGTGGCACCGCCCCAGCTTTCAAGGGACCAGTAACCAATCTTGTCCAGCTTCTCGGCAATCGGAAGCATGTCGTCGAGTCGCATGCGGGTGGCAAACAGAGACTGATGCGCATCACGCAGGACGACGTCGGTTATGCCTAGCGGTTTTTTTACGTCGGACATGAGTTAGCCTTTATCTATCAGAAGTTCTTGTTCTTTGACCCGACTCACTTGGAGCGGTACTTGTGTACCGCTGCGGTGAGGACCGCGATCAGCTCATCATTGTTGCCGGTCTGTACGCCCGCAACAGCCTGAGGGCGTGCCTTGACGACCTTGGGGGCAGGTTCGGGCAGATAACGGCCTATCAGCCGGGACATGATGCTGGTGATAAACACCAGCAGCGTCAGAAAGACGAAGACGAAACCCATGCCGAAGACCATCAATGTGAGGCCTTCCGAGAACAGATTATCCATCTGTGGGTGCTCCTGTTGTAATTCGAAACCCTTTGGCCTGTCGGCGGCTTTTGGCCACGTCCGGCTCACCGGGTTAGCAGAGCCAGAACGACAGACAGATGTTCAGATGGCAGCCACCTGAACATTCAGACTATCAGGTAGGCGTGCACAATCAACCCGGACTATTCTAACTCAGACACCGGGGCCCTTTGCAAGATTGTCGACAATCTGTAATTTTTTTACAGAAAGATCCTTTTTGGATTCTCAATGCGACAATAATGTCGACATGACGCTTTTTATGTCACGTTTAGGGGAACAATACCTATTAGCCTTTTGGCTAATTTACAAACAGGATGCACAAAAAAGCCACTCAATGAGTGGCTGGACGGTAGACTTTGACGTTGTTGTAGCCCTGTTCAAGCAAATGCTGTGCATGCATTTGAGACATAACGCCTTTATCACAGTAAAGCAGGTACTCCCGCCCTGATTCCAGATTCGGGAATTCACTTTCCAGCTTGTAAAAGGGAATAACGCGTATGTCACAGCCGGGCATGTTGAGCGGTTTACGCTCCTGTTCGCGTGGCGGACGAATATCCACCAGCGTCTGATTCGGTTCTACACGGGTCAGCGCCTCAATTTCCGCGTTGATGTTACGGTTTTCTACAATCTCATCAATACTGATGACCTCGGCCTGCTCCAGGGCTCGGTCGAGAGTATCGAAATCGAATTCCGCTTCTTCGCGCTCGACCCGTTCACGTTTTGCATGGGTTGTTGGCTTGTCAGAAATGACACCGCAGTACTCCGGCATGGCGCTGGCAAAATCAAACGCACCGATCTGGCGCGATATCTCGATAATGTCCGGCTTGTCCATGGTCACAAGAGGACGCAGCACCAGGTGCTCGCAGCTCTCATCGATCAGACGCAAGTTCGGCAATGTCTGGCTGGATACCTGTGCGACGCTTTCACCCGTCACGATTGCATTCAACTCCATCCGGTCCGCTACGCGATCAGCAGCGCGCATCATCATCCGCTTAAGCACGACGCCCATATGCGAGTGGTGCACGGACTGCAGGATTTCGCCAACCACTTCCTCGAAGGGAACCGTAATGAACTTGACGCGCGCAGAGGCCCCATAGCGCTTCCACAGATACAGCGCGACCTGCTTGACACCGATTTCATGGGCATGGCCACCCAGATTAAAAAACAGGAAGTGTGTTTTACTGCCGCGACGCATCGTCATGTATGACGCCACAACCGAATCGAAACCACCTGAAATCAGCGACAGCACATCTTCCTGAGTCCCCAATGGATAGCCGCCCAATCCCTGATGAATGGCCGTAACGACAAACAGGGTCTCGTTGCGCACCTCCAGATCGACCCAGATCTCCGGGTTGCGCACGTCAACCCCAGCCGCCTCGGTATGCTGGCGCAACCCGCCACCCACATAGCGCTCCAGCTCTACTGACGTGAAGTCATGCTCCCCGCTGCGGCGCACACGCACCTTGAAGGTCTTGCCACGCAGACGGTCTGTATAGGCTTCACGTGTCAGCTGAAAAATCTGTTCAAAATCGCCCAACGGGTATTCCTGCACCTCAATAATGGATTGAATGCCAGGCACTCGCTGCATTTCATCCACCAGGCGTGCACTCAATTCCGCATCCTGCCCCGGAATGCTGACTTCAACCTTATCCCATTGACCACTGACCTTGACACGCTCATCCACTCGCTGCAGCAGTATCTGCAGATTGGTTTGCAGGCGCTGAATCAAGCGACGGCGAACGGGACGGCTTTTAATCGTAATCTCGGGAAACAGCTTGGCTATGAATTTCATGATGTTCCGGAATCTGTGATTCGGGACGAGTGTCCGGGTTGATCGGAAGGAATAACGGATGGCGCGCCCGAGAGGATTCGAACCTCTGACCGCCTGGTTCGTAGCCAGGTACTCTATCCAGCTGAGCTACGGGCGCATACCGATGGGGAAGAAAAGATGGCGCGCCCGAGAGGATTCGAACCTCTGACCGCCTGGTTCGTAGCCAGGTACTCTATCCAGCTGAGCTACGGGCGCACACATGATTTTCTAAAGCATTGTTGAGTAATGGCGCGCCCGAGAGGATTCGAACCTCTGACCGCCTGGTTCGTAGCCAGGTACTCTATCCAGCTGAGCTACGGGCGCACAATGGCGGTGAGTGAGGGATTCGAACCCTCGATACCTTGCGGTATACGCCCTTAGCAGGGGCGCGCCTTCAGCCTCTCGGCCAACTCACCTCGTCAACAACGGCGCGTATGTTACAAGACTGATTTTCAAAAGAAAAGGAATATTTCGAAAAACTTATTCCTGATCAGATTCCTGTGACTTTTCACGCTGAATGCGCTGGTAGATCTCTTCACGATGTACGGAGACATCCTTGGGCGCATTGACACCGATACGAACCTGGTTGCCTTTCACACCAAGTACAGTAACAGTGACGTCGTCACCGACCATGAGAGTTTCGCCTACGCGGCGGGTTAGAATCAGCATTGTGGCTCTCCTTAGTTTAGTCCTGGGGTGCTGAGTTCCGGTTTTTCTGAAACGAGCACAGCCCCTTCCACCTTGTTATGTCCTTGGACCATCCAGGTATCGTGGTGGCGTTGGCCGTTTCAAGCCAGTCGGGGGCCTGCAGCCGTTACTATAGAACAGATACAGGCCGCCGTCATCCGATACTGTCGTTACTCACGGACTGTATCAGATGAGTCCAGGTCGAACGCTGAGTGCAGCGCCCGTACTGCCAGCTCCAGATATTTTTCGGCGATCACTACTGATACCTTGATCTCGGACGTTGAGATCATCTGGATGTTGATATTTTCACCTGCAAGTGCGTCAAACATCTTGCTGGCCACTCCCGCATGGGAGCGCATGCCAACGCCCACTATGGATACCTTCGCGATCTTATTGTCTCCGACACATTCGCGGGCACCAAGTTCCTGCACGACCTGCTCCAGCACCTGCTGTGCTTTATCATAGTCGTTTCTGTGCACTGTAAAGGTAAAATCGGTGGTCTGATCAGCACCAATATTCTGCACAATCATGTCCACTTCGATATTGGCACGACTGATCGGCCCCAGGATCCGGGAAGCAACACCCGGAATATCCGGCACGCCAACGACCGTCAGCTTGGCTTCGTCACGATTGAACGCAATACCAGAGATAACCGGTTTTTCCACAGTCTCATCATCCTCTATCGTAATCAGTGTACCGGGGCCATCCTGAAAGCTTGACAGCACCCGCAGCGGCACCTTGTACTTGCCGGCGAATTCAACGGAACGAATCTGCAACACCTTGGAGCCCAGGCTGGCCATTTCCAGCATCTCTTCGAAGGTGATTTTTTCCAGCCGACGAGCGCCCTCAACCACACGCGGATCAGTGGTATAGACCCCGTCCACGTCCGTGTAAATCTGACACTCATCCGCTTTCAGCGCCGCCGCCAGTGCAACACCCGTCGTATCCGAGCCACCACGCCCCAGCGTCGTGATATTGCCTTCGGGATCAACACCCTGGAAGCCGGCCACGACCACCACACGCCCCTGGTCCAGATCAGAGCGAATGCGATCCGTTTCAATATCCTGGATACGTGCCTTGGTGTAGTATTGATCGGTCAGAATGCGGACCTGGCCACCCGTGTAGGAGCGGGCATCCACACCTCGAGCTTTCAGCGCCATGCACAACAGTGCAATGGTGACCTGCTCACCAGTGGACACCAGCGTATCCATTTCACGCGGATCAGGACGCTCCTGAATTTCGTTGGCGAGCGCAATCAGTCGATTGGTTTCTCCGCTCATGGCGGATACAACCACAACCACGTCATGCCCTTGCTGACGAAACCCCTTGACCTTCTCGGCTACCGCTTCGATGCGCTCCACTGAGCCAACCGAAGTGCCGCCGTATTTCTGTACGTATAACGCCATTTCAGTGTTTCCATCCGGCTGCCGGTGCACCGTGCACCGGCAGGCGCCTGTATTTTCAGTTACAGGCTTGCCGCAACCAGTTCGGGCACCGCCTGCAGCGCTGCAGGAACGGCACTTACGTCCGTACCACCGCCTTGCGCCATATCGGGACGCCCGCCCCCCTTACCACCCAGACGTGAGGCCAACTCACGTACCAGGTCCCCTGCCTTGACCTGACCGGTCAGATCCTTGGTCACCCCAGCTATCAGGCTGACCTTGTCATCCTGTGCAGTGAGCAGCACCACTACGCCACTGCCCAGTTTGTTCTTGAGTTGATCAAGCGTATCGCGCAACGCCTTGGGCTCCACCCCTTCCAGCTTCGCCGCCAGCACCTTGACGCCATTCACGTCCTGTACCTGGCTGAGGAGATCACCACTCTGCGCGCTGGCCAGCTTCGCGGCCAGACGCTCCAGTTCCTTTTCCAGCTGGCGCGCACGCTCATTCAGCCCGCGCACTTTTTCCAGTGCATTTTCACGGGAGCCTTTCAACAGCGCGGCAATTTCACCCAGCGTCTGCTCATGGCCACTGATCCAGTTCAGCGCCTGTGCACCGGTCACCGCTTCGATGCGACGCACACCTGATGCGATGCCGCTTTCGGCAACAATTTTCAACAGACCGATATCACCGGTCCGGCGTGCGTGTGTACCGCCACAGAGCTCAACCGAGAATCCCTGCCCCATGGTCAGTACGCGAACTTCATCGTCGTACTTCTCACCAAACAGCGCCATGGCGCCCTTGGCCTTGGCCGCCTCCAGCTGCATCAACTCGGTTTCAACAGCCGAGTTGGCACGGATCTGATCATTGACCAGTTTCTCAACCGCCTTGATTTGGTCAGCTGTCATCGCTTCAAAATGAGCGAAGTCAAAGCGCAAACGCTCGGCATTGACCAGCGAGCCTTTCTGCTGCACATGATCACCCAATACAGTGCGCAGCGCCGCATGCAGGAGGTGGGTAGCCGAGTGGTTCAGGGCTGTTGCCTGACGCTTGGCCATATCCACTTCCGTTACAACCTGGTCGCCAACCTGCAATACACCTTCGTTCAGCTGGCCGTGATGCAGATGATGGCCGCTCTCACGCGTACAGTCGCTGACCGCAAACTGACCACGATCCCAGCGCAACACTCCCTGATCACCGGCCTGACCACCGGACTCGGCATAGAAGCTGGTGTTTTTCAGTACCACGACACCGCTCTCGCCGGCAGACAGCTGCTTGACTTCCTCTCCGTCACGGAAGAGCGCAACCACTTCTGAGCGATCCTCAAGGCTGTCGTAGCCATTGAATGTTGTACTGCCTTCGAGTTTGATCTGGTCATTGTAGTCAACCGAGAACTGCCCGGAAGCGCGGGCACGTTCACGCTGTGCGTCCATTTCACGCTCGAAGCTTTCCATGTCGATGCTCAGCTCATGCTCACGCGCCACATCTGCTGTCAGGTCAACCGGGAAGCCATAGGTGTCATACAGACGGAATACGGTCTCACCCGGGATGACCTTGCCATCAAGGCTGCCGATCGCCTGCTCAAGCAACTGCATGCCATGCTCAAGCGTCTTGGCAAACTGCTGTTCCTCTTTCAGCAGAATACGCTCGACCTGCTCCTGCAGCTTGGCCAGCTCGGGATAGGCATCACCCATCTCTTTCACCAGCGGTGCAACCAGCTTGTGGAAAAACGGCTCTTTTGCACCCAGCTTGTTACCGTGGCGAATGGCGCGACGCATGATGCGACGCAGTACATAACCTCGGCCTTCGTTGGAAGGCAGCACGCCATCGGTAATCAGAAACGCGCAGGAACGGATATGGTCAGCGATGACGCGCAGGGACTTGCTGTCCGTGTTGTCCAGCCCCAGCACCTCTGCCGTGGCACTGAGCAGGTTGCGGAACAGGTCGATCTCGTAGTTGCTGTGTACGTTCTGCATGACCGCTGCAACACGCTCCAGCCCCATGCCGGTGTCGATACTCGGACGCGCCAGCGGCTCCATGCTGCCATCCGCAGAGCGGTTGTACTGCATGAACACCAGGTTCCAGATTTCGATGTAGCGATCGCCATCTTCATCGGGGCTGCCCGGAGGACCACCGGCCACATCGGGGCCATGATCGAAGAAGATTTCCGTGCAGGGACCACATGGACCTGTATCGCCCATGGCCCAGAAGTTGTCTTCATCAAGTTTCGAGAAGCGCTCCGGGTTGATCCCCATCTCCTCTTTCCAGATCTTCTCGGCTTCATCGTCCGTGTAGTGAACGGTAACCCACAGACGATCTTCCGGGAGTCCCAGCCGCTTGGTCAGAAACTCCCAGGCAAACTTGATCGCTTCGCGCTTGAAGTAATCGCCGAAGCTGAAGTTGCCAAGCATTTCAAAAAAGGTGTGATGACGGGCGGTGTAGCCGACATTCTCAAGGTCGTTATGCTTGCCGCCGGCCCGAACACAGCGCTGCGCGGTCGTTGCACGTGAGTAGGGACGCTTGTCAGAGCCGAGGAACACATCCTTGAACTGGACCATCCCCGCATTGGTGAACAGCAGTGTGGGGTCATTACCGGGAATCAGCGGACTGGAGGCAACAATTTCATGCCCCTGCTGATGAAAGTAGTCAAGAAATGCCTGGCGGATCTCCGCGCTTGTCATGTAGTTCATATAAGGTCCGTTGCGTCTGTACTGGTTGGCACGACAGGACCGCCCGCCCGGTTGCAGGAACGGCGGTCATATGTACGCAAAAATAGCGGACAAGTATATAACGCGAACAAAAAATGTACGATAGGTTTTCTGCCCTGCAGCGCCTGAATTCACTCACTTTCCCCAGCCTGGACTGCACGCCTGGCATCATCAAAGCTGAATCCGCGGTTGACCAGGAAACGCATCCTGCGAGCATACTCTTTCGGATTGTCGGGTGGTTGATCGCCAAAACGGCGCTGACAGCTTTCCAGGGCCTGATGGTAACTGTCAGGTGCCTCATCGTTCAGCGCCTGCTCGATCACTTCAGACTCTATCCCCTTCTGTCGCAGCTCCTGTCGGATCCGCATGGCACCGTAGCCTGCACTGAAGCGACTGCGAACAAATACGTGAGCAAAGCGCTCATCGCTCTGATATCCATCAGCTGCAAACCGGTCAAGCACCTGCTGTATCAGTTCTGAACTTTCACACTTGCGAGCCAGTTTTTGCTCCAGCTCAGCACGACTGTACTCGCGTCTTGCCAACAGGGCGAAAACCGCCGTACGCAACTCCGCCTCTGTTTCAAGATTTCTGGCCACACAGCCCCCCTTAAAACGACAACAGGGGCCTGGGGCCCCTGTTGCAATGTCAGCGACAGCTTGCAGGATCAAAGATCCAGCTGACCGGCCTCTTCTGGCTGCTCCTGTGCAGCCTTGGGCTGCGGCACGTTCAGAAGCTGAGCCCGTATTTGTGCCTCAATCTCCTGTGCGATCTCGGGATGATCTTCCAGGTACTTGGCAGCATTGGCCTTGCCCTGTCCGATCTTGTCGCCCTTGTAGGCATACCAGGCACCTGATTTATCCACCAGTCCCTGTTGCACACCAAGATCGATGACCTCACCCATGTGATAGATCCCCTGACCGTACAGAATCTGGAACTCGGCCTGACGGAAAGGCGGTGACACCTTGTTCTTTACGACTTTGACGCGTGTCTCGTTGCCAATTACTTCGTCGCCCTGTTTCACGGCTCCGGTACGACGGATATCCAGACGAACAGAGGCATAGAACTTGAGTGCATTACCGCCGGTAGTGGTTTCCGGGTTGCCGAACATCACACCGATCTTCATGCGGATCTGGTTGATGAACACCAGTAGACAGTTGGACTGCTTGACACTGCCCGTCAGCTTGCGCAGGGCCTGGGACATCAATCGCGCCTGCAGACCAACATGGGAGTCACCCATTTCGCCCTCGATTTCCGCCTTCGGCGTCAAGGCGGCCACGGAATCGACGATAATGACATCCACCGCGCCGGAGCGGGTCAGCATGTCTGTAATTTCCAGCGCCTGCTCCCCCGTATCCGGCTGAGAGACCAGCAGGGCATCGACATCAACGCCCAGCTTTTCAGCGTAGTTGGGGTCCAGTGCATGCTCGGCATCCACGAAGGCACACACCTTGCCCTGCTTTTGCGCCTCGGCAATCACCTGCAGTGTCAGCGTGGTTTTACCGGACGATTCGGGACCGTAGATCTCAACCACACGGCCATAGGGAAGCCCCCCAATGCCCAGAGCAATATCCAGCCCCAGAGAACCGGTAGAGACTGCCGGAATGGCTTCACGCGGCTGATCGCCCATGCGCATGACGGCGCCTTTGCCGAATTGACGTTCAATCTGCGACAGTGCCGCATCCAGCGCTTTCTTTCTGTTAGCGTCCATCGGAAAACCTTTCTTAGCCGGGTGGTTAAAATACTGTATGCTTGAACAGTATTATTTCACAACCTGAGCAGAATGCAACCACTCTATTCAGCCTGGCAAGTAGGCAAGGATTCCCTCCAGCGCCTGCTCGACCGCCTGTTGGCGAATTTCATCACGATCACCATTAAAAAAGCTCAGGCACGTGACGGTAGGATGCCCGGAAATGGCCCATGCCAGCCAGACGGTTCCCACCGGACGGTCTTCTGTGCCACCTTCAGGTCCTGCGATGCCACTGATGGCGACTGCAATGTCCGCCTCGCTGTTACGCAGAGCCCCTTCAGCCATCTGCGCAACCACTGGCTCACTGACAGCACCGCTTTTCTCCAGCACTGTCAGATCCACACCCAGCATTTTTTGCTTGGCTCGGTTGGAATACGACACAAAGCCACAGTCAAACCAGCCCGAACTGCCGGGAACAGCTGTCACTGCCTGTGCGACCCAGCCTCCGGTACAGGATTCCGCCGTCGCCAGCTTCATCCCTTTCTGCAACAGTGTTTCGCCTACCTTTTGTGCCAGGTTTTTCATCAATCCAACTCCAAGCGGGCGGCAACCAGGCCGCCATGGTTCACGTACAATCCCGACATTAAAACCCCGCACGGTAATCGATTCAATCCCCGAGCGTCAGGAGCTCTCTGTCATACGTAACGTCGCAGTGAATTGATCCAGCGTTTTACTCGGTAACCGCCCGGTGCCAGCAAAACATTGAAGACTGTTTATTCAGGACATTCACGTTGTGATGCTCATCGGCTGCTCGACCTGCCATGCCGTAACATACATGCAATGGCAAAAGATGCTCCTCCCGGGGCTGACAAAATCGCGCATGAGGTGCCTGTGCCCACTCTTTTAAAAGGCGCTCGCGTTCAGCTTCACTCAACGCTTTATTGCTGACGATGTCCTCTAGCCAGGTTTCAAATGCATGATTGGCCGTACGAATCTCGACTGTCTCGGCTGCATGAAACGCGCGCATGTTGTGGAACGAGAACCCGGAGCCGATCACCAGCAGGTCATCTCGACTCAGCGCCCGCAGAGCATGACCTATCGCCAAGTGCTCCGCGGCATCAAGTGAGTCCACCAGCGACAGCTGAATACACGGGATGTCCGCTTCCGGGTACATGATCTTGAGCGGTACAAAAACGCCATGGTCGTAACCACGCTGCTCATCCAGTTCAGCCTCAATGCCAGCCTCCCTGAGCGCATCATGGACCTGCCGTGCCAGTCGGGGCTCACCAGGACATGGATACTGGATTTCATAGGATTCCGGCGGAAAACCGTAGTAGTCATAAATCAGCGATGGTGAAGCACCCGCGGTAACAGTCGCCACTTTTGCTTCCCAATGCGCACTGATTACCAGAATGGCTGCCGGCCTTGGGATACGTTCAGCCAAACCTCGCAGGGAGGAAACCATTTCCTGATGCTCAGGATCGCCCAGCAGAGGCTTGGGGCCTCCCCCATGGGGAATAAAGACAATAGAGTTGCTCACGAAACCTCCTCGTTCACAGGCGACTGGAGCCGCCCGATAAAATTCGCATCGGCATAGTATGGATTTGCCCCAGGCAGTACGCACCGGCTGCTCGCTCTCATCACAGCCGGGCGCGTTCAAAACGAGATTCCTCGCGTGTTAACTGTTGATCAGACGTGCGTGCAACTTGGCATCAATTGAAAAAGTGCCGCCACCCTGTATCGCCAGTGCCAGCGTAGCCACAAACAGCACCAACGCATACTCATAGCCGTTGTTGCTCATGAACAGGCCGTTGCCAATATGCACGCTGAATATCGCCACCAGCATGGCAAAAGAGGTTACCAGGGCCGCTGGACGCGTCAGCAGTCCCAGAGCCAATGCCAGCCCGCCGAAGAACTCGGCACTGCCCGCCATCAACGCCATCAAAAAACCCGGTTCAAGACCGATACTGGCCATCCACTGCCCCGTGCCTTCGAGCCCGTAGCCACCAAACCACCCAAACAGCTTCTGAGCGCCATGTGCGGCCAAAACAATGCCTATCGGCACCCGCAAGACCAGGGCCGCCAGCCCGGCGTTTGTGTTCAGGATAGCGGTCAATACCTGCTTGTTCATCCGTTCATTCTCCAATTGTTGTCGCCGTGAAACCACTTCACTCAGCGCTGGATCACAGCTTAATAGCAACATAAATACTAATAAACAGACGCAATATTGGATAATAATCAATAAAATATTGATAATCGATTTCTAAACCAAACAGAGGGCGAACAGGTGGATCGTATTGATGCCATGAGAGCCTTTGTTACAGTTGCGACCGAAGGCAGTTTTACCAAAGCGGCGGATCGACTGGGGTTATCCAACCAACTGGTCAGCAAATATGTGTCCCAACTGGAGGAGCACCTTGGAGTACGCTTGCTGAACCGCACCACACGCAGGGTTCAATTGACAGAGGCCGGCAGGCAATGCCTGCAATACACACAGGAGATCCTGGAGAGCATTCAGGATATGGAAGGCCAACTCGGCTCGATGCAAAGCGAAGCCCAGGGCTTGCTGCGCATCAGTGCACCGGCCTCATTCTCCACACTGCACCTTGCCCCAATGGTCTGTGACTTCCGGCGTGCCCATCCGGCTGTCCGTATAGACCTGGAACTCAATGACCGCAAGGTTGATCTTGTTGAAGAAAATTTTGATGTTGCACTTCGCATCGGGCGACTGCAAAGCTCATCACTGATCGCACGGCAGATCACCCCCATTCGCCTGGTTGTCTGTGCATCTCCCGGCTATCTGAAGCGATATGGCACACCAGGCACCCCTGCAGACCTGCGACCCGAGCACTATCTGCACTACAGCTTCCTGGAATATGACAGAAGCGGCTCGCCCTTGATGGAAGTGCTTAAAGCCAACAGCCGCAATCAGCACACCCGCTTGATATGCAACAACGGTGAAGTACTGGTCAAGGCCGCCATCGCCGGGGAGGGCTATGTCCTCCAACCCACTTTCATGACTGGAGAGGCAATCAGGCAAGGTCAGCTTGAGGTAATATTGCGCGAGTATGCGCCCGAACCGCTGGCACTGTATGCCGTGTACCCTCATCGCAAGCTGCTGGCGACCAAGCTGCGCGCGTTCATTGATTTCATGGCGACCTATTTTGGCAACCCACCCTATTGGGACAGGTTTGAGTAGAGTTGCTGTCCTGGAAACATTCCTTTCCATCACTCTTGGTCAATAGATTTCCATGGTCGGTGTATTATTGTTGAGTCCCGTGTTGCCCTCAGATCTCACCGGTATTTTTGAATCAGTAAGGACACTGTCATGAAAAACATAAAGGCAGCACTCGCTGGATTTTGCATCATTCTGACAGGACTATGGTTGTTGGCGGATAGCCTGCTGCCCGAGCCTTTCACCTATTTTGCTTTCCGAACGCCCTTTGTGCAGTTCACGGGCATTCTTGCCATGGGCATGATGAGTCTGGCCATGATTCTGGCAACACGCCCTCGCTGGCTCGAACCCTGGCTCAATGGTCTGGACAAGATGTACCGCTTGCACAAATGGCTGGGCATTGGCGCACTGGTACTGTCCGTCCTGCACTGGTGGTGGGGTCAGGGCAGTAAATGGATGGTAGCCTGGGGCTGGCTCGACAGGCCTGAACGCAAGCCCTCACCCGGTGAAACGATGGGCTGGTTCGCGCAACTACTGCGCGAACAGCGAGGACTGGCTGAAACCCTTGGGGAATGGGCGTTTTACGCCTCAGCCCTGCTGATCATTTTGGCTCTGATCAAATCCTTCCCCTACCATTGGTTCAAGTACACCCACAAATGGTTGGCTGCTGCCTACCTGGTACTGGCCTATCACAGCGTGGTGCTCATGCAGTACGACTACTGGGTTCAGCCCATCGCCTGGATATCGCTCGCCCTAATGCTTTATGGAACAGTTGCCGCCATACAGATTCTGACCGGTCGCCTGGGCCATGGACGCAAGGTATCCGGCACACTCGAATCAATCGAATATTACCCGGCACTGGCAACCCTGGAGGGCAACATTCGACTCAATGACGGGTGGCCGGGACACCATCCGGGGCAGTTTGCATTCGTATCAGACCGCACAGGTGAAGCCGCACACCCGTACACGATTGCATCGGCCTGGGACCCGACCACGTCTCGCTTGCGCTTTGTCGTCAAGGAACTGGGAGACTGGACCGGCCAGTTGCGTGAACGCCTGCACGAAGGCATGGATGTCACGGTAGAAGGGCCATATGGCTGTTTCGACTTCAATGACACCCGAGAAAGGCAGATCTGGATCGGTGCCGGTATCGGCATCACTCCGTTCATTGCCAAGCTGGAGGCTCGCACACAAAGCCGGGACAGGCGCCCCATTGATCTGTTTCATGTCACCAACGTGTATGACGACAGAGCAATGAGCAAACTCAGGGCCGCTGCGGAATCTGCACAAGTACGCTTGCACATCCGCGTAACAACTTCAGAAGGCAGACTGACACCGGATTTGATTCGAGACGCGGTGCCTGAGTGGCAACAGGCCAGTCTCTGGTTTTGCGGTCCATCCGTATTTGGTGAAGCGCTTCGCGATGACTTCATCAAACATGGCCTGCAGCCCGGAGACTATCATCAGGAGCTGTTCGCAATGCGATGAGGTGCCGTTCAGTCCCTGACTATCATCGACAAGAGCCTTACAGGGCATGAACTGCAAGGCTTTTGATTCTCACCGTCCCTCCTTCATCAGGCACATTTAAAGCGTTCGTCCCTCACCACCTCGACTGTTTTTGAGGCCAGTGGTTTGCTACCCTGATGCACCGACATCAGGGGCTCCAGACAACGGCCTTGAAACGTGTAACATAATCCCGCATTGCCCTTCAAAACAGGGAATACTGTTAAAAAACCAGCACGCAGGCCAAAACTGGGGTGGCGTTTCAGTGGAACCATCAAGCAACCGGATTCATTAAATTTTTTCTATACAACACGCCATTATGACAACAGCCAGATCACAGCAGTCCCCTGAAAGCCCTCACACACCCATGATGCAACAGTACCTGCGCATCAAGGCCCAGCATCCAAATCAGCTGCTGTTTTATCGCATGGGCGATTTCTACGAGCTGTTCTATGACGATGCCAAGAAGGCCGCTCAACTGCTGGACATTTCACTGACGGCGCGAGGCAAGTCAGCCGGTGAGCCAATTCCCATGGCCGGCATTCCCTATCATTCGGCCGAGGGCTACATCGCACGCATCGTGAAAGCGGGCGAGTCCGTCGTGATCTGCGAGCAGGTCGGTGATCCCGCTACCAGCAAGGGCCCCGTAGCCCGTGAAGTGGTTCGGATTGTCACACCTGGAACGCTGAGTGATGAGGCGCTGCTGGATGAACATCAGGACAACATCCTGATGGCCATCGCGGGACAGCATGAGCGTTTTGGCCTGGCGTTGGTGGATATCAGCTCCGGACGCTTCAGCCTGTTCGAAGTCGAAGGCCATGACAATCTGCTGGCCGAGCTTGAACGTCTGCGCCCCGCAGAGCTGTTGTACCCTGACGACTCAAGCCTGCCGCAACTGATGGGCAAGCGCCGGGGTAGCCATGGCCGTCCGCCATGGGAGTTTGAGCCTGATACGGCCAGACGCCTGCTGTGTGATCAGTTCAACACCCGTGACCTGAGCGGCTTTGGCTGCGAGCACCTGCCACTGGCCATCTGTGCCGCCGGCTGCCTGCTGCAGTACGCACGCGATACCCAGCGCAGCACCCTGCCGCACATTCGTCGCATTCAGGTTGAGCAACATGACGAAGCCGTGATTCTGGACGCGGCAACCCGCCGTAACCTTGAGTTGGACCTGAACCTCTCGGGCGGGCGCAGCAATACGCTGGCCTCTGTACTCGACAAGTGCCGTACACCGATGGGCAGCCGTTTGTTGAGACGCTGGCTGCACCGACCACTGCGCAATCGCGGCATCCTCGAAAGCCGTCAGGATGCCATCCGCTGGCTCATGCAGCCCGGGCGCAGTGATGACATTGCCGAGTCGCTGCGCTCAATCGGCGATATGGAGCGCATCCTGTCACGTATCGCCCTGCGCTCCGCTCGTCCGCGTGACCTGGAGCGATTGCGTAATGCACTGGCGTCGTTGCCGGAGCTGCAACAACTGCTGCTGTCCAATGATGCACCGCTGCTGGGCCAACTGGCCGACTCCATTGCCACTTTCCCAGAGCTGGCACAACTGCTGCAAAAGGCCATTATTGATGGCCCACCCGTAGTCATTCGTGACGGTGGTGTGATCGCTGCCGGCTATGATGCCGAACTCGATGAGCTGCGCGGCTTGAGTGAAAACGCAGGCGACTACCTGCTTCAACTGGAACAACGAGAGCGGGCCCGTACCGATATTGCCACTCTGAAGGTCGGCTACAACCGCGTGCACGGCTATTACATCGAGGTGACCAAATCGCAGGCGATCGATATGCCGGCCGATTACATTCGTCGACAGACACTCAAGAACGCCGAACGCTTCATAACACCTGAGCTGAAAGAGTTTGAAGACAAGGCCCTGAGTGCCAAGAGCAAGGCACTGGCACGAGAAAAGGCATTGTATGAGGACCTGATCGAAACACTGGCTCAGGCTCTGCCTCCCCTGCAGGAATCCGCATCAGCACTGGCACAGCTGGACGTGCTGAATACGCTGGCCGATCGTGCCGTTGCACTGGAATATCAGCAACCGCAACTGATCGATGAGCCCTGCATACAGATTGAGGCAGGACGTCATCCGGTCGTTGAGGCGGTGCTGGACACGCCCTTTGTTGCCAATGATCTTGAACTGCATCCACAGCGGCGCATGCTGGTCATCACGGGACCCAACATGGGGGGTAAGTCCACCTACATGCGCCAGGCTGCACTGATTACCCTGCTTGCTCATATCGGCAGCTACGTACCCGCCCGGGCGGCCACAATCGGCATTGTCGATCGTATTTTCACCCGCATGGGCTCCTCTGACGACCTGGCGGGCGGACGCTCAACCTTTATGGTTGAGATGACGGAAACCGCCAATATTCTGCACAACGCAACCGAGCGCAGTCTGGTACTGATGGATGAGGTCGGACGGGGTACCAGTACATTCGATGGTCTGTCGCTTGCGTGGTCCTGCGCCGAGTTCCTGGCCCGCGAGATTCGTGCCTTCACGCTGTTTGCCACCCACTACTTCGAGCTCACCGCATTGCCGGAACAGGCAACCGGTGTAGACAACGTCCATCTGACCGCCGTTGAGCACAACGATCACATCGTTTTCATGCATGAGGTTCAACAGGGCCCCGCCAGCCAGAGCTATGGCCTGCAGGTTGCACAGTTGGCCGGGATCCCGGCACAGGTCATCGCGCAGGCACGGGACAAGCTGGTTCTGCTGGAACAGGACAGCCGCAGCAGTGCCAGCCAGCCCCTGCGCAACCCGGCGCCCTCCACCACTTCGCCCGACACACCAATACAGAACGACCTGTTCGTGACAACGCGACCATCTGCTGCAGAGCTTCAGCTGCGTGCACTGCAGCCGGATGAACTGACGCCTCGACAGGCACTGGAGGCACTCTACACTCTCAAGCAGCTACTGGAATAAGACAAACGGTACAGGCGCACTATACTGCAGAGAGTACGATCAACCGGAGCTGATCCATGACCTATATCGTGACCGACAACTGTATCCGCTGTAAGTACACCGACTGTGTCGAGGTCTGCCCCGTGGACTGTTTCTATGAAGGTCCCAACTTTCTGGTGATTCATCCGGATGAGTGCATCGACTGCGGCCTGTGTGAGCCCGAGTGTCCGGCCGACGCCATCCTGCATGAGGATGATCTGAGTGAAGCACAGGAAGTGTTCTTTCAGCTGAATACGGAGCTGTCTGAAATCTGGCCCAATATCAATCAGCGCAAGGCACCGCTATCGGATGCCGAAACGTGGAACGGGGTGCCCGACAAGCTCCAGTATCTGGAGCGCTGAAGGGCTTGCGGACGGGGCTGACGTACCATCAGCCCCGACCTTACTGCAACAGATCTTCTCCGCTGAGACCGTTCTTTTCCACGATCTCACGCAGTTTGCGCAGCGCCTCGACCTGAATCTGACGCACGCGCTCACGGGTCAGGCCGATCTCCTGCCCCACCTGCTCCAGCGTACTCATTTCATACCCGCGCAGACCAAAGCGACGCGACAGCACATCGGCATGCTTTTCCGGCAGCATTTCCATCCAGCGATTCAGGTTGCCACTGATGTTGTTGTTCTGCAGCAGAGTTTCGGGGTCCAGTGCTTCCTGATCGGGAATGGTCTCAAGCAGAGGCTTGTCCGCACCCTGTCCGGCGGGTACATCCACCGAACTGACACGTTCGTTGAGTCCCAGCATTCGCTCGACATTGGCCACAGGCTTGTCCACCAACGCCGCAATTTCTTCGGCCGTAGGCTCATGATCAAGCTTCTGGGCCAGCTCACGAGAGGCTCTCAGGTAGACATTGAGCTCCTTGACCACGTGGATCGGCAGACGGATGGTGCGGGTCTGGTTCATGATCGCACGTTCGATGGTCTGGCGAATCCACCAGGTCGCGTAGGTCGAAAAACGGAAACCGCGCTCGGGATCGAACTTTTCCACGGCTCGAATGAGCCCCAGGTTACCCTCTTCAATCAGGTCCAGCAGGGTCAGGCCGCGGTTGATGTAGCGTCGAGCGATCTTCACCACCAGACGCAGGTTGCTTTCGATCATGCGCTTGCGGGCTGATTCATCTCCCTTCAACGCACGCCGGGAAAAATACACTTCTTCTTCCGCCGTCAGCAGCGGCGAAAAGCCTATTTCATTGAGATAGAGCTGAGTGGCGTCAAGCGATCGGGCATTGACCAGATCCTGATGCGCCATGGAACCTCTGCCACGCCCGCTGTTGAGAAACTCCGGCAGATCGTCATCACTGTCATCCGTATCATCATCGGATGCATCCAGCGTTTCATTCTCCTCGTACTGGTCATCGGCTTCATCGAAGTCCGTATCACCGGCCTGGGCCGATACGCGGTACTCTTTGTCCTTACCTACGGTTTCCATTGTTTCACCCCCAGGTAGTCAAGATGATCAGATCATCTCTGCATGGCCATCATTATTGTTTTTATCATCGTTTGGGCAGATAGCGTAAAGGATCCACCGGATTGCCGTCACGCCGAATCTCAAAGTGGAGCATGGTACGCGTTGCACCCGTATTGCCTATTTCGGCAATTTTTTCACCTGCTTTAACCTTATCACCCTCACGTACAAAAATGCGACTGTTGTGCGCATATGCACTCAGATAGCGCTGGTTATGGTTAATAATGACCAGATTGCCATACCCAAGCAAGCCGTTGCCGGCATAGACCACGTCTCCGCTGGCGGCCGCCTTCACCGGTTCACCGGACTCACCCGCCAGGTCAAGTCCCTTGTTGGCCGGCTCGCCTCCTCCGAAACGACTGATGATCCTGCCCATGTGTGGCCACTGCCAGCTGACCGGCCCGGTGCCGGCACTGGATGTACTGGCACGTGCAGACGATGAGGCAGGAGGCTTAACCGCACTGGCAGCAGTAGACGCCGTTGTCGTACTGGCAGGCTGTTTGACAGTTTGCGAAGAGGCAGGCGTGGGGGAGCTGGACGTACGGGTCGATGCCGCCTGAGCCGTTGCAGTCGGCCGCAGCTTCAGGGTTTGTCCCGTATAGATGAAATAGCGGCTGTCGATACCGTTCCAGCGTGCGACTTCACGATAGTCCAGTCCGTAACGAAACGAAATGGAGTAGAGTGTATCGCCACGCTGAACTCGATAGCTGGCGGGAGCCGGCCCCCGAGCTTGATGCCGCGCACCCAGGGATTGTTCGGACACGGGTGCATAGCCGCTCGAACATCCCTGCAGCAGGAGCAATAGCGATGTCAGCCAGAGCAGCAGAGATTTCGGCAACAGGGTCTCCGGTTTTCAGGTTTTCTGTCGATCCAGCAGTATACCCAGAGCAGCCCCAACCAGCATCAGCACAAGAGCCGGCCAGAACCAGTCATTGAGCCCGGTCAGTTCAAGATAGCTGCCCGGCAACAGATTCTGCTGCAGTACCGGAATCTCTTCGCCCTTGCTGTTGATGGTATAGGACAGGGTATATTTCCATGGCCAGACCTTGTTCAGTGAACCCAGCATGAAGCCACCCAGAAGCGCCAGCGTCAACATGCGGTGATGATGGAAAGCCCAGCTGAGGACACGTGAAAAGCTCAGCAGACCCGCGACACAGCCGGCCATGAACACCAGCAGAATGCCCCACTCCAAACCTTTGACGGCATTCAGGACCGGCGCATACATCCCCATCAGCAGCAGGATGAAGCTGCCTGAAATTCCGGGCAGAATCATGGCACAAATGGCGATCATGCCGGCAAAAAACACCATCATGCTGGTGGGATCAAGGCTGCCGGGGGCCTGCTCGGTAATGATGTAGGCCAGCAATGCACCGATGCCAAAGGTGGCCACCAGATTCATGTTCCAGCCCTTTATATGACGCACCACACTCCAGGTCGAGGCCAGAATCAAACCGAAAAAGAAAGACCAAAGCAGAATCGGATACTCATCCAGCAGATACAGTACCACGCGGGATATGGTCAGCAGGCTGAGGAAAATTCCGCATACCAGTGCCAACAAAAAGTTTCCATTCACGTAACGCCAGCAGGACAACAGGCCCTGACTGAACAAAATACGCACGGCCTCAGGATTGAATTGCTTGATACTGTCGATCAGTTCTTCATAAATGCCGGTAATGAAGGCGATCGTGCCGCCCGATACGCCAGGCACCGCATCGGCGGCGCCCATCATCATGCCCTTGCCGGACAGAATCAGGTAATCCTTCGTGCTTCGCATTGAGCCTCCCTGCCGCCTGTCAGCGCACGGTCCCGCTGAGCAGCGGAACAAAACGTACCGCCTCCAGCGTCTCGGTTTCATACTTGTCTTCAGCCACGCGGGTGATCCGCTTCAGAATCTGCTCATCATGGCCAACAGGAATCACCAGCCGCCCCCCGACTGCCAACTGCTCCAGCAGCTCATGCGGGATTTCACGAGGCGCCGCCGTGACCAGAATGCCATCGAAGGGTGCCTTTTCCGGCCAGCCCATTCCACCATCGGTATGACGCAGCATCACATTGTGCAGTTTCAGTCGTTGCAGGCGCTTGCGCGCCTTTTCCTGCAGCGGCCGAATACGCTCCACACTGAACACCTGATCCACCAGCTGCGCCAGCACCGCAGTCTGATAACCGGAACCGGTACCGACCTCCAGCACTTTCTCTGGAGTGCAGCCTTCAAGCAGCAGCTCGGTCATGCGGGCCACGATGTAAGGCTGAGAGATGGTCTGATTAAAGCCTATCGGCAGTGCCGTGTCTTCGTACGCGCGGTGGGACAGCGCTTCATCAATGAAAATGTGCCGGGGCGTGTCGCGTACCACATTGAGCACTTCTTCACTGACAACGCCCTGATCACGCAGCCGCTGGGCAAGACGATCACGGGTACGGCGCGATGTCATGCCGATGCCCTGCAGATCCATATCGATCACAGCAGCCCCTCCAGCCAGTCGCCCAGATTGTCCATCCCGGTGTAATGGGTCATGTCAATCTGCAGTGGCGTCACCGAAACAAACCCGTTCTCAACCGCAAAGAAGTCGGTTCCCGGCTCTGCGTCGGCTGCCGCACCCGCTCCCGCAATCCAGTAGCGCACTCGTCCACGAGGATCCTCCACTTCAACAGGAGGCTCGGCACCGTGGCGATGTCCAAGGCGGGTAACATGAATGCCGCGGATCTGGTCCAGCGGAAGATCCGGCACATTCACGTTCAACACCGTGCGGGGAGCGACCACCAGACTGTCCAGACGCTGCACCAGCGAAGCAACAATCTCCGCTGCCGTTTCATAATGCTGCGGATGAAAACTGTGCATGGAAACGGCAATGGGTGGCAGGCGACAGTGGCGCCCTTCAGTCGCTGCCGCCACCGTACCCGAATAGAGTACATCATCGCCCAGATTGGCCCCGGCGTTGATGCCCGATACGACAATATCGGGGCGACGCTTTTCGGTGAACAGCCCCGAACCTCCCAAGTGGACACAATCGGTCGGCGTGCCGTTGATGCCGATATAGCCACTGTGGTGTCGATGGGCTTCCAACGGACGATCAAGGGTAAGAGAGTTGCTGGCCCCACTGCGGTTGCGGTCAGGTGCCACGACGCAGGTTTCGGCATCCTGCGCAAGCCGCTCGGCCAGGGTAGCCAGGCCCGGGGCGTAAACCCCGTCATCATTTGAAATCAGAATCAGCATTATCGATATGTATCTCAGTTCACTTCCGCTGAGGCGGCTGCATTCTGCCACTGGCAGAGCTCACGCAGCACACTGGTGGCAAAGGCACCGGAAGGCAGCTCAAATTCGAGCTCCCATTGTCCTTCAGACGCCTCCCGCGCCGCAAGCGCCTTTGGTATCAGGCGCAGGGCGCGCCGTTCCTGGTTAAGCCCCAGAGACTCCAACCCCTGACAAACCGACTCCGCCGGAGCAAGTGCAGCCCGTTCAAACACCGCAGCCTCATCCCGAGTCATCAACTCACCACGCCCCCACATGGGGCCGGTCAGATGCACATCGCCACGCCGCAGCCTGTCCAGCAGGTCGGGTGCGTTATCGGCCATAAAACAGCTTTGGCTGCCATTAAGCATCAACACATCACCCGGCAGGATCCGTTCCCAAAGCCCTTCACGAATACGGGCATTAATTACCTGATTGAACAGCCAGGAACGCAGGGCGGAGATATACAACCCCTTCTTGTGGCGCTGGCGCTCACGCAACCGGCCTTCCAGCAGCGCCAATCCCTTGTCCAGATTGCCACCGGCATTGCCGAAACGCTGCTCACCGAAATAGTTGGGTACACCCTGACGGATCTGTTCGACCCGCTCAAGAAATGCCTCGGGCTCGGTCAGATCGCGCAGACGGATCACGAAGCGATTGCCGGACAGGGCGCCAAGTCGCAACTTGCGGCTGTGGCGACAGCTGTGCAGCACTTCGATGCTGTCACCACCAAAAAGAGACCAGTTCAATGTTCGCCCAATTGGCAGACGGACACTGAACCACTGTTCAGTGACGGCGTGACGATCTTTTTTGCCCGCATAGCCCACATCACGCGGGCTGATCTGACAAAAACCGGCCAGCTGGCGTGCCACCCAGTCGGTATTTTCTCCCCGTTTGCGGATGTAGAGAAACAGGTGTTCCCCTTCACCGTCGGGCTCAAAGGGCAGTTGCTCAAACACCTGAAAGTCCTCGGGACAACTGCGGATCGTTGCGGTGGAAAGAGGCTGGCCCAACAGCCATTCACAGGCAGAATCGAAGGTCACAACCTGGGTTACTCCGGCTGGGGTTCTATCAGTTGGAAGAAGGTTTCGCCCTTGCGCACCATACCCATCTCGCTGCGGGCACGTTCCTCAAGCGCCGTAAGGCCCCGCTTGAGGTCCTGCACTTCGGCTTCAAGGCGCTGATTACGCTCGGCCAATTGCTGGTTTTCCATCTGCTGCTGCAGGATCTGCTGCTCCAGCTGCCAGACCTGACGCAGGTTGGCCTCGCCAAACCAGAGTCGGTACTGGAGTCCGGCCAGCAGCAACAGCAGAATCAATACTAACCAGCGATACACATTCATTCCCCGGGGTCAAAAAAGGGGGCCGCAGCCCCCCTCGGATCATGATATCAGGATTCAGCCCTGACCCTTGATCTCTTTCAGGCCGTTATAGACTGCCTTATCACCCAGCTCTTCGGCAATGCGCAGCAGGCGGTTGTACTTCGCCACACGGTCGGAACGACACAAAGAACCGGTCTTGATCTGACCCGCAGCGGTACCCACGGCCAGATCGGCAATGGTGGTATCTTCAGTCTCACCGGAACGGTGAGAGATTACCGCCGTGTAACCGGCATCCTTGGCCATCTTGATCGCATCCAGGGTTTCGGACAGGGAGCCGATCTGGTTGAACTTGATCAGGATGGAGTTGGCGATGGCGTTGTCGATACCACGCTTGAGGATCTTGGTGTTGGTCACGAACAGGTCGTCGCCCACCAGCTGTACCTTGTCACCGATCTTGCGGGTCAGGCTGGCCCAGCCGTCCCAGTCGGACTCGTCCATGCCGTCTTCGATAGACACGATCGGATAGTTTTCGCACAGCTGCGCCAGGTAGTCGCCGAAGCCTTCAGCATCGAACACTTTGCCTTCACCGGCCAGATCGTACTTGCCGTCCTTGTAGAATTCGGAAGAGGCGCAGTCCAGAGCCAGGGTTACATCGGTGCCCAGCTTGTAGCCGGCCTTGTCGATCGCTTCCTTGATCACCACGAGCGCTTCTTCGTTGGAACCCAGGTTGGGTGCAAAGCCGCCTTCGTCACCAACAGCAGTATTCAGGCCACGAGCTTTCAACACCGCTTTCAGGGCGTGGAAGATCTCGGCACCACAGCGCAGCGCATCACCGAAGTTGTCGAAGCTTACCGGCTGAACCATGAACTCCTGAATGTCCACGTTGTTGTCGGCATGCTCGCCGCCGTTGAGGATGTTCATCATCGGCACCGGCATGGAGAACTGACCGGCGGTACCGTTGATCTCGGCAATGTGCGCGTACAGCGGAATGCCCTTCTCGGTGGCTGCAGCCTTTGCAGCGGCAAGAGAGACCGCCAGAATCGCGTTGGCGCCCAGTTTGGCCTTGTTTTCAGTACCATCCAACGCCAGCATCTTGTCATCCAGGGCACGCTGATCGGTTACATCCATACCGACCAGTGCTTCACGGATCGCACCGTTAACCGCGGCCACGGCCTGCTGCACACCCTTGCCCAGATAGCGGGATTTATCGCCGTCACGCAGTTCCAGTGCTTCACGCGAGCCGGTGGAAGCACCTGAAGGTGCACAGGCTGTTCCCATCACTCCGGAGGTCAGAATGACATCGGCCTCTACGGTCGGGTTACCACGGGAATCCAGTACTTCACGTGCCTTGATATTCGCAATCTGAGCCATTGTGCTTGTGTCTCCAGTTAACTCTTGAAAGATTACTGCTGCGCCTGACGGGCCAGCGCGGCTTTGATAAATCCGGTGAACAGGCCGTGACCATCGCGCGGAGTCGATGTGAACTCCGGATGGAACTGACAGGCCACGAACCAGGGGTGGTCCGGCGCTTCAACGACCTCAACGAGCTCGCCATCAACAGAGCGGCCGGTGATCTTCAGGCCAGCCTCTTCCAGCAACGGTACGTAGTTGTTGTTCACTTCATAGCGATGACGATGGCGCTCACGAATCTCGGTATTGCCATAGGCTTCAGCCACTTTGGAGCCGGCCGCCAGGTGACAGGCCTGAGACCCCAAACGCATGGTGCCGCCCAGATCGGAATTTTCGCCACGCACTTCAATTTCGCCGGTATGATCTGTCCATTCGGTAATCAATGCGATCACCGGGTGTGGTGACTGACGATCGAATTCGGTCGAGTTGGCACCCTCAAGACCGGCCACGTGACGGGCATATTCAATAACGGCCACCTGCATGCCAAGACAGATGCCCAGATAGGGCACCTTGTTCTCGCGCGCGAAACGTACCGCCTGAATCTTGCCTTCGACGCCACGCTCACCAAAGCCGCCGGGTACCAGAATGGCACTGAAACCTTCCAGAATGCCGCAGCCTTCGCGCTCAACCCGCTCGGAATCGATATATTCGATGCGCACCTTCTTGCGCAGAGCGATACCGGCATGAGAGACCGCTTCGATCAGGGACTTGTAGGCATCCAGCAGCTCCATGTACTTGCCCACCATCGCGATGGTGACTTCACCTTCCGGATGCAGGAACGCATCGGCCACTCGGTTCCATTCGCTCAGATCGGCCGCCTTGCAGTTGATGCGGAAGCGTTCGGTGACGATCTCGTCCAGATGCTGTTCCCACAACATTGCCGGGATGTTGTAGATGGTGTTGGCGTCCGGCAGGGAAATAACGGCACGCTCTTCCACGTTGGTGAACATGGCCACCTTGCGACGGGAAGACTCATCCAGCGGTTTCTCGGAACGGCAGACCAGAATATCCGGCTGGATACCGATGGAGCGCAGCTCTTTCACGGAGTGCTGGGTCGGCTTGGTCTTGGTCTCGCCGGCCGTAGCGATGTACGGCACCAGTGTGAGATGCATGAACAGTGCGCGGGAAGCACCCACTTCAGCCTTGAGCTGACGTACCGCTTCCAGGAACGGCAGGGATTCGATATCACCTACGGTACCGCCGATCTCGACCAGTGCCACGTCCGCATCGCCGGCCCCCTCGATCACCCGGCGCTTGATCTCATCGGTGATATGCGGAATGACCTGCACCGTGCCGCCAAGATAGTCGCCACGGCGTTCCTTGCGCAGCACGTGCTGATACACGCGGCCAGTCGTGAAGTTGTTGCGCTTGCTCATGGTGGTGCGAATGAAGCGCTCGTAGTGACCAAGATCAAGGTCGGTCTCGGCACCGTCTTCGGTTACAAATACTTCACCGTGCTGGAAAGGGCTCATGGTGCCCGGGTCCACGTTGATATACGGGTCCAGCTTGAGCATTGTAACTTTGAGGCCACGGGCCTCGAGAATAGCCGCCAGAGAAGCTGATGCGATGCCTTTGCCCAATGAGGACACAACACCGCCTGTGACGAAAATATAACGCGTCATGCGGAACCTGTCAGATCAAGATATTGAGGGGAGAAAACGTACTCAAGATGGGACTGCAGGATAGCAAAAGGCGCGCCTCAGGACAAACCAAAACCACTCCAGATCGGCAATAGTCCTCCTTCAACCGCAGCCGATTCACACAAGGTGATACCCGGAACCGCAACAATCTCGCCATCTTTCAACAGCAATGGCTGACAGGCGCGCAGCCATGGCGGTTGCCCGGACTCCTGCAGCAATTGCTTTAGACTGACCGAGCCGCCTCGCCCAAGCGGGCGCAAACGCTCGCCGCCCCGACGAAACTGCACCGTCAGAGCCTGCCCGTTCGGCAACCCCCATTCGGCCGACTGCCAGTGCAAACGCCCCAGCGGCAGCTGAGCCGGTTCGCCCACCACCAACTCCCGCACACCGTCTGCGGGAGTCGGCAACGGGTCCGGCAACAGATACATCACGTTCTGATGACGGCGCAGCTGGCACCCCGGCAAACCAAAAACAGGCTGGGCATCGGGGCGTGCCTGCATCAGATCCTGTTCCAGCTGCAACAATCGAGTTCTGCTCATTCGATGTCCGCTGCCGTCACTGACCCAGGCGTGCAACAGGTTGCGCTGTCGCGCCCGGCTCAGGGTTTGCAGCCGGACAAGGCAGATTCCGCCCCGCCTGGCACACAGCGCCATATCCTCATGTGCCCGCTCGGCAAGCATTTCACTGGCTTCACTCATCAGCTCAGCGGTTTCGATCCAGCGAGGTACCAGACTCGGCCAACGCCGCTTGAGAGCAGGCAACACACTCAGCCGCAGGAAGTTGCGGTCATAGCGCGTACTGGCATTGCTGGGATCTTCAACCGGTTCCAGCCCAAACTCATGAGCGCCCTGTTCCAGCTGAGCACGCGACAGCCGCAGCAAGGGGCGCAACAGCCGACCCTGCCCCAGTGGACGTGATGCAGGCATGGCAGCAAGACCTGCCACGCCCGCCCCCCGCAACAAGCGCAGCAGCAGGGTTTCGGCCTGATCATCCGCATGTTGTGCGAGCAGCAGACAGTCTCCCGGCTGCAGAAAAGCTTCAAAGGCGCGATAGCGCGCCATTCGGGCCGATGCTTCAGACGCTGAATCGGGTATGACGCGGGTACAGTTGAACGGAATACTCAATCGCTCGCACTGCAGACGGCAGTGCTCGGCCCATTGTGCCGAGTCGGCCTGAAGTTGATGATCAACATGCAGAGCCGCAATCGGTTGCGGCAGAGACAGCCGCGACATGAGGGATAACAAGAGGGAGGAATCCAGCCCGCCACTGAGTGCAATCACCCAGCGACGTACACCCGAGCAGGCCGCAAGCTGCTGCCCAAGTTCCACAAGCAGGTCGGGCAAGACACCCGACCCGGAGGCCTCAGTCTTCGAACACACCGTAGGACATCAGGCGCTGATAGCGGCGCTCCAGCAGCTCTTCACCCGGCAGGTCAGACAGGCGATCAAGCGTTTCCAGCAGATGTTTCTTAAGATTGGCGGCCATCAGTTTGGGGTTGCGGTGCGCACCACCCAGGGGCTCGCTCACCACCTGATCCACCAGTCCCAGCTCATGCAGGCGGCCCGACGTAATGCCCATCGCCTTGGCGGCATCAGAGGCACGCTCGGCGCTTTTCCACAGGATGGAGGCACAGCCTTCGGGGGAAATCACGGAGTAGGTACCATACTGCAGCATCAGCAGCTCATCACAGACACCGATTGCCAGCGCCCCGCCTGAGCCACCTTCACCGATCACGGTGGAGATGATCGGGGTATTCAACTGTGACATCTTCGCCAGGTTGAATGCGATCGCTTCCGACTGGCCACGTTCTTCGGCGTCGATGCCCGGATAGGCGCCCGGGGTGTCGATGAAGGTCAGTACCGGCAGCTTGAAGCGTTCTGCCATTTCCATCATGCGCAATGCCTTGCGATAGCCTTCGGGGCGCGGCATACCGAAATTGCGACGCACCTTCTCCTTTACTTCACGACCTTTCTGGTGGCCGATCACCATAACCGGTCGGCCTTCCAGTCGTGCCAGGCCGCCCACAATGGCCTGATCGTCGGCAAAGTGACGGTCACCGTGAATTTCGTCGAAATCTTCAAAAATGTATTTGACGTAGTCCAGGGTGTAGGGGCGCTGCGGATGGCGAGCCAACTGGGAGATCTGCCAGGCCGATAGATCCTTGAAGATCGATTCGGTCAGACTGCGGCTCTTGTCCTGCAGTTTTTCCAGCTCATCACCCAGATTCAGACCGTCCGTCCCTTCGTTGACGTGACGCAGTTCACTGATCTTGGCTTCAAGTTCTGCGATCGGCTGTTCGAAATCCAGATAATTGGGGTTCATGCGCGTCTGCTTCTGTTCTGTAACATGGGGCCCGGGGGCACTGAATAATGGAACGATTTTAACGGTTGCGCGGGTGGATCACCACCCCGTCATTCATAACACAGCTGTACCGCTGCATTGCCAAACTGTTCCTTGAGCTGCAACAGCAACTCGTCGGTGGGTGCAACCGACCACTCATTGCCCAGCCAGATGCGCGCTTCCGCATCGTCACGCCGATAGCGCAGGGCAACTGAGAGGCTGATCAGCGGACTGCGCCCCTTGCTCAGCGTATCGGCAAACTGGCGCAACTGGCGCTGCCCAAGCTGACGACTGTCACATTGGATCTCGACACAGCGTGCATGCGCCGCTCGGGTCTGGGCCATGCTTTGGACACGGTTACAGCGCACCTTGAGTCCACCATTGTAGTCGTCCTGTACCACTTCGCCCTCGACTACGAGGACGGCATCCTTGTTGATGACGCTGCGGGCCTCCTCATAGGTATCGCCAAACAGTGTCACCTCAAGTCGGGCACTGCGATCATCCAGCGTCAGGAAGCACAGATTGTCGCCCTTTTTGGTCTTTTTCAGCCGCATATCGACCACCAGCCCGGCCATCTTCTGACTGCGGCCTCGGTCTGGCTGAATTTCCACCAGTTTGCGACTGACCAGATGCTTCAGTTCAGCCTCATACTCGTCAATCGGATGCCCTGTCACATACAGACCCAGAGTGTCCTTTTCACCCTGCAGGCGCTCCTTGTCGGTCCAGTCACGCGCCTTGTGAAACTCGGCATAGGGATCGGAAGGCGCCTCGGCTTCAACGGCTCCGAACAGGTCCATCATGCCGGCATCTTCATTGCGCGCACTCTGATCGGCCGCCTTGAGCGCAGCCGGGATCGCATCCCAGAGCACTGCGCGCGAAGGTCCAATGTTGTCCAGCGCACCACAGCGCACCAGTGCCTCAAGTACACGCTTGTTGAGCTTGCCGGCACCGACACGCTCACAGAAATCGAACAGGTCCCGGAAAGAGCCACCTTCCTGACGGGCTCGGACTATGGCGTCAACCGGACCTTCACCCACCCCCTTGACGGCACCAAGGCCATACACCACTTCATCGGCGTCATTGACCGTGAACATGTATTCACTGTCGTTCACATCGGGCAGGCGCACCTTGAGCCCCATCTGTCGACACTCTTCAATGAAGATCACCACCTTGTCGGTGTTCTGCATGTCCGATGACAGGACGGCCGCCATGAAGGCTGCAGGATAGTGCTGCTTTAACCAGGCAGTCTGGTAGGAGACCAGTGCGTAGGCCGCCGAGTGCGACTTGTTGAAGCCGTAGCCCGCAAACTTTTCCACCAGATCAAAGATGTTACCCGCCAGGTCCTTGTCGATCCCCTGATTGGCGCAGCCTTCCAGGAAGATGCTGCGCTGCTTGGCCATCTCTTCCGGCTTTTTCTTGCCCATGGCACGGCGCAGCATGTCGGCGCCGCCCAGTGTGTAGCCCGCCATAACCTGAGCAATCTGCATCACCTGCTCCTGATACAGGATGATGCCGTAGGTAGGCTCCAGCACCGGCTGCAGGCTGTCGAGCTGGTAGTCCGGATGCGGCCAGGCCAGTGGTGCCCGACCGTGCTTGCGGTTAATGAAGTCGTCCACCATGCCGGACTGCAGCGGCCCCGGACGGAACAGGGCCACCAGTGCGACGATATCCTCGAATCGGTTTGGCAGCAGGCGACGAATCAGGTCCTTCATGCCGCTGGACTCAAGCTGGAACACCGCGGTGGTCTGAGCGCTTTGCAACAGCTTGAAGGTGTCGGGATCTTCCAGGTCAATGGTCTCGATCTCAAGCGCAGGCTCTCCGATCTTCTTGCGCTTGCGATTGATGGTGTCCAGCGCCCAGTCGATGATGGTGAGTGTGCGCAGACCCAGGAAGTCGAACTTCACCAGACCCGCTTCTTCCACATCGTTCTTGTCGAACTGGGTCACCAGCCCCTGCCCGTACTCATCACAATAGGTGGCGGAAAAATCGGTCAGCTTGGTTGGCGCAATGACAACCCCGCCGGCATGTTTGCCGACGTTACGGGTCACACCTTCCAGCTTGTAGGCCATCTCCATGATTTCCTGCGCTTCTTCGCTGCCATTCACGAAGTCGCGCAGGGCCTCTTCCTGTTCCCAGGCCTTGTTCAGGGTCATGCCCACTTCAAACGGGATCAGCTTGGAGAGACGATCGGCCAGACCGAAGGGCTTGCCCTGCACACGCGCCACGTCACGCACCACCGCCTTGGCGGCCATGGTGCCATAGGTGATGATCTGCGATACCGCATCACGACCATAGGTGCGTGCCACGTAATCGATCACCTTGTCACGGTTATCCATGCAGAAGTCGATATCGAAGTCAGGCATGGAAACACGCTCCGGGTTCAGGAAGCGTTCGAACAGCAGGTCGTATTCCAGCGGGTCCAGGTCGGTGATCTTCTGTACATAGGCCACCAGAGAACCGGCCCCCGAACCACGTCCGGGACCCACCGGAATGCCGTTTTCCTTGGCCCACTTGATGAAGTCCATCACGATCAGGAAGTAACCCGGGAAACCCATCTGAATAATGATGTCGAGCTCAAACTCAAGCCGCTCTTCATACGGCTTGCGTCGCTCCTGATAGTCCGGTGCATTTTTGTCGAGCAGGAATTCCAGTCGCTCTTCCAACCCTTCCCAGGATACCTGACGGAAATAGTCATCCATCAGCATCCCTTCCGGCACGGGATAGCGCGGCAGGTAATAGGTACCCAGTTCAAGCTCGATATTGCAACGCTTGGCGATCTCGACACTGTTTTCCAGCGCACTGGGGATATCGCTGAACAGTTCGGCCATTTCAGCCGCGGAGCGGAAATACTGCTGATCGGAATAGTTGCGTGGCCGCTGCGGATCATCAAGCGTACGCCCCAGGTTGATACAAACCCGGGCCTCATGAGCCTCGAAATCGTCCTGCTTGAGGAACATCACCTCATTGGTGGCAACCAGAGGACAACCGGTCTTGGCTGCCAGCTCGACACTGGCATGCACCAAGGCCTCGTCACCACTGCGGCCGGTACGCTGGATTTCCAGATAGAAGCTGTCCGGGAACACCTCCCGCCAGCTCTGCAGAACCGCCTCGGCATTGCCGCTTTCCGACAGCAACGCCCGTCCCACTTCCCCCAGGCGCGCACCGGACAGGGCTATGAGCCCCTCCGCCTTCTCCCGAATCCACTCAGCTTTGACCAGTGCACGTTCGGGAACGATGTTCTGCCCCTCGGCATAGGCCCGCGACACCAGCTCCATGAGGTTACGATACCCCTTGCCCGTGCGGACAAGCAGCGTCAGGCGAAAGGGCTCACCCTCCGGCTCAACCGGATTCTGCACCCACAGATCAACACCACAAATTGGCTTGACCCCGGCTCCCAGTGCGGCCTTGTAGAACTTGATCAGCGCAAAGAGGTTGGTCTGGTCCGTCACGGCGACGGCCGGCATCTGGCCGGCAGCAGCCGCGGCTACCAGCGGCTTGATCTTGACCAGGCCGTCAAACAGGGAATATTCAGTGTGAACCCGAAGGTGGACAAAACATGGATCAGACATGAGACTCTCGGTTCAAGTGTTCGCGTACCGGACGAAAGCTGCGCCGATGCTCCGGCAAGGGCCCAAGTCGAGCCAGTGCCGCCAAATGCTCAGGTGTTGGATAGCCCTTGTGACGTGCAAAGCCATACTCGGGGAACCGCTGGTGCAGCTGCTGCATCTGACGGTCCCGCTCAACCTTGGCCAGAATCGAGGCGGCACTGATCTCCGCCACGCGAGCATCCCCCTTGACGACAGGTTCGGCGGCACAGGGCAACACGGGACAGCGGTTGCCATCGATGAGGGCGTAATCCGGCATCAACGCCAGTCCTGCCACGGCGCGCTGCATCGCCAGCATGGTGGCATGCAGAATATTGAGTTCATCGATTTCCGCCGGGCTTGCCTTGGCAACGCACCAGGCCAGTGCGCGCTCGCGAATTTGCTCATACAGCTGCTCACGGCGCTTTTCGCTCAACTTCTTGGAATCGGCCAACCCTTCGATGGGACGCGCAGGGTCCAGTATTACGGCGGCCGCAACTACGTCACCAACCAGTGGACCGCGGCCCACCTCATCGACCCCTGCAATCAATCCATCCGGGCGAAACACCAGTTCAACGTTCTGCATGACGGGACTCCAACAGCTCAAGCACCGCATCAGCCGCACGTTCGCTGGCATTGCAGCGCAACTCAGCGCCTATGGCGGCAAACGTTTCTTGCACTCGACCTCGATAGGCCTGATCTTCAACTGCTCGCAGCAGCAGCGGCCCCAGCACCTCCGGCTTGACCCTGTCCTGCAGCACCTCGGGTACCATTTCCTCCTGCGCCAATACATTGGGCAGCGAAATCCAGCGGCTTTTGATCATGCGCGAGTAGATCGAATAGGTCAGGCCGGCCATTTTGTACGCCACCACCATCGGCTTCTGCAGCAGGCAGGCTTCAAGGGTGGCAGTCCCCGAGGCAATCAGGATCGCATCTGCCAGTGCCATCACCTCACGCGAGCCCTGCAGGACCAGCTTCAGGTTCAGTTCGGGATAGTGTTGCACCAGCTCGGCCAGCTGCTCATGGCGACGCTGATTGGCGGCTGGAATGATAAACTCCAGCTCCGGTCGCTGCCGTGCCAGCCAGCGTGCCGTTTCAAGGAAGGGTTCGGCCAGATACTTCAATTCGGAGCCGCGACTGCCCGGCAGGAGGGCGATCATAGGCCCCTGATCGGGGCGGTTGCGGCCATACCGCTCACGCGCTTCGGTAAAGTCCAGTTCAGCCGGAATCTGGTCCGCCAGCGGATGGCCCACAAAGCGCAGATTCTGCCCGGTGGGTTCGTAGACGGCGGCTTCAAACGGGAACAGGGTCAGCAGCAGATCCGTGCTCTGCTTGATCTTGAAAATGCGCTTTCGCTTCCAGGCCCAAACCGATGGACTCACGTAATGCACGGTCGGGATTCCGGCCTGCTTCAGCGCCTTTTCCATCCCGAAGGTGAAATCCGGTGCATCAATGCCAATGAACAGGTCAGGCGGATTATCGATGAAGTAACGGATCAGACGTTTGCGCTCACGCAAAAGCTCAGGCAGTCGCCCCAGCACCTCTACCAGGCCCATTACCGAGAGGCGCTCAAGCGGGTACAGCTCAACGCAGCCTTGCTGCTGCATCAACTCTCCGGGTATGCCTTCAAACTGAATATCAGGATTGCGTTGGTGCAGCGCCTTGATCAGCGCGGCACCCAGAATGTCACCGGATGCCTCGCCTGCCACGATGCCGATCCGAACAGGACGCATCGGCACCCTCAGCGAATGATGCCGCGACTGGATGTCTGCAGCGAGTCAATCAGTGCCTGAACGGCAGGCTCTTCGGCTGCCATCGCCTCAAGCGCCTGCAGGGCCTGCTCAACGGTCAGACCCTGACGGTAGATCGCCTTGTAGGCTCGTCGCAGCACACTGAGCGCATCGGATGAAAAACCACGCCGGCGCAGCCCTTCCAGGTTGATGCCATGAGGACGGGCACTGTTACCGCTTGCCATGACATAGGCGGGGATGTCTTTCAACACTACCGTACCGGCACCACACATCACATGTGGGCCGATATGGCAAAACTGGTGTACCGCCGTAAAACCGCCCAGAATGGCGTGATCGCCCACATGCACATGCCCTGCCAGTGCCGCATTGTTGGCCAGAATCACATGATCACCAACGACACAGTCGTGCGCTACATGAGCATAGGCCATCAGCAGATTATGACTGCCGATTCGGGTCAGACTGGCATCCTGGACCGTACCCCGGTGAATGGTGACACCCTCGCGGATGACATTGTGATCGCCGATTTCAAGCCGGGTCGGTTCACCCTGGTACTTTTTGTCCTGACACTCTTCACCCACGGTGGCGAACTGGAAAATCCGGTTGCCCTCGCCAATACGCGTAGGCCCCTGGATCACCACATGAGAGGCAATCCGGGTACCGGCCCCGATTTCAACGTCTGGACCGATCAGTGTCCAGGGACCGACCTCAACGTCATCGGCCAAGCGAGCCGATGGATCGACAATGGCTTGCGGGTGAATCAATGTCACACCTTCCTGTCTGCACAAAGAATGGTGGCGCTGCTGACGGTTTCACCGTCAACACTGGCACGCACGTCAAACTTCCAGATACCTCGACGCTCCGAGATCACCTTGGCTTCCAGTTGCAGCTGATCTCCCGGCACGACCGGACGCTTGAAACGCAGATTGTCAGCGCCAACAAAGTAATAGATCGAACCGTCTTCCGGCCCCTTGTTCATGGTCTTGAAGCCGAGAATACCGGCAGCCTGAGCCATGGCTTCCACAATCAGCACGCCCGGCATTACAGGGTGATCCGGGAAGTGGCCGTTAAAGAAAGGCTCATTGACTGTCACATTCTTGATCGCGGTGATCGACTCACCCGGCTCCAGAGCCAAGACCCGGTCCACCAGCAGAAACGGGTAGCGGTGGGGCAGGTATTTCCGGATCTCTTTAACGTCCATCATTGTTTTGACCTTCAGTAGAAATTTGTTCGACAGCCTGTTCGATTTTACGCACTCTGCGTGCCAGATCGTCCAGCTGGCGGAAACGGACCACATTGCGCTTCCATTGCTGATGCGGTTCAAGCCCTGTACCGGAGGAGTAGGCTCCCGGCCGGGTAATTGACTTGCTGACCAGCGACATGGCGGTCACATGGGTATCATCAGCAATCTCGAGATGGCCCGTGATACCGACCATACCGGCAATGGTACAGCGCTCGCCAATTCTAGTGCTTCCCGCCACAGCGGTACAGCCCGCAATGGCGCTGTCTCGTCCCAGAATCACGTTATGGGCTATCTGAATCTGATTATCGAGCTTAACACCCGCTTCAATCCGCGTATCATCCAGCGCGCCTCGGTCAATTGTGACACCGGCGCCTATCTCGACCCGGTCGCCTACAACCACACCGCCCAGCTGGCAAATTTTTTCCCAACCCTGCTGACTGCGCGCAAAGCCAAAGCCGTCACTTCCCAGCACAGCACCACTGTGCACCAGCACCTGACACCCCAGACGCACATTGGGGTACAGAGTCACGTTGGCCTCAAGCCGGGTACCCTCACCTATCTTGCAATCACGCCCGACAACGGTCCCGGCCCCGATGCAGACACCGGAAGCGATCTCGACCTGTTCGCCAATCACCACGTGCGGGCCGATTTCAACATCAGGTGCCAGTCGGGCCGAGTCGGCAATGACCGCTGTCGCATCAATGCCGGCCTGAACGGGCGTGCGCCAGTCAAACAGTTGACTGGCGCGGGCAAAGGCAAGATAGGGATCATCGGTAACCAGGGCGGCAACCGGACATTCCGACACAAATTCGGGCCGGACCAAAACCGCTTCGGCAGCGGTCTGTTGCAGCTGTTTCAGATAGCGAGGGTTGGCAAAAAACGACAACGAGCCACTGCCCGCCGAGCCCAGTGTTGCCAACGTGACGATGCCAACATCCGGTTCTCCACCCTGCAGCACCGCGCCCAAACGCTGCGCCAGCTCTTCCAGGGTATAGCGGGCAGTGGACTCCATCTGACTTACTGCTTGTTCAGCAACTCAATGACCTTCGGCGTCAGGTCAACGCTGTTGGCACTGAATACAGTAGCCTGCTTGGAAATCACCACATCGAATTTCTGATTTTCGATCAGCTCGCGAATGGCCTTATCCAGTCGCGGGCGCATTTCCGCGATGAAGGCCTGTTCACGCTCGGCGCGCTGCTGCTGCAATTCCTGCCCACGGCGCTGATATTCGGTGAACGCTTTCTGGAACTGCATCCGCATCTGTTTGATGTCTTCCTCAGAGGCCAGCCCTGCATTTTTCTGCAGTTTGTCTCTCAGTTCACGCGCCTGTTTTTCCAGTGCAACCAATTGCTTTTCGTCGTCAGCGAATTCTTTTTTCAATTCTTCACGGAAGCTTTTGGCTGCATTGGAGTTCAGCAGCGCCTCTTCAACGCCTAGAACCGCCACTTTTTCAGCCATTGCATGACTGCTGAACACCAGCAGGACAGCGGTTACAAATCGTACAGCAAACTTCATGTTATCTCCTTAGAAGGTCTGACCGAGTGCGAACTGAAACACTTCGGTGTCGTCATTTTCCTTGTCATTCAACGGCATGCCCAGGGAAACCGAGAGTGGGCCGATCGGCGTCAGCCAGCTGACACCCACACCCACCGAATAGCGCAGATCACCAAGATCCACATCCGCTCCGCTGTCGGTGGAGTAGACGTTACCCGCGTCCAGGAATACCAGGCTGCGCCAGGCACTCTTGTCGTCCAGGAAAGGCATTGGGAAAATGAACTCTGCACTGCCGGCCAGCATCAGGTTGCCACCGAAGGGGTCGTCATTGGAGTCCTGAGGGCCCAGCGAGTTGTTGGAGTAGCCGCGCACGCTCTTCAGACCGCCGGCGTAGAAATTCTTGAAGAACGGATACTGGTTGTCACCCCAGCTGTCGCCGTAACCGGCACGGCCACGCAGAGCAAGGATCCAGGTTTGATCTTCATCCAGCGGCTTGTACCAGCGGTTATTGTAGTTGGCACGGAAGTAGGTCAGATCACTGCCCGGGATCGCCACCTCAAGGCTGGCGCCCTGAGCGTAGCCGCTGCTCGGGAAGAAGCCACGGTTGAGACGGTTGTCGCTCCAGCCTGCAGTCAGCTTCCAGTTGAAGAATGAATCACCCTCATCCGCGATGAAGCTCTGAACTTCGGTGGCGGTTTGCGGGAAGGTGTTCAACTGGATGAATTCGATATCACCACTGAAGCTCAGGCGCTGATAATCATCGATCGGGTAGCCGAAGGTGACGCCACCGCCGGCCTCATCCGCGGTATAGGAGCTGATATCATCCTCTTCATAGTCGCGCTCGCGGAAGTACACGTTAAAGCCGCGACTCACCCCATCCAGCGTGTAGTAAGGATTGAGGTAGTTAAAGCTGTATTCCGTCCGCGTGGAGCTGTTGGCAATGTTGAATCCCACTTTTTTGCCGCTGCCCAGGAAGTTGTCCTGCTGCACACCCAGGTCCAGAATAATGCCGTCGTTCTGCGAGAAACCAACACTGGCAGTAAACTGGCCGGACTGCTGCTCCTCAACACTGTACTCGATATCCACCTGGTCATCGGTACCGGGGACCGGACGCGTTTCCACGTTCACGGTTTTGAAATAGCCGGTCTTGTCGAGACGGGTACGCGAGCGCTCGATATCACGCGTTGAGGCAATGCCGGCCTCCATCTGCTCCAGCTCGCGTCGAATCACTTCGTCTGCCGTACGGGTATTGCCCTTGATGGCAATGCGACGCACATAGGTGCGCTTGCCCGGTTCAACGAAGTAACGGATGGAGACTGTGTTGTCTTCGTGCAGCTCAGGTACCGGGCTGACATTGGCAAACATGTACCCCTCGTCGCCCAGCAAACGGACCAGACGCTCCTGACTCTGGGTCATGTCCTTGCGCGAAAAGATCTCGCCCGGCTCCACGGTCAACTCGCTCAGCATCACATCCTGGGGCACAACCATTTCGCCGGCAACGCTCACATCCCGCACTGCAAACTGTTCACCCTCGGTGATGGCAATACTGATGTAAACATGCTTCTTGTCGGGCGTAATTGACACCTGAGCCGAGTCGATATCGAAATTGATATAGCCGCGATCGAGGTACCAGGAGCGCAGTCGCTCCAGGTCACCGGTCAACTTTTCACGGGCGTAGCGGTCATCCTTTTTATAGAAGGACCAGAAATTGGGCAATTTGAGTGAAAACAGATCTTTCAGCTCTTCATCACTGAAAACCGTGTTGCCAACGATGTTGATGTGCTGAATGGAAGCAACCTGGCCTTCTCGAATATTAATATTCAGCTGCACGCGGTTACCGGACAGCGGCTCCACCTCAGTTTGAATATCGGCACCATAGCGACCCTGAGAGGTATATACCCGCAACAGATCCTGGCTGATCTGGTCCAGAGCGGCGCGGCGGAATACATCCCCTTCCTGCAGACCGGACTGCTTCAAGCCGTTGAGGAGATCCTCTTCCTTGATCACCTTGTTGCCTTCGATGTTGATCAAGGCAACTGACGGGCGTTCCTGCAACCGCAACACCAGCACACCGCCATCACGCTCGACCTGGACGTCCGCGAAATAGCCGGAACGGAACAGCGCCTTGACGGCATCCGACAGCTGACCGCGTGTCAACTCGTCACCGGCCGTTACGGGGAAGTTGCGGAAGACGATTCCAGGCTCTACGCGCTGCAGGCCTTCCAGACGGATATCGTTCACTTCAAAGGGGAATGCAGCCGCCTGCGCCTGCACCATCCATAGCATCGATACGAAAAACAGACCCAGTTTGCGTTTCATGCACTACTTCTTACGTTAGGTTATCGACTGACAGGAAAACTGGCGCAGATCAGAACAGCCGAGCCAGATCGTTGAGTATCGCGAGCGCCATTAAACTGAACAGCAGCATCATACCGATTCTCAGACCCAGCATCTGAACCCGCTCGCTGACCGGTCGCCCACGGACCAGCTCGACCGCATAATACAGCAGGTGTCCACCATCCAGCATCGGGATTGGCAGCAAGTTCAGCACGCCAAGACTGATGCTCAGATAGGCCAGAAAACTGACGAACGACTCCAGACCGGACGCTGCCGAAGTCCCCGCCACTTTAGCAATGGTTATCGGACCACTCAAGTTTTTTACCGAGATCACGCCCGCAATCATCTTGCCGATGGCGTCCAGAGTCAGACCGATCATCTGCCCCGTTTTCTCGACACCGACTACCAGCGCCTCAAGCGGACCGTAACTCAGTGTACGCTGCATCGACTCGGGATACTCGACGGAGGCCACACCAGCTCCGATATAGCCCTGAACCTGACCGCTTTCCAGCACGCGAGACTCGGGCACCACGCTCAGTGTCACGATCCGACCGGCGCGATCCAGTAAAAATTCCAGCGACTGGTCTGGCGCTGCCTGCACACGGTGCACCAGTTCAATCCAGTCAGCCACCGGCTCCCCGTTCACTTCCAGCACACGATCGCCAACCTGCATACCGGCCGCCACCGCCCTGCCATCCTCGGTCAGCACACCGATAATCGCCGGAATTTCAGGCTGCCAGGGCACCAGCCCCAGCGCTGTAATTGGTGACTCTCGTTCCAGGTCCACATCCCAGCGATCAATCGACACATTGTAGCTGCGGGCATACCCTCTCGCGGGCTCGCCCAGCATCAGCTCGACCTGACCCGACTCACCCACTCGAGCCGCGAGCCTCAGGTTGACCTCGTTCCAGGAGCGCACCTGATGCCCATCAATTTCCAGCACTTCATAGCCAGGCTCCACATTGGCCTGTTCCGCAGGAGAGCCCGGTCGGACATCACCCACCATGGGCACAATCGACGAGACGCCGTATACAAAGAGGAACCAGTAGGCGAGAACGGCAAACAGCAGATTAACCAGCGGACCCGCTGCCACAATTGCAATGCGCTGCAACACGGGTTTGTTATTGAAAGCCTGATCGCGCAGCGCGTCAGGAACATCCCCCTCGCGCTCATCCAGCATGCGTACATAACCACCCAGCGGAATCGCGGCGATGGCATATTCGGTACCATCTCGCCCCACTCTCATCCAGAGCGGCTTGCCGAAACCGATGGAGAACCTGAGCACCTTTACACCGCAGCGACGCGCCACCCAAAAATGGCCCCACTCATGAATGGTGACCAGCAGCCCGAGCGTAACCAGTGTTGCAAGTATCGTTTGCAGCACACTCATGATGTTGTCATCAAACCCCTGTGACGAAATAAAGCCCGGCAAAAAACACGGGTGCGGCAGCCGTCAGGCTGTCAATACGGTCCAGCACACCACCATGCCCCGGGAGCAACTGACCGCTGTCCTTGATGCCACGCTCTCGCTTGAGCATGCTCTCAAGCAAATCGCCCAGCACGGACACCATACCGGTGAGCAGGGACAGCAATACCAAGGTGACCGACGCCACCGGGGTTAGTTCCAGCCAGAGAGCAAAGCCCACCCCCACCAGCACGCAGGCTGCAAGCCCACCGGCCGCTCCCTCAAGCGTCTTGCCGGGGCTGACAGCAGGCATCAACTTGTGACGCCCCCAGGTTTTGCCTGCCGCATAGGCGCCGATATCAGCGCCCCACACCAGCAGCAAAAGCATCAACAGCAACACCAGCCCACTGTCACCGGCACGAAGTGCCGATACGGCGTACCAGGAAGGTACCAGCACCAGCAACCCCATCAACATTCGCAGCGGGGCCCGACTGAAGCGAGCGGTAGCCGGATACCCTTTGACAAGCAACAGCGCCACGACCCAAAACAGCAGAGCCAGCCCAAGCGCTGCCTGTTGAACAGCCGGCACAAGGGTTACCAACGCAAGTGCAACGGCATGCAGTGCGAGATAGGCCAGCCGAGAGGGCACCTTCAACCCGCACAGGTTGCCCCATTCCCAGCTGCCATACAAAAAGACCAGCGCCAGCACCAACTCAAAGGCAGACTGGGGTAACAGAAATGCGGCGGCGAGTGCCAGCGGACCCAGCACCAGCGCCGTGAGAATGCGCTGCTTCAACACTGGTTATCGGCCTCCACCTGCTCACTGGTACGACCAAAGCGGCGCTCACGGGTGAGATAGGACTGCAACGCCGCCAGCATTTCCTGCTTGTCAAAATCCGGCCAGAAACAATCGGTAAAATAGAGCTCGGTATAGGCCAACTGCCAGATCAGAAAATTGCTGATGCGCTGCTCCCCACCGGTTCGTATGCACAAATCCGGTGGCGGCAGTTCTGCGAGCGAAAGCTGACGGGCAAAAAGTTCTTCATCAATCTGCTCAGGTGAAAGCCCGCCCTCGAGGCAACGCTGTGCCAGAGCGCGAGCAGCCGTGACAATATCCCAGCGCCCGCCGTAATTGGCGGCAATATTGAGAGCCAGCCCGGTATTGGAAGCGGTTTCGGCTTCAGCCTTGCGAATCAAGGCCTGCAGCTCCGGACTGAAGCGCGACAGATCACCAATCACCCGCAAACGAATGTTGTGACGCGCCAGCTTGCGCACTTCATTCTTGAGCGCCAGCATGAACAGCTGCATCAACCCACTGACTTCAACGGCAGGCCGCTTCCAGTTCTCGCTGCTGAAAGCAAACAGAGTGAGCGCTTCAACGCCTTGCTCGGCGCAGCATTCAATGACAGCACGCACGCTGTCCACGCCCGCCTTGTGCCCGGCAAGACCCGGCAACCGCCGCTCTTTGGCCCAGCGGTTATTGCCATCCATGATGATGGCGATATGACGGGGCAGTGAGCGCCCCGGGGGAATCGTCAATTGGTGCTCAACAGCCATGCAGATCCGCGGCGGGGCGAACCCCGCTCCGTTGGTTCAGATTTCCATCAGGTCCGATTCTTTATGTGCCAGCAGGCTGTCAACCTCGGCCACATACTTGTCAGTCAGTTTCTGTACCTGATCTTCGCCACGACGGCTGTCATCTTCAGTGATCTCTTTTTCTTTCAGCAGATCCTTGATGTCACCGTTGGCATCGCGGCGGATATTGCGAATGGCCACACGAGCGTTTTCCGCTTCAGTGCGCGCCTGGCGAATATAGCCCTTACGGGTCTCTTCGGTCAGTGCGGGCATGGGCACACGAATCACATCACCGTTGGTGCTCGGATTCAGGCCCAGATCTGACTTGTGAATCGCTCTTTCGATATCGCTGACGACCTTTTTTTCCCAGGGAATAATGGTCAGGGTACGGGCATCTTCTACCGAAACGTTGGCAACCTGCTGAATCGGCACATCAGAGCCGTAGTAGGACACCGTAATGCTGTCGAGAATGCTCGGATGGGCACGCCCGGTACGGATTTTCTTGAAGTTTTCAACCAGCGCCTCAGCGCTCTTTTTCATGCGCGCTTCGGCATCTTGAACAATTTCATTAATCATCGTTTTCTCCAGCAACAGAGCCGCTATCAATCAGGGTACCTTCATCGCCACCGAACACCAGATTCACCAGCGCACCAGGCTTGTTCATATTGAACACCCGCACCGGCATATCATGATCTCGGGTCAGGCAGATGGCGGTCATATCCATCACCCCAAGCTGCTTTTCCAGCACTTCATCGAAACTCAAACGGGTATATTTTCTCGCATCCGGATCTTTCATCGGATCTGCGGTGTATACACCATCAACCTTGGTCGCTTTCAGCACCACGTCCGCTTCAATTTCGATGCCGCGCAGACAGGCAGCAGAATCGGTTGTAAAGAAGGGATTGCCGGTACCGGCCGCAAAGATTACCACATCGCCCTGGTTCAGGTAGCGCATTGCGTTACGGCGATCATACTGATCAACCACACCACTCATTGGAATGGCGGACATGACACGGGTTGCAATATTGCAGCGCTCGAGCGCATCGCGCATGGCCAGCGCGTTCATCACGGTTGCCAGCATACCCATGTGATCACCGGTGACACGATCCAGGCCGGCCGCACTCAGTGCAGCGCCACGGAACAGGTTGCCACCACCAATTACCATTCCAACCTGAACACCTATACCCACCAGTTGACCGATCTCCAGCGCCATGCGGTTGAGCACCTTGGGATCGATCCCGAAGTTCTCCTCCCCCATCAGCGCCTCACCACTGAGCTTCAGCAGCAGTCGTTTGTATCTGGATTGTTTATCTTTGGCAGGCATGATCTGTCTCCGCGCGGACGAAATGGCATAGAGTGTAGCAGGAAAGCATACGGCTGGGCACAAGGCCGCACCCAGCCGGAAAGGCAGACGCTGTTTACTTCTTCAGCTGTTCTGCAACTTCAGCAGCGAAGTCCTTGTGCTCGACCTCGATACCTTCACCCACAGCAACGCGAACGAAGGATACGACCTCAGCACCGGCAGCCTTGGCTACCTGACCTACGGTCTGCTCAGGATTCTTGACGAACGGCTGCTCAACAAGGCTGTTCTCGGCAAGGAACTTCTTGATACGACCACCGGCCATCTTTTCCTTGATTTCCTGCGGCTTGCCTTCCATATCCGGCTGCGCCATGATGATTTCTTTCTCACGCAGCAGCTCTTCTTCCGGCATATCTTCCGGACGCGCAACACGCGGGTTAACCGCCGTTACGTGCATTGCGATATCACGCGCAACTTCCGCATTACCGCCTTTCAGAGCAACGATGGCAGCCAGACGGTTGGTGCTGTGCACGTAAGCATCAACCATTTCACCTTCCACCAGCATCAGACGACGCACGGAGATGTTTTCGCCGATTTTCTGAACCAGTGCTTCACGTGCAGATTCCAGTTCGCCTGCCATCAGGGCAGCCACATCGGTCGCCTTGTCAGCGAAAGCCTTTTCCAGCACGGTGTTCACAAAGCCCAGGAAGTTGTCATCACGGGCAACAAAGTCGGTTTCAGAGTTAACTTCAACGGCCAGAGCATAGCTGTTGTCTTCAGCCACTTTAACCGCCACAACGCCGTCAGCCGCAGTACGGCCGGCTTTCTTGGCAGCTTTCATGCCGGAGGATTTGCGCAGATCGTCGATCGCTTTTTCGATGTCGCCTTCCGCTTCAACCAGTGCTTTTTTGCACTCCATCATGCCCAGGCCGGTACGCTCGCGCAGCTCCTTGACCATCGCAGCAGAGATATTCGCCATGTCGCGTTCCTCTTCAATTAATCACTTAAATTCAAATTCAAAAAAGGGGAGCCAGGCCCCCCTTTGCACATCCAGACACGTTTACACGCGTCCGTTGTCAGTTCGATTACTGAGCTGATTCTTCAGCGTCAACTTCTACGAACTCGCCCTTGCCAGCATTGGCAGCAGCGCCTTCAACACAGGCATCCGCAATGGACTTGACGTAAATCTGGATGGCACGCAGAGCATCGTCGTTACCCGGGATAACGTGATCGATACCGTCCGGGTTGCTGTTGGTATCAACAACGCCGATAACCGGGATACCCAGCTTGTTGGCTTCGTTGATGGCAATACGCTCGTGATCAACATCGATCACGAACAGCGCGTCAGGCAGACCGCCCATTTCCTTGATACCACCAATGGAGAGCTCCAGCTTTTCCATTTCACGGCGACGCATCAGCGCTTCTTTCTTGGTCAGCTTGTCAAAAGTGCCGTCCTGAGACTGGGCTTCCAGCTCACGCAGACGACGGATTGACTGACGAATGGTCTTGTAGTTGGTCAGCATGCCACCGAGCCAACGGTGGTTAACATAAGGCATGCCTGCACGAGAGGCTTCCTCTTTGATCACTTTTGCCGCCGCACGCTTGGTGCCGACAAACATGATCTTGTTCTTGTTGCTGGCCATGTTCTGAACCACGTCCAGGGCGTTGTTCAGCGCCGGCAGGGTGTGCTCCAGGTTGATGATATGGATCTTGTTACGCGCACCAAAGATGAACTTGGACATCTTCGGGTTCCAGTAACGGGTCTGGTGACCGAAGTGAACCCCTGCCTTGAGCAGGTCGCGCATTGAAACTTTAGCCATTGTGGTATTTCCTCTAACGGGTTATAACCTCCACATATCCCATCGCCCAACCGCTTGGCGGCACCCTGAACGCATGTGACGATATGTGTGTGTTTTCAGTTGATGTATGTGAAAGCCCCGACCAGTACCTGAGCACCTTTTTCGGGAGCGCGATTTATACCACAGTCGCTGCACTTTTTGAAGCGCCCTTTGGCTGAACGCGTCTTGTTCGCTACAATAGTCGCCAGCTAGCGCCCGGCTCCTGCCCCATAGCCCCGGGCCTCCTCTCAAGCGTCAAGACCGAGTACTTATGACTATCAAAATCAAGACCCCGGAAGAGATCGAAAAGATGCGTACCGCCTGCCGACTGGCAGCCGAGGTACTGGAGATGATCGAGCCGCACGTAACCCCGGGCGTCACCACCGATGAGCTGAACCGAATCTGCCACGATTACATCGTGAACGAACAGCAGGCGATTCCGGCACCGCTGAACTACCATGGCTTTCCCAAGTCGATCTGCACCTCTGTCAATCAGGTCGTTTGCCATGGCATACCAAACGACAAGAAGCTGAAAAACGGCGATATCATCAATATCGACATCACCGTCATCAAGGATGGCTACCACGGCGATACCAGCAAGATGTTCTACGTGGGTGAGGTTGCCCCCCATGCCCAGCGCCTGTGTGAAGTTACCCGCGAGTGCATGCTGAAAGGCATCGAACTGGTCCGCCCTGGCGCTCGACTGGGCGACATCGGCGAGGTGATTCAGAAACATGCCGAAAGCAACCACTACTCTGTTGTTCGCGAATACTGCGGCCACGGCATTGGCGCCGAATTCCATGAGGATCCGCAGGTTCTGCATTACGGCAAGGCCGGTACCGGCGATGAACTCAAGGAAGGCATGATTTTCACCATCGAGCCCATGATCAATGCCGGCAAGCGCCACGTAAAACTCAACAAGCGCGACGGCTGGACCGTTGAAACCGCTGACCGCCGCCTGTCAGCCCAGTGGGAGCACACGGTACTGGTCACCGCCGATGGATACGAGATTCTGACCCTGCGCAAGGAAGAACAGGCCGCCTGATTTCACTGATTACGAGCACTTTCCATGACCCGTACCGCCCAGCCTCTAGAAGCCGCTCCCGAGCTGCTTGATACACGGCAATTGCATTCAAGCCTCTCGACCCGGGACAAACCGGTCATGAAGGTGCTCAAGGAGTCCTTGCGTGAAGCCCAGCAACGCATGGACGATGCCTTTCGTCAGGGAGAAGACATCCGACGTCTTATCTATGGCCGCGCCTGGGTACTGGACCAGATCCTGGATGCCGCCTGGTCTCAGTTTTCATGGCCACCGGCGCATCAGGCAGCGCTTGTTGCCGTAGGCGGCTACGGGCGCGGCGAACTGCACCCGTTTTCCGATGTCGACATCCTGTTGCTGTTCGACCAGATCGATCCCAACGACTGCCAGGACAGCATCAGCGGCTTTCTGACACTGCTGTGGGACATCGGGCTCGACCTCGGCTCCAGCGTGCGCACCATTGATCAGTGTTATGACGAAGCCCGCAACGACATTACCATCGCCACCAACCTGATCGAGTCTCGCACACTCTGTGGCGACCCGGCACTGCAGAACGAAATGTACGACCGCGTCACCTCGGAGGGTGCCTGGACCGACAAGGAGTTCTTCAAGGCGAAGCTGGCCGAACAGAAAGAGCGCCACGAAAAGACCAACAATACCGAATACAACCTTGAACCCAACCTGAAGAACTCGCCGGGAGGCCTGCGCGATCTGCAGACCGTGGGCTGGGTTGCGAAACGGCACTTCGGAGCCACCTACATTCGCGACCTGGTTGACCATGGCTTTCTGACCGAGTCCGAGCTGGATACCCTGAACAAGGGCGAGCTGTACCTCTGGACGGTGCGATATGCGCTGCACATGCTGTGCAAGCGCCGCGAAGACCGACTTTTGTTTGACCATCAGCGCACGCTGGCCCGGTATTTCGGTTACGAGGACCAGGAAGGCGCCCTGGCGGTCGAGCAGTTCATGAGCAAGTACTACCGTGTTGCGATGGCCATGTCCGAGTTCAACGATATGCTGCTGCAGCACTTTGATGAGGCCATTCTGTGCATTGATGACAAGCAGAGCATTCGCCCACTGAACAACCGCTTCCAGATTCACAACGACTACCTGGAAGCGGTCTATGACAAGGTGTTTGAGCACCACCCCTTTGCCATCATGGAGCTGTTCGTCTTGATGGCCCAGAACCCGGATATTCAGGGGGTAAGAGCGTCCACCATTCGTCTTGTGCGTAACCATCGCCACCTGATCGACAACGAGTTCCGCAAGGACATTCGCAACACCTCGCTGTTCATGGAACTGCTGCGCTCACCTGAAAGAGTCTCGACGGAGCTCAAGCGGATGAATCGCTACGGCATTCTTGGGCTCTATCTGCCCGAGTTCGGCAAGATTGTCGGCCAGATGCAGCATGACCTGTTTCACATCTATACGGTGGATGCCCATACGCTGAAAGTGATTCAGAAGATGCGACAGTTCCGCCATCGCGAGTACCGCGAGCAGTTCTCCATCGCCCACCGAATCGTCAACCAGTTGCCGAAAATTGAGCTGCTGTATATCGCGGGCCTGTATCACGATATTGCCAAGGGCCGAGGCGGCGATCACTCCGAGCTGGGAGGCGATGATGTCGTGGCCTTCTGCCGCCGCCACCATCTGGGCAAATGGGACACTCATCTGGTTGCCTGGCTGGTGCGCAATCACCTGAAGATGTCCATGACCGCACAGCGACGTGACATTTCCGATCCGGAAGTTATCCACGCCTTCGCCATGGAGGTGCGCGATCTGGTGCACCTGGACTACCTGTACGTTCTGACCGTTGCGGACATCAACGCGACCAATCACACGCTCTGGAACAGCTGGCGGGCAACCCTGCTGCGCCAGCTCTACATGGATACGAAGCGCTCGCTGCGCCGTGGCCTGGAAAACCCGATCAACAAGGAAGACCGCATCGAGCAGGTGCAACACGAAGCCATGCTGCTGCTGGCTCGAAAAGGCATTCGTGAACAGGATATTCAGGACCACTGGGCCCTGCTGGGGGATGACTATTTCCTGCGCGAGGACGCTCACAACATCGCTTGGCACACACAGGCGATCCTGGAGCACGGCAGCAGCCCGCTGCCGCTGGTACTGATTCGCAAGACATCCTACCGGGTCTTCGAAGGCGCGACCGAAATCTTCATCTACAGCGAAGATCTGCCCACGCTGTTTCCAGCCACGGTGGCCGCTATGGATCAGCTGCACCTGAACATTCAGGATGCGCGCATCATCCTGACCGATCACGGCCGTACCCTCAACACCTACACCGTACTGACGGACGATAACCAGCCACTGTCCGAGAACCCCGAGTATCTGGCCAACATCCAGCGCCATCTGACAGAGGAACTGGACGACCCTGAGGACTACCCGGAGATCATTCAGCGACGCGTTCCGCGCCAGCTGAAACTGTTCACCACGCCGACGCGGCTGACACTGAGCAATGACCCGTCTTCACAGCAAACCATACTGGAGGTCATCACACCGGACCGCCCGGGCCTGCTGGCGCGCATTGGACGCATTTTCGTGGAATTCGGAATATCCGTACGCAAGGCGAAGATTTCCAGCATCGGCGAACGAGTGGAAGATTTTTTCTTCATCACTGACACCCACAACCAGCCAATCAGCGACCCGGAGCTGTGTCGTCAGCTGCAGCAGGCCATTTGCCAGCAGCTGGACGAACATGTACAGAAACAGTAAAAGGCAAGGAATCAGCGCGCCGACTCATGAACCCAGGCGCGCTGCACCTGATTCAGATCGACCTCCAGCACCGTGGCGTAGGTATCATCCTGGACCGGGTAGCTTTTGACGACCCGTGCGCCACGGACAATGCCCGCTACAGCCGTTTTGAAGCTGTCGTTCTGCACCACCATATCCTCAACCCGGGTGGTGCCGTACAGATACTGACCGTGGATAATCCCCGCCAGCTCCTGATAGGCGCGCAGCTTTGAAGCACGCATCGCCATCAGCATCTTCTGTTGCTCGGTCTGGCCCGGCTGCAGACTGATCGGCGCATATCCGGTGGCACTGACCCAGTTCGGCTGAGCCGGCGCTTCGATGCGTGGCGTCGTATTCACGTCCGGCAGGGCTTCGGCGACCGTCTTGACCGAATGCACCATGGTTTCACACCCTGCCAGCCCCAGCGCAAGCATCATCACTATCAGGCGTTTCACTCTGAACCTCCCGCCGGGCCCTGCCGGTTCTCGATAATCATTCCTCGCTCCCGGGCATCAAGAAGATCATAGCCTGGCCAGCGCTGCTCCAGGCGCTCCAGAGGAATGTGGCTTTGGCCAGAGGCCAGTACCTGGCGCGTGGTTGTATCCAGCAGGCGGGCGTTGATCACGATGCCATCCGGATGCTGAGCATAGGTTCCCGTCAGGACGAAATAGATCCGGTGACGATTGCGCAACGCCGACATGTTGTAGGGTTCGATCTCGGGTTTGACACTGGTCACAAGGCTCTGGGCTCGGTAGTCAACGAGGTTGTAGCCACGCTGTTCAAGCTGAAACACAAAACTCTCACCCAGCCTCTCGCCAAGCTCACCCGGCTGCTCCGGCTGCAGCAGATTACGAAACGCCAGCACAGCCAATGGCAAACGGCTGATGTTGCTTTTTTCCATGCCCGTTTCAAGCTGGTGAGCCATCTGCGCCACGGCTTCGCTCACCGGGTCAAGACCACTTCTCGGAGCCGAGGTCTGACGCAATTGTGTTCTGCCACTCGGCCGCTGTGGCTGAGCGTTTTTTACCTGCTCCAGCACCTGGGGCTCCATACTGACCACATGCGCCATAACCGGTCCCGGTTCCTGTCGGGCGCAGCCGGCCAACAGCATCAGCAGGCTGCAGGCCGTAAGCACTGCCACTCTCATCCGTTTCGCTCTCTGTCGGGTGTAATTTCACTGAATGTACCACAAAAAACGGAGCTGACAGGAGCGCACCGCCATCAGCGTTTGCATCGCACCCACAAATTACATACCTTTTGACCAACACTTGAGGACTCTGAACATCATGCTGCTCCGACTTCGCCGTCTGTTACTGCTCTGTCTGACCCTGGCAACCACCCATGCCAGCGGCATTACCATCGAAGCCGAGGGCTCGGCCCCCATCGTTGACAACAACATTGGACAGGCACGCGAACTGGCCGTCAGCCGAGCCCGCGAGCAGGCGTCACTGCAGGGCAGCGCATGGATTTCAACCACTCAGGAAATGCGAGACGGAATACTTGAAATCGACAACATGCGCATTAACAGCCTCACACAGCTGAGCAACCTTCGCATTATTGATGAGTATATTCAGGGCAACCAGTTGATTGTGCGTATCCTGGCCGAAGTGGAAGCCGAAGCGGGCTGCGCCAACGGCCAGCCCCCTTTGGCCTATCGCAAGACAGTTGCAATAGGCGGCTTCAGCCTGGCCAACCCCGCTGATGCCAGCCAGGGTGACCTGTACGGGATACAGCAGGGGCTTGCCACCCTCATCAGCCAGTCGCTGCAGCAGAGCACACTGAACGTGATTGACCGCGGCAACCTGCAACTGATGGGTGTGCAGGGCTCACTGCCACAGCAGCTGCCGGAGGGCGCCCTTTCGCGTCATCTTGATCATGCTCAGCTGGCGCAAACCCAATTTGTGATAACCGGCATCGTTCGTGATCTTGGGCTGCACAACCCAGCCGGACCCCGTCCGCCCAACATCCTGCTGGATACTTACCGCCAGATGGATTACGCCAGCTCGACACACCTGCGCAACTTTGTGCTGGATCTGTATATATTCGACGCACTCACCGGTTCTCTGGTATGGCAGAAGCCGTTTGCAACCGCCGGCCGCTGGAATCGGCCGGTGCATGAAAAAACCGGCTTTGGCACGGCATTGTTTTGGCAGCAGGACTTTGGCCAAAAGTTGCAAACAACCCTGAACGAGATCAGCGACTATATTGACGAAACGCTGATGTGCGAACCTTTCCGTAGCCGGATCACCCGCACCGAGGGAGATACCGTGTGGATTGGCGCCGGCTCACTGGCGGGCCTGAAAACCGGCGATCGTTTGAGTGTGTACCGGCTCTACACCCATTATGATGCCAATCACGTCCCCTACACCGAGCTGCGCAATACACGTCAAACGCTGACACTGGAAGATGTTCAGCCCAGGCTCGCTCGCGGACGCCTGCCCGCCGACAGCAACAGTCTCAACATCCAGCAGGATGATATTGTAATCGCGCATTGAGCGGCTTAGGCTTGCGCTCGCCAAATCATCACACTGAAACAGGAGCACCACCACGATGCAGAGCGGACTCTTTACCGAGCTGGAAAACAAGATTGAAGGACTGATCGAAGAGGTCGAACTGCTGCGGCTGGAAGTCAGCGAATTGCGCCAGAGCAAGTCAGTACTTGAGGCCGAACGCGAAAGCACCGAGCAGAATCTTGAGCGTCTGCTGGGCAAGTTTGATCGATTGAAGGAAAGCGAAAACCTCTGAAACGGCAGCGGCGCAGGCAACACTAGCCCGCGCCGCAAGCACTGTCAGCGCTGAGTGCCCCGAATCTTGATTTCCACTCGCCGGTTCATCGCACGACCGGCAGCCGTATCGTTGCTGGCAATCGGGTAGCGCTCACCCAGCCCGCGTGCATCCAGCCTGAGATGACTGACCCCTGCCGAGTTAAGGTAGCGCGCCACACTGTTTGCACGGCGTTCCGACAATTGCTGGTTGTATTCAAACGAGCCGGTTGAGTCGGTGTAGCCTTCGACCGCTACCTGAGTTTTTTCAAACTTGATCAACACTCTGGCAACGGAATCCAGTACCGAATAGAACGAAGGGTCCACACGGTCACTGTCGGTTGCAAAGGTGATGTTGCCCGGCATGATCAGGCGAATGTCATCCCCAACGCGCTCGACACGCACGCCAGTTCCTTCCAGCTGCTGACGCAGCTGCATTTCCTGTTGATCCATGTAGTAACCGATACCGCCGCCAATGGCACCACCAATGACAGCGCCCGCCAGCGCGCCTTCGTTTCGGTCACCCTTGCCGGCAACGGCCGCACCCAGCACGGCACCACCCAGCGCCCCCAGCCCAGCGCCCTTGGTGGCCTGGGACGTTTTCTGCTCCTGCGTGTAGGGATCCAGGGTCGTACAGCCGCCCAGCAGTATCACCGAGGCAAGTGAGGTGATCATCAGTTTTTTCATGGTTTCCTCCTGAATACAATTGCCGGTCGCCTCTGTCGGGCCACCCGCCTGATGACTGTTTAGCTCAGAATAGCTGAATACGAAATGAAAACCAGTATCGCGTTTGCACTGAGTGCAGTCGAATGCTGGCCAGCGTCGGTATCAGACGATAAAATGCGCTGTTATCCTTCATCGTCATCTGCGTCACCACTCCGAGGAGTTTCTTTTGTCTCAGCTGCCTGTCATTGTCGGTTTTGGTGGTATCAGCCCCGCTGGTCGCTCTTCCTTTCACCAGGGCTATCGTCGTCTGATACTGGATCAACTCGACGCGTCCAGTCGTCAGGAAACTCTGATTGACCTGGCTACCCTGACGGGCCTGGCACAATATGACGCCGGCCACTTCCGGTTGCAGAAGGACGACAGCCAACGCTTTGAAGCCAGGGAGCTGAGTCAGGCCATTGAACGGCAGGTACGTGACAACACGCTTGTACGCCGTATTCATGCTGACTGGTTTGATGTGAACGCCGTCATGTTCAATCGTCCCGCCAGCATCAAGGGGGGGGATCAGGGCCTGTGCTTCCATTTGCGCCAACGCCAGCTGCCGCAGCAGATACCGGCCAACTGGCAGGTTCAGGATATCGGGGGTGGGCAGGTTGAGGTCCGCGTCGACGGCAGCTGCGACATGATATTCCCCGACACCAAACCCGCACTGGTACAAAGTGCGGGGATGCTGCCCACAGGCTTTGAGCCCGGCAAGCTGTACCAGTCCCGCAATCATCCGCGCGGACTGCAGATGGCCATTTATGCCGCATCGGATGCCCTGCGTTCAGTGGGCATCGAGTATCAGACCATTCTCGACCGTTTGTCTCCCGACCAGATCGCCGTGTTTGCGAGCAACTCCATCGGCCAGTTGGATGATTTGGGTTTTGGTGGCTTGACCAAATTCCCGGCACTGGGCAAACGCACCACCTCCAAGCAGATGCCGCTGGGCTATGCCCAGATGCCGGCCGACTTCATCAATGCCTATCTGCTGGGCAATGTTGGCACGACCGGTGGTGCGCTGGGGGCTTGCGCCACCTTCCTGTACAACCTGAAAAGCGGCGTTGATGCGATTCGTTCCGGTCAGTGCAAGCTGGTGCTTGTCGGCGGCAGCGATGCGCCGGTCACGCCGGAAATCATCGAAGGCTTCCGTGCCATGGGCGCGCTGGCAGAAGACAAACAACTGGCGGCCCTGGACAGTCTGGCTGAGCTTGCGGATGAACACTACCGCCGTGCCTGTCGCCCCTTTGGCAATAACTGTGGTTTTACCATCGGTGAATCCAGCCAGTTCCTGGTATTGATGAGCGACGATCTGGCGCTTGAGCTGGGTGCTGACATTCACGGTGCAGTCGCGGACGTGTTTGTTCATGCCGATGGACACAAGAAGTCCATTTCCGCACCTGGAATCGGCAACTACATGACCCTTGGCAAGGCGGCCTCACTGGTCAACACCCTGCTGGGCGAAGAGTCGCTGAAACACCGCAGCTTTGTTCAGGCCCACGGTACCAGTACGCCGCAAAATCGTGTTACCGAATCTCACGTTATCAACGAGACAGCCAGGGCGTTTGATATTCCCGCCTGGACGGTCAGCGCAGTGAAGGCCTTTCTGGGCCACTCACAGGGCACCGCGGGGGGAGACCAGCTGTTTGCCTCGTTGGGTGTATGGAAATACGGCATCGTGCCTGGGCTGACGACAACGGCAGAAATCGCCGAGGATGTGCACAGCTCCAACCTGAACTTCCCGCTGTCCCACCTTGAAACCGGCAGCACCGGCATGGACTCGGTTTTGATCAATGCCAAGGGATTCGGCGGCAACAACGCCAGCGCAGCGGTACTCGCTCCCCATGTGGTCGAGACGCTGCTGACGCGCCGCCATGGCGAGGCTGCCATGAATGCGTGGCGCAAACGCCGTGAACTGGCACGTGAACAGGCAGAAGGCTACAACCAGTCTGCCGTTTATGGCCTGGCCCGACCGATCTACCTGTATGATCATAACGTGCTGACCGGAGAAGACTTGCAGATCAGTGCTGAAGAGATCCGTTTGCCGGGCTACGCCAACCCGATCTCACTGCAGGTCGAGAACCCATACAAAGACTTGTACTGACACCGGCACACACAAGGAGGAACCGGGATGAAACCACTGCTGATACCCGTTGCCGCAGCACTGCTGCTGGGCGGCTGCGTCAACCTGTCAGAAGCGTTGAAGGAAGATCCGACCGCTGATCAGTTCTATATCCTTGATACCCGATACTTCCAGTTCTGCCAGGGCGAAACCCGACGCTGCCAGGAATTGACCTCCATCGTCTCGGTACGCTATAAGCTTGGGCCGATCGAAGCGGCCTACGGTGCGCGGATAAAAGGCCCCAACTACCCTGCCAGCCTGGCACGCCTGATCCTTACACCCCCGGATGACAGTTACCAGGCTGAGCCGGTCGATACTGAAAACCGCTATTACCGCATTCCGGTGAACAGCAAGACCGATACGGTCTGGAACACGCTCGACGCCGCCTACGACAGCATCTATCAGTAAAGCAGCAGGCGTGCCGCCGTGTCAGATGTAACGGCGGCCACCTCCGCTGTATCCAGTCCGCGCAGCTCGGCTACGAACGCTGCCACATCCACCACCCGGCAGGGTTCGTTGCGTTCACCCTGACGCCCCTGCAATGGCATATCAGGAGCATCGGTTTCGAGCACCAGCCACTCCAGCGGCAGTGTTTCCGCCAGGCGGTGCAGCCGGTGAGCCCTTTCATGGGTCAAGCCCCCCCCAAAGCCCAACTTGAATCCAAGTTTCGCGTATTCTCTGGCCTGCTGTTCGCTGCCGGAAAATGCGTGCACGATCCCGCCGCGGGGCAACGCATACTGCCGCAGCCGCTTGAGTACCTGATCATGCGCCTTGACGGCATGAATCAGTACGGGCAGCGCATGTGCCCTTGCCAACTGCAACTGCCCCTCAAACACCCGCTCCTGAGCTCGGAGCTGGTCAGGATTCGTGTATGCGGGTCGAAAATCCATGCCGATCTCTCCCACCGCTATCACCTTGCCTTGTGCCCGAGTCAGCGCCTTGTCGAGCAGGTTCAGATCGTTCTCGGGGTCGTGCTTGAAACAGGGGTGAAGCCCCAGCGCCGGATAGAGTTGCGGATCTGTCCCGCAGAGCTGGAGCACCCGATCAAGGTTATCCACAGTGATTGAGGGAACCACGATCTGCGCGACACCGGCTGAACGCGCGCGCCTGATCACCGCCTCGCGGTCAGGATCGAAATCGGGAAAGTCCAAATGGCAGTGAGTATCGATCAGCATGACTTGAGTATGGCACAGGAGTTGAAGAGGCCGTGTCTTGTTCACTAAGCCGACCGTCAGCGCCAAGGATGGCGCTGTCGAGCCTACAGGGATGTATTCACGGCGTGTCGGTGTGTGAACAAGGCATGGCATTCACAGGGCATGACAACTTCCTGCTGACACGGCGTAAACCCATCCATGGGGCCTCGCTGGCGCCATCCCTGGCGCCAGACGGTCAGCAGGCAGCCCTCATACCCTGTGCCGAGAGACCGCAGGATCCTTCGGCTCAGTGCTCCCGCGTCGCACGGAACTGAATATCGGGCCAGCGCTCTTCGGTCAGTGACAGGTTGACACGGGTCGGTGCCAAATAGGTCAACAGACCGGCCCCGTCCAGCGCCAAGTTGTCGTAGCCCTTGCGGCGGAAGTCTTCCAGCATCTTGTTGTCCTTGCACTCCACCCAGCGGGCAGTCTGCACGCTGACGGGCTCGTATACACACTCCACCTTGTATTCATCCTTGAGGCGGAATACCACCACCTCAAACTGCAGCTGACCGACAGCCCCAAGGACCAGGTCGTTGTTCTTCAACGGCTGGAACAGCTGTACCGCGCCTTCTTCCGACAGCTGCTGCAAACCCTTCTGCAGCTGCTTCATTTTCAGCGGGTCGGTCGGACGCACACGGCGGAACATTTCGGGCGCGAAGTGCGGGATACCGGTGAACTTGAGGCTCTCGCCGGCGGTAAAGGTATCGCCAATCTGAATGGTGCCGTGGTTGTGCAGACCGATAATGTCACCGGACCAGGCCTCTTCGACGTTCTCGCGATCACCGGCAATAAAAGTCACGGCGTCGGCAATGCGGATATCCTTGCCGATGCGCACATGTTTCATCTTCATGCCACGGGTATAGGACCCCGAGCAGATACGCATGAAAGCGATGCGGTCACGGTGCTTGGGATCCATATTCGCCTGAATCTTGAACACGAAGCCACTGAATGCGTCCTCGTCGGCTGCCACATCACGGGTTTCGGTCGGACGAGCCGGTGGCGCCGGCGCCCACTCGACGAAGTCATCCAGCATCTCCTTGACACCAAAGTTGCCCAGTGCGGTACCGAAGAAGACCGGCGTCATCTTGCCTGCCAGATAGGCTTCCTGATCCCACTCATGGCAGGCGCCCTTGACCAGTTCGATCTCGTCCACGAACGCGTCGTAGTCATCTTCCAGCAGCGCGCGGGCTTCATCGGAATCCAGCCCCTGAATGAGCTTGTCTTCCGCCAGCTTGTGCCCCTGCCCGGGCGTGAACCGGTGGATGGTGTCGGTATAGAGGTTATACACCCCCTTGAACCACTTGCCGGAACCTATCGGCCAATTGATCGGCGCGGCCTCGATCTTCAGCACCTCCTCGATCTCGTCCAGCAGCTCAATCGGATCGCGGATGTCGCGGTCCAGTTTGTTGACGAAGGAGAAGATCGGCGTGTCACGGAGGCGGCAGACGTCCATCAGCTTGATGGTGCGCTCCTCGACACCCTTGGCACCATCCACCACCATCAGGGCCGAATCGACCGCGGTCAGGGTACGGTAGGTATCCTCGGAGAAGTCTTCGTGCCCCGGAGTATCCAGCAGGTTGACGGTGCGCCCGTTATAGGGAAACTGCATCACCGAAGACGTGATGGAGATGCCGCGCTCCTGCTCCATGCTCATCCAGTCGGAGGTGGCATGACGGTCGCTGCCACGCCCCTTCACGGTACCGGCCACCTGGATCAGCTGGCCCAACAGCAGCAGCTTTTCGGTGATGGTGGTCTTACCGGCATCCGGGTGCGAAATGATGGCAAAGGTGCGACGTTTGGAAACTTCCTGAGCGATGGACATGAATTCGGGTCTTCTGCTTTGGACAGGGACAGGGCGTTGCGCCCCGTGTGTGCGGTTGATCGTTAATTGGCCGCTATTTTCCCTGATCACACGGGGTTAAACAATGTCCGTCAGCCCATTCTGCATTTATTCCGCACAGGCGACCGCATCATGCGGGTGCAGACTTTCCAGATGCCTCACCTGAATACGCGGATGATTGAATGTTGGTTGCAGAGTCTGTCGGATGCGTCGGGCAGCATCTTCCACAAACATCAGATTGGCGCCGTTCAGCGCGGCAAAGGCCTGCTCATCCGCCCGCTTCACCGCCGTTTGCACTGGTGTTGCCACAGCCGCTTCAATACTGCCGATCAGTTCGGACAACCTCAAGGATGACGATGTTGGATCCAGCTCGACACTGACACGGGCTTCACTGCGCTGGCTGTGCGGCGTTGCCAGCGTCGCGTTCTGGCGCAGCCAGTGCGCCATCTCATCCCGATTGATAGGCTGATCTTCGGCAAAGGTATCGAGAAAGCGACGTTCAACCAGCTGGCGTGCGAGTGCTGCCGAGCAGGGGCAGGTGGAAGAATATTCCACTGTCACCTCCATGCACAGGCTGAAACACTCATCTCGCTGTATCACCTCCAGTCGCACAGGATAGGACTTCCAGCCACTCAGAGCCGAGACCAGCGCGGGACGGCGCATGAGCAGATCAAATGACAGCACCAGGCGCGCGCTGCCTGTATTGCAGTCAGCGTGACTTTCGATCATCGCCAACAGCACCTGCTGCAAACGACCTGGGGTCAGCTCATATTTCGACAGCCGATCCAGCAACAGGTAGAGGCGCGACATGTGAATGCCCTTGATGTGTGCCGCCGGCAGATCAACCTGGGCATCCACGCGCGCATGGATTTCACGACAGTGTTGCTGCTCCCTCAGGGTGACCGGCAGGTCGATGCCCTGCATCCCGACCCACTGCAGTGGCGTGAGGACAGGGGCATCATCGGTCAGGGACACATCGGGCAGTACAGCATTCATGGCGTAGGCGGCTCTCATCAAAATGGGTGGTCAGATTGCCGAACAGCCTTTTCGATCCTGCCGACAACCAATCTGTTATGTTATAACACAAAATAAACCACCGGGCAGCCGCTATCTGCACCTACTCTTTCCCGCTGCCAAAACGCAGCCTGAACACAGCAAACATCCGCTCCCCCAGCACGAGCATGCAAGGTGTCAGCAGCAGTGTCAGCAAGGTTGCAAAAGTGAGTCCCCCCGCAATGGCGCTGGAAAGCTGAGTCCACCACTGCGTGGAAGGTGCACCAAACCCAAGACTGGGCTCCAGCAGGTTGACGTTGACGCCCAGTACCATCGGCATCAAGCCCAGCACCGTGGTTATGGCGGTGAGCAATACGGGCCGCATGCGCAGGCAGCCCGTTTCCAGCGCCGCCGCTACAGGCTCAAGACCTTCAGCCCGCATCTGATTGTAGGTATCGATCAGGACGATATTGTTGTTCACCACGATTCCAGCCAGCGCAATGATCCCCATGCCCACCATCACGATACCGAATGACTGGCCGTTAACCAGTAGCCCAAGCAATACCCCCGCGGTGGAAAACACGATCGCCGAGAGCACCAGCAATGTCTGGTAGAAGCTGTTGAACTGGATAACCAGGATCAGCATCATCAACAGAATGGCCGTGACAAAGGCCCCGCTCAGGAAGCGAGCCGACTGTTGCTGATCCTCGCCTTCACCCCCTACCCGGACACTGACGCCCTCAGGAATATCCCCCTCCACTGCACTGAGCAGCGTCTGCAATCGCTCAGCAACCTGAAAGCCAGATGCCACTTCGGCTTGTAGTGTAAGTGTTCGCTGACCATCCACGCGCCGCAAGGTACCGGTTTTCTGTGAAGGCTCCAGCCTGACGAAATGACTCAGTGGCATCTGCCCGCCATCTCCCGCCAACGTCATGCGCTGCAGCTGGTCAAGACTGCGCCACGACTGTGGCAAACGCACGCGGATGTCCACTTCATCCAATGCATCCTCCGGCCGCCAACTGGCCAGCAGCAGGCCGTTGCTGACCAGCTGCACCGCGTTACCCACCGACAGCACATCGGCGCCAAAACGAGCAGCCTCTTCCCGATCCACCTGCAACTGCCACTCAATTCCCGGCAGCGCGCGATCATCCTCAATATCAACAAAACCGCCCAGACCAACCATCGCTTCGCGAACATGACGCACTGCCTGTTCAAGTGCCGCACCGTCTTCGGCACTGAGCTTGAGCACCACCGGCTTGCCCGCACCGGGACCTTGCTCCTGTTTGCGAAACTCAAGCTTCAACCCCGGCAGGTTTGCTGTTCGCTGACGCATGTCATCAAGGATGGCGACGGCAGGTCGACGCTGGTGCCAATCGATTAACTGGAACTGCAGAATACCGATCACGTCTTCTGCCATCTGTCCGTCTGCCATGGCAAAGCTGCGCCCATACAGCACGTCAACCTCGGGCATGCCCAGCAAACGCTGTTCAACCTGCTTCACCAGCGCGTCACGCTCGTACACGGAAAGATCACCGCGTGCATGAATCAGTACCTGTGCCGACTCCGGCTCGACGTCGGGGAAAAACTCCACGCCGTGATTGAAACGACCGTACAGAGCATAGACAAGGAGCATCCCCAGCAGCATCGCAAGCAGCGTTTTCCCAGGGCGGGCCAGCAGATATGAAAGTGCATGACGATAGACTCGTCCAAGCCGGCTGCTCCGGGTCGAGTGTGGTGATACACGACCGCCCCCACTGGCCTGTCCCATGACCGGCAGAAAGATCAGCGCCATCGCCAAAGAGGCAAGCAGGCAGAGAATCACCGTTGCCGGCAGGTATTTCATGAACTCGCCGACAATGCCCGGCCAGAACAGCAGTGGCAAGAACACCATGATAGTCGTGGCAATGGACGCGATAACCGGCCAGGCCATGCGACTGGCAGCCCCTGCCCAGGCCTCGGCAGGCGCCATGCCCTGCTGCCGGTTACGATCAGCCAGCTCCGACACCACGATGGCACCATCGACCAACATGCCCGCCACCAGTATCAACGAGAACAACACGATGATATTCAGCGTGAAGCCCAACATGTAGATCAGCAGAATACCCGTAAGAAAAGCGCCCGGAATGGTCAGCCCCACCAACAGCGAAGAACGCATCCCCAGTGCCGCCAGCATCACAATCAACACCAGCACCACCGCCGTGAGCACGTTGTTCAACAGGTCGGTGAGCAGCTCCTGCACCTCCTCCGACTGGTCCATCACATAGTGTATTTTGATGCCATCGGGCAGCAGTGGATACGCCTGTTCAACCACCGCTTTAACCTGATCAATGGTGTCGATGATATTGGCACCGGCACGTTTGGAAACCTCAAGTACCACACCGGGCTGCCCGTTGATGCGAGCAAAGCCGTCAGGGTCCTTGAACGTGCGGCGCAACATGGCAACATCCGAAAAGGTCACCACTCGATCAGCATCAACCTTTACCGGCATGTTGAGCAGGTCTTCGATATTTTCAATGACTCCCGGCACCTTCAATGGCAGGCGCCCCGAGCCGGTATCCAGGCTGCCGGCCGCGACAAGTCGATTATTGTTGCTGACCAGCTGATACAGAGCGGCATAGTCAACCCTGTAGCTGTCCAGCACCTGAGGGTCGACAATGATCTCGAGCAGGTCCTCACGGTCACCGCCAATATCCACTTCGAGCACATCGGCAATCCCCTCGAGCTCCTGCTTGAGCCGACGTGCCGTGCCCACCAGTTCGATTTCGCTCACCGGGCCGTACAGCGCGATGGACATCACCGGAAACAGTGCGATATTGATCTCGTTGACGCTGGGCTCATCCGCTTCGGACGGCAGCTCGGTGCGGGCGGTATCCACTTTTTCGCGCACATCGGCCAGCGCGGTTTTGGGATCGAAGCCGGCATCAAACTCCAGCATCACCGACGCATGACCCTCGGCGGCAATGGAGGTCATCTCCTTCACGCCTTCAAGTGAGCGCAGTTCCTGCTCCATCGGCCGTACCAGCAGGCGTTCGGCGTCCTCAGGGCTGATCCCTTCCAGCCTCATGGAAACATAAATGTAGGGGATGGTGACGTCGGGGTTGGCCTCCTTGGGGATGGTCAACCAGGCGGCGAGTCCTCCAGCCAGCAGAATCAGCAGCAGCAACAGGGTGGCCCGACTGCGGTTCATCGCCGCACGAATCAGCATCTCCATCAACGCGGCTCCGACGCCGGCTGTACACTGACCTGCTCGCCCGGGGAGACAAAACCTCCGCCCAGGGTTATCAGCCTTATGCGTTCAGGCAAACCGCTGACCCAACTGCCGTCAGTACCGGTACTGATCAGCTCCACCGGCATAAACTGCACCCGATCAGAAGCATCCAGCGCCAGCACACCCAGCGCCCCCGTTTCATCCAGACTCAGCAGTGCCGTGGATACCTTGTGTGCCGCCACGCTGCCCGTCTCGATTCTCAGGGTGGCGCTGGCTCCCGCCACCCTCAGACGTTGTGGGTTTTCAACTCGTACTTCAACGGCATAACTGCGCGTGGCACTGTTGGCCTCCTGCGCGATATGGCTGACAATACCCTGCAGCTGACGCCGATCCAGCAGAGTCACACCCACAGACTGCCCCAGTGCCAGCTGTTCCACCTGCTGCTGTGGTGCCTGAGCCCGTACCCGCAGCACGTCCGTATCGACCAGCTTGCCCCAGATCTGCCCGGCATCGAGATAGTCACCCGGATCAACTTCCAGTTGATCAAGCACACCGGCAAAGGGAGCCCTGGGTCGGGTATGTTCAAGTTCAAGCTCGGCCGTGCGTACCGCCTGCTCGGCGCTGGCCAGCTCGCTTTTCAGCCGCAGCAGCTCTGTTTCGGCATTCAGCCCCTGCTGACGCAGCCTCTGTCCTGCGGCCAGCTGACTGCGACTGTACGCCAACTGTGCCCGCGCCTGCTGCAATCGACTGTGACGATCATCTTCCGACAGCTGCAACAGCTGATCCCCCTGCTGCACGCGCGCACCTCGGCTGACCGGCAGAGCAGCAACCGTTGCATGGACCTGAGCACGCAGATCCACGCTCTGCCAGGGCTCGATCTGGCCCTGAAGTACGATCTGCCGATGATAGGGCTGTGCCAAACTTTCTCTGGCTGCGACACTCACGGACTCGACTGGAACAGTTTCGGCTTCGGGAGGGGTATCACGACTGCTGCGCAGTTCGCCACTGAACAGCCAGACCAGCAGCACCAGTGTCAGTAACAGGGCAAGATGACCGAATCGGGGTTTGAGTTGCATGGCCAGACAAAACTCCGTTGTGGGCCTGAATGGGGGCAATTTGTTCAGTCTCAGACTACCACCGCCCCCGTTTCGGGTCATCCGCTTTCACCTTTAACCCCACCGTTTCTACTGCTACTCTTGCAGTAAACCACGTGAAGGAAATTGCATCTGCCATGACCGCAAAAACCGGATTTCGTACCCGCATCGCACTCCCCTTCGTGATCACGGCCGCTGCACTGGTGTTTGTCGGACTGTTCAGTGTCAACACCAGTCGAAACCTTGTCTCCGACACCGACGACCTGGCCGGCAACTACCTCCCGGCAATCAGCGAGATTCTGAACGGAGATCGTGACCTGTATCAGGCACTGGTGGCGCAGATGGCGGCCGTCAATGCTGGTTCCAGCCAGCAGGATGCCGATGAGCAACTCGCCAGTTTTGACGAGAATGCACAGCAAGCCCATGACCGTTTCAATCAGGCCATCGCGCGTCTGCGCGGCAGCGGTGTCATGCGTTCAGCCGAAGGGTTTGAGCAGGCGTTTCAACAATGGGAAAGCTCGGCCCGACAAGTGATGGAGTTGGCTCGGAACGGCAATCCAGAGCGCGCTCGAGCCTTATCCAAACAGGTTACCCAGCCTTTGTTCAGCCAGCTCCGAGACTACTTCGACCAGGTCGGCTCTCATACCGAAAAACTGGCCCAGGAGCGGGCTGCCGAAGCGTCTGCAGAAGGTGTAAGCAGCTCGGTTACGACCCTGGTCATCACACTGTTGGCCGTACTGCTCAGCCTCGTGCTGTTTTTCTTTTTCATGCGCCTGATTGTGCGCTCCATCACGGCACTGCGCGAACAGCTGGATAATATCGCCAAGGGCGAAGGCGACCTCACCCAGCGAGTCCCGGTCGAAAGCGATGATGATTTGGGCCGGTTGGCAAGCAGCTTTAACCAGGTACTGAGCAACCTGCAGCAAATGATCGGCAGTATTCAGAGCCTGAGCCGCGAGCTGGGGCAGGAGTCCGGTCGGCTGTCGTCTGCCGCTCAGGACAACGACGCCGGCGTCAGCCGCCAGACCGATGCCATATCCATGGTAGCGACGGCCATCAATGAGATGCAAAGCGCCATCGAGGAGGTGGCGGGCAATGCATCCCGGGCCGCTGACATTACCCGTGACGCGGATCAGACTGGCCAGCGCAGCGCCGATATCATCCACCAGTCATCGGCGCAGGTACGTCGACTGGCTGAGCAGACCGAAAAAGCCGTCACGTCCATTCGAACACTTGCCGACAACTCCAACGAGATCAGCAGCGTGCTGGACGTAATCCGGGATGTGGCCGAACAAACCAACCTGCTGGCCCTCAATGCGGCGATCGAGGCGGCCCGTGCAGGCGAGCAGGGTCGCGGCTTCGCCGTAGTGGCCGATGAAGTGCGTACTCTGGCCCGCCGCACTCAGGAATCCACCGAGAACATTCAGAACATGATCAGTCGGCTGCAAACGGGTGTGTCGGATGTCGTTGCCGTGATGGAGACCGGCAGCAAGGAGGCCAGCGCCACGGAGTCTCTGTCCAACAGTGCCGAAGCCGAGCTGCAGACGATTCTGCAGGCCATTTCTCATATTACCGACGTCAACACCAGCGTTGCTTCAGCGACCGAGGAACAGACTCAGGTTGTGGATGAGATCAACCGCAGCATCACGGAAATCAATGACCTGGCGGCTCAGGGGGCCGAACGTTCACGCGATATCGGCAACATCAGTCGCTCTTTGGACGAGTACGCCCAGCAGCTGCAGCAACAGACCGGCCGGTTCAAGGTGTAATAAGACCGGCCCCGTCCCGTCAGCACCACAACGAACCTACCGGCATGTCCACCGAAAACCGATCCGCTACCTGTGCCTGCAGCAGTTCGGCACAGGCCAGCGCATCGGTCAGGGCATGGTGAGGGCGATAGTGCGGCAGATGGTAGCGCTCACGGCTCTGTGCCAGACGGATTGATACGGGTCTGCGTCCCAATAGCCGATCCCAGAGACTCAGCGGCTTGCGCCGATACAGGCGCGCCTCCAGTTCCATGGTGTCGATCACCGGAAACTCGATTCCCTCTCCAATTCGGGCCTGCAGTGCCGCATTGAGAAAACTGCGTTCAATACCGCGGTGGTGCACCACTCCAACCTTTCCGCGCAGCTGCTCCAGCAGCTGATCCAGAATCTGGGACAGATCAGGTGCTGCCGCAATCTCGGAGTGGGTAATGCCGTGCACTACCACCGACTCTGTACTGAGCCGAGCACGAGGTTTCACCACCCAGTGACGCGCCCCGGCACAGTGAATGCGGTTCAGGCTCATCGGCATCAAGCCAATGCTGACGATACCGCCCTTACGTGGGTCCAGCCCAGTGGTTTCAAAGTCAATCGCCACCAGTGGCACATCCTTCAACGGGGTCTCCGGCCCCACTGCACCGGCCTCATAAAACTTCCTGAGTGCCGGGTAGCGTGCCTGCTGTGCCAGTTCGACAAACCGGGCGGACCAGTCACTCACCTGCGGGTCCTGCGCATTCCGCGCCGGTTCTTCCTGCAAGGCATTCCGATCCAGATAGAACATCAGTTGGAGCGTCCTGGCTGGTAACGGTATTTCAGAAACTTCTGTGCGTGACTCAGAATCTGGAAGGCGTCCTTGAGGTTCTTGCGTTCGAAATCAGACAGGTTCTCCGGTTCCACGTTGTTGTCCGGCTCCTGTCCCGCTTCCAGGTCCAGTGCCTGATGCCGGATACGGACCATGGAGATCAATTCCAGCGCATCGCGAAGGTCCGGACCACGTCCTGGTGGCATCACCGACGCATCGATCACATCACGCAGACGTTCAAAAGAGTTGCGGGCCCGTGATCCGACCGCCAGCGCATGTACGCGGATCAGGTCAGCCACCGGGGCTGTCCCGCGTCGCTTCATATTGATGGAGTTGGTATGGCGGCCGTCGGTCTCCATCACGAAATCCTTGAAGAACCCCAGCGGCGGTGTACGCAGCAGGGCGTTACGTGCCATGCAGGCCAGAAAGCGTGGATTGCGCTGTGCCTTGCGCCGGATCAGGTCGTTCAGCATCTCGGCCCAACGGGTCTTGCCCCATACCCCCTCAAGATCGAAGAAGATGGCGCTGTTGAGCAGAAATTCCGGCGTCGGTTTTTCAATCCACTCGGTGAAGTACTGCTCCCACACCCGCAGCGGCTGGCGCCATTTCGGGTTGGTGGCCATGATCTTGCCGCTGCAGTAGGTGTAGCCACAGGCATCCAGCCCGTCACAGACAAACTCCGCCAACGCCTTGAAGTAGCCTTCATGCTCTTTTGGGTCGTAGCGATTGTCGAGAATCATGGCATTGTCCTGATCGGTGACAATCAGCTGCTCTTCCCGCGCCATGGAGCCCAGAGCCAGGAAGCAATACGGGACAGGAGGCGGCCCGAGCTCAGCTTCGCCCAGCTCCAGCAGGCGCTGCTTGAAGCTTCTGCCGATCACTGCCATGGCACCACCGATCATGCGTGAGTTGGCATCTTCATTGACCATGCGGGTAAAGCAGGCTCGCACATCCTGTTTCAGTGTCACCAGCTCTTCCACGCTCTGTGCCCGAAAGATGCTGCTGACCACAAACAGGCTGTTCTGCGATTCGTAGCGAATGATATCGGACAGCGCAATGACACCAATAGGCTGGCGCTGCTTGAGCACGGGCAAATGATGCACGTTAAAACGCAACATCAGCAGCATCGCTTCAAATACGAACTGGGAATGTTCCACATGACTGACCTCAGCGGTCATGATGTCGGTGACCGGCGTATCGTAGCTCAACCCCGGTGTAACCAGCCGATTGCGGATATCCCGATCGGTGATGATGCCCGCCATACGGCTGTCACGCTCAGGATCATCGTTCGCATCCAGAATCAGCAGTGACGACACCCCCTCTTCCGTCATGCGGATGGCGGCCTCGCGCGCCGTCGCCGTCACCGGCAGACAGACCGGCTCACGACTCACCAGCGCTTCAACTCTGGATGTCATCAGCTCGTTGGCATCCTCGCGTCGCGCCACGGCCTGTCGCAGGCGGGTGCGATCTTCCACTTCGACAATATCCGCAAAGGCCTCGTTATTGTCGAACAGCTCGCTGAACAGGGGTTCAGAGATCAGATAGACCAGCGTATCTTCCAGCGCCACCACCGGGAAACGCACCCGCTTGTTGCGCAACAGGCCGAACTCACCGAAAAAGCCGCCCTCACTCAACCGGTTGTAGAGATCCCCGTTACGCCGAAACACCTCCACGGCACCGCTGCGGATGATATACCAGTCGCTGATCTCTTCACCAAAGTTCAGAATCTGGCTGCCCGCCTTGAAATAGGCGACCTCGACCTGCCCCGCCACCTGCCCAAGGGTTTCCTCGGGCAGCTCCGTAAAGGGAGCGGTGCGGCGCAGAAAGTCGAGTATCTCGATGTGTTCTGCTTGCTGCAGCTCAGCCATGGGTGTTATACCCGCGGCTCAGAGGCGAGCCCCTTGACCATCGAGAATGTTGCTACCAGCAGTACAATGGTGAACGGGAAGCCGGTCGAAACCGCCATCGCCTGCAACGCAACAAGCCCACCTCCCAGAATCAGCGCAACGGCCACCAGCCCTTCGAAGGTACACCAGAACACGCGCTGTGGAGTTGGCGCATCCACCTTGCCACCAGCGGCAATCACGTCAATGACCAGAGACCCTGAGTCTGACGACGTGACGAAGAACACAACGACCAGAATGATCGCGATGAACGAGGTGATCTGGGCCAGCGGCAATACATCCAGCATGGTGAACAGCTGCAGCGGCAGATCCGCTTCAGCCACGGCGTTGTAGCCGGCATTGACCACCTGATCAATGGCAGTGGTACCAAACACGGTCATCCACAGCACGCAGGCCAGCGAGGGTATCAACAGAACCGAGATGATGAACTCACGTACGGTACGCCCTCGGGATACACGCGCAATGAACATGCCCACAAACGGACACCAGGAGATCCACCAGGCCCAGTAGAAGGCAGTCCAGCCGGATGCAAAATTGCTGTCCTCACGCCCTACAGGGTTCGCCAGCTCCGGCAGGTAGCTCAGATACGCCATCAGGTTATCGAAAAAGCCTGTGGCAATGGCCAACGTCGGCCCGACAACAATCACAAACAGCAGCAACAGCACCGCCAGTACCATGTTGATTTCGGACAGTCGCTTCACCCCGGCATCCAGCCCGGCCAGCACCGAAACCAGCGCAATTGCCGTGATCCCGATAACCAGCACGATCTGCGTTGTGTTGCCCAGCGGGACTCCAAACAGATAGTTGAGCCCAGAGGCGGCCTGGGAGGCACCAAAGCCCAGTGATGTAGCCAGACCAAACAGGGTGGCCAGCACGGCCAAGATGTCGATGATATGGCCCGGCCAGCCCCAGACCCGCTCGCCCAGAATCGGATAGAACACCGAACGAATGGTCAGAGGCAGTCCCTTGTTAAAGGAGAACAGTGCCAGCCCCAGCGCCATGACGGCGTAAATGGCCCAGGGATGCAATGCCCAGTGATAGATGGTGGCGGCCATGCCCAGTCGGGTTGCCATCTCGGCATCCCCCGCGGCTGCGCCCAACGGGGCCCAGTCGGTTCGCATGCCGTTCTCGATACTGGTTCCGCCGAAGGCACTGCTGAAATGGGAAAGTGGCTCCGACACGCCAAAGAACATCAGTCCAATACCCATACCGGCAGCGAACAGCATGGAAAACCAGCCAGCGTAGCTGTAGTCCGGGGTCGCTTCAGTCCCGCCGAGCCGGACACGACCCAATGGAGTGAAAATCAGCACCAGACAGATAATAACGAAAACGTTGGCTGCACTGATGAAAAACCAGTCCAGGTTGGTGGTCAACCAGCTGCGCAGATTGCTGAACAGGGGTTCTACCTGGTTCTGAAACGCCAGGGTCAGGATCACGAATGCAATGACGGCCAGGCCGGAAATCGCAAATACGCGGTTGTGGATATCAAGGCCAAAAGGGCCTACGTTGACAACGATGTTATCCTGACCGATCTGATAGTCAGTATCGATCGGATTCACATCACCATCGGGGATCATGGGGTCTTTGTTGGCCGCCATTCGGTTTATCTCCCTCAGGTCAGGTTTGAATCACTTGCCTTTTTAGTATGTTTGATCCCGTCATGCTTTCGCAAGTCGCATCCGGAAGAGGGCTGTCGGCACTGCGACGCTTTGCCGCACAGCGACTGGCCACAACCACTGCGTTGACAGGTATACTTCCCCTCTAACCTTAGCGTAATTCCCGAAGGGCTGCCGTGCTGAGCGGATTTCAACATCACCTGCTGCAACTGACCTATATTCGTACCCTGGTGCTGTTTGCCCAGAGCGGCGCGCTGCTGTTCGCCCTGTTTGTACTGCACCTGACACTGGATGTCTGGCTGCTGGGATCCACGCTCGCGGCGCTGGCTCTGCTGAATGTCATGACCTTTGCCCGCCTGCATTCGCGCTGGCCCGTCACTGAACTTGAGTTCTTCAGTCAGCTCTGTGCCGATGTGGTGCTCTACGGTTGCCTGCTGTACCAGAGTGGCGGGGCGACCAACCCGTTCATTTTCATGCTGCTGATTCCGCTGCTGGTCAGTGCGGCCACCCTCCACGCCCGCTACACCCTGCTGATGGGCGGCATGCTGGTCGTACTCTATACCTCATTGCTGCGCCACTTTATCCCGGTGCTCGCCCTGGAGCAGGGACACCAGCACCGAATCATTGATCTCTACGATCTGCACATTACCGGCATGTGGGTCAACTTCCTGCTCACCGTCATGTTGATCAGCTGGTTCATCGTGCGCATGCAGCAAACGCTGCGGCACGGTGAACAGCGTCTGCAGGCAGAGCGGGAGCAGCACATTCGCGACCAACAGTTGCTCGCACTGGCAACGCTGGCCGCCGGTACCGCACATGAGTTGGGTACCCCGCTGTCCACCATGCAGATCACGCTGCGCGAAATGGAGCTGGACCACCCCAACGATGCTAACTTGCTGGAGGATATCGCACTGCTGCGCCAGCAGGTCAGCACCTGCTCAGAGCGACTGCAACAGATGAGTCGCAGTGTGCAGGAGGAGCAACAGCGTGGCCACCACCGGATCACCATCACTGCGCTGCTGGAGCGCGTAATTGAAGAATGGACATTGATGCGCCCCGAAGTCAGCTATCAACTGGGACCGCTGCCACAGGGCCAGGCCCCTGAAGTCAGTGCCTCGACCACCTTGCAGCAGGCACTGCTTAACCTTTTCAACAATGCAGCCGATGCCCACCCGGAAAACATCGAAGTCGGGCTGAACTGGGACAGTGAACAGATTCGCCTGCAACTGCATGACCATGGTCCTGGCCTTCCGCTCGAGCAGATTGACCAGCTGGGCAAGCCCTTTGTCACCACCAAGGGGCGTGGGCTGGGTATCGGCCTTTTCCTCACATCGTCAACCCTGGCGCGCCATCAAGGTGAGGTGCGTCTGTACAATCACCCGGATGGCGGCACATTGACTGAAGTCTTGCTGCCGATAAGCCCTTCAGCTACGAAAGGAGTTGAGCCTTGAGCGAGAATTTTCTGATCGTGGATGATGATCCGGCATTCACCCGTGTACTGGCACGTGCCATGACGCGACGAGGCTTTGAGGTTCAGGTTGCCCGCGATGTGGCATCCGCGCTGGTACTGGCCCAACAGCAGCCACCCCAGCTTGCCACGGTTGACCTGAAGATGGACGGCCCATCAGGCCTGAGCCTGATTCCGCAACTCAAGCAACTGAACCCTGAAATACGCATCCTGGTACTCACCGGCTATGCCAGCATTGCCACCACGGTGGAGGCGATCAAGGCCGGGGCACACAACTACCTGCCCAAGCCCGCGGATGCCGACCAGATTCTGCGCGCGCTGGACATGAACGGGGAGCCGGCCCCTGCTGATGCGGATATTCCGGATACGCCGATGTCAGTGAACCGACTGGAGTGGGAGCATATTCAGAAAGTACTGCACGAGCATGACGGGAACATATCAGCCACGGCACGTGCGCTGGGAATGCACCGTCGCACGCTGCAGCGCAAGCTGGCCAAACACCCCGTGCGACGCTGACCGCCCATGACGACCTATTGTTCGTCGATGTAATGACGGGCGTCGAAGGTTCGAATCCAGTCCGGATGAAACACCATCATGCCGGTCATGATGATGCCGTTGAGCAATCCCTCAGGGAACATGATCAGCGGCAAAAAACGCACGTATTCAAGATATATCTTGGCCCAGGGATACACACCGTCGGCCCATAACAGCAGCGCCATGGCCATGCCGCCGGCCGCCGTTGCCACACCAGCGCCAAAAAATGCACACAGAAAGAGATAGACGAAAAAATTACGCGGAAGCCTGGCCTCGACCACTCTAAGCACCACAAGACTGGCCAGCGCCGGCAGCACAACGGAGCAGAGCACATTGACACTCAGGGTATCCCAGCTTTCACGCCCAATCAGCGTCATCCCCAGCAAAGCCAGGGTGCCGGACAGTATCGCCAGATCCCAGCCAAACATCAGCGTCAGGGTTGTCATCCCCAGAAAGTGAATGCCCAGTCCCGGTGAAATCCCAGCCCTCATGGTCCACATCAGCATCAGTATAACCGTGGCACCAAAGAGCAGATGCTGCAGACGCCGCTCACTGGCCAGTACTGACCAGGGCGCGGTTTTCAGTGCAATCAGCAGTGCGACAACCGCGGCAAGGCTTGCCACCCAGAGCCAACCGCCACTGATAAGTCCCTGTGTCAGACTCATCCCGATTACTCCCGCCTAAGATTGCCGACTGAACAACAACGCATCTTCGCGCACGTCCCCCAGAGGATAGTAGTTTCTGCGACGACCGCAGGGCTCCCAGCCACAGTGACGGTACAACGCCTGGGCGGCATGGTTGGATGCCCGTACTTCAAGATACAGTTCTGCGATCCCCCGCTGACTCAGCTCTGCCTGCGCATGTTGCAACAGGACGCTTGCAAGCCCCTTGCCCCGTTGAGACGGATGCACCGCGATGCGCAGCAGTTCCGCCTGATCCAGTACCTCACTGAACAGGCAGTAGGCCACGACGGATTGCTGGTGGATAACCCAACTTGAGGCACCATCACCAGTTACCGCTTTCTGCCACCACCCCGCCGCAAAGGGATCCCCCGGAAAACAGGCAGAATCCAGATCGAGAACCGCCTCCAGCTGCACTTGATCGAGCCGGCGCACGTCAGTCATGGAGGACAGTCTCGCGCAAGGGTTGAATATCCCGCCAGGTCTCAGCCTTACGCTCGGGCAGACGCAACAGTTCACTCAGGCTCAGTGTGACCACAACCGGCAACCCCGAAGGCAAGCGGAAACTTCGACCCTGAAGCGCATCCAGGGGCGCGGTCTCACCCAGCACCCAGTGCGCGGCCGCTTCCCCCATCAACAGGACCTTGCGGATACGGCCATGTGCCTCAAGCGTACGCTTGAGCTTGTGCTGCACGGCCCTTCGAGCCTCTTCGGCTCCCTGTTCCAGGGTACGACTGGCCAGCATGGGCCAGGGCAGCATCATGGCATCACTCAATTCGGCACTCATTGGGGTTCCCAGCGCCGAGGTGATTCCCATCAGCAGAGTTTGATGGTGGCGCGTAAACCCCTGCGGCTGATGCGGCGGCAGAGAGTCAATGATCAGCAGGTCCTGGCGCAGGACGAAGGCGAGCTTGAAGCGAGGCGGCTCCACGACAGTCGACGCTGGAGCGGGACGTGCCGGCGGCTCCTCTGTCAGGACCGATGCAGGCGCACCGGCAACAGGTTGATCCAGCAGGGCGCGGGTATCGATTCTGGCTCGTGCAGCGACCGGTGCGGGGGACGGTTCCGGTTCTGCCACCTCGGCTTCGCTGTCTCCAACACCATCTTCCAGCCACGCGTCCGTTTCCGCGTCATCCGGATATCGGAACGTCTCAACCCAGGGCGCCACCGCAGCGGCACCGGGAAGATCGCCACGCGGCAGCCAGCTGTCGACACCCAGTGCCTCCAGCCAGCTGTGACGATGCTGCTCCTGTGCCGCACGCGTCATATTGACCTCACACCTGTGGATGGGCTTTCTGGATATTGGCATCCAGCAGATTCAGTGCGTGCAGATAGGCCTTGGCCGAGGCGATGATGATATCGGTGTCAGCCCCGAGTCCATTGACGATACGACCGGCCTTCTCCAGTCGCACGGTGACTTCACCCTGGGAGTCGGTGCCGCTGGTGATCGCGTTGACCGAGTACAGCTGCAGATTGGCACCGGAGGCCGCTACCTGCTCGATCGCCTTGAAGGATGCATCCACCGGACCGCTGCCGGACGCTTCGGCACTGAACTCCTGCCCATCCACGGACAGCACCAGGCTGGCCACCGGTACTTCACCGGTCTGGGAGGTTACATTGAGACTGCTCAGCTTGTACTTTTCATGACCGGCAGAAGCACGCGCATCGCTGACCAGTGCCACCAGATCATCATCAAAGATTTCGCTCTTCTTGTCCGCCAGCTCCTTGAAGCGGGCAAAAGCCGCATTCAGCTCGGCATCGGTGGCAAACACGGTGCCCAACTCTTCCATGCGAGCGCGGAAGGCGGCACGACCGGACAGTTTGCCCAGTACCATGCGGTTTGTGTTCCAGCCCACATCTTCCGCGGTCATGATTTCATAGGTTTCACGGTGCTTGAGAACGCCATCCTGATGGATGCCTGATTCATGGGCAAAGGCATTGGCACCGACAATCGCCTTGTTGGGCTGCACCGGGAAACCGGTGATGCTGGATACCAGACGCGACGCCGGCACGATCTGGGTGGTATCGATGCGAGTTTCCAGACCGAAGGTGTCCTTGCGGGTGCGCAGCGCCATCACGATCTCTTCCAGCGCCGCATTACCGGCACGCTCACCCAGGCCATTGATGGTACATTCCACCTGACGTGCACCGGCATTGACCGCCGCCAGCGAGTTGGCCACCGCCAGGCCCAGGTCGTTGTGGCAGTGAACCGAGAAGATCGCCTTGTCGGAGTTGGGGATGCGTTCGATCAGCTGGCGAATGGTGTTGCCGTATTCGTGCGGCACTGCATAGCCCACGGTATCCGGGATGTTGATGGTGCGAGCACCGGCCTCGATCACCTGTTCGATGATGCGGCACATGAAATCCAGCTCGGAGCGGCTGGCATCTTCCAGCGAGAACTCCACGTCACCGACCAGGTTACGCGCCCGCTTGACCGCGCGCACAGCATTTTCCACCACCTGATCCGGTTCCATCTGCAGCTTGTACTGCATGTGGATCGGGGATGTTGCGATAAAGGTATGAATGCGACCGGAGGCGGCATTTTTCAGTGCTTCACCGGCGCGGTCGATATCCGCATCCAGTGCACGGGACAGGGAGCAAACCGTGCTTTCCCTGATCACATCGGCAATCGATTTCACCGACTCGAAGTCACCGGGACTGGCGATCGCGAAACCCGCCTCAATGACGTCCACGCGCAGCTTTTCCAGCTGCTTGGCGATGCGGAGCTTTTCGTCTTTCGTCATGGACGCGCCGGGACTCTGCTCGCCGTCACGCAAGGTGGTATCAAAAATAATAACGCGATCGTTGCTGCTCATGCGGGTGACTCCTTCACTGCAGGCTGACAAGTGCCGCCTGCATGTAGATACTGATGCCCTGACGCTACTCTTGAATGCAAACCGGCTCAGAGCTGTTTATGCGTATCATTGTATCACCAGATCGCCGCCGACCGCAGGCCTGACGAGGCCCAATACATCCAATGAGGCCGATAAGGAGTTCCCATGAGTCCAACCCGTTTCGACCAGTTGATTGATCGCCGCGCCACATCCAGCGAGAAGTGGGAAAAATATGCCAACACCGAAATTCTGCCGATGTGGGTGGCCGATACCGACTTCATGGCCCCCCAGCCGGTGATTGATGCCCTGCACCAGCGCATTGATCATGGCGTATTCGGCTACACCAGCACACCCGCTGAGCTGAATCGACTGGTGATCGAGCGGATGCAGCGGGTGTATGACTGGTCGCTTGAGATCAACGATCTGGTCTGGCTGCCGGGGCTGGTCTGTGGTCTCAATCTAGCCTGCCGTTCGGTGGGGGAACCCGGCTCCGCCGTGATCACCCCGGCACCGGTCTATCCACCGTTCATGTCAGCACCACGCCTGTCGGACCGCAGCTTGATCAGGGTGCCGCTGAGCCGCACAGAGGACGGCCGCAGTGTAATTGATCTTGAGGCACTGGAGGCTGCGATCACCCCCGATGCAAAACTGCTGCTGTTCTGCAATCCACACAACCCGGGCGGCACCCTGTATCGACGCGAGGAGCTGGAAGCACTGGCAGAGATCATCATCCGCCACAACCTGGTCATCTGCTCCGACGAGATTCACTGCGACCTGATTCTGCAACCTGGCCTGACTCATACCCCCATCGCTTCACTGGGCGACGAAATCGCTGCACGGACCATCACCCTGATGGCGCCGAGCAAGACCTACAATATTGCAGGGCTGGGCTGTTCTTTTGCAGTCATCCAGAACCCGGAGCTGCGCCAGCGCTTCCAACGCGTGCGCAAGGGGATCGTGCCCGACGTCAATCTGCTCGGCTATACCGCCGCTCTGGCGGCCTACCGTGATGGCGATGAATGGAATCGTGCCCAGCTGGACTATTTGCGCGGCAATCGCGATTACCTGATCGATGCCATCAACGCCCTGCCCGGACTCAGGCTGGATCCAATTGAAGCCACTTATCTGGCCTGGATCGATGTATCCGCCACCTGTCTGGAAAACCCGCCCCACTTCTTTGAGCAGGCCGGTGTCGGCATGTCTCCGGGGCGTGACTTCGGCGATGACCGCTTCATGCGGCTGAATTTTGGCTGCCCACGAGCACTGCTGGAAGAGGCGGTGGAACGGATACGACGGGCATTGCTGAAGGAGCTGCCGGCCTGAGCTAAATCAATTTTTTTGGGATTTTTTGTCACCTAACACAAACAGTTAATGGCTTTGTCACAGTCTCTTGGCTAGGATCATTCAACTTTTGCAAGCGAGGATGCTTGCAAGTGAAATCGGATTTCCAACAGGAAATAGTCAAAAAGATTTGACTAGGGATCAATCATGACTCTTCAGAAAGCCCCTCTGGCGGCGGCTATTGCCGCCGCCCTAACGCTGTCCGCTCAAACTCATGCTGACGTCACCTACACTGGCTCACCCATCGTCATCAATACCAACATAAGTGAAGGTGTAGTTATTGAAGGCCAAACCATCAACGACACGCTGGATATCGATATTCAGCAGAGCGAAGTCGGCGATGGTGTCATCATATCCAACTCTAGTGTTTCCAGTGCCTATATTGAAAATAATCAAGGCGTTATCTATGCCGGCACTTCTGAGCCACTGAACGAAGAAAGCCTGCCAACCGGTAATGTTGGCGTTCTAATTCAGGACTCAACCGTCACAGGTATTGATGCTGAAGATGTTGCTGGCGTCAAAGTACTACTGTCTAACAACGGCGGCTCAATTCAAGCATCCACAGATAGTGCATGGGAAGAAGAGGCTCCCGCTGTTGTTATTGATCGCAGCAACGTGACCGGCAGCATTATCAATGAAAATTCTGGTAGTCAGGGTGGTGCCATTGAAGGTGTAGAGGGCATCTTCATCGGCGAAAGCACCTTCAACGGTAATATCTACAATCTCGACGACGTTGAAATCTCCCAAGCCACTATCGATGCAGTGTTGGCAGGTCCTGATGACAGCTCGTTGAATGCTGTCAGCGTCATTGCGGGGCGCGACAGCGGTATCCTAATTTATGAGTCAGCTTTTACCGGCGATATAGAAAACAGCGGCCACATTGCAGGCGAGCGCAATGACGGTATCAGCATCGAAAATGCCACTTTCAGTGGTAACGTTGTCAACGATGGTACCATCAAGGGAGGCAAAGCAGGCGTTGCATCACATGGTCTTGAGGAGTCTGAGGAATACAACGAAAGCAATGGAACCTATAGCGCCAACGCTAAGGCAACCCAAGCCAAATTTACAGGCGATATTATTAATAACGGCGAAATATCTGCCGACTACCTAGCCGGTATAGAGCTAGGTGGAGTTGAGTTCGATGGTCGTATTACAAACGATGGTACGATCAACGGTGGCGACGCAGGCATCATAATAACTGGGGCCTTTGAAGGCTCACTGCAAGGTACTTATGATGCAGAGAGCGGCATTATCGATGCGGAAGGCACGTATGAAACCACACTGAGCAACATCAATGCCAACATCATAAACAATGGCGACATTACCTCCAATCGTGGCGCAGGCATAGAAGTTGCCTCTGTCAAAATGACAGGCTCTATTGTAAATACAGGCTCTATCGATTCTGAATATGGTGTTGTGGTAATAGGTGGGGAAAGAGGAACCCTAGAATTCACAGGGACTGATGAATCATACACAGAAACTGAAACTGCTACTGAGTATTTCAACTCTACATTTAATGGCGAGATCAACAACTCCGGCACGATCGATGCTGAAGATACTGGCATCTTCATCGAAAACACAGCCTTCAACGGCACTATCAACAATACCGGTACTATCACCGGTGGTTTGGACGGCATCTATATTGATGACAGCGTAACCGGCCGCGTAGTGATAAACCAGTCAGCCGGTACAATCAATGGCGGCGAGTATGCAGCTATTCGTCTAAGCAACGCAACTCGTGTCAACTACACTGGTGGCCAGATCAACGGACTGATTGAAAACGACGGCGGCACCTTCCACGTTGAAGGGCATCAAGTAATTAGTGGTGACTATGAGCAGCAGAGCAACGCCACGCTATCTCTTGGACTTCACACCGAAACCAGCCTGACTGCCAATAACATCACGCTTGCCGAAGGCAGCAAGGTGCTGATCGACTTGAGCAAGGGCAACCTCTACGTTCAGGATGGTGAAACGGTTGAGTTACTGAGAACAACAGGCGGCGATGTAGTCAATACAGGGGTTGTGTACGATGTAACTTCAACCTTGGTCACTGTTGCTGAAGCCAAGCTCAATGCGTCTGGCAACCTTGAGCTGACGTTTGATCGAGCTTCTTTTATGGAAGCAGCGGACAACCTGAGCGACACCGGCGAAGTTACAGGCCAAGAGGCTGATAATATTCAGCAGCTTGCTCAAGTGCTGCAACAGCTTGATGACATTGCAGCAGAAGTTCCCGAAGTTGCAGCATTGCTTAACTCCATTTCTGGCGATGCTACCAGCTTCAACAGCCTGCTACCGGATCTGACCGGCTCCATCATTTCAAGCGCCATGTCTGCCAGTAACATGTCAAACGGCCAGGTATCTGTCCGTGCCCGTAGCCTCGCCTCTGGTGATACCTTCACCAAAACCGGTCTTTGGGTGCAAGCACTGGCTGCTGACGCAGAGCAGGATGAGCGCGACGGTATTGCCGGTTATGACGCCGATACCCTCGGTTTTGTATTAGGCCTGGATGGCGAGCTGAGCAACGGTTCGGTTGTAGGTGCAGCCTACAGCTTCACCAACACTGACACCGATAGCGCAACCTCTTCCAGCGACACTGACTATCATATGTTGACCGGTTACTGGGGGCAGTCCTACGGTAATGTCCTAGTCGACGGTCAAGTGTATTACGCTTGGGGTGACAACAGCAGCCGACGTGCCATTGGGGCTACTGCCGATTACGACAGCAAGCTATACGGTGCCCGTATCGGCACTGGATACCAGCTGGATCTGGGTAATGATGCACAGCTGATCCCGACCCTGTCTCTGGACTACTCACGTCTGTCCGTGGATGGTTACACCGAGACAGGTACCGGTGCACAGATCATTCAGGGTGAAGACTATGATCGACTGGAGCTGGGCCTGTCCGGTGAGTTGAACAAGACTTTCCAGATCAACGACATGCTGGTGACTCCTCGCCTGACGCTGGGTGTTTACCATGATTTCGAAGCAGAAGCTCAATCCGTGACAGCTGCTTTCGCCGCCGCCCCAACCAGTACTTTCACCGTGACAGGTGCCGAGCCTGAAGACACCCGCTACACCGCGGGTTTCGGTGTACAGATGCTGAAGGGTGAAAGCTTCTCTGCCGATGTAGAGTACAACTACAACTGGCAGGATGATTTCGATGCCCACACCGGCGCATTGAAGCTGCGCTGGGAGTTCTAAACGCAGCTTTCCCCTTCCCTTCAAGGGCGCACCCCGGTGCGCCCTTTTTTATATCAGCGGTCTCGATTGCTCCGAGCACACGAAATTTGTATCTGTTCGAACGCTTCCCAGTTGATCCGCCAAGGCCCTGAGTGAGAAGCACCTCCGACCAACTGTGTACCGACACAAGGACTGTTGATCACTGCTCCTAACATACGGCGAGTCAGTTGCAGTGGAATTACGTTGTCCTCGCTCCCGCTGTAGTGTAGTTGCGGCACATTGCGCATTTTTCTTAACAAGGAGGCATTCTGGCCGTGGGCCTCACCAGGAAGCTGGTGGAAGCGAGCGAAATCGACAGAATCAAGATTGCCAGCCACCGTGATCAACCCGATCGTAGACGGTATCCTCGCTGACAGCTGTACCGCGAGGTTGGCACCACCCGAAAATCCAATCAGCACTATTTCGCGGTCACTACCTATCAACTGCTCAAGCGCCTGTTGAAGCTGGTCTGAATGAGCAAATCGCTGTTCGGTCCAAACTTTAAAATGACACCCCCTGGCCGGATCGTTTAGATACTGACACGGGCGCGCAATATATAGCACATTGGGTGCAGGGTCCTCAGCAGCTAACTTAAGCGCAACTGGATCATGCGGTGTGGGATCAAGCGAAGGCTGACGTGCGTTGCGCCAGGCACGACCATCACCCTCGATATACACACGAACAGGCGCCTCAGGGTTTCTGATTCGTCCGTAGGCTTGAATAGGCAGAGGTGTCTCAACCGGCATGGATAATAACCCCGCAGCGTTCGCCAGAGACCGGGCTTGATCAACCTGCTGCCGGGCACCAACGCCAGAACAGGCTGACAGCACAAAGACTGCCAATACCACTGTTGTTAGTTTAAGCATATTGCCTCCCGATCAAGCCCGCTCATACATGAAGGAAACCACCTCACTCAGGCTATCCGCACCAAGCGTCAGCATCACCAGCCGGTCAACGCCGAGGGCGACACCGGCACATTCCGGCAGGCCGGACTCCAGCGCCTGAACCAGTCGCTGCTCAAGCGGGCGCTGCGGCAGTCCAAGTGCGGCTCGCTGCCGCTGGTCCGCCTGCAGGCGTCGCGCCTGTTCGGCCGCATCGGTCAGCTCATGGTACCCGTTGGCCAGTTCTATACCATTAACAAACAGCTCGAACCGGGCAGCCACCTGGCGCCCCTGCTCATCCTCGCGCACCTGCGCCAGCGCCGCCATGGAGGCCGGATAGCTGTGGATAAACACGGCACCCTGCAACCGCGGCTCCAGCACGTGGGACATCAGCAGGTTCAGCCAGGTGTCGCGATCATCGTCCTCGAAAGGCGCATCCACGTGCTCACGGCAGATCCGCTGCAACTTCTCCAGACCGGCCGTATGTGGATCCAGCCCCAGTTCGGACTCGAACAATTGTGCATAACTCAGATAACTCACCGACAGATCCGGCATCACTGAGCGCAACAGGGCATCCACTTCCGCCATCAAACGCCGATCATCGAACCCCAGGCGGTACCACTCCAGCATGGTGAACTCGGGATTGTGGCAACGCCCGGCTTCACCGTTGCGAAACACCTTGGCCATCTGATAGATGTCGCCAGAGCCTGCAGCAAGCAGCCGCTTCATCGCGTATTCCGGCGAAGTCTGCAGATAAAGTCGCTCGTCCTCGACTCCCGGCTGGAAGCCGAAGCTGACCTCAAGGCTGTCGATAAAAGGGTCACTGACCGCGCAGCGAGACAGCACCGGTGTTTCGACTTCAAGCACGTTGCGCTCGGCAAAGAAATGACGAATCTGTGCCAGCACTTTGGCTCGGGCACGCAGATTGTAAATTGGGGCGTTGGTGCGCCAGCATGACTCTTGCATCGGAATTGTGCTCAAAAACAAGAACGGCAGCCGAAGCTGCCATTTCATAACCGAGTGGATGCCGGTGAAGGTTTACGGACACGCCATGAATACATCCCTGTAGGCTTGGCTGCGGCCATCCCTGGCCGCAGACAGTCCGTAAACCTCCCCCGGCCCCACTTCAGCAGAATCAGTTGGCGCGACTGACGTACTCGCCGGTACGGGTATCGATGCGCAGCACTTCACCACGTTCGATAAACAGCGGCACACGCACCACGGCGCCGGTGCTCAGAGTGGCAGGCTTGGAGCCACCCTGTGCAGTATCGCCTTTCAGGCCCGGATCGGTCTCAACCACTTCCAGCTCAACAAAGTTCGGCGGGGTCACGCTGATCGGGTTGTTGTTCCACAGCGTGATGATGCTCTTGTCCTGCTCTTTCAGCCACTTGGCTGCATCGCCAACGGCATTCTGGTCCGCCGCGAACTGCTCAAAGGAGCTCGGGTCCATGAAGTGCCACATTTCGCCATCGTTGTAGAGGTACTCCATATCCAGATCCATCACATCGGCACTTTCAACCGACTCGTTGGACTTGAACGTACGCTCCCAGATACGGCCGGTCAGCAGGTTACGCAGACGCACACGGGTAAAGGCCTGCCCCTTGCCTGGCTTTACGAACTCGACATCGACCATGCTGCAGGGGTCGCCATCGATCATCACTTTCATGCCGTTCTTGAACTGGTTGCTGGAGTAGTTAGCCATAAATTGAAAGTTCCGCGTATTGGATTCCAGAGCAGACCACCTGTTACAGGGCGGTCCGATAAATTGACAGTCATTCTACTGCAAAGGAGAATGCAGGCCAATTTATCCTGCTCACTCTGCACCGGCCCTGTCCCATGAATCTGCTCTACCCCGCTGCCACCGACTGGCAGACCGAACTGCGCCAGTGTATTGATGACCCAGCCGAACTGCTGCGCCTGCTGGAGCTGCCTGATACTCTGCTCAACGGGGCGCAGGCTGCGCATCAGGACTTCGCTCTGCGCGTCCCTCGTCCCTGGCTGAACCGTATCCACAAGGGAGATCCGAACGATCCGCTGTTGCGTCAGATTCTGCCGCTGGCCGATGAGCGCTTGCAGGTACCCGGTTTCAATACCGACCCACTCGCCGAAGCCGAGGCCAACCATGCCAGTGGCCTGATCCACAAGTACACCGACAGAGTGTTACTCATCCTGTCAGGCGCCTGCGCCATCAACTGCCGCTACTGCTTCCGTCGTCACTTCCCCTACACTGACAACCAGCTGGGGCCGCAGCAGTGGCAAAATGTACTGGAGTATCTGCAACGGCACACGCAGGTCTCCGAAGTCATCTTTTCCGGCGGAGACCCCCTTGCCACGCCGGACGGTCGACTCCAGCGCATGCTCAACGATCTGAGCGAGATCCCGCACCTCAAGCGTGTCCGCATCCATTCACGCTTGCCGGTGGTCATCCCGCAGCGCGTAACCGACACCCTGACACATGCATTGATTTCCACGCGACTTCAGCCTGTCGTGGTACTGCACGTCAATCACCCACAGGAGATTGATGCCGACGTCAAAATGGCCTGCCAACACCTGAGACAGGCCGGCATAACCGTGCTCAATCAGGCTGTCCTGCTGAGGGATATCAACGACAACAAATCTGTACAAAAAATACTCAGCGAGACACTGTTTTCCTGCGGCGTCCTGCCCTATTATCTGTTCGTACTGGACGCGGTTGCCGGTGCCGCACACTTTGATGTTGATGACCAGGCCGCCCAGCGACTGGTGGGTGAGCTGCAGTCCGAGCTGCCCGGTTATCTGGTTCCCCGGCTGGCACGTGAAATACCGGGACGCCCGTCCAAGACATTGTTACTGCCATTACAACCGGGCTCACACGACTGAACCATTCACTCAGTACAGGTTCAGACGCACAGCTGCATCGTTGCCCACTGCATCCAAACGAGGATCATGAACTCCATGGAGACCAGCATGACCAGATTTTCACCCCGCCAGTCGATTCGACTGGGCAGCCTTGCACTGGCAGCAGCTCTGCTCAGCGCCTGTGCCCAGAAAAAACCGGAACCGGTCGCCCAACCCAAGCCGGCCCCCGTACTCAAGCCGGTTCTGATGATCAGTGATCACCGTGCCGGCGGCAGCAGTGACGCACACATCAGCTTTATCAACGGTACCAACAAGACACTGCAGTATGTCATGTTCAAAACCACCGCCTTTACCCACAACGGCCAGCGTGTGAACTCGAAAAAGAGCGGACGACCGGACACCTGGCTGCGTGTCGCCGGCCCCTTCGCCCCCGGAGAGCACAGTGGCGAGAAGGTCTGGAAGCAGGTATGGCAGAACCGAGACCTGGGCTGTTTCCGCATTGAGGGTGCCGAACTGATCTTCGCAGAAGACCAGAGCGTGGAGTATCACACCACCGATCGCTTTGCCCTGCTCAACGGCAGCGAGCTGCGCAACCGCAGCTGCGGCAACGGCAATCTGACGGCCGAACGCATGGTTCGCTAGGCCCTGACGCGACGATTATTTGTCACGTTTGGGAGGAGCCAAAGGGAAAGCCGCCACGTTCCCCTTGGCTTCACTGATGCGCGCAACCCCTTCGCTGCGAACCTCATCAATACGAATGATGGCCTGCATCGGCACGTAGCAGGTGTTCACGTCAGCAAACTCCTGCTTCAGTTTTTCTTCACCGGGATCAACCAGCAACTCTGAACGATTGCCGAAAACAAACTCCTCCAGCTGAATGAACCCCCACATGTCGCTTTGATAGACATGTCGGACATACACCTCATACACCTTGTCCTGATTGACGAAGCTGACACGATACAGACGCTGTTCACTGGCCATGGCCCGATTCACTCCAACAGACACTCGGATACTGCGGCGATTATGGGGGCGACAGTCAGAAAAACAAGACTGAGTGTTTTTTGATCAATTTATAGCCGTCCCTCTCCCCCTTCGGTATAATTTGCGGTCCTCTTTCGAGGCCTTCTCCATTTCCACGACGTAACACAGGTGATTCATGGCCAAAAAGCTGTTTATCAAGACACACGGGTGTCAGATGAACGAATACGACTCCTCCCGCATGGCGGACCTGCTGGGCGAAAGCCACGCACTGGAGTTGACGGACAACCCCGAAGAAGCGGATGTCCTGCTGCTGAACACCTGCTCCATCCGCGAGAAGGCACAGGACAAGGTGTTTCATCAGCTGGGCCGCTGGCGCAAGCTCAAGGAACAAAAGCCCGATTTGATGATCGGAGTCGGCGGCTGCGTGGCATCTCAGGAAGGCACTGCCATTCTGGATCGCGCGCCTTACGTTGACATGATCTTCGGCCCGCAGACACTGCACCGCCTGCCGGAAATGATCACCGAGAGCCGCAAGGGCAGCGTTGGCATCGTCGATGTCAGCTTCCCGGAAATCGAGAAGTTTGACCATCTGCCGGCCCCCAAGGTGGAAGGAGCCGAAGCCTTCGTCTCGGTCATGGAAGGCTGCAGCAAGTACTGCACGTTCTGCGTTGTACCCTACACCCGTGGCGAGGAAGTCAGCCGCCCGCTGGACGACGTACTGGCCGAATGTGTCGAGTTGGCCGAACAGGGCGTGCGCGAAGTCAACCTGCTGGGCCAGAACGTGAACGCCTACCGCGGCTCTACCCAGGATGGCGACACGGCCGACCTGGCTGAGCTGATCCGCTGTGTGGCCGCAATCGATGGCATTGACCGCATTCGCTTCACCACATCCCACCCGGTGGAATTCAGCGACAGCCTGATCGATGTCTATGCCGAGGTACCCGAACTGGTCAGCCACTTGCACCTGCCGGTACAGAGCGGTTCCGATCGCATCCTGATGGCAATGAAGCGCGGCCATACCGTGCTTGAGTACAAGTCCAAGCTGCGTCGCATCAAGAAGCTGCGCCCGGACATCAGCTTTTCGTCCGACTTCATCATCGGCTTTCCCAATGAAACCGAAGCGGATTTTGAAGCGACCATGAACCTGATCGCCGATATCGGTTTTGATGCTTCATTCAGCTTCATCTACAGCCGACGTCCGGGCACCCCGGCTGCCGATCTGCCGGACAACGTGGATGAAGAGACCAAGAAACAGCGTCTGAAAATACTGCAGGACCGCATCACGGCACAGGCCTTCCAGATCAGCCGCCGCATGGTGGGCAGCACCCAGCGCATTCTGGTGAACGGCTATTCCAAAAAAGACCCGGGTCAGCTGTCCGGTCGCACCGAGAACAATCGTGTCGTCAACTTCCGTTGCGACAATCCGGATCTGATCGGTCATTTCGCCGATGTCCGTATCGTTGAAGCCTATGCCAACTCCCTGCTGGGTGAGCTGGTAAGCTCCGAGCTTGATCACTGATTCCCAAGGAGCATTTTTTGACCCCGACCCAATCCGTCACCCTGCTGCTGGAGCCCAATGACCCGGCAGCCCTGCTCACTCTGTGCGGCCAGTTTGATGCTCACCTCAAGCTGCTTGAGGAACGCACCGGCATCGAGATTCGCAACCGCGGCAATCGCTTCCAGCTGGTCGGTGAACAGACGCAGGTGAAGGCACTCACCGCCCTGCTGGAACAGCAATATCAGCAGATCCTTGGAGGAGCCGATCTGTCCCCGGAGCAGATCCATCTCCAGTTGCAGGGCAGTGGTCTTGATAAGCCCAAACGCGACAAGGCCGAAACCGAAGAGGAAAAACGCTACGCCATTCGTACGCGCAAAGTGCTGATTCGTCCCCGCGGCGGCAACCAGCAGGACTATGTGCAGCGTATCCGCACCCATGACATCAACTTCGGCATCGGCCCTGCCGGCACCGGCAAGACCTATCTGGCCGTCGCCTGTGCGGTGGAAGCACTGGAGCGCGAAGAGGTCAGCCGCATTCTGCTGGTCCGCCCGGCCGTTGAGGCCGGTGAGAAGCTGGGCTTTCTGCCCGGCGACATGAGCCAGAAAGTCGATCCCTATCTGCGCCCGCTCTATGACGCGCTGTACGAAATGCTGGGCTTCGAAAAGGTGGCCAAGCTGATCGAGCGTAACGTGATTGAGGTCGCCCCGCTGGCCTACATGCGCGGGCGCACCCTGAACGGCTCTTTCGTCATTCTGGACGAAGCTCAGAACACCACCCGTGAGCAGATGAAAATGTTCCTGACCCGTATCGGGTTTGGATCCACGGCCGTGATTACCGGAGACCGCACTCAGATCGACCTGCCCAAGGGGACTCGTTCCGGCCTGTTGCACGCGATGGAGGTCCTGAATGATGTGAAGGAAATCGGCTTCACTCACTTCGGCTCGAAAGATGTGGTACGCCACCCGCTGGTGCAGCATATTGTCGAAGCCTATGAGCGCTACGAAACATCACAGGAGCAAAACCAGTGAGCACCGGCATTGAGCTACAGATCGCGTGCGATGCGCCCGATTTGCCTTCCGAGGCAGATGTCACCCGTTGGGTAGAAACCGTTTTGCGTCAACAAAAGGCCACGGGCGAAGTCTGCATCCGCATTGTGGAACCTGAAGAAAGCCAGGCCTTGAACCGTGACTACCGCGGCAAGGACAAGCCGACCAACGTACTGTCGTTTCCCTTTGAAGTCCCACCCGGCATTCCGGTCACACTGCTGGGCGATCTGGTGATCTGTGCCGCCGTCGTGGCAGAGGAAGCCAGGGAGCAGCACAAGCCATTGCAGGATCACTGGGCACACATGGTTGTGCACGGAACCTTGCATCTGCTCGGATTCGATCATATAAATGACGACGAAGCCGAGGAGATGGAAGCGCTGGAACGCGCGCTGCTGGCCCGGCTTGAAATAGCCGACCCCTATGCATTCAGAGGACCCGTATGAGCGAAGACCGATCGAGCGGCACGTCAAAAGGCTGGCTGGAAAAACTGGCCCAGGCTTTTTCTGACGAACCACGCAGCCGCGAGGATGTCCGTGAGATTCTGCAGCAGGCCTGCGAATCCGGCATACTGGACAACGATGCTCACGGCATCATCGAGGGCGCCATTCAGGTCACCGAAATGCAGGTGCGGGATGTGATGATTCCGCGCTCGCAAATGACCATGGTGCAGGTCAACCAGACACCGCGCGAATTCCTGCCGGTCATCATATCCAGCGCTCACTCCCGTTTTCCGGTTTGTGGCGAGAACCCCGACGAAGTGCTCGGCATTCTCCTCGCCAAGGACCTGCTGCCTTACATGCTTGAGGGCACACTGGACCAGTTCGATATCCGCCAGTGTCTGCGCAAGGCCACTTTCATCCCCGAAAGCAAACGTCTGAATGTGCTGTTGAACGAGTTCCGCGGCACGCGTAATCACATGGCGATCGTAGTGGACGAATACGGCGGCATTGCCGGATTGATCACCATTGAAGACGTACTTGAACAGATCGTCGGCGAAATCGAGGATGAGCATGATGCCGATGATGACGACGGCAACATCAAGCCCTTTGATGACACTGGCTACCTGGTCAAGGCCCTGACGCCGATTGAAGACTTCAACGCCTACTTCGATGCCGGGTTCTCGGATGACGAGTTTGACACCATCGGCGGCATTGTCACACAACACTTTGGCCACCTGCCTGCCAAGGACGAAAGCATCGTGATCGATGGTTTCAATTTCAAGGTTCTGTCGGCTGACAACCGGCGCCTGCGCCTGCTGCAGGTCACCCGCACCTGAACGCTGACCGTGAAAACTGACCGCCTGGCTCGATCACTGATGACAGCCGTTGCTGCACTGGTTGCAGGTGCCAGCATCACGCTGGCACTGGCTCCCTTTGATCTTAAATGGCTGATCCTGCTGGGTCCGGCCCTGCTCTATCTCATCCAGCGCCATCAAACGCCGCGTCAGGCGATGCTCAACGGGTACGTGTTTGGTCTGGGGTTCTGGGGAGCAGGCGCTTCCTGGGTTTACGTCAGCATCAATACCTACGGCAATGCTTCGGCGCTGCTGGCAGCAACACTGACGAGCCTGTTTGTCATGGCCCTGGCCCTGCTGTTTGCCTTGCAGGGCTGGCTCTTTGCACAACTGGCACGCAATGCCGGGCAACGCTGGCTGGTTTTCACGGCCGTTTGGGTAGGTTTCGAATGGCTGCGCAGCTGGCTGCTCACCGGATTTCCGTGGCTTTATGTCGGCTATGCCGCGCTTGACACACCACTGGCAAACTGGGCACCTCTGACTGGAGTGTGGGGGCTGTCACTGCTGCTGGTACTGCTGGCCACGGGCTGTGCACGCGCGCTGGCGGATCGCAAATGGCTGCCGCTGCTCCCCGGCCTGATCCTGGCAATACTGTCTGTTGCCGTCCCGCGCCACTGGACATCTCCCACGGAGTCCGCACCATTGAAAGTGGTACTGGTTCAGCCCAACATCCCGCAACTGTTGAAGTGGCAACCGGACCAGCTGACGCCCATTCTGCAGCGCCAAATCCTGCTGAGCCTGCCCCATGAGGATGCAGACGTGCTGATCTGGCCCGAGACGGCCATTCCTGCCACCTTCAGCCGTGCCGCTCCCATTCTGGGACCTTTCCTCGACCAACTGGATCGTGAAGGCATTGCTCTGATCAGTGGCTTTCCCTATGCCGAAACCGCACCCGACACCCCTTATGGACAGCGCTTCCACAACAGCCTGGGCATTTTCAGTGCCGGCAGCGACCTGTACCACAAGCAGCGCCTGGTTCCATTCGGTGAATACGTACCGCTGGAGCAGCAGCTGCGCGGGCTGATCGACTTTTTCAACCTGCCCATGTCCAGCTTCAGCCTGCCACAGGACAATACCGACGCACTGGAGCTGGACGGCATTCGCATTGGCGCCGCCATCTGTTACGAAATCGCCTACCCCCAACTGGTCAGCCACATGGCCCAGGGCAGCGAACTGCTGCTGACAGTATCCAACGATACCTGGTTCGGCCGTTCCATTGCACCGGCACAACATCTGCAGATTGCCCGCATGCGGGCACTGGAGAACGGGCGCTGGCTGATGCGTGCCACCAACAACGGCCATACGGCGTTGATTGACCCCAGGGGCAACGTACACGCCGAGGCTCCGCTCGACACCGCCACTACCCTGGCGGGTGAGGTACAACCCATGCAGGGCAGTACCCCAGTGCAGCGGTTTGGCCTCTGGCCGCTTCTGGCTGGCCTTGCCGGCCTTTTACTGCTGGCCTATTGGCGCCCAGGGCAACGACACACGCTCAAACACCACCGCTCCACATGAACAGGGTGCGATCCTGTCAGTTGCCTTGAGTTGCTGGGTTTCACCACACTGGAGACATCTCAGAGTCCCCGGGGCACTCACCTCTCCCGCCAGATACTGGTCCTCGTCGTGCGCCAACTGCTCACGCAACAGCTCATGCTGTACGCGCGTTTTATCGGCCAGATCCAGCAACGCCTGACGCACTTTCTCCTCCAGAACGCCCAGGTCAAAGTGCAGCCAGGCCGCCAGGCCGTCACCGGTTTCATGGGCATAATAGCCCAGCTGCTTGAGGTCGCGTCGCAGGTAGGCCTTCATCAGCTCCACCTCATCACGCGTCATCTCTTCCGCTGCCAACTCAAGTTCGGCGGCCTCTTCAATCTGCTCCTGGAGATAGTCCCAGCTCACCTCTCCAGCGGTATCGAGCTTCTGACGCAAGCGCTCCAGCACACGATCATAGGCATGCGGTGCCTGCTCCGAATGTTTGGGGGTCTTCGGTTCATGCTCACTCATGGGCGACTCCTGTGTCGGCGTTAGGGGGCCGGTTTTCGCTCCCCTTTACCCGTCAGTATATCGCTGATTGTGAAAAACCTCAGGATACCGATCAATTGACACTGCACTGACTGCAACCGGCTTCGCCCCTGTTGACGCAGGGGGGAATATTGTATGCTATGCGCCATTCAGCCTTTTCCGGCGCTGGCCCGGTGACGACCGGCCCCGAATCGCGCCTTCCCGTTATCAGTGAGTTGCAGCCGATCATAATGAACGAACAATATACCCCCCAGGATATCGAGCCCAAGGTACAGCAGCATTGGGAGCAACAGGACAGCTTCAAGGCGGATGAGAGCGCATCCGGTGAGCCTTTCTACTGCCTGTCCATGTTCCCCTACCCCAGCGGCCGCCTGCACATGGGGCATGTTCGCAACTACACCATCGGCGACGTAGTCTCCCGTTATCAGCGCATGCAGGGACGCAACGTACTCCAGCCCATGGGCTGGGATGCGTTCGGTCTTCCGGCCGAGAATGCGGCCATGAAAAACAACGTACCGCCGGCCAAGTGGACCTACGAAAACATCGACTACATGCGCCATCAGCTCAAACAGATGGGCTTCGGCTATGACTGGTCGCGCGAACTGGCTACCTGCCATCCCGAATATTATCGCTGGGAGCAGTGGTTCTTTACCCGCCTGATGAAAAAGGGGCTGGTATACAAGAAGGAAGCCGAGGTGAACTGGGACCCGGTTGACCAGACGGTTCTGGCCAATGAGCAGGTTATCGACGGTCGCGGCTGGCGCTCCGGCGCGCTGGTCGAGCGCAAGAAAATCCCGCAGTGGTTCCTCAAGATCACCGACTATGCCGACCAGCTGCTGGATGATCTCGACAAACTGGATGGCTGGCCGGAACAGGTCAAGACCATGCAGCGCAACTGGATTGGCCGCTCGGAAGGGGTCGAACTCAGTTTTCAGGTGGACGGCTACGGCGAGCTTGAAGTGTTTACCACCCGCCCCGATACGCTGATGGGCGTAACCTACGTGGCCGTAGCGGCACAGCACCCGCTGGCGCTGAAAGCGGCTGAGCACAATGCTGAGCTGGCCGGCTTTATCGAGGAATGCCGCCACACCAAGGTTGCCGAGGCCGACATGGCAACCATGGAGAAGAAGGGCATGCCCCTTGGCATTGAGGCCATCCATCCGCTGACCGGCGAGAAGGTGCCGGTATGGACTGCCAACTTTGTACTGATGGACTACGGTTCAGGTGCAGTCATGTCAGTACCCGGCCACGATCAGCGTGACTGGGAGTTCGCGCGCAAATACGACTTGCCAATCAAACAGGTCATTGCCCCGTTGAAGCAGGACATCCAGGTCGACCTGGACCGAGAGGCCTTCACCGACAAGGGCGTACTGATCAACTCCGGCGACTTTAATGATCTCGAGTTCGACGTTGCGTTCAAGGCGATCGCAAAGGAACTGGAGCGCAAGGGCAAGGGCCGCACCACCATCAACTATCGCCTGCGCGACTGGGGTGTATCCCGCCAGCGCTATTGGGGAGCTCCCATTCCGGTGATCAACTGTGCCAGCTGTGGTGCCGTTCCGGTTCCCGAAGACCAGCTGCCGGTGCGTTTGCCCGAAGAAGTTGAGTTTGACGGCTCCGGCTCGCCGATCAAGAAAATGCGCGAATTCATTGATACGACCTGCCCCGAGTGTGGCGGTGCAGCCGAACGTGAAACCGATACCTTCGATACCTTCATGGAGTCCAGCTGGTACTACGCCCGCTATGCCAGCCTGGACCCGAACGCCATGCTTGATCCCCAACAGGCCAATCACTGGTTGCCGGTGGATCAGTACATCGGCGGTATCGAGCACGCCATTCTGCACCTGTTGTACTCGCGCTTCTTCCACAAGCTGATGCGCGATGAGGGGCTGGTTGACTCGGATGAGCCATTCAAGCGCCTGCTGTGCCAGGGCATGGTACTGGCCGACAGCTATTACTATGAAGATGAAAAGGGCGGTCAGGTCTGGATATCACCGGCTGACGTGACCACTGAAAAGGATGACAAGGGTCGTGTCATTCGAGCCGTCGATGCCTCGGGGCGTGCGCTCAACCACGATGGCATGTCCAAAATGTCCAAGTCCAAGAACAATGGCATCGACCCACAGATCATGATCGACCGCTACGGTGCCGATACCGTGCGCCTGTTCATGATGTTTGCTGCCCCGCCGGAACAGTCACTGGAGTGGCTGGACTCGGGTGTCGAAGGTGCCCACCGCTTCCTGCGTCGCCTGTGGAAACAGGTACATGACCACCTGCAGCACGGCATTGACGTGCCCGCACTGGACCTGACGAGCCTGAACGAAGAACAGCAGGATCTGCGCCGCAAGGTGCATGAAACCATCGCGAAGGTCAGTGATGACATGGAGCGACGCCAGACCTTCAACACCGCCATTGCGGCCGTCATGGAGCTTTCCAATGCCATCGGCCGATTTCTCGACGTCAGCGAACAGGGCCGCGCGGTCACACGTGAAGCCCTGGAGGCAGCCGTCCGCCTGCTGTCCCCCATTGTGCCGCACATCACGCATCAGCTCTGGCTGGAGCTCGGGCACACCGAAGACCTGCTGCACACCTCCTGGCCGGTAGTGGACGAGTCTGCCCTAACCCGCGCCAGCGTTGAGCTGGTCGTACAGGTCAACGGCAAGGTACGCGCCAAGATCACCGTGGCGGCTGATGCGGATGAGGACGTGATTCTGCACACGGCCCTGGCAAGTGAGAACGTACAGAAGCACCTTGAAGGCAAAACGATCCGCAAGAAAATCGTTGTGCCCGGCAAGCTGCTCAATATTGTTGTGGGCTGAACGGAGACTGCCATGACCAAGCGCCTGACCCCGACCCTGCTGGTTCTGTTGATGGGCCTCACACTGACAGCCTGTGGCTTCAAGTTGCGCGGCCTCTATGATGTGCCGGAGGCACTGCGTCAGGTGCAACTGGTTACGGACTCCAAACCCAGCCAGATTGAGCCTGAGCTGAGAACGGTTCTGGAGATCAATCAGGTGCAGCTGACCGAGAACGGCCGCTACCGGCTGGAGGTTCTGTCGGAGCGGCATACACGGCGCACCGCCACCCTGACCGGTAACGCGGACGCCGCCGAGTATGAGCTGCGATCTGAAGTGCGCTTCCGCGTGCTCGATCGTCAGCAAAACGATGCCGTGATCATGCATGATCGCAGCGTCATGAACGAGCGCGTATACCGGAACGAGCGCGACAACGTAACCGCCAGCGCCTCACAGGAAACCCTGATCCGCCAGCAGATGCTGCAGGATCTGGCCCAGCAGATTGTGCGTCAGTATCTGCGTCTCAATGTAGCTCAATGAAAACCCGAGCCGAGCAGCTTAATGCCCAGCTGCAGCGCCTGACGGTGCCGCTGCCGGTTTTCATGGTCACCGGCGACGAGCCCCTGCAGCACGCCGAAAGCTGTGATGCCATTCGAGCCTGGCTGCGCCAGGCCGGGTTCACCGAACGCGAAGTGATGCATGTGGATGCAGGCTTTGCTTGGGAGAGCCTGCTTGAAAGCGCCAACGCGCTGTCCCTGTTTGCCGATCGAAAGATCATCGAATTGCGCCTGGGCAGCCAGAAACTCGACAAACAGGCCAGCAACCTGCTGCAGCGCTACCTCGACAACCCGGCCCCCGACAACGTGCTGCTGATTCAGGCTGATCGGCTGGACGCTGGTGCCAAAAAAAGTGCCTGGTTCAAACAGGTTGAGCAGTCAGGCCTGGTGGTCGAAATCTGGCCCATTGAGCCCGAGCAGCTGCCACAGTGGATGTCCCAGCGTGCCTCGGCACTGGGGCTCAATCTCAGTGGCGATGCGCTGCAACTCCTCTGCAGCAGAATCGAGGGCAACCTGCTGGCCGCAAAGCAGGAACTGGACAAACTCAACCTGCTGTACCCCGGCCACACCATTGAGGCCGAACAGGTCATTGAAGCGGTCGCTGACAGCTCACGCTATGATATTTTTGCCCTCAGCGATGCGGTGCTGATGCGCGATCCTGCACGCTGCCAGAAAATTCTGCAGGTGCTGCGCCAGGAAGGTGTTGAAGCCACGCTGGTGCTCTGGGCCCTCACACGCGAGATCCGAAGCCTGCTGAGCCTGCAACGCGGTCTGACCGCCGGCGTCCCCTACGACACCCTGTGCCAGCGAGAGAAAATATGGGGCAAACGCAAGCCCTTGATGCGCAAGGCCTGCCAGCAGACATCCGCCTCCCGTCTGGAAAGCCTGCTGGTACTGAGCCATGATATTGACCAGGCGATCAAGGGCCAGCTCAACGCCTGCCCCTGGCTGTTGCTGTCAAGCCTTACGCTGGAACTCGCGGGCTGCCAACTGGGCCTCTCACACCCCGTACACTGACCTGACAGCCCAACAACGGATTGTTAGTATGCAATGGCATATTTGGCTGAGGAGTCTGGCATGAAGCTGCTGCACTGCATGGTACTGATCACGCCCCTGCTGCTGACAGGCTGCGGCGACCCGCCCCCCGAGCGCATGAAAAAAGGCGATCAGCTCTACAGCTACTACTGTTTGAACTGCCATGAACAATCGGGACTGGGTCCCTTTCTGCAACAACTGCCCCTGACGGAACGCTCACTGCAGCGCCACGAAATCGTACTGATGATCAAGCACGGCTACGATCAGGGTCATACACACATGCCCACGTTCCGTCAGCTCAGTGATCAGCAGGCCGACGCACTGGCTGCCTTCGTTATGCAACAGCGCCAGGCACAGACCCGGGAACAGGGCAAATAAGGCACCGCCCATTCAGGAGGTACTTGTCGGGACACTCGGGCGTGCAGCCCCCTTAAAGCCCAGTTGACGCCAGGCCTCATACACCACCACGGCACAGGCATTGGACAGATTAAGGCTGCGACTGTCCGCCAGCATCGGCAAGCGCAGCCCCTGATGCTGCTGAATCACATCGAGAGGCAATCCGCGCGTTTCGGGACCGAACAGCAACAGATCTCCGGGCGCAAACTCAACGTCCGTGTGATGACACTCAGCCCTGGTTGTCATGGCCCAGACGCGCACAGGCCGAACGGCCTCCAGAAGAGCAGTCAAATCATCGTGCACCTGAACCCGTGCCCACTCATGGTAATCAAGTCCCGCCCGACGCAGGCGTTTGTCGTCAAGCTCAAATCCCAGCGGTCGAATCAGGTGCAGGCGAAAACCCGTGTTGGCACACAGACGGATGATGTTACCCGTATTGGGTGGAATTTCAGGTTCATACAGCGCCAGATCAAGCATCAGAGCCTCCTCCAGGTGGAGGCCTCATTATACTGCGCCAACGCTAATCGTCACCGTCCTCGTCACCCAGTCCACTGGTATCCATCTGCAGCTCCTTGATCTTGCGGGTCAAGGTATTGCGCCCCCAGCCCAGCAGACGCGCGGCATCCCGGCGACGCCCGGCCGTAGCCCCCAGAGCGGCCGTTATCATGACGCGCTCAAACGCCGGCACCGCATCCTGCAGAATGCCTTCTGAACCTCGCGCCAGCTGCTGTTCCGCCCAGAGCCTCAATCCTTCCTGCCAGCTGCCACTGGTTGCCGTAACCTGCGGATCGTGCTGTTGCTGCTCCAGCAGCTCCGGAGGCAAATCTGAAATCAGCACTTCACGCCCGGACGCCATCACCGTCAGCCAGCGACAGGTATTTTCCAGCTGGCGCACATTACCGGGCCAGGGCAGATCACACATGAACTCGGCGGTTTCAGGCTTGAGCATCTTCGGCTCTACCGCCAGCTCCTCGGCTGAGCTGGCCAGAAAATGCCGAGCCAAACGCGGGATATCCTCACGCCGTTCAGCCAACCGCGGAATATGAATGCGGATAACATTGAGTCGATGGAACAGGTCTTCGCGAAAGCGCCCTTCACGCACCAGCTTTTCCAGGTTCTGATGGGTTGCCGCGATGATCCTCACATCCACCCGAACCGGTGTGTGGCCACCCACCCGGTAGAACTCGCCATCGGCGAGTACGCGCAGCAGACGGGTCTGAGTGTCCGCTGGCATGTCACCAATTTCATCCAGAAACAGGGTACCGCCATCCGCCTGCTCAAACCGTCCTCGACGGCTGGCTGCGGCGCCGGTAAAAGCCCCTTTCTCGTGGCCAAACAGCTCGGACTCAATCAGGTCACGCGGGATGGCTGCCATGTTCAGCGGAATGAACGGCTTGTCGGCACGCGGGCTGTGCTTGTGCAGCGCGTGCGCCACCAGTTCCTTGCCCGTACCCGACTCGCCATTGATCAGAACAGTGATATTGGAGTGGGCCAGGCGCCCGATGGCACGGAACACCTCCTGCATGGCGGGTGCCTCGCCGATAATCTCGGCGGCCTGCTCCGGCTGTGGCTGAGCGGTTTGCTCACGCTGTTCCTGAGCATGTGCCACCGCGCGGCGCACCAGCGACAGAGCCTCATCAACATCAAACGGCTTGGGCAGGTACTCGAAAGCACCGCCCTGATAGGAGGCCACGGCACTGTCCAGATCGGAATGTGCGGTCATAATGATGATCGGCAGTTGCGGCATCACTTCATGCAGGTGCTGCAACAGCTTCAACCCATCCATGCCCGGCATACGCACATCGCTGAGAATAGCATCCGGATGCTCATCTTCCAGCCTTGCCAGCAGTGGCTGTGCCGAATCGAAGGCTTCGGTCTCGAACCCCGCGGATGTCAGCGCCTTGTCGAGAACCCAGCGGATCGAGCGATCGTCATCAACGATCCAGACCTTGGCTGCTTGTGTCATGACTCAACTCCAATGGTATAAACAGGTTGAAGCGGGTCTGCCCCGGCTCCGACGTAAATTCGATCAGCCCCTTGTGCTGATTCATGATCGACTGGGCTATGGACAGACCCAAACCGGACCCCTGTGCGCGACTGCTGACCATGGGGTAAAAAATGGTATCGGCAATGTCATCCGGAATACCCGGGCCGTTATCAATGATTTCCAGAGAGCACACCAAACGATGGCGCTCAGTTCCGAGCGTAATTTGCCGCAAGGCTCGCGTGCGCAACATGATTTGCGGTGCGCTGGTGCCGGCTTCCTCCATCGCCTGGACGGCATTGCGGATGATATTCAGCACTGCCTGTATCAACTGTCCCCTTGCACCATCAAACTCGGGGATACTCGGATCGTAGTCCCGCAGGAGCGTGACGCGATTGCCTGTTTCGGCCTTTACCAGACTGCAGACATGCTCAAGAATGGCGTGAATGTTCACCCGCTCTATGACCGGCAGCTTGTGCGGCCCCAACAGGCGATCCACCAGGTGACGCAGACGATCCGCTTCTTCAATAATGATCTGGGTGTATTCGTGCAGCTCTTCCCGATCAAGCTCGCGGTCCAGCAACTGGGCAGCCCCACGGATGCCGCCTAGCGGGTTCTTGATCTCATGCGCGAGCCCTCGTACCAGTATCCGCGCACTGGCATGACGGGTGAGCAGTTCCTCTTCCCGTTCAATGCGCATCAGGCGATCACGGGCCTGAATCTCCAGCAGAATGCCGCCATCCGGGATCGGGTTAACGCTGTAATCAACGGTCAACTCCTGCCCTGTCTGGGTTACCAGACGTGCCTCTCGCTTGCTGTAGGGGTGACCACTGCGCAATGACTGGCGCAGAACATCCAGCTCTTCTTCACTGGACGACAGCCACTCCTCAATGGGGCGATCCTTGAGCCGTCGTGCACTGGCCTCCAGCAGCATCTCGGCAGCCGGATTCATGTACTGAATACAGAGCGCTTCATTGAGCACCAGTACTGAACTGGTCAGGTTATCCAGTATCTGCTTGTGTGACTGTGAACGGGACATTGGAACCCTCCTTCCTGACCCGATACCTGCAAAAAGAGCGCCAGTTTTGATAAAACGCCGACACTGCGGTATATGGGGGCTTCAGCCACATACCGGCGGGGATCTGAACCGCGCATCACACCCATACGCACCATAATAGTGCAATCAAACAATACAGTGCACGACTGCACCGCAAACGCGCACGGCAAACGCCGGCAACAAAAAAGGCCTCCCGAGGGAAGCCTTTTTCATTTCGATTACTCAGTGTGCATTACACGGAGTAGTACAGGTCGAACTCGACCGGGTGAGTGGTCATGTTGACACGGGCCACTTCTTCACGCTTCAGCTTGATGTAGGCATCCAGCATGTCGTCGGTGAATACGCCGCCACGAGTCAGGAACTCACGATCAGCTTCCAGTGCATCCAGCGCTTCGGTCAGAGAGCTGACCACAGTCGGGATTTCCTTGGCTTCTTCCGGCGGCAGGTCGTAGAGATCCTTGTCAGCCGGATCGCCCGGGTGGACCTTGTTCTGAATACCGTCAAGACCGGCCATCAGCAGCGCTGCAAAGCACAGGTACGGGTTGGCAGCCGGGTCCGGGAAGCGCGCTTCGACACGACGTCCTTTCGGGCTGGTGGTGTAAGGAATACGCAGAGACGCGGAGCGGTTACGGGCAGAGTAGGCCAGCATAACCGGTGCTTCGAAGCCCGGTACCAGACGCTTGTAGGAGTTGGTGGACGGGTTGCAGATGGCATTCAGTGCCTTGGCGTGCTTAACGATACCACCGATGTAGTACAGAGCGGTTTCGCTCAGGCCACCGTAGCCGTCACCGGCGAAGATGTTGGCACCGTCCTTGGACATGGACAGGTGAACATGCATGCCGGAACCGTTATCACCAACCAGCGGCTTGGGCATGAAAGTAGCGGTTTTGCCATAGGCGTGCGCAACGTTATGTACACAGTACTTCAGGATCTGGACTTCGTCCGCTTTTTTCACCAGCGTGTTGCCACGCACACCGATTTCGCACTGGCCGGCAGTCGCCACTTCGTGGTGGTGAACTTCGATGGTCAGGCCCATGGCTTCCATCGCATCACACATGGCCGCACGCAGATCGTGCAGGGAGTCGATCGGCGGAACCGGGAAGTAACCGCCCTTGACGCGCGGACGGTGACCGGTGTTGCCACCTTCGATCTTGTGGTTGGATGCCCAGGCGGCCTCTTCAGACTGGATGCTGTAACCGCAACCGCTGATGTCGGCGTGCCACTCAACACCGTCAAATACGAAGAATTCGGGTTCCGGGCCCAACATGGCGGAGTCAGCGATGCCGGTAGACTTCAGGTATTCCTCGGCACGTCGCGCAACAGAACGCGGATCACGCTCATAACCCTGACCGGTAGCCGGCTCAATGATATCGCAGCGTACGATAACGGTAGCATCTTCAGCAAAGGGGTCCATGACAGAAGCGCTGTCGTCCGGCAGCAGGATCATGTCGGATTCCTGAATGCCTTTCCAGCCGGCGATGGAGGAACCATCGAACATTTTACCTTCTTCAAAGAAGTCATCGCCCATGTCGCTGACAGGGATGGTGACGTGCTGTTCCTTGCCCTTGAAGTCGGTGAAGCGCATATCAATCCACTTTGCGCCGCTTTCTTTGATCAGATTCAGAGTCTTCTCTGACATTTGGCTATCCCCACTCGTTTATAAGTATTGCCAAAACAATACTTCTGTCATTACGGATCCGGAAAACCGGTTTGCTTTTACTTAAGCAAAGGCTGTGCCATGTTTAAAATCGCGCTAACCCGCTGATTTTCTGTTCCAGCCTTGCCCTACGGTCATACCCGTTGCACCAAAACAATGCATTAACGGCAATCAATGAACCATTTCAGTGCACTGATGATCGATTTTGGGGCCACTGAGATATTCGGCTATCCATGATAGTGCAATCCGGTCAGAAAATCTGTGTCCCGAGCGGACTTCACGACGGCTTTTTTAATCGGTAATCTGTCGTTCAGATGATTCACGATGGATGATGGAAATGGCCAAAAAGGAAATACTGGCAGCCACGTTGACAACCATTCTTCTGGGCTCAGGCACGAGTGTGAACGCTTCCAGCGAGGCAGATGCCAACTATCGCAAACGCTTCCCGGCCCAATGGCTTGAGCGTGATGGTGAAATCCGTCTCGATACAGTCTGTTACAACTATCCTGGCAACAGCTACATGTATCGTCTGTGTCGCGAACAGGCCGCCCAAACCCTGCAAAGCCGCTGCAACCGCTATTCCGCCCTGCTGGACACCTACAGTGGTGATGCCCAGGTGCATTATGCCCGCATGGCGCACAAGTACTGCACCGCAAGCGAGCATTACCAAACGGGCACTGACACAGAAAAAACGCCGGCTGTAACACAATAATGATCACTCAGTGATCGCTTGTTTAACCGCCCTTCCGTATAATGTCGCGCTTTACACCATCACAGGGTACACACGCGTGATTGAAAACCTCCGAAATATTGCCATTATCGCCCACGTTGACCACGGCAAAACCACACTGGTCGACAAGCTGCTGCAGCAGTCAGGCACTCTGAACCGCCGCGATGAAAGCGCTGAGCGCATCATGGATTCCAATGACCAGGAGCGTGAGCGCGGTATCACCATTCTGGCCAAGAACACGGCCATCAAGTGGAACGAGTACCGTATCAACATTGTTGATACTCCGGGACACGCGGACTTTGGTGGTGAGGTAGAACGTGTACTCTCCATGGTGGACTCGGTTCTGCTGCTGGTGGATGCGGTTGACGGCCCCATGCCGCAAACGCGCTTCGTAACCCAGAAAGCTTTCGCTCAGGGCCTGCACCCGATCGTGGTCATCAACAAGATCGACCGCCCCGGCGCGCGTCCGGACTGGGTCATGGATCAGGTGTTTGACCTGTTCGACAACCTGGGCGCCACTGACGAGCAGCTGGACTTCCCGATCGTCTATGCCTCTGCCCTGAACGGCATCGCCGGCAACGACCCTGAGGCCATGGCGGATGACATGACCCCTCTGTTCGAGGCGATTGTCAAACACGTGCACGCGCCGCGTGTCGATGCCGACGGCCCGTTCCAGATGCAGATCTCCGCGCTGGACTACAACAGCTATGTAGGCGTTATCGGTGTTGGCCGAGTGTCTCGTGGCCGAATCAAGACCAACACCCAGGTGAAGGTAATCGACAGCCACGCCAAGGTGCGTAATGGCCGTGTTCTGAAGATCATGGGCTACCACGGTCTGGAGCGTATCGAAGTCGAAACGGCTCAGGCGGGCGACATCATCTGTGTGACCGGTCTGGATGAGCTGAACATCTCCGACACCCTGTGCGATCCGGATGTCGTTGAAGCACTGCCGGCCCTGTCAGTTGACGAGCCTACCGTCTCCATGACGTTCCAGGTCAATGATTCTCCGTTCGCCGGTCAGGAAGGCAAGTTCGTCACCAGCCGCAACATCAAGGAGCGTCTGGATCGTGAGCTGATCCACAACGTGGCCCTGCGTGTTGAGCCCGGTGATACTCCGGAAAAATTCCGTGTCTCCGGTCGTGGTGAACTGCACCTGTCCGTACTGATCGAATCCATGCGTCGTGAAGGCTTCGAGCTGGGCGTATCCCGCCCTGAGGTTATCCAGAAGATCGTCGACGGCGAGGTTCAGGAACCATACGAAGTCGTCATGATCGACGTGGAAGAAGAGCATCAGGGCTCCATCATCGAAGAGCTGGGCAAGCGTCGCGCCGACATGACCAACATGGAAGTGGATGGCAAGGGCCGTGTACGCTTGACCTTCATGATGCCGTCCCGCGGCCTGATCGGCTTCCGCAGCCAGTTCATGACCATGACCTCCGGCACCGGTATCATGACCTCAGTATTTGACCACTACGGCCCGGTAAAACAGGGCGAAGTGGTGTCACGTCACAACGGCGTACTGGTTTCCATGGTAACCGGCAAGGCGCTGGGCTATGCCCTGTTCAACCTGCAGGAGCGCGGCCGCCTGTTCATCGACCCCAACGTTGAGGTTTATGAAGGCATGGTGCTGGGTATCCACAGCCGTAACAACGATCTGGTCATCAACCCCACCAAGGGCAAGCAGCTGACCAACGTACGTGCATCCGGTACCGATGAAAACATCGTGCTGACGCCGCCGATCAAGTTCTCTCTGGAACAGGCACTGGACTTCATCGAAGACGATGAACTGGTCGAGGTTACACCGGCCGCCATCCGCATTCGCAAGAAGCTGCTGAAAGAGAACGAGCGCAAGCGCAACAAGAAGTAATCGCGCCACAGGTTCGACAAAAAGGCCAGCGAAGTATCGTCTGGCCTTTTTTGTGCCTGCAGTTTGGTTCAAGTCCTTGCGGCAGCTGGCTATACTGGGGCTCTACGTTGTTCAAGGAGACCTCCCATGCGCACCCTCTACCCCGAGATCGGCATCAATCACGAGTACTACCTGGATGTTGGCGACCGGCATACGCTGTACGTGGAAGAGTGCGGCAACCCCAACGGCATTCCGGTGCTGTTTGTGCACGGAGGCCCCGGAGGTGGCTGCGGCGCCACCCACCGACGTTTTTTCAATCCGGAACGCTATCGCATCATTCTGTTTGATCAGCGCGGCTGTGGCCGTTCAACGCCTCATGCCGAGCTTGAGGACAACAACACCCAGGCGCTGGTTGCAGACATGGAGCGTATCCGCGAATTTTTGAGCATTGAACAATGGCTGCTGTTTGGCGGCAGCTGGGGGTCTACGCTTAGCCTCGTCTATGCCGAGACCCACCCCGAACGCGTGATCGGCATGGTGCTGCGCGGTATTTTCCTGTGTCGCGACCGGGACATTCACTGGTTCTATCAACAGGGTGCCAGCGCCCTCTTTCCCGATTACTGGCAGGACTACCTGCAACCCATACCCGAACCTGAACGGGACGACCTGCTGACTGCGTACCACCGCAGGCTGACCGGCAACAATGACCTGATCCGCATGCAGGCCGCGAAGGCCTGGTCAGTCTGGGAGGGTCGCTGTTCGACTCTGGATCCAAACCCCGACGTAGTCGAGCATTTTGCCGATCCGCACTTTGCCCTGGCCATGGCGCGGATAGAAGCCCACTACTTTGTCCACAAGGCGTTTCTGGAGCCGGACCAGATCCTGCGCGAGGCACACAAACTGACTGACATTCCGATCACCATCGTACATGGCCGCTATGATGTGGTCTGCCCACTGGAGCAGGCCTTTGCACTACAGCAACATGCCCCGCATGCACGCCTGAATATCGTCCGTGATGCCGGACATTCGGCCTTTGAACCCGGCATTATCGATAACCTGATCCATGCAACCGACGAGTTTGCCCAGCGCAGTGCCTGAGGAGTGGTAACGTGAAAGGACTGATTCAGCGCGTGAGCCATGCCAGCGTCAGGGTCGATGGAGAGGTCACTGGTGCCATTAATGGCGGCATACTGCTGTTACTCGGCGTTGAGCAGGGCGATAGCCAGGCCAGTGCCGAGAAACTGTTGCAGCGTGTTCTGAACTATCGGATCTTTCCGGATGCTGATGACAGGATGAACCTGAGTCTGAGCGATACAGGTGGTGGCCTGCTGATCGTTTCCCAGTTCACGCTGGTCGCGGATACCCGCAAGGGGCTCAGACCCGGTTTTTCACGCGGCGCCACTCCCGCTGAGGGGGAGCGGCTGTACAACCTTTTTGTTGAACAGGCTCGCGCCCGACACAACCCGGTTGAGACCGGTCGTTTTGGCGCAGACATGAAGGTAGAGCTGTTGAATGACGGGCCAGTGACCTTCCTGCTCGAAGTCCCGCCCGTCTATTGAGTCGCTCTGTCAGGCGATACAGCTGGGCTCAACCAGATGATGCGTCACACGAGTTTCAAGCTTGATATTGTCATGCAGCGGACAGCGGTCACAGACGGCATCCAGGAACACCTGCTTCTCTTCATCGGTCATATCCGCATCGATTTCAGCGGATACCTGGATCTGCTGGAAGCCGACACGATCGTCACTGGGCTTACCCAGAAGGCCTGCGGGGTTATAGTCCCCTTCGACGGTAACCTTCATGCCACGTAGCTCAATCTTCTGCTGCATAGCGGCAATACGCCCAATGGTACAGATACACCCACCCAGCGAAAACAGGAAATACTCCAGCGGTGTGGGGCCCTGGTCCTGACCACGGGCGGCTTCAGGCTGGTCGATTACGACCTGGTGACCGCGAATATCGGCATGCACTGCAAAGCCCTGCTCCATATGAGCATTTACACTTACGCGCTTGTCGGCACTCATTTTCACTCCTTTGGACTATTAATTAAGAATAATCTAATGTTATGAGTTATCCCGACTCAACGCAATCCCCTGCCACATACGCGAAGGGGGCGCCAAAGCGCCCCCTCCATCTGCCGGTGCATCCTGATGGTCACATCAACTGACACGCTCACCCTTGGCCTGCAGATCGGCATGATAGGAAGACCGCACCAGAGGGCCACTGGCCACATGGGTAAAACCAAGCTCTTTGGCGATGCGCTCAAACTCGGCAAATTCGGCCGGTGTCACGTAGCGATCAAGTGCCAGATGATTGCGACTGGGCTGCAAATACTGGCCAATGGTGATCATATCCACGTCATGTGCCCGCAGATCACGCATCACCTCAATGATCTCTTCATTGGTTTCACCACAGCCCACCATAAGACCAGACTTGGTACGCACTTCGGGGCGCAACGCCTTGTAACGCTTGAGCAGATCCAGTGACCACTGATAGTCCGCTCCCGGGCGCACCTTGCGATACAACCGCGGTACGGTTTCCAGGTTGTGATTGAACACATCCGGTGGCGTCTGCTCCAGAATCTCAAGCGCCACATCCATACGCCCACGGAAGTCCGGCACCAGTGTCTCAATCTGAATCGTGGGGATTCGCTCCCGCGTCTCGCGGATACAATCGGCAAAATGCTGGGCACCACCATCCCGCAGGTCATCACGATCAACCGAGGTGATCACGACATAGCGCAGCCCCATATCCGCAATGGCTTCGGCCAGCTCACGCGGTTCGTCCGGCGACAGCGCGTTCGGGCGACCATGTGCCACATCACAGAACGGACAGCGGCGAGTACAGATATCCCCCATGATCATGAAGGTAGCCGTGCCATGGCTGAAACACTCACCCAGATTGGGGCAGCTGGCTTCCTCGCATACCGACGCCAGCTTATGCTTGCGCAGTTTGTCCTTGATCCGCTTCACTTCAGCATTGGAGCCCATGCGCACCCGCAGCCAATCCGGCTTGCGCTGCATCTCTTCTTTCTCGGTCGGGATCACCTTGACCGGGATACGAGCAACCTTTTCAGCGCCACGCAGTTTGACGCCCTGCTCGACTCTACCGCTGTTTTTTTCGGTGGATTCAGCCATTCTGATTCAGTCTTCCAGTGTTGGTGTGCGAGTGATCTGATTATACCCCAATTTTTTAACCAAGTAATTTACTAGGTTATTGGGCAGCTGTATCAGGTCCGCATCAGGGGCAAGCGTCTGCACCTGGGTCATTTCAAGCCCTGCGTAGCCACAGGGATTGATGCGCAGAAAGGGCTCCAGATCCATGTTCAGGTTGAGTGCCAGACCGTGGAAGGAGCAGCCCTTGCGGATGCGCAACCCCAGAGAGCAGATTTTGCGCTCATCCACGTAGACCCCCGGCGCATCCGGCTTGGGATAGGCCGCAATACCACAGTCAGCCAGCACGGCCACGATGGACTGTTCAATGATATCCACCAGATCACGCACCCCAAGCTTGCGTCGACGCAGATCCAGCAGCAGATAGGCAATCAGCTGTCCCGGACCATGGTAGGTAACCTGACCACCGCGATCGACCTGCACCACCGGGATGTCACCGGGGTTCAGCAGATGCTCTGCCTTGCCTGCCTGCCCCTGAGTAAATACGGGCTCATGTTGCAACAGCCATATTTCGTCACGCGTCTCGGGGGTACGGGTATCGGTGAACCGCTGCATGCGCTGCCAAACAGCCTCATAGGGCTGCAGCCCCAGCTCTCGCACCAGCAGCTGATCATGCAGGGCCATCAAAGCACCATCTTCACACGACCGGTCGCCTTGAGGTCCTGATGCAGATTTTCAAGCTGTTCCTTGCTGGTGGCGGTGATTTTAAGACGCACCGAGCTGTAGTTGCCGTTGCCACTTTCCTGGACCGTCACCTGCTCAATATCCAGGTCGGGGGCATGGATCTGCACGATCTCGATTACCATTCCCTTGAAATCATCCGCGTTGTCGCCGATCACCTTGATCGGATAGCCCGGGTGGGGAAATTCTATTTTGGGTGCTTTGGGTTCTGTACTCATGTGCTCTCTCCGGTCATCAACCGGTGTTGGAAACGGGTAAACAGGGTGAACATGCGTTGCCACAACGGGCCTTTGCTGCCGTCGGCAACAGGACGGCCATCAACCTCCAGTACCGGAACGACGCCGCGCGTTGAGCTGGAAATCCACACTTCGTCAGCATCGGCAAGCTCCTCCGGACGAAGGTCGACTTCCTGATAGGGAATGCCACTTTCCGCCGCCAGCTCAAGGATCAATTCGCGGGTAGTGCCCCCCAGAATTTCCGAGCTGCGCTTGGGGGTATAGATCACGCCCTGACGGACCAGGAACAGGTTACAGGAGGTGCCTTCACTGAGCAGACCATCACGCACCAGCAGTGCCTCATCGGCACCAGCCTCTCGCGCCTGCTGCAGCACGAGAATATTCGGCAGCAGTCCGGTGGACTTGATATCACAGCGATGCCAACGCAAATCTGCAGTCACAATGACCTTGTAGCCCTGTACCTGTTCCGGTCCGTCGGCATAAATATCGCGAATCGGTGAACAGCAGGCAAACACCGTGGGCTGCATGCGATCATCATAGGCGTGGGTACGATAGCCGGCGCTGCCCCGGCTGACCTGAAGATAAACCGACAGATTGCCACCGCCATTGCGCGAAACCAGCTCATCAAGAATGCCTGCCCAGTCCCGCACAGCCTCAATGCGCACCGCCCTGAGGCTATAGGCCAGGCGATCAAGATGCTGCTGCAGACGAAAGCCGGTTCCACGGTAATAGGGAATCACTTCGTAGACGCTGTCGGCAAACAGGAAGCCACGGTCAAACACGGAAATCCGTGCCCGATCCGCCGTCAGGTATTCACCGTTGAGGTAGACGATATCTTTATTCATAAAACGCAACTGCCCACATCAGTAGTAGATGTGGGCAGCATAAACCGGATTCAAGACTTTGTCTGATTTTTAACCAATCAGACCCATGAAGAACAGCAGGATGGCATGCCAGATACGCTTGAACAGCCCACCTTCCGGTACATTTTCCAGGGCCACCAGCGGTACCGACGCCACCGGCTCGCCCTGCAGGGTAACCTGTACCCGGCCCAGAACATCACCTGCCGCTACAGGAGCCTTGATTACCTTGTCCAGCTCGACACTGGCTTCAAGCTGATCAGACTGGCCGCGCGGCACGGTGACAGCCAGTTTTTCGGCAATACCCAGACGGATCTGGTCGCGGCTGCCCGCCCAGATTTTTTCGTCACGCAGTACCTGACCCGCTTCATACAGTGCATGGGTACGGTAGTAACGGAAACCGTAGGACAGGAGCTTCTGACTTTCCTGCGCACGAACCTCTTCACTGCTGCTGCCCATGACGACAGAAATCAAGCGCATGTCATCACGCTCTGCCGATGCCACCAGACAGTAGCCCGCTTCATCGGTATGGCCGGTCTTGATGCCGTCTACACTGTCATCGCGCCACAACAGCTTGTTGCGGTTGGGCTGGCGAATGTTGTTGTAGGTAAAGTATTTCTGCGAATAGAGCGCGTAGTGCTGTGGAAACTCGTTGATCAGTGCCTTGCCCAGTATTGCCAGATCGATTGCAGTGGAATAGTGATCCTCTGCCGGCAGTCCGGTGGCATTGACGAAATGGGTATTATTCATGCCCAGCAATCGTGCATGCTGATTCATCAAATCGGCAAAGGCGCGTTCACTGCCTGCGATATGTTCGGCCAGTGCAACCGAGGCATCATTGCCGGACTGGATGATCACGCCGTGCAGCAGATCATCCACGCTGACCTGGGTACCCTCCTGAATAAACATGCGCGAGCCACCGGTACGCCAGGCCTTTTCGCTCACCAGCACCATGTCTCCAAGCGCAATGTTGCCCTTGGCGATTTCGTACTCGACCACATAGCTGGTCATCATTTTGGTCAGACTGGCAGGCGGGAAGCGCTCATCTTCACGGTCAGAGGCGATAATGTGCCCGGTATCCGCATCCATCACAAGATAGGCTCTGGCGGCAATCTGGGGAGGAGCCGGAATCAGCGACGAAACAGCCTGCGCCGTTGTTGCGGCAAGCAACAGAAGCATCAGAACGGAAAGCGTGAGGAGGTGTTGAAGAGTGAGTCGTTGCGCCATAGTCTCGTTACATCGTGAAAGTGAAATCCTGCAGCAGTGACCCGCTGCCCGAACAAAGGTTCAACTCTACCCGCCGCTTCAGGGCAAGTCCACCAGGTGTGCCCCCGGATACCCCGCCGCAGTGAGCTGGTCCAGAATCCAGCTCAGGGTATGGCTGCCACTCAGCGGCCCCAGATGAACACGGTACAGCATGTCAGCCCCGCGCTGGGTGCTGCTGACCTGAACCGGCTCCTGCAACAGCCCCCTCAGGCGTGCGGCAACGCTCTGGGCACCCGCCTCACTGGAAAATGCCGCTACCTGGAGCATGCGACCGGTGATCGCCGCCTGGTCAGCACTGACAAGGCTGCGCCCCTCGTCACGCGACTGGGCCAATACAGCACTGCTGCTGCCGGGCATGATCGCCTCCACCTCGACTCTGGCCGTACCGTTTTGCAGCATGTCCAGCCGATAGGCAGCGGCATAGGAGAGATCAATTACACGCTCATCATGAAAGGGGCCCCGGTCGTTCACGCGAACAATCACCTGACGACCATTATCCAGATTGGTCACTCGAACATAGCTGGGAAGCGGCAATGACTTGTGCGCAGCCGTCATCTGATACATGTCATAGATTTCACCGTTAGAGGTGGTATGACCATGAAACTTCTTGCCGTACCAGGACGCGTTGCCGCGAACACGATAGCCTTCGGCACTGGGCAGCACAAAGTAGCGCTTGCCCAGAACCTCGTAGGGGCTTTTGTTACCCCAGCGGCTGTGAGGCTCATGGCGCGGCACAGCATCAGGCACGTGAGCCATGCTGATCGCCTGATCAGGCCCACGATCCTGCTTCATGCTGTATCGACTGCCGCTGCCGCTGTCCTTCGAAGCGCAGCCGCCTAGGGTCAGTGCAGCTGCCAGCAGCGGCAGCATCAGTTTCTTCATCTCAACGCTCCTGCGACTCACGCGCATCACGAATCGCCTGACTCAGTTCATACACCGCCATGGCATAGAGATGGCTGTGGTTGTAACGGGTAATGACATAGAAGTTGTGCAGCCCAAACCAGTAGTGTTCACCGTCTGCCATGGTCAACTGCATCAGCGTCGCCTTCTGTTCATGATCCAGATCCCGGCGGGTGGATATGCCCCGCTTTTCCCATTCGGCAAGCGTCACTTCCGGCTGCAAACCGGCATTGATCCAGGTCGGATCGGCTGGCTCATTCATGACAACATTGGAGCGCACCGGCTGCCCCGTTTTCCAGCCGTGAGCCTTGAAGTAGTTGGCGACACTGCCAATGGCATCAACCTTGTTGCTCCAGATGTTGCGCTTGCCATCGCCGTCAAAGTCCACGGCATAGTTGCGAAAACTTGAAGGGATGAACTGGCCATATCCCATGGCACCGGCATAAGACCCGATCAGTGATGTCGGTTCGAGTCCTTCCTCTTGCGTCATCTGCATGAACTCAACCAGCTGCCCCCTGAAGAAGTCTGCCCGCTTGGGGTAATCAAAGCCCAGTGTTGCCAGTGCATCAAGCACACGATAGCGCCCCATGATGCGGCCATAGCGGGTTTCAACACCGATGATGGCTACGATGATTTCTGCCGGTACACCATAGGTTTCTTCCGCTCGCTGCAGTGTCTCCTCATGCTCCTGCCAGAAGCTCACCCCCTGAGTGATGCGGTTGGGTTCGACAAAGATCTTGCGGTACTCGCCCCAGGTCAGACGGCGCTCGGCAGGACGTGAAATGGCTTCCAGAATGGACTCCTGACGACGCGCTTCCGCCAGCACCTGGCGTACTTCATCCGCGGCAAAACCCTTTTGGGCCAGCTTCTCGACCACTTCATCGGCCAACGGGTGGGACTCGTACCCACTTTCGGCACGCACCATACCGGCACCGGCCAGCACCAGTCCACTCAGCAGTAATGTTCCGATCTTCTTGCGCATTCCATCCCCCCTAGCGGGTCAGCATCTGTCTGTGAGTTCTGATGGACATCAGTATGCCAAAGCCTGCCATCAGGGTCACAATTGAGGTTCCGCCGTAACTGACCATGGGCAGGGGTACCCCCACCACCGGCAGCAGTCCGGTCACCATTCCGATATTCACGAACACGTATACAAAAAAAGTCAGGGTAATACTGCCGGCCAACAGGCGTGAGAAACTGTCCTGAGCCTGTACCGCAATAATCAGCCCTCGAGCGATGATCAGCAGGTACAGCGCCAACAGAATCAGTACACCGGTCATACCCAGCTCTTCGCCAATCACGGCAATGATAAAATCGGTATGTGACTCAGGCAGGAAGTCCAGCTGTGACTGAGTGCCATGCAGCCAGCCCTTGCCCGGCAGGCCGCCGGAACCGATGGCCGTTTTGGACTGGATGATATTCCAGCCCGAACCCAGCGGGTCGCTTTCGGGATCAAGAAAAGTAAGCACTCGCTGTCGCTGATAGTCCCTCATTATGGCCCACAGCGCAGGCAGCGCTGCGGCCAACAGGCCCAGCGCTATAAAAATCCAGCGCCAGTAAACACCGGACAGCAGAATAACAAACACACCTGAAGCCGCGATTAACAGTGAGGTACCAAGATCCGGCTGCTTCATGATCAGAGCAGTGGGAATTGCCAGCAGCACCAGCGTACTGAGCAGGTGCCTGAAGCCGGGAGGCAGCTGCTGACGTGTCAACCAGGCAGCCACCATCATCGGCACGGCCAGCTTCATGACCTCGGACGGCTGGAATCGAAAGCCCGGCAGCTCCAGCCAGCGTTGAGCGCCCTTGGCCCCGACACCAAACAGCAGTACCCCAATCAGCAGACCAACCCCCGCCAGATAGGCCAGCGGCGCCAGCAGCTTGAACGTGCGGGGCTGAAGCTGTGCCAACAGGATGACAGCGAGAAAGCCGGCCCCCATCCTGACCGCCTGACGCTGAACGTACCCCCAGTCCTGCCCTGATGCGCTGTAGAGTACAAACAGGCCGAAACCGCACAACAGCAACAGCAGCAGCAACAGCCAGCCATCCAGGTGCGTGTAGCGCCAGAGTCCATCAGGGCGTTGCAGATGCAAGCTGCTACCCGGCATGGTTCGCTGAAAATCACGCCCACTCATGGTTTCACCTGCAGGTCGTTGGTGTAGTCATTCATCAGCCAGGCGTCCATTACTTCACGGGCAATGGGCGCTGCTGTGCTCGAGCCCCCGCCACCGTTTTCAACCACGACCGCCACGGCGATTTTCGGATCATCAACCGGTGCAAAGGCAATAAACAGCGCATGGTCACGATGCCGCTCCTCGAGCGCCTCTGCATCATACTCCGCATCCTGTGCAATACCCACGACCTGAGCCGTTCCTGTCTTGCCCGCGATACGGTACTGTGCGCCATATGCAGAGCGACGTGCCGTACCCTTTTCTCCGTGCATCACTGACACCATGCCACCAATGACATGATCCCAGTTGGATGGGTTCCTGAGTTCGATATCCTCGGGTTTGGGCTTGCGTCGGTAGATCGGGTTATACGACTCGGGCTCCTCGCCGGGTGCCTGAACCAGCCCCTTCAACATGTGCGGCTGTACCCAGCGCCCGCGATTGGCCAGTACTGACGCCGCGGTCGCCAGCTGCAACGGTGTCATGACCAGGAACCCCTGCCCAATACTGAGGTTGATGGAGTCGCCCGGGTACCAAGGCAGACGTCGGTCATTTTCTTTCCATTCCCGCGATGGCAGAAAAGAGGTAATCGCCTCGGGAAGATCAAGGCTGGTATCCGCACCCACGCCAAACCGCCCCAGAAAATCGGACATGGGATCAACACCCATTTTGTGTCCCACTTCGTAAAACCAGATATCACAGGATTCGGCCAGAGCATCGTTCAGATTCACCCAGCCATGCCCGGTACGCTTCCAGTCACGATAGCGGCGTCCGTTCTGGTTGATCTGATAAAACCCGGGGTCCCACACCCGTTTTTCGGGTGTAATGGTGTTCGTTTCCAGTGCGGCCAGCGCGATGATCGGCTTGATGGTCGAGCCAGGCGGGTAGCCGCCACGCAGCGCCCGGTTGAAAAGCGGCAGGTCGATGGAGTCGCGCAGCGAGCTGTAGTCCTTGTTGGATATTCCGGTCACAAACAGATTGGGGTCGTAACCTGGTGTGCTCACAAGCGCCAGTATTTCCCCACTGGCAGGTTCAATGGCCACAATGGAGGCACGCCGGCCGGTCAACAGGGACTCCGAGAACTGTTGCAGCTGCAGGTCCAGGCTCAACTGAATGTTTTGCCCCGGCACAGGATCTTCTCGCTCCAGCACTCGCAGGATACGACCACGCGCATTGGTTTCAACCTTCTGGAACCCCACCTGCCCATGCAGAAGCTCTTCATAAAAGCGTTCGATGCCGAGTTTGCCGATATAGTGGGTGGCGGCATAGTTGATCGGGTCAACCTCCTCCAGCTCACGCTCATTGATGCGCCCGACATAGCCCAGAGCATGCGCCAGGGATTCGCCATGGGGGTAGTGTCGAATCAGGTCCGCCTCTACCTGCACCCCTGGCAGGCGATGGTAGTTAAGCGAAATTCGCGCGATTTCGTCTTCACTCAGGCCAAATCGCAGCGGTACTGTTTCGAATGGACGCCGACGCTGCTGCAGGCGACGCTCAAAGCGTTCGATATCGCGTTCATTGAGCTCGATCAGATCGCTCAGAGCGGCAAGCGTCGTATCAAGATCCTGAATTTCTTCCTTCAGCAAGGTAACCGAGAAATTGGGCTGATTGTCCGCCAGCAGTACGCCGTTACGGTCATAGATCAAGCCCCTACGTGGCGCCACAGGCTGCAGTTGCACGCGATTCTTCTCGGATATGGCCGCGTAGCGGTCATACTCGATTACCTGCAGGTAATAAATGCGTCCAATCAGCACCAGCATAAGCAGAATCACGCAGCCGAACGCGATAGCGGCCCGGTTGGTGAAGGTAATGCTCTCCTGGGAATAGTCCTTCAAGCGCTCAAAGGGTGCCATGATGCAACGTTATTTGTGGTAGGGGTGACCCTGGAGAATCGTCCAGGCGCGATAAAGCTGCTCAGCCAGCACCACCCGCACCAGCGGGTGCGGCAAGGTGAGCGCCGACAGCGACCATTTCTGGTCGGCCAGTGCCAGTGCCCTTGGATCAAGGCCATCGGGGCCACCCACCAGCAGGCTGATATTGCGCCCATCCATGCGCCAGTGCTCCGCCTGCTCGGCCAGCTGCGGCGTGGACCAGGGGCGCCCCTTTACGTCCAGCGCCACCACGCGGTCACCTTTGCCAACCGCCGCCAGCATGGCATCGCCTTCGCTGCGGATCGCCCGCGCAATATCGGCATTCTTGCCACGATGCCCGGGCGCCAGCTCGACCAGCTCCAGTTGAAAGTCGGACGGCAGGCGACGGGCATACTCGTTGAAGCCCTCCTCAACCCAGGCGGGCATGCGGTTACCAACCGCCAACAGGCGAATACGCATCTGTCAGCGCTTACTTCTGCTCAGACTCGACGCCGTCTTCGGCATCAAATCGCCACAGGCGTTCCAGGTCATAGAAACTGCGCGCATCCGGCATCATCACATGGACCACTACATCGCCAAGGTCGACCAGAATCCAGTCACCTACGGCCTGCCCCTCGGTCCCGACCGGTTGCAGACCAGCCTCTTTCACCTTATCGAGCACTTCCTGTGCCACTGACATCACGTGCCGCTTGGAGGTGCCGCTCGCAATCACCATGTAGTCCGTCACACTGGATTTGCCGCGCACATCGATTTCAGTGATATCGCGGGCCTTGATGTCTTCCAGTGCCGCATGCACCAGTTCACGCAGTTGCTCAGTTTGCATTAGCGCTTTGTACCTTCTCGTTTTGAGTGAAAACCATAAAGTTCATGCTGACGAATATAGTGCCACACCGGCTCAGGCAACAGATAGCGTGGCGAGTGTCCGGCGGCAATCAGTTGTCTGATCTGAGTGGCCGATATTCCCAGCGGTGTCAGTTCCTGAATGTAAACAAGCCCTGCCGGGCTCTGCAGGAGCGCCTGTTCATCCTCGCTGCGATGCTGCTGAAGCAGGGTTCGCAACGTTGGGCTTAGATCAGTCTCCCTGTATCCCGGTCGTGCAATGACCAGGATATGAGCGTAGTCCAGAAAGGATTCCCAGCGATGCCAGGATTCCAGTGTCTGAAACGCGTCCATCCCCATCGTCATGATGATGGGGCAGTCGTCGCCGCGGGCCCGGCGCAGGGACGCCAGTGTCAACAACGAGTACGATGGCTCGGCCGATTCGACTTCCCGCGCATCGGCACACAGCGCCGGCTCATCGGCAACCGCCAATTGCACCATCGCCAGCCGCTCTTGCGCACTGCAGCCGGGCGCCACGCGATGTACCGGTTCACCGGAGGGGATCAGACACACCTGTTCGACCCCCAGCCATTGCTGCAGTTCCAGCGCCGTACGCAGATGGCCGTTGTGCACCGGGTCGAACGTCCCCCCCATGAACACCAGCGGCGACATCAGCTTCGAACCTGACCGTCACCCAGCACGATGTATTTTTCCGATGTCAGCCCTTCCAGGCCCACCGGACCCCGCGCATGAATCTTGTCGGTGGAGATGCCGATCTCGGCCCCCAGACCATACTCGAAACCATCCGCAAAGCGGGTTGAAGCGTTCACCATTACAGAGCTGGAATCAACCTCGCGCAGGAACGCACGCGCCTTGGTGTAATTCTCGGTGATAATCGCATCGGTGTGCTGTGAACTGTGACGATTGATATGCGCAATCGCCTCATCCATGCCATCCACGATTCGGATCGACAGGATCGGCGCCAGATACTCGGTGTCCCAGTCAACATCGGTTGCCGCATTCAGTCGTGGCAGCAGCGCAAGCGTGCGTTCACACCCCCGCAATTCAACGCCCAGCTGCTCATAGTGCTCCGCCAGTTCCGGCAGCAGTTCACCGGCCACGGCCGCGTCAACAAGCAGGGTTTCCATTGTGTTGCAGGTCCCGTAGCGGTGCGTCTTGGCATTGATGGCAATATTCAGCGCCTTGGTCCGATCAGCCTCGGCATCGATATACACATGGCAGATGCCGTCAAGGTGCTTGATGACCGGCACACGCGCGTCATTGCTGATACGCTCGATCAGGCCCTTTCCGCCTCGCGGCACGATGACGTCCACATACTCGGGCATGGCGATCAGGCGCCCAACCGCTTCACGGTCCGTGGTTTCTACCACCTGCACGGCTTCCTGAGGCAGCCCGGCCGCTTCCAGCCCCTGACGAATACAGGCTGCAATTGCCTGATTGGACTCGATCGCTTCCGACCCGCCACGCAGGATCGCTGCATTACCCGATTTGAGGCAGAGGCTCGCCGCCTCGCAGGTCACATTGGGACGCGACTCGTAAATGATGCCGATAACGCCCAAAGGCACACGCATTTTGCCGACCTGGATACCGGACGGGCGATAGTTCATATCGCGAATCGCGCCGATCGGATCCGGCAGTGCCGCCACCTGGCGCAAACCCTCGATCATCCCGTCGATGCGGGCCGGGGTCAGTTCCAGACGATCCAGCAGGGCTGCATCGAGCCCCTTGCCGCGACCGTTTTCCATATCCACGCGATTGGCTTCAGCCAGGGTATCACGGCAGGCGTCGATCGCCTCGGCCATGGCCAGCAACGCCTTGTTCTTGCTGTCGGTGTCGGCACGGGCCATCAAGCGTGAAGCCGCGCGCGCCTGCTCACCGAGCCGGGTCATGTACTGTGCTACATCCATCATCTTCTGTCCGCTTGGAGACTGTCAGCCGCACAGTATAACGTCAGTGAAACAAAAGGTCTTTTCAGATGGCAAAAAGCCCTCGGTTGCCGATGGCGTATTGCTGTGACCCCGGGCGTAATGTTGCTATCATCGGACATCTGTTTTCTGCCATCAGCCCTCGGTGCAAGAAGCCCCCATGGAGCCACACGTCGACACTCAACACAGCCCCCGCATATTGTCTCTGCGTGCGCTGCTTTCTGTCAGCCTGATTCTGTTGCTGAGCCTGTCGCTCGGCGGCACGCTTGAGTACCTTCGCAGCAGTGAACAGGCACGCCTTCAGGCCAACGACGTCGGCCTGATGTTCGGTCGCAGCAGCGCGGTTCTGATTCAGCCTCTGGTGCTGGCCGATGACCGTATCAGCCTGAACTTTCTGTTCAACGAACTGGCGGCGCAACCCCTGATCAGCGGCCTGCGCCTGACCGCACCGGACCAAACGCTGATTGCACTGGCCGGGCAGCCCCAGGGACGCGGGCATAGTCTGGAGCTGGTACAGGGGGATGATGTAATCGGCCAGCTTACCTACTGGACCGATCCGGCCCCCTTTGAACAACTGCTTCACCGACAGCTGATCGAAATTGCGCTGCTGCTCGGCGGAAGCCTGTTGCTGACCGCAATACTGATCGGTTTCAGCCTGCGGCGCCAGCCAGAATCTGCGCCGCCCAAGCCCGACTTCCGTGAGTTTGCCAGAGAGCTGAAACCTGAAGTCACAGGCGACACCATTCCCGCCTTCAGTTTTGATGAACTGGACAGTGAGCCCGAACAGCCTGCACCGATTACAGCGGTTCGACACGCGCCCTCAATGGAACAGGGCTCCAGTGTGGATCTGAACATATCGACACGTTCTGACAACTCTCCGGAAACTGCTGAAACGCAGGGCCACGCACCCGGGCCAGAACCCGAGCCACAGCCCGAGGCTGAACCTGCGCAGCAGGAAGATGAGCCTGAACCCGCTGTCCCACCGGCACTGCACGGTCGCCGTGAGCCCAGCTTTGATACCGATGAGCTGGTTTCCCTGCTCAAGCCGGAACGGGACAGTGCACGCATGCCCAGTTTCAGTCCTCACGCGCCTCAGATCACCGAGCCGGAGGATGACAGCGATGAGGCACTGGTCCCCGATACCGAAGAGATGGAGCTGGAAGAGCGTACCGCCGAAGAGGATGAGTACACGCCCCTGCGCCCCAATCCATTGAAGCTCGGGGATGAGGAACAACTGGGGCTCTACAGCTTTGAACATGAGCTTGAGCTGATGCTGACGCCCGACGAGGCAGGCTACCTGCTGCTGATCGACACGCGCAGCGCCCACTCCGACAATGTGGATGAGGAAGAGCGCAGTGCGCTGCTGAAGAACTACCGTACCCTGGCCAACTCTGTTGCACGCATCTACAGCGGCAACATTGAAACGCTGAGTGACGGCAACTTGCGCGTACTTTTCACCAACGCCGATGACAAGGACAGCCATGGCGTCAATGCCTTGTGTTGCGCCATGCTGTTTACTCATCTGTATCAGCAATACAACCAAAGTCAGATTCGCGCCTTCAAGCCGGTGATGAACCTGCATATGGCGCTGGTTCGCGGTGCCCGCGAGCGCGTTGAGCGCATGCAGGAGGAGGCCCACTTCCTGACCCGCACCACACAAAGCAATGAACTGATCAGCCATACGGCCCTTACGGAAGCGCCTTTGCTGAAGGAAAGCCTGCTGCAAAAGGCGGATATTCGTCGCGAGGATGAGGACAAGGTGCTGATTCTCAGTGTCAGCGAGTCCTATCAGGCGCTGCTGGAAAAGCAGGCCCGTCATCTGCTTAGCAAACTGAACGAGCGCCAGCAAAGTATTCAGAGCGGCCAGCCGGCCTCCTGAGGAGGCACGGCTGGCAAGACTCAGTCGCGCAACACTTCCAGGCTATCCACACGCTGATAGCCCCGTGGCAGTTTGTTGCCACGGCGACCGCGCTCCCCCCGATAATGTTCCAGATCAGCGCCCTTGAGCTTCAGATGCTGCCGACCGGCATGCACCATCAGCGTATCTTCGGGCCCCAACAGCGTCACATGTGTCATCAGCTCTTCACGCGCCAGGGCACGTGCCGAGGGGATATTGATGATCTTGTTGCCCTTGCCCCGCGCCAGCTCCGGCAGCTCCGATACCGGGAAGACCAGCAGACGCCCTTCGCTGCTGACAGCCGCAAGCCATGCGTCCTCGGACGGCACCAGCACCGGCTGCAACACTTTCGCGGCCTTGGGCAGCGTTAGCGCGGCCTTGCCGTTTTTGGTCTTGCTGGTGAGCTGATCAACACGGGTGACAAAACCATAGCCGGCATCAGACGCCAGCAACACGGCATCGCTGTCGCGTCCACACACCAACGCATCCACCACCGCCCCCTTGGGCAGGCTGATATGACCCGTCACGGGTTCACCCTGGCCTCGGGCCGATGGCAGTGCATGCGTATCGAGGGTATAGCTGCGCCCGGTGGAATCAAGCAGAACGGTGGGCTGGTTCATGCGCCCTGCACAGGCCAGCTTGAAACCATCGCCCGACTTGTAGCTGAGCCCTGAGGCGTCGATGTCGTGCCCCTTGGCAGCTCGAATCCAGCCCTGCTTGGACAGCACCACGGTCACCGGGTCGGCACTGAGCAGATCCTTCTCGCTGAAGGCGCGCGCTTCTTCTCGCTGTGCCAGTGGCGAACGGCGCTCGTCACCAAACTCCTGCGCAGCCGCTTCGATCTCTTCACGGATCAGCTTGCGCATCAGCTCATCGGAGCCCAGCGTTTGTTCCAGCCGCTGACGCTCCTCGTTCAGTTCATCCTGCTCACCGCGGATCTTCATCTCTTCCAGCCGCGCCAGGTGACGCAGCTTCAGATCAAGGATCGCGTCAGCCTGTACATCGGTCAGACCAAAACGGCGCATCAGTTCGTCTTTTGGCTTTTCCTCCTCACGGATAATGGCGATGACCTCGTCAATATTGAGGTAGGCCACCATCAGGCCTTCGAGGATATGCAGACGATCGCGCACCTTCTGCAGGCGATATTCCAGACGACGACGGACCACGCTGGTCCGCCAGCTGAGCCATTCGGTCAGGATCTGACGCAGATCCTTGACCTGGGGTCGGCCATCGATGCCGATCATGTTCAGGTTGACGCGGTAGCTGCGTTCCAGATCCGTGGTGGCAAAGAGGTGCGCCATCAGCTGATCGCAGTCGACCCGGTTGGAACGCGGCACAATCACCAGACGGGTGGGGTTTTCATGATCGGACTCGTCACGCAAGTCACTGACCATCGGCAGTTTTTTCTGCTGCATCTGGGCGGCAATCTGCTCCAGCACCTTGGCCCCGGACACCTGAGCCGGCAAGGCCGTCACAACAACCTCGCCATCCTCGCGGCTCCAGATCGCCCGCATGCGGAAGCTGCCGCGTCCGGTGGTGTAGATCTGACGAAGGTCCGCCGCCGGAGTGATGATCTCGGCCTCGGTCGGCATATCCGGTCCACGCACGATGTCACACAGGTCCTCCAGTGTCGCCTGTGGATAATCGAGCAGGTGGCAGCAGGCTGACGCGACTTCACGCAGGTTGTGCGAGGGAATATCGGTAGCCATGCCAACGGCGATGCCGGTACCGCCGTTGAGCAGCACGTTAGGCAAACGTGCCGGCAGTACTTCTGGCTCATCCAGAGAGCCATCGAAATTGGGGATCCAGTTGACGGTGCCCTGCGCCAGTTCCTTCAGCAGCAGCTCGGCATAGGGTGCCAGACGCGATTCGGTGTATCGCATGGCCGCGAACGACTTGGGGTCATCCGGAGAGCCCCAGTTGCCCTGCCCATCCACAAGTGGGTAGCGGTAGCTGAATGGCTGCGCCATCAGCACCATCGCTTCGTAACAGGCCGAGTCCCCGTGGGGGTGGAACTTGCCCAGCACATCCCCCACCGTTCGGGCAGACTTCTTGTATTTGGCCGTTGCCTTAAGCCCCAGCTCCGACATGGCATAGACAATGCGCCGCTGAACCGGCTTCATGCCATCGCCAATATGGGGCAGTGCCCGATCGAGGATGACGTACATCGAATAGTCGAGATAGGCCTTCTCGGTAAAGTCGCGCAGTGACAGTTTTTCAGTATCACCGTCAAAGGTGGTCTCTACACTCATCAACTGATCCTTGAACACTGGATTCCGATAGCGCAGGCAACATGTGCCACCTGCCGATTGGCAGGGAGTATGCCAGCTCAGCCATAAAAGCGCATCCTGAGCGCTCCCGTCAGCGCTTTTTTGCGTATAGGATAAAGAAAAAGGACAACTGCAGAGGAATCGCCCATGTCACAGGACAACAACCGCCTGCTGCTGGAGCTTGAAAAACAGCGCCGCGACATCAACCGCGAAATCATCAACCCGAAGATTCCCGAACTCAGCCTGGACAGCCTCAAGCCGGTACTGTCGATGGTTGCGCATGCACGTGCCGCCTATATCAGTGAGCTGATCGACATTGCCAATATCAGTGGCGGGAATGCGCCCTCGTCCGATCAGATCAGGCAACTGAGGGCCTGTCGTGAAACCTTTGATGAGCTGGTGGCCGCCGTTAATGCACTGGAAACCGTGATTCAGCGTGACTATCTGGATGTGAAGGGCCGGGGGCAGTAATGCGGCAGGCTCTGGCATTTCTGTTGGCGCTGTTTCTGCCGGTGACGGCGCTGGCCAAGCACCCTTTGGCCGGTAAGCTGTGGCTGGTTTCGGAACAGCGCTTTGCGTCCGAGTCGGAGCTGTTCGAACAGTTGCCGGCCGATGGCTGGCTGTTACTTGGGGAGCAACACGACAACCCCTACCATCATCAGCTGCAGCAGCGCTGGATTGAGCAATTATCGGACCGGAACCAGTTGGGTGCCGTGGCGCTGGAAATGGCCACTGCCGACCAGCAGCCTCTTCTCGACAACGCACTGGGTAAAGGGCAGAGCGCCACTGCGGACAGTCTGGGCTGGAATCCGGGCTGGAGCTGGGAGCTCTACGGTGACCTGGTGCGCTCAGCGCTGGATCACGCACCTCGTGTCATCGCCACCGACCTGTCCCGTGAGCAGCAGCGCAACGCCTACCGGCAAGGCGCTCCGGACGGTGACACGGGTGAGCCCCACGCCGGTTACATGCGCCAACTGCTGTTCGACAGCCACTGTCGGCAAATTCCAAGAAACTCGCTGGAGGGGATGCGGCAGGTTCAACTCGCACGTGATCAGGCCATGTCAAGGCAACTTGCACAGACACCGCTGGACGGTCGTTCGGGTATCATGTTGACCGGCACCATTCATGCCCGCCACGATCTGGGGATTCCGCTCTGGCTGGAAACGCCTGTCGTGACCGTCCTGCTCACGTCGGTTAAGGAGGGGGACACCGAGCCCTATGACTACCTGCCGGAGAGTTATCCACATGCCGTGGCCGCGGCTGACTACTTGATGTTCACCGAAGCCATTGCAGAGCGCGACTACTGTGCCGAATTGCGCTCCTCGCACAGCCAAACGGAATCTTCCGGTTCCTGACCGGTCAGTGTACTCACATACCTTGCCATGGAGTCTGCAATGCTGTCCCTGTCCATAGGTCCCCTTGCCATCTCGGCAGATCGTCTTGCCCTTTTGATCGCTTTCCTTGTCGCCCTGTTCGCCGGCTGGGTCAGCAGTCGTCGCGGTGGCAGGAATCCTGAAGGTGCACTGTTCATTACGCTGTGTGTGGGACTGGTCGGTGCACGGCTGGGATTTGTGTTGCGCTACAGTGATGAATACCTGCAGCAGCCGCTGCAGATATTCGACATCCGTGATGGGGGGTTCTGGTGGGTCAGTGGCATTGCAACCGGACTGGCCAGCGCACTCTTTTTCCTGCTGCGTCAGCCGGCACTGCGACGCTCGATGAGCATTGGCCTGATCAGCGGCGCGCTGTTGTGGACCGCCACGGCGTTGCCACTGCAACTGTTGCACAAAAGCGCCGCGGAATTGCCGCCGTTGAGTTTCAGTACCGTCAGCGGCGAGTCGGTCAGCCTGAAGCAGTTCGGCGGCAAACCGGTGGTCATCAACATCTGGGCCAGCTGGTGCCCACCCTGCGTGCGTGAAATGCCGGTATTGGCTGAAGCCCAGCAGACCATGCCCGATGTCAATTTCCTGTTCGCGAACCTGGGAGAGGATGCTCAGACAGTCGAGCGCTTTCTGCAAGAACTGGAGATCCAGCTGGATAATATCCTGCTGGATCAGAAAAACCAGCTCGGTGCCCACTATGGCTCACGTGCACTGCCGACAACGCTGTTTATTGATGCCCAGGGACGCCTGCAGGATTCTCATCTGGGCGAGCTGTCTGCCGCCAGCCTGCAGGACAAACTGACGGCCATTCGCAATCAACTGCCCCAGTAGCGCACGCTGCCGGTATCGATGTGGACGAAGTTGGAGCCGGTATAGAGGCCTACACCGCCCACCTTGGCATCACAGGCGATGCGATGCAGCTCCTTCAGGGGTGTCCCCGGCAAGCGGATATCGATCGCCTTCCCCTGCATGTGCAGGCTCTTCTTGGCCACGCCGCCTCCACCACTGGCCCGCAACTGGTTGTTGGTTTTGGGTGAGCGGTAACCGGATATGATTTCGAACGGGTTGCTGTTACGGCTCTGCAGCCGAATGGTGTGCAGCAGGTCAAGCAGCTTGGGATCGATGGGATGAATGTCACCGGTACGGAAATCACGCAGCAGATAGTTGATTTCGTCCAGACTGGAGCTCAGGTAACGTCCTTCCGCCCAATAGGTGGTCTTCAACTGTTCACCGGTATGCAGGTGGCTGAATTGAAGCTTGCGTTCATACAGCGGCCGGATGTTGGCCGCCGCCTGGGGCACGTGCAGCGCGGCTGCAGACAGTGCCAGTCCGGTCAACACACGACGGCGTTGGTGACACGCCGGGGCCGAATCATCGGCATCCGTTTGAATCTGGCGGGGGGTGAACAGCATGCAGCACCTCGGTAAAATTGACAACTGTATGATTACTAAACAAAACTGGTCGAATTTTACCCAATAGTCCTGCTGTTGGCTACTCTTTAAACAGCTGCTGAGCCAACGCGCCCTGCTCTCCTTCCCGGCTCATCGACTCCGGCAAAGGCCCCAGAGCCTGCTGTAACTGCCAATCCAGCCCGTACACATCAGGATGGTAGTGCACATGCTGCTGATCATCGACCCATACCGTGAGGTAAACCAGATAAACCGGCAGCGGGTTCTCCAGCCGGAGTGTATGGGTCTGTGGTGTCTGCAGCGCCTGCTCCAGCGAACGCTCGCCCAACAGCCGCTGAGCCAGATCTTCGATGTTATCCACACGGATGCAGCCTGAGCTGAATGCCCGTTCGGTGGACTCGAACAGTGTCTGCTGCGGCGTGTCATGCAGATAGATACTGTACGGATTGGACATGCCAAAGCGGATCCGTCCCAGACTGTTCAGTGGCCCCGGGCGCTGCCGCAAAAGATAGGGAAAATTGCGTCGCGACAGACTTGTCCAGTCGATGCCTGCGGCATCAACAACCTGCCAGCGGCCATCAATCCGCTGCAGCACATCGATCTGTTGGCGGGCAAAGTAGTCGGGATCCTGCCGTTGCTTGGGCAACAAATCCTCCACGGCCAGGCGAAAGGGAACCGTCCAGGGCGGATGCATGATCAAGTGATCCACATCTGACTCGAATGAAAGCGTAGGACGATGTGGACGACCACTGATCACGCGGTATTGCTCGACCACCTGCTCCTGCTCAACCAGTGACATGGAATAGGCACCGGTTCTGACCAGAAGATAGCGCTCGCCCAGATCACGAGGCAGCCAGCGCCAGCGTTGCAGATTCACGCGCACCTGCTGGAGGCGCTGTTCGGGAGAGCGCATCAGTGCAGCCCGTGTTGCTGGCCCCAGAATACCGTCCGGCTCCAGCCCCTGCGAGCGCTGAAACGCGCGTACCGCCTCCGCTACCAGCGGGGTGTAGAGCTGTTCCGATTCAAAGGAACTCTCGGCCGCATTCAACAACTCTTGTCGAATGAGCCATTCACGCAGCGTCGGTACCGCCGGATGGCTCATTCCCGGCTTTAACAGGCCACCAATATCCAGATCAGGTGCTTGCCACACGCCCTCTGCGTGCTGCTGCATGAGACGCATATAATATCGACTGAGGCGCCAGTACTCGGCGGCAAGTGGCAGCAGAGCACGCAGCTCGGCATCAACCTCCCCTGTTGCCGCCGTCCGCAGCAGAAGCGTGATCGCATCCAGTTCACGCGGAGCAAAGCGCCACAACCGATCATGCACCTCGGCGGAAGGGCTCACGCCCGCCAGATCTTGGGCCAGGCGCATGAAGCTGTCACTCAGCAGCAGGTCGTTCAATACCGGTTCGGGACTCATGCCCTGCGCATCCGCAAACGGCTGCTGCAGACGCGAATACTGGTAGTCGGCCGGGTTCAGGCCATGCTGTACTGCAAGTCCAACCCACTGCTCCAGTGCCTGCTGCATGCCCGTACGCGCATCTCCCTGAGGGGTACTCCAGAGCAGCTGCCAGCCGGCCCGCGCATAGAGCGACTCAAGCGCTTGCCAGTCGAGCTTCTCGGTAGCCGGCAAATGACCGGCCGCTCCAGCCCGCAGCAGTTCTTGCAGATGCTTTTCAACCGTTTCTGCTGCCTGCAGGGGCACAGTCACCAGGCACAACAGCAGCCACGCGAATAGGTAATGAACAAGTGTACGCACGCAAATGGCCTCATCGATTATTGCCTTTTCTCACTATAGCCGGTTTTCACTAAGTGGTATGCTGATACACCTTTACATACCCCGGTACCCAAGGGTTCTGGCGGTTGTTTTCACGGGAGCCGTAATTGAAGGAGTCAAAGATGCAGAAATGGATAGGGGCGGGGGTACTGGTAATCGCTGCCGGCGGTGGTTTGGCCTGGCAGCAGGGCTGGCTGGGCGGTGCCGGGTCCTCCGGCGACATGACAGCGCATGTGCCGGCGGACACCGTCATGTACCTGGGCGGCCGTGCCGATCAGACACTGATGCAGCAGCTGCGCAATACGCCACTGATACCCGCATCGCAGAACGAGCTGGCTGAACTGATCCAGGAACTGAACCGCTCGGGCGACGACACACCGGCAGCCCGTTTTGCGCGTCACCTGTTGGGCGACCTGCTGGCCAATTCGGCCACATATGGCACTCTGATCGACCATTACGGTTTCGACATGAGTCAGCCACAGGCGATCTACATGGACGGTCTGGTACCGGTCATTCGCCTTGGCGTGAGTGATGAAGCCACTTTCTGGGCACCGCTGGACGAAGCGTCCGCCGCCAGCGGCCTGTCATCCACCGACACCCAGCTGGGTGATACCACCGTACGCACCTGGCGCCTCAACCCTGAGCATGCGCGCAGCGTAGACCTGGCCGTTCGCGTCCAGGACGGCATCGCCACCATCAGCTTTTTCATCTACAGCGATGATCTTGCCGCCAAGCGCCTGCGCATGGCACTGGATCAGCCTGAACAGTCCCTGGCGGACAGCGGTGAGCTCAAGGAGATCCGCAAGACGCACGGGCTGGATGAGAGCATGACCGCATTCATCCATCTCGAGCGACTGGCACGTGGCGTGCTGGAGCCCGGCAGCAACGCTCTGGCACGCCAGCTGCATCCCGCCATCCAGGCATCTACCGGCAAGACCATTGAGCAGCAGATGGAAGCGAGCTGTCGCAGCGAACTGGTGGGGCTGGTTGCACAGATGCCGCGTCTGGTGGCGGGCAATACAACCTCGGCCTCCGGCAGCGCCCTGCACAGCCGCTCGGTACTGGAGCTGAAAAACGGTTCCGTGGTGGAGAACCTGAGCAAGCTCAGAGGCCATATCCCGGCTCACAGCCGTGAGGTTGAAAGCCAGATTCTGGGACTGGGTCTTGGTCTCAACATCGACAACCTGGTTCCCGCCACCACCGCTCTGTGGAACCAGTTTACCCAGGCCGACTTCAGCTGCCCCAAACTGGTCAGCGCGCAGCAGCAGATGGCGAACGTCAGTCCGGCGATGATGGGCCTCTTTGCCGGCATGGCTCAAGGCACTTCCGGAGCGGGCTTCTCGCTGTATGACCTGCAGTTGAGCCCGACCCAGCCCATTCCCGAGCAGTATGACTTCCTGCTCAGTATCGCCACGGCCAACCCGCAGCCACTGTTGTCGCTGCTAGGCAGCACGCCCTTTGGCCGCATGGTCAGCATTCCTCAGGATGGCAGCCTGAAGGAGATTGATCTGTCGTTTGTTGCCCCGGGCATGAGTGTGAAGGCCGGCATTCAAGGCAACCACATTGTGGTATTCAAGGGCGACAAGGCTCAGCAGGCCGTGGAAAAGATCGGGGCAGAGTCACTTGAGGCCAATGGTCTGAGCAGCCTCAGCGTCAACTATCCGCGTCTAGCCGACCTGGTGGATCAGATTCCGGCACCCATGGCCGCACAGATGGATACCGGTACCGAAACCGGCTGTGTTGCCCAGGTGCAGCTGTCCGAGCTGTTGCGCTCACAGGCCGGCAGTATTGGCTATTACTCTGATATCAACGCCGAGGGCTGGGTGACCGATATGGATATCCGTCTGTCCACCGGCAGTCGTGAGCCCATCGACCCCGTCGGCAACTTTGTCGTGGTTGATAAAACCTTCGAGTGCGAAGTGGGTGAAGAGGCCGGTTATGAAGAGATTCGCAAGGATGGAACGGGCCGTTACGTCTACGCCGACATGGACTGCGAGCTCTATCAGAGCAACTACAACTGGAGTGTTGAAGGCCGTACGATGAGCATCAAGACCCTTGATGCCCAGAACCGGGAAAGCTGTGACGCTGAATGGACAGCGGCTGAGGCCATTGATACCCAATGCCTGCTGGTACCGGCGGAAAAAGGCTTCCGTTGTCTGTTCGATGGTGAACAGGGCAAGACCCTGCTGCACTACATCCCTGAATAAGCGACGTCTGCCATATGAAAACGCCGGGCACAGCCCGGCGTTTTCGTTTCCAGAGCCGTTGGCTCAGATCACTTCAGCCAGGTTGCCCTTCTGCTCCAGCCAGCGCTTGCGATCGGGCGAGCGCTTCTTCGCCAGCAGCATGTCCATGATTTCCATGGTGTCGTCCCCGCTGTCCAGGGTCAGCTGTACCAGTCGGCGCGTATCCGGTGACATGGTGGTTTCACGCAACTGCAGCGGGTTCATCTCGCCCAGCCCCTTGAAACGCTGCACGCCGATTTTGGCATTCCTGCGCTCGGCCCGGATGCGTTCGACAATGCCATCCTTCTCGGCATCATCCAGGGCATAGTACACCTCCTTGCCAAAGTCGATGCGGTACAGTGGTGGCATGGCAACGTAGATATGGCCAGCGGACACCAGCGGGCGGAAATGACGCACGAACAGTGCACACAGCAGCGTGGCGATATGCAAGCCATCGGAATCGGCGTCGGCCAGAATGCAGATCTTGTTGTAGCGCAGACCATCCAGCTTGTCAGAACCGGGATCAACCCCAACCGCCACCGAGATATCGTGAATCTCCTGTGACCCCAGCACTTCTGCCGGGTCCACTTCCCAGGAGTTCAGAATCTTGCCACGCAACGGCATGATCGCCTGGAACTCCCGGTTACGCGCCTGCTTGGCGGAGCCGCCTGCGGAATCCCCTTCCACCAGAAAGAGCTCAGACTGACTGGCATCGGCCCCGGAGCAGTCGGCCAGCTTGCCGGGCAGTGCCGGCCCCTGGGTGACTTTCTTGCGCACGACCTTGCGCCCGGCCCTCAGCCTGCGTTGGGCACTCGCAATCACCAGCTCGGCCAGCTTTTCGCCCTCCTCCACATGGCGGTTGAGCCAGAGCGAAAAGGCATCCTTGATCGCGCCTGAGATAAAGGCCGCGATCTGGCGGGACGACAGCCGTTCCTTGGTCTGACCGGCAAACTGGGGGTCGCGCATCTTGGCCGACAGGATGTAGCAGCAGCGATCCCAGATATCATCCGGGCTCAGCTTCACACCGCGCGGCAGCAGGTTACGGAACTCGCAGAACTCGCGCATTGCTTCCAGCAAACCGGTCCGCATGCCGTTGACGTGGGTGCCACCCTGCGCTGTCGGGATCAGGTTGACGTAGCTTTCGGCGGTCACTTCGCCCCCGTCGGACAGCCACTGTACAGCCCACTCGACGGCATCCTCTTCTCCCTGCAGGCTGCCACTGAAGGGCTCTGCCGGCAGAGTCTCATAGACCTGAGTCGTGCCACGCAGATAGGCCACCAGCCCATCTTCGTAGTACCACTCGTCCTGCTCCTTCTTGCCGCCGCTCAGATCGGTAAACGTCACTTTCAGGCCGGGACAGAGTACCGCCTTGGCGCGCAGGTTGTGCTTGAGTCGGGTGACACTGAATTTGGGGGTGTCAAAATATTTTGGATCGGGCAAAAAGCGCAGGCTGGTACCGGTATTGCGCTTGCCACAACTGCCGATCACTTCCAGTTCAGATACTTTCTCGCCATCGGCAAAGCCAATACGGTAGACCTGCCCGTCACGCTTGATCTCAACATTGAGCAGTTTGGACAGCGCATTGACCACCGACACCCCCACCCCGTGCAAACCGCCGGAGTAGTTGTAGTTGTCGTTGTTGAACTTGCCCCCTGCGTGCAACTTGCACAGGATCAGCTCAACCCCGCTGACGCCCTCTTCCGGATGGATATCCACCGGCATGCCGCGACCATCGTCACTGACACTGAGCGAACCGTCTTCATGCAGCGTAACGTCGATCTGGGTGGCGTGGCCAGCCAGGGCTTCATCCACCGAGTTATCGATCACTTCCTGTGCCAGGTGGTTGGGGCGGTCGGTTTCGGTGTACATGCCGGGGCGGCGGCGCACCGGGTCCAGACCACTGAGGACTTCTATCGCATCGGCGTTATATTGTTTCGACATCGGGTGTTCCTGTTCAGGGGGCTGTAATCGGCAGTGCCACGGGCTCAGGCAGCTCAAGTCTGCCCTCCGCGAACGCCTGCACGGCCGGAATCAGCGCCTCAAAATGTTCAAATCCATGACTGCCGCCTGGCTGCACGAACCGTGCACAGGCTGAATATTTATCCACCGCTTCGCGGTAGTCCAGCGTTTCATCACCGGTCTGCACCAGCAGCAGGTAACGGGTCGGATCATGAAGGGTGGCACAATCCAGCGCCAGCAACTGTTCAAGGTGACGCTCGGTCAACTGGTACTGCTCTCGGGTATAGAGGTTGGTGTTCTGCCCCAGCCACTCCTCCAGCAGCCGATAGGGATACACGGCGGGATTCACCAGTACGGCACGCAGGGCCGGACAGTGCTCCACCAGCCAGGTGCTGTAATACCCCCCAAGAGAGCTGCCAATCAGTGTCACCGGCCCGCTGACCGTGGCGATCAGGGACTGCAGTTGTTCGATCGCTTCAGCAGGCCAGTGCGACAGTGCCGGGACACGCAGCTGATGACCACGCCCCTGCCGCTCCAGCTCCGCCTGCAGACAGCGCGCTTTCCATGAATCGGGGGAGCTGTTGAAGCCATGAACGTAGATCATGACCGGTTCAGCCATACGGCACCTCCAATGGCAACTGCAGCACATCCGTCTCTATCTGCCCGTCAGTCTTCAGGATGAAACGGCGAGCGCCTGGAGTAGCCAGTCGTGGATCGGTTTCGAGCTCAAAGTGCTCACAGCCGGCACGAAACTGAATGACGGTAGAAGGTGCACTCCAAAGCGGTCGTCCGGCAACACTCAGAGCCTGCCGCTGATGCAGATGGCCACAGATCACTCCCCGAACCTGAGGCGCCTGCAACAGCAGGGCTTCCAGAGCCTCGGGGTTGCCCAGTCGAATCGCATCCTGCCACTGACTGCCGGTAGGCGCAGGATTATGGTGCAACACCAGCAGGATGGGGCGCTGGGTATTCGCACTCAGTTGCCGTTGCAGCCATTCCAGTTCGGCAGTGCTGAGCGAGCCGCTGCCACGGCCATCAGGCTGGTCAGTGCTGTCCAGTAACAGCAGCGTCCAGTCACCGCTGTGGATAACTTTCTGCCCCAGTACCCCCGTCACATCGATGCTCTGCATGGCCAGCGCATCATCATGGTTACCGGGGATCCAGTGCACCCGAGGGCTCAGAGGTTCTACAATCCGTAACAGGCGCTCATAGGCGTCAGTCCCACCATGGTGGGACAGATCACCGGTCAGCAGCAGGTGATCGAAGGGCGGGCAGGTGGCCCGAAGCCAATCCACCAGTGTTCTCAGGCATTGCTCCGGATCACGCCCGCGAAAGCGTTTGCCAGCCTCTGGCGTAAGGTGGCAGTCGCTCAGCTGCAGCAGACGGATCATGCCGCAAACACCTCCTCCATCAGCTGACCGTGGGCCAGACAGTGGCTGAGCCATTCATGCAAGTAGGTATTGAGCTGAGACTTTTCGTCCGGCTGATGCATCTGCCGATTGGGATAGGGGTAAACACCGGACAGCTGACGCCGGCGCATGCAGATCACTTCTGCCACCCTGGCATCATGATAGAGCCGTACCACCAGCCGCGGAGCATCCAGCCACTCAGATACGTTTTCGTACTGATGCGACACCACCACAGTGGTCGTATAGGTAAAACGCTCTTCCACCTGCAGCCGTACCAGTGCACGATGCCCTTCGTGGACCAGCTGAAACTCGCGCAGATCGCAGTGATCAAGATCCGGCAGCAGTTTGAGCAGGCGCATATAGTTACCCTCACCCAGCGCCTGCTGACGTTTCAGATCCGGCACATACTTACGCTTCACGGTTCGCTCCAGACTGTCTCAAACGCTCATGGTTAAGCTGAAGCCATTGCAGTGCGATGATGGCGGCGGCGTTGTTGATCACACGCTGTTCAACGAGTGCAAAAGCATCGACAGCCGGAATCACATGCACCTTGATATCTTCGCCCTCTTCTTCAAGGCCGTACACCCCACCGGATTCCGGCGCACTGATGCAGGCACAGAACAGTTCGACCCACTCATCACAGCCACCGGGGCTGGGCAGATAGCCGGTGATCGGTATCAGCTCGCCCAGTTCGATACCCGCCTCCTCAACACTCTCGCGCCGCGCCACATCCTCCGATGTTTCACCCGGCTCGACAACACCGGCTACCAGCTCCAGTAACCAGGGGGCATCGGTTTTGGTCAGGGCACCGGCGCGAAACTGCTCCACCAGCACAACGGCATCCCGTTGCGGGTCATACAGCAATACGCAGACGGCATCCCCGCGATCCAGCAACTCTCGCTGAATACGCACGCGCCCACCCTCGAAACGCGGATGACTGAGGGTCAAACGGTGAAGACGAAAAAAACCCTGATACAGGGGCTCGTCCAGCTCAAGGCGGACATCGGTCAGCTTGAATGCGGGTTGCCAGACAGGGGTCATGCATCTACCTCGGCTCGCGTTACTCGAATACGCGACTATACCATTGGCAATCCACAGACCCCAGCCCTGCAGAGGGCTCATCCACGCATGCGAAGTACCGGCTGGCGCATGCGCTGAAACAACTGCAGCGCCGCCTGCCCTGAGCGCAGATGCAGTGGGCGTCGAATCTGCTCGGGCTGCAACAGTGGCTGCGGCTGTGTCTTGGGCAACCCAAGCAGAAACCCCTGCCCCAACGCAATGCCCATCTGCTGCAGCGCGCGCATCTCCTGATGTCGCTCAATCCCCTCGGCCAGAATCTGACAGCGGAGGTTGCGCCCAATGCGCCCGATGGACTGCACAAACTCACGCTTGACCGGATCACGATCCAGCCCACTGATAAAATGCTTGTCGATCTTGACGAATTCCGGCTGCAACTCTGACCAAAGCCTCAGGCCGGAGTACCCTGCCCCCAGGTCATCAATCGCGATTTGGAATCCCATGTTGCGATAGTGTTCCACGGCCGCGCGGGTCAGGCCTTGATGGTCGAAGGGATGCTGTTCGGACAGCTCAATAACAATCGACTCGAGTGGAATACCCAACTGCCGCAGTAGCTCAGCGGTAAAGCCATGCTGGTGGTCGGGGGAACTGAGCAGCGAGGCCGTCACGTTGAGAAACAGCAACCCACCGGGCTTGAGCTCGGCAAAGCGTTCCAGCGAGCATTTGCGACACAGCAGTTCAAGCTGCAGCTGACGACCGTGCTGAATCGCGGCCTGAAACAGGCGAGAGGGGGCATGCAGCAGACTGTCGTGTGGTCCACGAATCAGGGCCTCATGGCCCATGACATGTCCGTTGCGCAGATCCATGATCGGCTGGAACACGGGTTCGAGCAGCTCAAGACGCAGTATCTGGTCCAGCTCGGCTCGTTCTGCGGCCAACAGGGCAGTATCAGGTAAGGGTGACAGTGTCGACATGAGGCTCCCCGGTGAATCATGATGATAGCCGGGCAAGCCTATTGCATATTGATGACACTCGAATGACAGTCTGGAGCACCGCTACAGGCTCAGTCAGCCGAGCCTGCAAGCGCACGCAGCTGCTGGATTTCGTCGGCCCAGATCTCGGGTTCAATGGTTTCAAGCACCAGCGGTATGCCTTCGAAACGGCTGTCGCGCATGATGTACTCAAACGGCGCCCAGCCGATCTCACCCTGACCCAGACTGTGGTGACGATCGATGCGGCTGTTCAATGCCCCCTTGGAGTCGTTGAGGTGCATGCCACGCAGGAACTCAAAACCGACAAGGCGACCGAACTCGGCAAAGGTCTGCTCACAGGCTTCCGGGGTGCGCAGATCATAACCGGCCGCAAAGGTATGGCAGGTATCCAGACAGACACCAACGCGTGATGGGTCGCGAACCTGCTCGATTATTTTGGCCAGCTGTTCAAAGCGGAATCCCAGATTTGATCCCTGCCCCGCGGTGTTCTCGATCACCGCCACCGCCGTATCGGTTTCAGCCAGTGCACGATTGATCGACTCGGCAATGGTGCTCAGGCACACAGCCTCGTCCACCTTTTTCAGATGACTGCCGGGATGAAAGTTAAGCAGCCTCAACCCCAGTTGTTCGCAACGCTGCATTTCGTCAACAAACGCGGCACGCGACTTTTCCAGCGGCTCGGCCTCCGGGTGCCCAAGGTTGATCAGATAGCTGTCGTGAGGCAGGATCTGATCCGCACTGAACCCCAGCCGCTCGCAGTTGGCCTTGAACGCCTTGATGCTCTTGCCGGTCAGCGGCTTGGCATCCCAGCGACGCTGATTCTTGGTGAACAGGGCGAAGGCGTTGGCACCGATTTTCGCTGCGTTGAGCGGGGCGTTCTCCACCCCGCCGGCCGCACTGACGTGTGCTCCGATGTAATACATTAAAACCTCTTACAGCTTGCAGGCACCACCCAAACAGTCGTCGAACTCCATGCTTTCCAGCTCGCTGCGTTCGGCATGTGCAGTCTTGATGCGCGCCAGAAGATCCTGTTCGATCGCGTCCTGGCCATCGCCGGCGCGATTGAAAACGTTCAGCAGAGCGGACAGTTCTTCGAGGGTAAGTTCGTGCATGGTGAATACTCCTGACTGGTCGGGGATCGACCCGATTATCCATCAAAAAAGGGGGCGTATCCTAGCCCAGATGGCCAGGGAACGTCACCATTAATACAACCGAATCGGACATCACGGCGTCCCAATCCAGTCCACCATCAATTGCAGACTGCGCTGGCCGCGAAACTCGTTTACATCCAGTCTATACACCAGCCGCAGCTTCTGGACCGACTCATCGGGCCAGCGCAGTGTATCCACATTGAAGGCGATCGCATCCAGTGCCAGGGTGCCGCCTTCAGGCATCACCACCAGCTTGAGATGACGCTGGCCGACGATGCGCTGCTGCAGCAGGTGGAAGCGCCCCTCGAACAGTGGCTCGGGGAACTGATGCCCCCAGGGGCCGGCGTTGCGTAACGCTTCGGCAAGCTCCATGCTGAACGCCGCTTCCGGCAGTTCGCCATCGGTGAGGATGCGCTGGGTCAGGTCTTCAGCGCTCAGCTGGCGGCGAACTTCGGCATCGAAGGCCTCTCTGAATGCCGTCAAATCGTCAGCGGCAATGGTCAAGCCCGCCGCCATGGCGTGGCCACCAAATTTCTTCAGCAAGCCCGGATTTTGCGCTGCCACGGCATCCAGTCCGTCACGGATATGGAAGCCGTTAATGGAGCGGGCGGAGCCTTTTATTTCTCCCGTATCACCCGGCGCAAAGGCGATGACAGGGCGGTGCACCCGCTCCTTGATACGGGAAGCCAGAATACCAATCACTCCCTGGTGCCAGCCCTGATCATAGAGGCAAAGGCCAAAAGGCAATGCCTGATCGTTCAAACTCAACTGTCCCAGCAATTCCAGTGCCTGCTGCTGCATCTCCTGCTCGATGCCGCGCCGTTCTCGGTTGAGATCATCCAGTGAGCGCGCCATCTCCAATGCGCGCTCGTAATCGTCTTCAAGCAAACATTCAATGCCGATCGACATGTCCTCCAGCCGCCCTGCCGCATTCAGGCGCGGTGCGATGGCGAAGCCCAGATCACTGGCGACCAGCCGCGCGCGATTGCGGCCGGAAACTTCAATCAGCGCCAGCAGCCCCGGGCGTGCCTGACCGGCACGAATCCTTTGCAGCCCCTGCCAGACCAATGCACGGTTGTTGCGTTCCAGTGGCACTACATCCGCCACGGTGCCCAAGGCTACCAGATCCAGCAAACTGGCCAGATTGGGTGGCTGACCGCCGAAGGCATTTTGCGCCTGCAGGGCACGTCGCAAGGCGATCAGGACATAGAAAATGACACCCACTCCACAGGTGGACTTGGCAATGAAGTCACAGCCAGGCTGGTTGGGATTCACTATGGCACAGGCATCCGGCAGTTCATGACCTGCCAAGTGATGATCGGTCACAATGACGTCAATGCCCAGCGCCCTGGCGCGCGCCACACCCTCGATGCTGGAAATGCCGTTATCGACCGTAATCAACAGGTCAGGCTTATGCACCGCCGCCACGTCGACAATTTCCGGGCTCAGACCATAGCCGTATTCAAACCGGTTGGGGACAAGATAATCCACATCCGCCGCCCCCAGCATGCGCAGCCCCAGCAAGGCCACGGCCGTGCTGGTAGCGCCATCACAGTCAAAATCCCCCACGATCAGGATCGATTCCCGCTGCAGCACGGCTTTCAGCAGCCGGTCCACCGCTGCAGCCATACCCTTCATGTGGCTGTCCGGCAGCAGCTCCTGCAGGCGACGGCCCAGCTGTTCGGGATCATCGATACCACGAGCGGCGTAGACACGCGCCAATACGGGATCAAGGCCGCTCAGGCCGGAATGCAAAGGGTCTACCTGCAGTGGACGCTGCTGAATTACAGGTTCGGTCATGGTAGGGCATCAGCCTCTGGGGCGAAAAAACACACAAACAAAAGGGCCCGCCTGTGGCTTGCAGGCGGGCCCCGATCCGGCCCGAACGGACCGGGGATGCCAGGCTCAGCCGCGGTGGGCGTTGCCGGCGATGTACTGCTGCACGGTTGACAGGTCGTTGGCCAGCACTTCAAAACGCTCGTCACGCTCAAAGAGGTCGGCCATATGAGCCGGCAACTGAGGCGATTCCAGCCCGGCCTTGACGACCGGCTCAGGGAACTTGACCGGGTGTGCCGTGGCCAGGGTGATCATTGGCACGGCCCTGTCACGCCAGCACTCCCGTGCCGCCTTGACGCCAATCGCGGTATGCGGATCCAGCAGATAGCCGGTCTCGGCATGTACATCGCGAATCACCTCGCAGGTGGTGTCATCATCGATGGCATGACTGTCGAACAGCTCACGCACTTTCTCCCAGCGGGCCGAGTCCAGTTGCACGGATTCCTTCTTGAAGCGTGCCATCAGGTCTGCAATCTCGGCGCCGTCACGACCGTAGACGTCAAACAACAGGCGCTCAAAGTTGGAGCTGACCATGATATCCATGGAGGGTGACAGCGTGTGCACCAGCTCGCCCTTCGACATGTCGTTGCCGCTGATCACGCGGTGCAGAATGTCATTGCGGTTGGTTGCCACGATCAGCTGTTCGATCGGCAGCCCCATCTGCTTGGCCAGGTAACCGGCGAAGATATCGCCGAAGTTGCCGGTGGGCACCGAGAAGGAGACCGGACGATGCGGGCCGCCCACTGCCAGAGCAGCGGAGAAGTAATAGACGATCTGGGCCATGATGCGCGCCCAGTTGATGGAGTTCACCGCACCCAGCTTGAGACCGTTCAGGAAGCCCTGATCGGCAAAGCTGTCCTTCACCATCTCCTGACAGTCGTCGAAGTTGCCTTCCAACGCGATATTGAACACGTTGTCGGCCTTGATGGTAGTCATCTGGCGGCGCTGCACTTCCGATACCCGGTTGTAGGGGTGCAGAATGAAAATATCCAGGTGTTTGGAGTGGCGGCAGCCTTCGATGGCGGCAGAGCCGGTATCACCGGAGGTGGCACCCATGATGACCAGACGCTCGCCGCGTTCGGCCAGCACATGGTCCATCAGGCGACCCAGCAGCTGCAGGGCAAAATCCTTGAACGCAAGCGTGGGGCCATGAAACAGCTCCAGCACCCATTCATTGGTGCCCAATTCTTTCAACGGTGCCACGGCACTGTGGTTGAAGCCAGCATAGGTCTCGTCGATCATCCGTTTCAGGTCAGCATCGTTGATGCAGTCATCCACGAAGGGCTTGATCACCTTGAACGCCAGTTCGGCATATGACAGCCCCGCCCAGGACGCGATCTCGTCACGGCTGAAGGTCGGCAGCGACTCGGGTACATACAGGCCGCCGTCACTGGCAAGACCGGCCAGCAGTACATCTGCAAATTTCAGCTTAGGCGCCTGGCCACGAGTGGAAATGTAGTTCATCGATCGTTCCTCAGTCAGCCAGCAGCTCAACACGGATGCGGATAATTTCGCCCAGGATATCCGGCAGTGCTTCAATCTCGCGGATCGCTTCATTCATCATCCGCTCTTCGACGCGCTGAGTCAGCATGATCACCGGCACCTGTGCTTCAGTGGTCTGTTTCTGGATGATGGCTTCAATATTGATGCCCTTCTCGCCCAGAATGCGGGTGACATGCGCCAGCACCCCAGGACGCTCCACGGCCTGCAGGCGCAGGTAGTAGGCACTGGTGGTTTCTTCTACCGGCAGAATGGGAGCATCGGACAGCTCGGTGGGCTGGAATGCCAGATGCGGCACACGGTTGTCTCGGTCAGCCGTCAGCGTACGTACCACATCCACAATATCCGCCACTACGGCAGACGCCGTGGCTTCAGCGCCGGCACCCGGGCCGTAGTACAGGGTCTGCCCCACGGCATCGCCGTCTACCAGTACCGCGTTCATTACGCCATTCACGTTGGCCAGCAGCGCCTGATGCGGAATAAGAGTCGGGTGCACACGCAACTCGATACCCTTGTCCGTGCGACGCGTAATGCCCAGATGCTTGACGCGATAGCCCAGCTCTTCGGCATACTGAATGTCCTGCGGCGTGATCTTGCTGATGCCTTCTGTGTAGGCCTTGCTGAACTGCAGCGGAATACCGAACGCCAGCGATGACAGAATGGTCAGTTTGTGCGCGGCATCAATCCCTTCGACGTCGAAGGTGGGATCGGCTTCGGCATACCCCAGTGCCTGTGCTTCCTGCAACACATCGGCAAACTCACGGCCCTTCTCACGCATCTCGGTCATGATGAAGTTGCCGGTACCGTTGATGATGCCCGCCAGCCAGTTGATTTCGTTGGCTGCCAGCCCCTCACGGATCGCCTTGATGATCGGAATGCCCCCGGCCACTGAAGCTTCAAACGCCACCATCACGTTCTTTTCCTGGGCGGCCGTGAAAATTTCGTTGCCATGCACCGCGATCAGTGCCTTGTTGGCGGTGACCACATGCTTGCCGTTTTCGATGGCCGTCATCACCAGATCGCGCGCAGTGTCATAGCCACCGATCAGCTCCACCACAACATCCACTTCCGGATTGGTGGCCACTTCGAACACATCACTGGTCAGCTGCATGCCAGAGGTATCACAGGCCGGGTTTTCACGGCGCGTACCGATCTGCTCAATGATGATTTTCCGGCCGGCACGCCGTGAAATCTCCTCAGCATTGCGCGTCAGAACATTGAATGTACCGCCACCGACAGTACCCAGACCACAGATCCCTACTTTTACAGGTTTCAAGCCAACACCTCACAGATAGTTCGGTCAGATCAGACACCCGCCAGCCGGCGGTTAAAAAATGGGCCCCATTATAGCGAAAAGGCGGGCCGTACACTATGCACGCCCGCCTCCAGTGGAAAATGGTCAGCTTGAGATATCAGTTAAGACCCAGCATTTGCTGCAACCGAGCGGCCGGCACATAACCGGGCAGCAGCGATCCATCTTCCAGCACCAGCGCCGGGGTTCCGGTTACGCCGACTTTCTGCCCCAGCTCGTATTGGGCCTGAACAGGATTGTCGCAGCTTTCCTGCTTGATGGAGTCACCACCCTTGACGTCATCCATGCGCTCACGTCTTTCCTCGGCATCGCCACACCAGATCGACTCCATGCGCGCAAACGTCTTGGATTGGGGGCCGCCACGCGGGAAGGCAAGGTAGTTCACCTGTATGCCCATACGATTGAGAGCCGGCACCTCATCATGCAGCTTGCGGCAGTAGGGGCAGTCCACATCGGTAAAGACATTGACTGTGGCCTTCACTTCACCCGCAGGCCTGTAGACCACCATTTCCGCTTCATCAATGCCAGCCATGGCGAGACGCCGTGCTTCATTGCGCTTCTGCTCGGTCAGGTTGACCAACCCCTGATCGGCGTCCACGCGATACAACTGCCCTGCAAGGAGGTGCGTACCTTCACCATCGGCATAGAGGGTCTCGCCACTGCTCAGCACCACTTCATAGAGCCCCGCCATGGGAGCCGGCTCCACACTCTGTACTTGCAGACGGCTGTCCACAAGATTCAGTTGCTGACGAATTTTCTCGGCGGCTTCATCCGCAGCCCAGGCCGAGCCCGTCAGCACCAGCATCAGGGCTGACGTTAGTGTCGTTGATCGCATGTAGACCTCAATTTTCAGGTGAACTGTGTCCAGTAGAACATGAATATGCCAATTGGTTCCTAACCACGCGGATGATGTGCCTGATGCAGTTGCTGCAGGCGATGGCTGGCCACGTGTGTGTAAATCTGCGTGGTCGACAGATCACTGTGACCAAGCAGCATCTGAACCACACGCAGGTCAGCGCCATGATTCAGTAGATGGGTCGCAAAGGCATGCCTCAAGACATGCGGCGACAGTGGCTTGTCGATACCGCTTTCGATGGCATACCGGCGCACGCGATACCAGAAGGTTTGCCGGGTCATCGTTTGCCCCCGACGACTGACGAAGAGCGCTTCCTCACGCGGGTTATCCGTCAGCATCGGCCGAGCGTCACGCAGATAGCGACCGATCCAGTGCAACGCCTCGTCACCTACCGGCACCAGGCGCTCCTTGTCCCCTTTGCCGACTACCCGGATCACGCCCAGCCGACTGTTGACCTGCTCCAGCTGCAAGGATATCAGTTCAGTCACGCGCAACCCTGTCGCGTACAGGAGCTCCAGCATCGTTCGATCGCGCAGCCCCAGCGGCTCGCCCACATCCGGGGCAGCCAACAGACGCTCCACATCCTGCTCCGTCAATGTCTTGGGCAGGGGGCGTCCCGTCCTGGGGCTGTCGAGATTCAATGTCGGGTCAGTCGCGATACGGGATTCGCGCAGTTGATACCGGTAAAATCCTCTCAAACAGGAGAGCAGACGCGAGGTTGAACTGCTGCGCAGTTGCTGGCTCAGGCGCCAGTCGAGATAGCGCTGGAGAGAGCCTCGTCCTGCCTGCAGCAGGTGTTCACCACCACTGTTGAGCCAGTGGGCATACTGTCTCAAATCCCGTCGATAGGACGCGATCGAGTTCTCACTCAGCCCCTTTTCCAGCCATAGACTGTCCAGCCAGGCGTCAATTTCCTGCTCATCTTCCGGTGCCACCGATACCGCTGTCTGGCGTCGGTCTTCACTCAACGCCAGACCTCTGCCTGCTGGATGCGGTCATGCTCAAGAGGATACTCCGCCATCCCCTGCTTAAGCCGCTGCAGAACACGCACAGAGCTCTGGTCGGCATGCACCAACTGCCCTTCAACGTCATTCCCAAAATAGGTGAAGATGCGGACCTGAGCCCCCAGATAAGCGGGAAGCTCGGCCAGCGGCGTGGGCTGAAAGCGTTTTCTCACCGGTTCCGGCCGAGGCGCTGGAGCGACAGTCGCTGCCACCTCGGGTTGAGCCGGGGCTGATGCCGCTTGCGCCTGATCAGCCTCGGCCACCTGTCCGGCCGGCAGATCTGAATCACTGGAGGGCGCTGAACGCCCCGGGTTCCCAGCCATGGCCAGGTTGGTCATGAGATCGGGCCAGTTAACCCCGTCCAGCGCCAACGGCTTGTCATTGACACTGAATTGCAGATTCAACGATCGCAGCAGATCTACCGGATCCTGCATCATCAGTTCCGCGGCGCCTACACCGCCAACCGGGCGCATACTCATCGCCATGCCGGAACCCGGCTGCTGCAGGTCAAAATATGCCGCAAGCAAGGTTTCAGGCAAAGCCACCCCGTTGCCATCGAGCCATTGCGATAGAAGCTGGCGATGCTGTTGCTGGTACTCGGCCGGCTTCACGCCCGATTCCGCAGCACAAAATCGATCGCGTCGCTGATTGTAGCCCTGATCGCGGTAGCTGACCGACAGCGTTTCCAGCCTGGCATTGCCGCTGGCCATCATCGGATTCTGCAGCTGACCTGGATCTGCGCTGAATGCCATTTCGATCCGGGTTTCCGCCATATCCTGAATATCCATGTACATGTCCAGGCTGACCTTGCGCGCCTGGACGTCACCACGATAATTCAGATTGATATCCATCAGCACTTCATCATACCCCATGCGTTTCATGGCGTTGATGTCGAACTGACGTACGCCGCCACACCCAAGGGCGTTGGGGCTGACATACAGCGGATTGGATTCCAGCATCAGGTCAGACTGTTGCTGAACCGTGCGAAACAGTTCCGAGTCCAGTCCCTGTCGCACCTGCCTAAGGCTGATATTAAGCTGCTCGGGCGGGGTATCGCTGCCAAACAGAAAGAAAAGCGGGCCGCCGGCGCGGATTCTCACCGCATCCATACTGATAGGAGCATGCATTTGACGGGGCGTAATCACCAGGTCATCCACACCCACTGTACCGTCCGGATGGGCGTAGACGGACCCATAGCGAACCTCGGCAAAAGGCGCCATCTGCTGTGCCAGCTCATCGGCCTTGCTTTTGACCTGGTACCAGTAGAAGCCATATGCGGCCGCCACAATCAGTACCAGAACCACCACTCCCGTTCCCAGCTTGCGCATGGCGACACTCCCGCACCCATTCAGTTTCCGTTCAGAGAAGAATTCTAGGACCTGACCATACAAATGGCGAGCATCCAGATCAACAAAAAAGGCAGCCACAAAGGGCTGCCTTTTTCTGGATCGTTGGGTGAGAAATGTCTCAGCCCAGCTTTTCCTTGATGCGTGCAGACTTGCCGCTACGCTCACGCAGGTAGTACAGCTTGGCCTGACGTACATCACCGCGACGCTTCACTTCGATCTGCTCAACGGTCGGGCTGTAAGTCTGGAAAGTACGCTCAACGCCCACGCCGTGGGAGATCTTGCGCACAGTGAAGGCTGAGTTCAGGCCGCGGTTACGCTTGCCCAGTACCACACCTTCAAACGCCTGCAGACGGCTGCGGGTGCCCTCTACAACACGTACCTGTACCACTACGGTGTCGCCCGGTGCAAAAGCCGGGACTTCTTTGCTCATCTGTTCAGCTTCAATCTGCTGAATAATCAGGCTCTTGTTGCTCATCGCTCGCTCCTAAGTATCTCTACCGCCGGCCCCCTGGGCCTCGCGGATATATTCGCTTAACAACGTCTGCTGTTCCGGGTTCAGATCAATCTTTTCCAGCAGGTCGGGACGCCGCTCCCAGGTTCTGCCCAGTTGCTGCTTCAGGCGCCAGCGCCGTATTTCGGCGTGATTCCCACTGAGCAGCACGGCCGGCACCTGCTGTCCTGCCAATTCTTCAGGTCGAGTGTAATGCGGACAGTCAAGCAAACCTTCAAAGAAGGAATCCTCCGCTGCCGAATCCTGATGTCCCAGGACACCTGGTACCATTCGAGCAACGGCGTCCACCATCACCATGGCCGGCAACTCACCGCCACTGAGAACAAAGTCTCCCAGCGACCACTCCTCATCAACTTCGGTCTGCAGCAGACGCTCATCAATACCTTCATAGCGTCCGGCCACCAAAATCAACTTGTCGGCTGCGGCCAGTTCACACACACCCACCTGATCCAGGCGACGCCCCTGGGGTGACAAATAGATCACCCGAGCACCCTCGCCGGCGGCATCCTTCGCGGCCTGAATCGCATCACGCAACGGCTGCACTTTCATCAACATGCCAGGGCCTCCGCCATAGGGGCGGTCATCCACTGTACGATGCCGATCATGGGTGAAGTCGCGGGGATTCCAGCACTCCACCTGCAGCAGGCCGTTACGCACCGCCCGTCCGGTGATGCCGTAGCGGGTAACCGCTTCAAACATCTCCGGGAACAGGCTGACGATCCCGAACCACATGACTCAGAAATCCGGGTCCCAATCGACCCGCATCAGCCCTGAATCAAGATCAACCTCTTTCACCACCTGATCAGGCAGCCAGGGAATCAAGCGCTGTTCGCGATCGATACTCTCGGCTGTACCCTTGACCACCAGCACGTCATTCGAGCCGGTTTCCATCAGGTGACTGACCCGACCCAGCAATACGCCGGATTCGGTGTAAACCAACAGGTTTTCCAGCTGGCTCCAGTAATACTCACCGGTCTCCAGATCAGGCAACTCGGACTGAGACACCAGTATTTCGCGCCCATGCCAGAGTTTTGCCTCTTCCGGAGTATTCACACCGGCCAATTTGGCGATCAGGCCTTTCCCATGGCGTTTGCCAGCTTCCAGTCTGACCGGGCGCTTTTGCCCGTCCGACTCAACCAGCCATGAGGTGTAGTTCAGTATGTTCTCCATGGGCTCGGTATAGGAGTGGATCTTGATCCAGCCCTTGACCCCATAGGGAGCAGTAAAACGCCCGAGAACCACCTGGCCTTCATCTTTTTTACTGTTTACTGACACGGCCCGAATCCGACCTTACTCTGCTGCCTTGCGTGCTTCTTTGAGCAGCTGAGCAACACGCTCAGAAGTCTGAGCACCCTTGCCAACCCAGTACTCAACACGTTCCAGGTTGACGCGCAGACGCTCTTCCTGACCACGCGCAACCGGGTTGAAGAAACCGACCCGCTCGATAAAGCGGCCATCACGCGCATTACGCGAGTCGGCTACGGTGATGTGATAAAACGGACGCTTTTTGGCGCCACCACGAGACAAACGAATAGTGACCATGCGCTGGACCCCTTTATTTCGCTGGATGGGTTTTAGGATCGCCCATCGTTCTTGTTTCTTCGCTTCCCCGGCCAAACTGCCCAGATAAACGAAGGCCAAACTAAACAGGGCGGTGATTTTACGCGAAACCACCGCCCGTTAAAAGCAAAAAGATCAATTTTCAATCAGCTCAGAAGCGCGGAAAGCCGCCGCCCCCCATACCCGGGGGCATCATCCCCTTCATGCCGCGCGCCAGCTTGGCCATGCCGGACTTGGAGCCGAACTTTTTCATCATTTTGGCCATCTGCTTGTGCTGCTTGAGCAGTCGGTTCACATCCTGCACCTGTGTGCCAGAACCAAGTGCAATGCGTCGCTTGCGCGAGCCTGAGATGATATCCGGATGGCGGCGCTCATGCGGCGTCATGGAGTTAATGATGGACACCATCTGGAGCACACCTTTTTCCGCCTGGGCCGCCTGAGCCGCCTGAGCCATTTGCCCCATGCCCGGCAGCTTTTCCAGCATCGACATCATGCCGCCCATGTTCTGCATCTGCTGGATCTGTTCCTTGAAGTCCTCCAGGTCGAACCCTTTGCCCTTGGTAATTTTCTTGGCAAATTTTTCGGCCTTTTCCTTGTCGATCTTGTGCTCCGCCTCTTCGATCAGCGACAGCACATCGCCCATGCCAAGGATGCGGGATGCAACACGATCCGGGTGGAAAGGCTCAAGGGCATCTGTCTTTTCGCCGACACCAAGAAACTTGATCGGCTTGCCGGTGATATGACGCACCGACAGCGCCGCACCACCGCGGGCGTCACCATCGGTCTTGGTCAGAATCACGCCGGTCAGCGGCAGCACTTCATTGAATGCGCGCGCGGTATTGGCTGCATCCTGGCCGGTCATGGAGTCAACCACGAACAGCGTCTCGATCGGCTTCACCGCTGCATGCAGGCGCTTGATCTCCTGCATCATGTCTTCATCGACATGCAGGCGTCCGGCGGTATCAAGAATCAGTACATCGAACGCCTTGATGCGCGCATGATGAATGGCCTGCTCGGCAATATGGACCGGATCCTGATCGGCGCTGGAGGGAAAAAACTCAACCCCCACTTCACCCGCCAGCGTTTCAAGCTGACGGATCGCCGCCGGACGGTAAACGTCGGCAGACACCACCAGCACTTTCTTTTTCTTGCGTTCCTTGAGAAAGCGCGCCAGCTTGGCCACGGAGGTGGTCTTGCCCGCCCCCTGCAAACCGGCCATCATCAGCACGGCCGGTGGCGTCACGGCCAGATCAAGCTCCGCGTTGGCCTCGCCCATGACGCGGACCAACTCCTCGTTGACGATCTTGACGAAGACCTGCCCCGGGCTCAGGCTTTTGCTGACCTCTTGCCCGACAGCACGTTCCTTGACGCTGTTGATGAACTCTTTCACCACCGGCAGGGCGACATCCGCCTCGAGCAGCGCCATGCGCACTTCACGCAGCGTACCCTTGATGTTGTCTTCAGTCAGCTTTGCCTGACCGGTTACACTGCGCAGTGTCTGTGTAAGCCGTTCTGTCAGATTATCAAACATCGCATACCTCTATCTGCCGGTGACCGCACTCCCGGCAGCCACACTCTAAAACGCTTTGGCGACATATTATACAGGACCCCCAGCCCACGCGGCACCTTATATTTCCTCCTCTGCGCATTTGTGCCACACTTGGCGGTCTTTAGGGAGGATACGGATGCTGATCACTACGACGCTCATCGCTGCACTCTGCTATACCATCGCAACGGTATTGCAGTGTCGCCGGCTGTCGTCCACGGCACATGAGCAGCTCCGCACCCCAATCCGCCTGCTGGGACTGGTCGGCTTTCTGCTGCAGGGCCATGCGGTTTACCGTGAACTGCACCATCCGGCCGGCATTGACCTGAGCTTTTTCCCGGTGGGCTCGCTGATCGCATGGGTGGTCGCGGGGCTGGTTCTGACCAGCAGTCTCAGACACCGGCTGGACAATCTGTTTGTAGGCGTATTTCCGCTGGCTGCCATCACCACACTGCTGGCCACCTTCACCCCCGAAGCCAATGTTCACAAAGCCTATGCCGGCGGACTCATCACCCACATCCTGCTCTCCCTGCTGGCCTACAGCCTGTTCACGATCGCAACGGTTCAGGCCCTGATGCTGTCGCGTCAGGAGCGTGCACTGAAGCAGCATCACACCCGCGGCCTGGTGGCATCACTGCCACCGCTTCAGATCATGGAACGACTGCTGTTCGAAACCCTTTGGGCCGGCTTCCTGTTGTTGACTGCAGCACTGATCAGCGGCTTTCTGTTCGTGGACAACCTGTTTGCTCAGCATCTGGTACACAAGACGCTGTTTTCACTGGTGGCCTGGATAGTCTACGCCCTGCTGCTCGCGGGCCGACATTTTCTCGGCTGGCGCAGCCAAACCGCGGTGCGCTGGACACTGGGAGGCTTTATCCTGCTGATGCTGGGCTTCTTTGGCTCAAAACTGGTACTGGAGATGCTACTCAAGATGTAGCCTGTCTGCTTGACAGCCCCTCTGGCTGACCAGAAAATGAACGCCCACATTCGTAACTAAAGGTCCCTGTCCCTTGGACGATGCGTCGATAAGCACACTCACTGGCATTCTGGTATTGCTGATTTTCTGTTCGGCTTTTTTTTCCAGTTCCGAAACCGGGATGATGTCCCTCAACCGCTACAGACTGCGCCATCTGGTCAAAAGCGGTCATCGCGGCGCTCGCAAGGCCAATGGCCTGCTGGAGCGACCGGATCGCCTGATCGGCTTGATCCTCATCGGCAACAACTTCGTCAATATTCTTGCCTCTGCCATTGCAACGGTGATCGCCGTCCGTCTGTGGGGTGATGCCGGCATTGCGATTGCCACCGCCGGACTCACGCTGGTCATTCTGATCTTTGCAGAAGTCTCGCCGAAAACCATGGCGGCCCTGCACCCCGAGCGAATAGCCTTTCCGGCCGCCTACATTCTGCAGCCATTGCTGAAACTGGCCTACCCGCTGGTTTGGGTCATCAACGGCATTACCAATGGCTTTCTGCGCGTCTTCGGCATCAATGTCAACGAGGCCGGTAACGAACACCTGAGCACGGAAGAGCTGCGCACCATTGTGCATGAAGCCGGCTCACTGCTGCCGCATCGCAATCAGTCCATGCTGCTTGGCGTACTCGAGCTGAACGAGGTCACGGTCAACGACATCATGATCCCGCGCAATGAGGTGGAGGGCATCGACCTGGATCTTGAAATGGACCAGATCCTGGAACTTTTGTCCAAGACTCGTCACACTCGCTTGCCTGTTTACCGTGGCGACATCAACAACATTGTCGGCATTTTACACATGCGCAATCTGGCCCAGCTGATCCAGCAGGGCAATGTGACAAAGCCCGCCATCATGCAGGTCGTCCATGAGGCCTACTTCGTGCCGGAAAGCACGCCCCTTCAGACTCAGCTGCTCAATTTCCAGAAGCACAGCCGGCGCATCGGTGTTGTCGTCGACGAGTACGGCGACATTGAAGGCATAGTCACGCTGGAAGACATTCTGGAAGAGATCGTTGGCGAGCTGTCCAATGATCATGACGACATGAACCAGGAAATTCATCCTCAGGAGGATGGCAGCTACTTCATCGACGGCAGCGCCTACATCCGCGAGGTGAACAAGTCACTGCACTGGAGCCTGCCCACGGACGGTCCCAAAACACTGAACGGTCTGATCACGGAAATTCTGGAATCGATACCGGATGCCAATGTCTGCCTTGAAGTCACGGGCTACCGCATGGAGACGCTGCAGATCTGTGACAACCTGGTCAAAACGGTGCGCATCACCAAAACAGCCAGGGCTCGAGAAACCCTGTAATACTGCTGCAGGGCGGGACTAGACCCTCTCGCCCTGCTCTCGACGTCGGATCAATGCCCAGACTGTGCGCTTCTCTTCATTGCTCATACGGCCCCAGCGGCTGATCTCTTCACCACTGCGGTGACAGGCAACACAGATATCACCCTCACCCAGTGCGCATATGCTGACACAGGGACTGGGTACGGGCTTTTCTTCGTTCGAATTACTCATGCTCAGCCTCATGGTGTTCAGGGCGAGGGCGCATCGGGATATTGGCATCAAACCCCACATTCAGCAGCTCGGCCAGAATGTAGGCCGTCAGTCCCCAGATGACCTGTCCCTCCCAATGCCAGGCCGGTACGTAACGAACCTTGCCGGCAAAATCAATCTGATCCAGGCGGCGATTATCGGGGTCAAGCAGATAGCTTAACGGTACCTGATGAATGATGTCGATTTCACCGGGATTGGGTTCCAGCGGCAATCGGGATGGAATGACACCGACCCAGGGCGTTACCTGCAGCAGATGCTTGGAGACAACCTGTCCCAGCGAGCCAATCACCTCGACCTGTCCCGGCGGCAGAGCAATTTCCTCCTCCGCCTCACGCAGCGCCGTTGTCAGCAAATCGGGATCATCCGGGTCTCGCTTGCCCCCTGGCAATGCCATTTCACCGCTGTGGGTGGAGAGGTGGGGCGAACGCAGGGTGACGATGACTTCAGGATCAGCACAGTCAGTCAAAGCGAGCAGCACACCGGCCTCTCGCCCCGTTGTGCGCAGCCGCCAGGGGCGATGACGCTGCAGACGCAGACGCAGCTGATCGAGCATTTCAGACATAGGGCGATCCATTTAAAGCGAGGATCACTATAATACCCTGCATGGCATGCCCCAGCGAGTCTGCTGGCTTCTGCTGAGACGGTACATCAGCCCCCTACCAGGCATCTTACAGGCGTACGGAATGAATTTTTGCAGTCACTGCGGCGAACGCGTCAGCTTACGAATACCAGAGGGCGATAACAGACCCCGTCACGTCTGCGACAGTTGCGGGCACATCCACTATCAGAACCCGCGCATCATTGCCGGCTGTCTGCCGGTACATGGCGACCAGGTGCTGCTGTGCCGCCGAGCCATAGAACCGCGTTACGGCTTCTGGACACTGCCCGCCGGCTTCATGGAAAACGGTGAGTCGACCGAACAGGCAGCACTGCGCGAAACGCTGGAGGAGGCACAGGCCAAAGTGCACCTGCGCCAGCTCTACACTCTGACATCCATCATCCATGTCAATCAGGTGCAGCTGATCTACCTGGCTGACCTGCCTGAACCACACTTCGGCAGCAGCAGCGAAACGCTGGAGAGCCGCCTGTTCAGTGAGGACGAGATCCCCTGGGACCAGCTGGCATTTACCACCATCCGCAATGCACTGAGATTCTATTTTGCCGATCGACGCGAGAACCATTTCCCGCTGCGGCACATCGAGCTGGAGCCCGGCACCGATCGGCTGCTGCTCCAGCGCTGATCAGCCTGCCCCAGTCAGGCCAAGGGTTTCAATCTCCTTGAGATAACGGGCGTAGTCCGGGCTGTCATGCCGGCTGTAGTTGAGGTTGCGGAACAGGCCACTGAGGCGCACGAAGTGCTCGCGCACCTGCTCCTTTTCTTCCATGACAGGCGGATTGTCGAGGCAGCGGACCAACAGGCCAAACAGTTCCTGCTGACGACTGATTGGCGTTGAGGCATCCACATCATCAAAGGCATCCTGCTGCAGGTATACCTGATCCAGACACTGTGCCTTCTGGAACGTCAGGTAGTCGTCCAGGGTCACACCCTCTTCACCGGTCACCTGCATCATCTGCTGCACCTGCTCGCCCTCGCGCACCAGTTCAATCATGCGCTTGACCTGGGCAACCCAGCTATCGGACAACTCATTCGCAAACCAGTCTTCCAGCTGGTCCAGATAGCGTGACCAGGAGATCAGGGGGTCCACTGCCGGGTAGGCGCGCTTGTAGGCCCGCTCGGCACTGAGTCCCAGGAAGGTCTTCACCGTGCGCAGTGTAGACTGCGTAACCGGCTCTTCGAAGTTGCCGCCGGCGGGCGATACCGTGCCGATCAGAGTCAGACTGCCAACACTGCCGTCATTGGTTTCCACCATGCCGGCCCGCTCGTAGAGTGCCCGCACCGCCGAGTCCAGATAGGCGGGAAAGGCCTCTTCGCCCGGAATTTCTTCCAGACGCCCGGAGGTTTCACGCATCGCCTGCGCCCAGCGGGAGGTGGAATCAGCGATCAACAGCACGTTATACCCCATCTGGCGGTAATACTCGCTGATGGTAATGCCGGTGTAGATGGATGCCTCTCGGGCCGCCACCGGCATCGACGAGGTATTGCAGATGATCACAGTCCTGTCCATCAGGGTGCCGCCACGGGGATCAGGCAGATTCGGAAATTCGGTGATGGTTTCCACCACCTCACCGGCACGCTCGCCACAGGCTACGATCACCACGATATCCACGTTGGAGTAGCGCGAGATCAGCCCCTGCAAAACCGTTTTGCCGGCGCCAAAAGGACCTGGGATACAGGCGGTTCCCCCAAGCGCTACGGGAAAAAAGGTATCAATCAGGCGAATACTGGTGAGCATTGGCTGCTGCGGAAACAGGCGCCGGCTGTGACCTTCGCGCAACAGGTCACGATTGACCGGTACGCGTACCGGCCAGCGCTGCTGCATGCTGATTTCACGCTCTTCACCATTATCGAGACGCAAACGCACAACGGGGGTTGCCACACTGAACGTGCCTTCCTGCACCCAGCTGACCTCGGCTTCGCCACGCAGGTTGAAAGGCACCATGATCTTGTGACTGAACTTGCCCTCGGGCACCCGCCCGAGCAGATCACCGGCCTTGACGCGAGCGCCTACCTTGAGCACCGGCTGAAACGACCATTTCTGCTGCTGATCGATGCCGTCAACGGCCAGACCACGGGGCAAAAAGAAGCCGTGTTGACCGGCGATCAGCTCCAGCGGGTTCTGCAGACCATCATACACCTGACCCAGCAAACCCGGCCCCAATGCTACGGACAACATCTGTCCGGTTTGTTCTACTGCGTCACCGATGGCCACGCCGCGCGTCGTTTCAAACACCTGCACATCGGCTTCACCATGGCGTACCCGCAGCACTTCAGCCTGCAGCTTTTCGCTGCGGCCCGTTTCGCTGCGCTTCGGGCAAATCAGTACCACCTCATTCTTGGTCAGCGGGTAAAACTCGCCCTCTGCATCTCGCAGCATGCGGATACTGACAATATCATCATGCACGCCGGTTACGCGCGCGGTCACGGTATTCGCTGAACTCATTATCCTGCCTCTGTCACTGAGTGGAGCCTTTCATCCTGTTTGAAGCCGACCAGGACACGATCAACCAACCGGTTGAAAACGTCCTGAGCCTGCTCGGGCCGCCAGCGCAAACGGTACTCGGCCAGCGACCAGCGCAAACGGTAGGCCGCTATCGCCGTGAAGCTGAAAGGGTTTTCCTGCTCGAGCCCACGCAACTGTTGCCAGAACCAGGACAGCAGGTGCTGCTCGAGCTCGGCACTTTGTCCCTTTTTCAACATGCCCTGAGCCTCGACCAGCCAGGGAAAACGACCGGAGAGCGCAAAGTCGGACTCTTGCCAGTGGCGCCGAATCAGCCATACCAGATCCCCAAAGCCCTGGAATGTCTGTCCTTCCGCCTGACCCGCCAGACGATAGCGCTGCGCGGCGATCAAAGTACGCCAGATCAAGTGATGCTCCAGCACCTGCCTGAGCGCCGCATCACGGATCTGCGCCAATTCCTGCTGCCAGTGCCCAACCTCATCCCTGTCAGACAGTCCCTCATCACCGTCACGTTCACGCTGAAACAGGCGCAGCGCCAGCCGTAGCTGCCGTTGATCAGCCTCACTCAGCATCCCCAGCCGCTGCTCAAGCTGAAGAATGGAAACCGGCAGCTCCTTGAGCTGCTCCAGTCTGGCCGGCAATGCCGGCAGCGCGGGTACAAGGGTGTAATAGGAGGACACTAGCGGATAACCCCTTCCAGTATCGCCCTGAAACGCGGCTGGAGGTGCCTCAGCAGCAGTTCTGCCAGCGCCCGGTCGCTCAAGTCGATTTCAGCATCGTCGCCATTGGTGCGGATCCGAATACCCTTACCGTCATGAATATCCAGTGTAATGCCCTCGCGCAGCTGAACATTCAGCTCTTCCTGAACGAACTGGCTCAATTGACTGGCGCGGTAGGCCTGAGGATGACGTCGCAGCTCCTCCAGCCCGACAAAGTCGGCCGGCAGCAACAGATCGATCCGCTTGAGCTCGGCCAGATCCGCATTGCCACACGCCTGCAGCACCACTTCACGGATCAATTCACGCATGAAGGCACGGTTGTCCAACTGGTCACTGACCAGCAGCTTCACCCGGTCGGCAAAGGTGCGGGACAACATTTCCCGCAGTTGCAGATTCATGTCACGCGCGGCCATCTTCAGCGCGTCCTCGCCGGCACGCTTGAGACGCTCGGCTTCATCATGTGCCTTGCGCTTGACCTGCTCAGCTTCCTGCTGTGCCTGCTGCAGCAGCCAGTCAGCGCGACGCTCAGCCTCCTCTATCAGCTCCGCGGCCTCTCGCTGCCCCTGCTCAATCCCTTGCTGACGCAGACGCTCGATCAGCGCTTCGACCCCTGAGGCAGCGTGGCCGTTCACCTGCTCGCTCATACCTTACCCCCTCAGGCCGGAATACCGGCACTGATTACCAAAGCGAAGATGAAGGCGAATACGGCGAAGCCCTCCACTATGGCCGCCGGCGCAATCGACATACCGAATATTTCCGGCTTGATTTTGGAAACGTTGATCGCGCTTGCACAGCACTGCCCCTGACGCACGGCACTGAACAGCAGTGCCAGCCCCGCCAGAATACCGACGGCAAACAGACCAGGTGCGTTATCGATACTGACGTCTCGGTTCAGCGAGAACATCACCACAATGCCGTAAATGGTCTGCGATGAGGGCATGGCCGCAATTCCGACGTATCGACCATGTCCGGTTTCCGTTTCCAACAGCGCGCCGCAGGCGGCTTGCCCTGCCAACGCACAGCCAATGATGCTGCCGATGGCGCCCAGTGCCATGGGGCCATAGAGCCCCGCCCATCCCAGTGCCAGTATCAGGTTGTCCAAGGGTTCACCTCCCGCTTGGTGAATGGTTGAAAAGCATAGCCTTCATCCGCAAGGCTCCAGTTGTAGAATTCGATCAGGTTCAATCGCAGGCCATGGATCACGCCACTGACCACCGCCAGCACGAAATTGAGCAGATGACCCAGCAGCAGGATCAGCACTTCAAGGAACAGCCCCATACCCGGTACCGCCGCGGCCACATCACTGGCCAGCTGGTTGAAGGTGATCGCAAGGGACGCGCTGGCCAGCCCCAGTGCAAACAGGCGCAGGTAGCTAAGCACATCACCGAACATTTTAGACAGTCCGGTCAGAGCCATCAGCCCGTCAACCAGACGCCAGACCCAATTCCGTACGCCCTGCCAGGGCCGATCGCTGGAGCAGATGAGAATTGCCAGCATACCCACCACCAGCATGAACCACTCCACATCCAGCTGCTGCCTGAGCCAGGCACTGACACCGGCCACAATGAGCACCACCCACCCCAGCGGCGCCAGCAATCGCACACTGCCACGACTGCGCCAGGCCGTGATCAGGTTGGCCAAGATCAGGTGACCCGCGCCCATGATCACGGAGATTTTCATCATGCTGTCGAAGTCATTCATGTCAAACAGCTTCAAACCGAACAGGATATCGGGGGGAGGCGCACCAAAATAGCTGCCGACCATAACGCCCCAGACCGCTGAAAACAGCGTCAGGGTGACGCCCAGCGCACGCAGACGCTGTCCGGTGGGGGTTTCTCCCATGCGACGCCAGTAGAAACCCTGTACCGCCGCCAGCAAAAGGGCATAGCCGGCATCGGAAATGATCAGGGCAAAGAACATGGCAAAGGAGAAGAAAATCACGCGTGAGGGATCCCAGCTGCGATAACCCGGCATCTGGTAAAAGCGCACGATCTCCTCCCCGCCGGAGACACCATCAGGGTTCTGAAGCAGTGTAGGTGGCTGCTCTTCGTTCGCAGGAGGTTCAACCAGCAGCGCCAGCCCCTGTTCGTGCGCAAAGACTTCAAGTGCATCCTGCTGCTCGGCAGGGAACCAGCCCTGCAGTGCAAAGATCTCTTCACTGTCGAGGGTTTGCTGGCTGACATCTTCTCGCTCGGCGGCATCTTCACTGCCGGCCAGTGACCGTTGCAACAGGTAGAGCCAGCGCGTAAAGGCTTCACGCTCGGCATCCAGGGCTTCCAGCTCAATCTCAAGATCTTCAAGCTGTGCCTGAAGCTGCTCAAGCGGCACCGAGCCGGTATGGGTACGCGGTACCGGCATCTGATTGCTGCGAGGTTCCTCTTCGGCGATTACCGCGACATAGGAGTTACGGTTGTCACGGTGCACGACCACCCATGGCAGCTCACTGCGGGTCAGTTCCTGCATACGGTAGTTGGGTACCAGATAGAACCAGAGCAGATGACCGTACAGGCCATGCTCTCCCGGAAGATTGAAACTGCCCCAGGGCTCCAGGTCCTTGATGCGCTTACGCAGGAAGTCGCGCTGCTCGCTCAGCTCCAGTCGCTTGTGGCGGTTTTTCAGTGTGCTTTCGACCACTTGCGGCAGGTTGAAATGCCGTTCTGTGGTCACCTGCTTGCGCTTCTGCGGACAACTGAGCAGATAACGGATCACCTGTTGAAGCTGCTCGGGATGAACGCCATCCAACAGCGACACTTCGCGCTCCTGACGGTCACGACGCAAGGGAATGATATGCATCAGCCCCAATGCCTGGAGCCGATCCAGCACCTGAGCCTTGTCGCTGGTCAGCCCAATCAGACTGGCCTTGTTGAGGGTTACGATACTCATTGCAATGCCATCCTGGCGCGTTTGCCCTTGGCGATCTTGGCGCGAACCACACCGGCACGTTCGGCATCAGACAGCGCGATGCGAATGCGACGAATATTGGACTCGGTTCGGGGAATCAAAACCTTGTCAAACAGATTCAGGCGCTGGGTCGTCTTCTGCAGCGCCATTTCAAGTCTCTCAAGCCGAATTCGCTCCACCTGCTGGCGAACCCTCAATTCCAGCATCTGACCCAGCAGCTCTACGGCTCGATCAACCCATTGCGGCATGGCCAAGCGCGAATACTGGGCCCGATCCAGTCGCACCTGCTCTACGCAGGGCAGCTCGATCCCCACCAGGTTATCGAGCCGCTGCTCCACGCGCTCAATACGGATCAAACTGTGCAGGTCCAGCCGGGTATTGGCCAGCATCGGCAACTGCTCAGCCACCTGAGCGCTGATCTGTCGCTCATCCTGCTGCAGTTGCTCCAGTGCCCGTCGCGACTTCATCCGTGCGGCCAGAATCTGCTTGCGCTTGAGATCCAGTGCCGGCACAAACTGGCGGAAGGACTTCAGCCGCTGGTTTTCGTGATTGAGTGTACTCTTGTTCAGTGCCAGCTTTGCCATAGCCGAGTCAGCCTGCCTGCTGCTGCGGGAAATACTTGTCGATCAATTGCTGTTTCATCAACAGCTCTTCCGGCCTGAAGCACTCCGCGAGCGTCTGCCAGCACTGATCCAACGCCTGTTCCAGTGGCAGTGACACGCCGATATCCATGAAGCGAGCGCGGAAGAGCTCACCAAACTTCAACAGCCGTTCATCGTACTCGGTCAGATCGAAGGACATCGCCTGCTTCTGCTGGGCATCTCGCGCCTCGGCATAAAAACGCACCATGGTATTCATGATCTGGCCATGATCTTCACGAGTTACCTTACCGATCACATGCTGTTTAAGACGAGACAGAGAGCCAAAGGGATCCAGCACACCGTTATGCAGGTAAAACTGACCTTCAGTGATATAGCCGGTGTTGTCAGGCACCGGGTGCGTGACATCATCACCCGGCATGGTGGTGACCGACAGTATGGTCACCGAGCCTGCACCCTTGTAGTCGCAGGCTTTCTCGTAGCGACGCGCCAGCTGGGAATAGAGGTCACCGATGTAGCCGCGATTGGAAGGCACGTGCTCCATGGAAATGCCAACCTCCTTGAGTGCGTCAGCATAGGCGGTCATGTCAGTGAGCAGCACCAGCACCCGCTTGCCCTCTTCCACGGCAAAACGCTCGGCCACCGCCAGCGCCATGTCCGGCACCAGCAGGCCTTCGACGGTGGGATCAGAACCAAGGTGCACAAACATCACCGTGCGCGCACTCACCCCGGCCTCTTCAAAGGCACGGCGAAAGAAATGATAGTCATCGAAAATCAGACCAATGCCGCCAAATACCACCACATCCGCATCCGCGTTGGCACCGATCTGCGCCAGCAGGCGGTTGTAGGGTTCCCCGGCAACCGAGAAGATGGGGATCTTCTGGCTTTCGACCAGACAGTTGAACACATCGATCATCGGCACATCAGTTCGAATCATGCGCGATGCCAGGATGCGCCGAGCCGGATTCACGGTGGGGCCGTCAATCTCGATACGGGTTTCCTCCGCCAGACTGGGGCCCCCGTCTATTGCACGGCCGGCACCCGAAAAGGCACGCCCCATAATGTTCGGCGAGAACGTTACCTGCATCGGATGGCCAAGAAAGCGTACCCCGGCCCTGGTGGAGAGCCCCTTGGTACCGGAAAACACCTGCAGCGAGACACTTCCCCGGTCGAGCTGAATCACCTGTGCCATATAGGGCGGCTGGTCGGGATCAAGAATATTCTCGATCAGTGCCAGGTCTCCATAACCGATGGCCGACACCTCGCCCTCTTCGGGCTCGGGCACATGTACCTTGACGATATCGCCCACGATTTCCAGAATGCGTGAGTAACGAACCAACAACTGTGTCACACCGACTTCCCTCTCATTGCCATCCAGCTCAGAACGCGGCCAGAGGATATACTTCGTATGCCACTTCCTCATAAGGATGTGCCTGTTTCAAGGCAGCCACGGCCGCCTCAATCAGCTCATCACTGCAGACCAGCTCCACTTTCCACTCAGTAACGGTTTCCAGCTGATCCAGCTGTCCGAGATGAGGATTGGCACCGGCCAGCGGGCGAAACTGTCCTGTACCCAAAGACTGCCAACAACACTGATCATAATCGCCGATACGACCGGCGCCAACCGAAAAAACCGCCTGTTTGACCGCTTCACAACTGGCCTCGGGCACGAAGAAACAAAGCTTGTACATAATGCTCATCCTGCCAACGCTATTTGCTGCTGTACACCTTAGCGCCAACTGTGCAGTTGCAGCAAGCAAGGCAGTCAGGATGACAACTGTCAGTGACATATTCGTTGCGCCCGCGCATAAAAAAGCCCGCTACAGGAGCGGGCAGAGGGAACAACAACAAGGTTGGGTCAGTGTAGACCAAGAACATCCTGCATGTCGTACAGGCCTGTCTGCTTGTCATGCAGCCAGCCGGCGGCACGCACTGCGCCCTTGGCAAAAGTCATCCGACTGGATGCCTTGTGTGTAATTTCGATTCGCTCACCTTCAGTGGCGAACAGAACGGTGTGATCTCCCACCACATCACCGGCACGAATGGTCTCGAACCCAATCTCTTTCGGCGGGCGGGCACCGGTTTGGCCTTCACGGCCATATACGGCACAGGTTTTCAGATCACGTCCCAATGCATCCGCCACAACCTCACCCATTCGCAGGGCTGTCCCGGAGGGCGCATCCACCTTGTGTCGATGATGGGCCTCGATCACTTCGATATCGTAGCCACCGTCGTCACCAAGTGCCTTGGCAGCGATTTCAAGCAGCTTGAAACACAGGTTGACCCCTACACTCATGTTGGGAGCAAACACCAGTGCGGTTTTCTCGGCCGCCTGTTTCAGCTCCTGCTTCTGACCATCGTTCAGCCCGGTGGTTCCGATCACCATTTTTTTGCCATTGGCGACACAAAACGCCAGATTCTGCAACGTAACCTCGGGCGCGGTGAAGTCGATCAGCAGATCGAAATCCGATACCACGGCATCCAGACTGCCCGCCAGTTTGACACCCAGCTTGCCCACCCCCGCCAGCTCACCGGCGTCCGCGCCGATGAGTGAACTGCCTGGCTCAACAATCGCTGCACTCAGGCTGACGCCATCCGCCTGCTGGAGTGCCTCAATGATGGTTTTGCCCATACGGCCGGCCGCGCCGGTTACCGCTACTCTGATCATGCATCTGCCCCGTTGGTCTGTATCCGCATACCTGATTGTGTGATGATCAGGTCATATCTTCAAAGAACTTTTTCACCGAATCGAAAAAGCCGTGCTTTTTCGGGCTGTGCTTGCTGTTGCCCTCTTCGGTGGCATCGGCAAACTCACGCAACAGCTCTTTCTGACGGCTGTTCAGGTTGACCGGTGTTTCGACCATGACCTTGACCATCAGGTCTCCCACGCCGCCACCTCGCACGGGCGCAACACCCTTGCCACGCAAGCGGAACAGCTTGCCGGTCTGCGTTTCGGCGGGAATCTTCAGCTTGACCCGACCATCCAGGGTCGGCACGTCCAACTCGCCACCCAAAGCGGCATCCACGAAACTGATTGGCACTTCACAGTACAGATGCTTGCCATCACGCTGGAATATGGCGTGGTCACGCACGTGGACCTGAACGTACAGGTCACCGGCAGGGCCTCCGTGGGAGCCCGCTTCACCCTCTCCCGCAAGACGAATCCGGTCGCCGGTATCCACGCCAGCCGGGATCTTGACCTGCAGGGTCTTGGTCTTTTCCACGCGCCCCTGACCGTGACAGCTGTCACAGGGATCGGAGATGACCTTGCCTTCGCCACGGCAGGTTGGACAGGTCTGCTGGACCGAAAAGAAACCCTGCTGCATACGCACCTGCCCCATGCCACCGCAGGTCGAGCAGGTTTTGGCGCTGGTACCCGGCTTGGCTCCGCTGCCATCACAGGTTTCACAGCTGACAAAGGTCGGGATCTGCAGTGTCTTCTCACACCCCCGGACCGCCTCTTCCAGGGTCAGGTCAAGGTTGTAGCGCAGATCGGCGCCACGCTGCACACTGGAGCGACGGCGACCACCGCCCCCACCACCAAAAATATCGCCGAATACATCGCCGAAGATATCGGAGAAGTTGCCTTCGAAGCCACCGCCACCGAAGCCGCCCATGCCGCCCTGACCATCGACACCGGCATGGCCAAACTGGTCGTAGGCCGCTTTTTTCTGAGCGTCCGACAGTACCTCGTAGGCTTCGCTGATCTCCTTGAACTTGTCTTCCGCTTCCTTGTCTCCCGGATTGCGGTCCGGGTGATATTTCATCGCCAGTCGACGATAGGCTTTCTTGATGTCGCGATCAGAAGAGTCGCGCGACACACCCAAAAGTTCGTAGTAATCCTGTTTTGCCATGATCCGAATCTGACCCGTCAGGTTTGACTCCGAAGAGCCGGACATGACAACGCGGGCATAAGCCCGCGCTGTCACACTGCAACGATCGACAAACGCGAACGCTTACTTCTTGTCGTCGTCCTTAACTTCTTCAAACTCGGCATCAACGACATCATCCGCGGCATCTTTCTGGCCTGCGTCAGCACCCGCTTCTTCAGCCTGGGCAGCGTCGGCATACATCTTCTGCGCCACCGCAGACAGCGCTTCCGTCAAAGCCTCGGTCTTGGACTCGATCGCGTCCTTGTCAGAGCCTTTCAGTGCTTCTTCCAGCTCCTTGATGGCAGACTCGATCTTCTCTTTTTCATCGGCTGTGGCCTTGTCACCGGCATCCTTGAGCGTCTTGTGAGCCGTGTGAATCATGGCGTCACCCTGGTTGCGCGCAGTGGTCAGCTCTTCAAACTTTTTGTCTTCCTCTGCATGCGCTTCGGCGTCACGCACCATCTGCTCGATTTCATCGTCGTTCAGACCAGAGGAGGCCTTGATGACGATGGACTGCTGCTTGCCGGTCGCCTTGTCCTTGGCGGACACATTCAGGATGCCGTTGGCGTCAATATCGAAGGTCACTTCAATCTGCGGCATGCCACGCGGTGCCGGCGGGATATCCGCCAGATCGAAACGGCCCAGCGACTTGTTCTGGCTGGCCTGCTTGCGCTCGCCCTGAACCACGTGAATGGTCACGGCCGTCTGGTTGTCATCCGCTGTCGAGAACACCTGCGACTTCTTGGTCGGAATGGTGGTGTTCTTGTCAATCAACGGTGTTGCAATGCCACCCATGGTTTCAATACCCAGGGTCAGCGGCGTCACATCCAGCAACAGAACGTCCTTCACGTCGCCGGACAGAACTGCACCCTGGATGGCTGCGCCAATGGCCACTGCTTCATCCGGGTTAACATCCTTGCGCGGTTCCTTGCCAAAGAACTCGGCCACCTTTTTCTGCACCAGCGGCATGCGAGTCTGACCACCGACCAGAATTACCTCATCAATCTCAGAGGCGGAAATGCCTGAATCCTGAATCGCAATGCGGCAGGGCTCGATGGAGCGCTCAACCAGCTCTTCGACCAGAGACTCCAGCTTGGAACGGGTCAGTTTCACGTTCAAGTGCTTCGGACCGGTGGCGTCAGCCGTGATATACGGCAGATTGACATCAGTCTGCTGGGCGGATGACAGCTCGACCTTGGCCTTTTCCCCTGCTTCCTTGAGACGCTGCAATGCCAGCGGATCATTGTGCAGGTCAATGCCGCTTTCTTTCTTGAATTCGTCGGCCAGGTAGTTGATCACGGCCAGGTCGAAGTCTTCACCACCGAGGAAGGTATCACCGTTGGTTGCAAGCACTTCAAACTGGTGCTCGCCATCCACGTCAGCAATTTCGATGATGGAGATGTCGAACGTACCGCCACCCAGGTCATATACGGCGATGGTCTTGTCACCCTTCGACTTGTCCATACCATAGGCAAGCGCAGCCGCAGTCGGCTCGTTGATGATGCGCTTCACCTCAAGGCCGGCAATACGTCCGGCATCCTTGGTGGCCTGACGCTGAGAGTCGTTAAAGTAGGCCGGCACAGTGATGACTGCCTCAGTCACCGGCTCGCCCAGATACTCTTCAGCCGTTTTCTTCATCTTTTTCAGCACTTCAGCCGAAACCTGCGGCGGTGCCATTTTCTTGCCCTTTACATCGACCCAGGCATCGCCGTTATCGGCAGCGATAATCTTGTAGGGCACCATCTTGATGTCTTTCTGTACCACTTTGTCTTCAAAGCGACGACCAATCAGTCGCTTGATGGCAAAGAGGGTGTTGTCCGGGTTGGTAACGGCCTGACGTTTTGCCGGCTGACCCACCAATGTTTCACCATCGTTGGTGTAGGCGATGATGGACGGGGTAGTGCGGTCCCCTTCCGCGTTCTCAATAACCTTGGTCTTGTCACCGTCCAGGATAGCCACACAAGAGTTGGTGGTGCCCAGGTCAATACCGATAATTTTGCCCATGTCTTACTCCGATCTTGATGTGACCCTTAGCGGGTCAAAAACTGTTCAATTAGCTGTTGTGCATCTATATGGGTACGCCAGCGCGTTTTTCAACTCCCGCCTCAGCCTTTTGCTACCATTACCATGGCCGGACGCACCAGACGGCCATTCAAGAGGTAGCCCTTCTGGACCACGGCCACGACGGTATTGGGCTCAACACCTTCAGCAGGTACCATGGACATGGCCTGATGATGTTCAGGGTTAAACGCCTCACCCTGGGGATTGAGCTGTTCAACATTGAATTTCTCCAGACTGGAGAGGAACAGCCCAAGTGTCATTTCGACCCCTTCCCGGATCGCCTTGGTCTTATCGTCGTCACCCTGGCTGGCTTCAATGGCTCGCTCCAGACTGTCCACAACCGGCAACAGCTCAGTCGCGAACTTTTCCAATCCGAACTTGTGAGCCTTTTCAACATCCTGTTCTGCACGACGGCGAATGTTCTGTATCTCCGCCTGCGCGCGGGGCTTGAGTTCATCCAGCTCTTTCTTAAGAGCATCGATTTCAGCGCGGGACTCTTCCAGCTGCTGGACCAGGCTGACATCCGCTGCCTCGGCAGTGCTCGGCTCCAGAATGTCTGTATCGACAGCCTCTGCTGCAGGGGCACTCTGGACCGGCTCAACGGCTTCATTCTGATTCTGCTGCTCTTTCGACATCAGGTCTCTCCAACTGACACTTGAGTATTGGCGATGGTGGCATCTAATGGCATCTATATGGGGCCCCATGGACTGGATTCAACCGACAGAAACATTTTTTTAAACCAGAGATTGCAGGCTTCAAGCAAATGACTTATACAGTAGATACTGTATAAATAACCATGTGTGGATATCATGCTGACTCAACTCACCATTCGCAACTTTGCCATCGTAAGTGACCTGGATGTGGAACTGGACAAGGGAATGACCGTCATCAGCGGCGAGACCGGTGCAGGCAAATCCATCATGCTTGATGCACTGGGGCTGTGTTTGGGCGACCGAGCTGACAGTGACAGCGTCAACACGGGGGCAGAACGAGCCGAGTTGACGGCCAGCTTTGATATAAGGCAGATACCCCAGGCACAGCTGTGGCTCAACGAACATGACCTGGAAGCCGATCCACAGGAGTGCCATCTGCGACGCGTCATCACACGTGAAGGCCGAAGCCGCAGTTACATCAACGGTCGTCCCGCACCATTGGCACTGTTGCGAGAACTGGGCCAGTACCTGGTAGACATTCATGGCCAGCATGAACATCAGCGTCTGCTGAAAAAAGAGCATCACCGCATCCTGCTGGACGAGTTCGGCAATCACACCGAACTCGCTGAGGAAACACGCCGCCTGTATCACAAGTGGCGACGCCAGCAGGCCGAGCTGGAACAGCTGACTCAGGTGTCGGATGAACGCAATGCCCGCATCCAGCTGCTGAGCTATCAGGTAGATGAGCTCATGCAATTGGCACTGACTGAAGGTGAGCTGGAACAGCTCGAGCAGGAGCAGCAGTTGCTTGAAAATGCAGGCAGCATTTTGGGCACGGGCCAACAACTGCTAAACCTGAGCGATGAAGATGAAAACGTTAATTGTCAGGCAATGCTGAACCATTGCCTGCAACTGCTGCAACAGTTTGACAGTCAGGATTCTCGCTTGCAGCAGGCCAGAGAGATGTTCAACAGCGCACTGATTCAGGTTGAAGAAGCGAGTCGCGAAGTTCGCCACTTCCTCGATACGGTGGAAGTGAATCCTGAGCGTCAACAGGAAGTCGAGGAGCGCCTTAGCGCCATTTATGATGTTGCTCGCAAGCACCGCCTTTTGCCCGAACAACTCCCCGAATTTCAGCACGCGCTTCAGCTGGAGCTCGGTGGACTCACGCGATCCGACAGCGATATCGAGCATCTGGCACAGGAGGTTCATACCGCTTGGGAGCAATTCCTTAGCACAGCAGCCGAGCTAAGCCTGGCGCGCCAGCACCAGGCAGAAAAACTCAGCACCCTTGTGGACGCGCAGCTCAGCTCGCTCGGCATGCCGGCTTCCAGATTCACGGCATGCCTCACACCGCTTGAGGCTGAACGCTATAATGCCAATGGCCTAGAAGATGTGGAGTTCCTGATCAGTACCAATGAAGGGCAGCCTGCACGAGCCCTGGCACGCGTTGCATCGGGGGGCGAGTTGTCTCGAATCAGCCTCGCCATTCAGGTCGTAACCGCACAAACCTCCAGCACACCCACACTGGTGTTTGACGAGGTGGATGTCGGTATCGGCGGCGCAATCGCGGAAGTGGTTGGTCGAATGCTGCGAGAGCTGGGAGAGCGTGTACAGGTCCTGTGCGTCACCCACCAGCCACAGGTTGCGGCACAGGGTCATCAACACCTTTTTGTCACCAAGAAAGGACTCAAGGGGATTACCCAGACACGTGTGTCTCGTCTCACACAGGATCAGCGCGTTGAAGAGGTGGCTCGAATGCTGGGAGGGATGGATATCACGCAGACATCCATTGAACACGCACGGGAGATGCTGTCAGCCTGAATGGCTGACAGCGATCAGGCCTCTACTTGTCGTCTTCACAGCCGTCTTTGCAGACGCCGTAAAGATAAAGCGTACGATCAGTAATGGTGAAGCCCAGCTGGTCGGCCACCTTATCCAGAATTTCAGACACTCTTGGTTCGGTGAACTCACGCACTCGACCACACTTCACACACACAACGTGGTCATGGTGCTCATCACGCGCCAACTCGAATACAGAGTGCCCACCTTCAAAATGATGCCTGGAGACCAGCCCAGCTGCCTCAAATTGAGTCAGTACGCGATATACCGTGGCCAGTCCAACATCTTCGCCCTGTTCCATCAGCAGCTTGTAGATGTCTTCTGCACTGAAGTGGTCACCTTCACCGGCACGTTCGAGAATCTGATAAATTTTGACCCGCGGCAGAGTCACCTTCAGTCCGGCTTTCCGCAGTTCCTGATTTTCCAGTGCCATATTAGGTCTCAATCACTATGCTGTTCGGGATATGCAATGTTAGACTCCATTATCTTTGTTTAGGCATGAAAACGGAAGCCATTTACCGATGCGAAAGGTTCTTCTCAGTACAACTCTTGCCCTGATGATCGCCGGATGCTCCGAGTTCCCGGGCGTTTACAAGATTGATATACCGCAGGGCAACGTGGTCACACAGGAAATGGTGAACCAGCTGCGCCCAGGCATGACCCATTCTCAGGTGCGCTACATCATGGGCACCCCCCTGATCACCGACACATTCAGTGATGGCCGCTGGGACTACCTTTACAGCATCAAGGAAGGTAATGGGCAGCGTTATCAGGAGCGTATCAGTGTATTCTTCGAGCAAGGCAAGCTGATTCGCCTCAGTGGTGATTTTCGCCCTGGCGCAGAGCCCGACTCAGACCGTTAGCAAGCTGCGGGGAGCTCACTCCCCACGCTCTGCCTGCTCAGTTTCTCCAGCTTTTTCCGCTTTCATTCTGGCTGCACGCCGTGCACGGACCTCTTTGGGGTCCGCTATCAGCGGGCGGTATATCTCCACACGATCGCCCTCGTTGAGAACCGTCGACCTGGGATCCTTAATGGCCTTACCGAAGATCCCCATGGGAGCCGTAACCGGATCTATCTCCGGGAAGATCTCGGCAATTCCGGAGCGCAGCACAGCCTCGTGAGCGGTACACTCCTCACTGACCTGCAGCGCAATGATTTTTTGCTCGTGCGGTAACGCATACGCGACTTCGATGCTAATCATCATACCTCCTGGCCGTAAACGGCATCGGCACGCATGACAAACGCATCCACCAGCGTTGTCGCGACCGAGTTGAACACTTTCGACATTGCCAGACCGGTCAGTTTGCCCTTGAATTCAAAATCCATCTGCAACTCGACCTTGGAAGCCTCTTCACTCAAAGGGGTGAAAGACCAGGCGCCACGAAAAGACGAGAATGGCCCCTCAACCAAGGTAATCTCCATCGCTTCTGGCCGATGAAGGATATTGCGAGTGGTGAAACTGTACTTTAGCCCACCCTTGGCCAAATGCAGTGTCGCCACCAACTCGCCCTGAGATTCTGAGACAACGCTGGTGGAAGAGCACCAGGGCAAAAAGTCCGGATAATTGCGCACATCATTAACCAGGTCGAACATCTGTTCTGCTGTATGCAGCACCAACGCACTGCGGTTTACTTGTGTCATATCAGCCTCAGACGGCGAACAGATCAGGCGAACTTGCCATACAGGTTAACGACAAAAATCACCGCGACCGCAACCGGTGCAATAAAACGAATGGTCACATGCCATGCACTGTAGGCGGCCGAACTGCCCAATGCCAACTCATCGCGTGTCATTTGCCGTGTGAGAATCCAGCCGGCATACACGGCTATCAGAAGCCCACTCAGTGGCAACATGATGTTGGCCGTCATGAAGTCCAGGAAATCGAAGATTCCCATGCTGAAAATTTTAATGTCTGCCCAATGGTTGAATGACAGCAGCGATGCGATGCCCATTAACCAGATCACAACACCCAACAGCGCAGCTGCCTGTATCCGTTTCATGCCAAAACGTTCGACCACCCAGGCTGTCGCCGGCTCAAGCAGAGAAATTGCCGAAGTCCACGCTGCCACACCGACAAGAAGGAAGAACAGGAAACCGAACACCTGCCCACCCGGCATTTGACCAAATGCAACCGGCAGGGTAATGAACATGAGCCCAGGGCCTGCAGCCGGGTCCAACTGATTGGCAAAAACAATTGGAAATATTGCCAGGCCCGCAACCAGTGCTACCAGAGTATCCAGAACACCGATGGTGAGCACTGTGACACCAATAGAGTCCTTTTTACCCATGTAAGAGCCATAGGCCATGATTGCTCCCATGCCTAATGACAGAGTGAAGAACGAATGTCCCAGAGCCACCAGCACCGCATCCCAGGTAAGCGCTTCCGGATTGAAGCTGAACAGGAAAGACCAGCCTTCGGCGAAGCTGCCACTGTTAAAGGAGTAGCCCAGCAGTACCAACAACAGCAGAAACAGCGCCGGCATCATGACCTTCGTAGCCCGTTCCAACCCCTTGTTGACACCGCCTGCCACAACGGCCACTACCATGAGGACAAACAGCGTATGCCAAACCAGCATTTGATCGGCACTGCCAAGCAGTGACTCAAATCGCTTCCCGGCCAGATCGCTGCTGATGTCGACAAACTGACCGGTGCCCATACCGGCTATATAGTGCAGAACCCAGCCTGCCACGACTGAATAAAATGAAAAAATAATATAGCCTGCCAGCACGCCCAGCCAACCAATCAGTCCCCAGCGGGCACTCTTGCCGGCTTCAACCGCTGTCTCGCGCACCGCGTTGATCGGGCTTTGCCTGGCGCGCCGTCCCACCAGAATCTCACCCATCATGATCGGAATTCCGACCAGCAAAATACAGACGAGGTAGACAAGCACAAAGGCTCCGCCGCCATTTTCGCCCGTTATATAGGGAAACTTCCAAATGTTACCAAGTCCAACTGCAGATCCGGTTGCTGCCAGAATAAAGATCCAACGGTTCGCCCATGAACCGTGCATAGACTGCTTTGACTGCATAGTGCTCTCAGATCAAGAATTTCAGAAACAGCAATTGTTCATATTTCGGACAGGGGTGACAACCTTTTGCTGCAGCAATATCCGGTTAATCGTGTTTTATTGCTGCCCGCCCCACTGCCCAACCGCTTTCATTGCAGTCAGCCGCTCTATATAATCGCGCCATGGCAAAAAAGAAGAAGTCTCCTGGCGGAAATACTATCTGCCTTAACAAACGTGCCAAGCACGAATATATAATCGAATCTCGTTTCGAGGCAGGCCTGTCTTTGAGTGGCTGGGAAGTCAAAAGCCTTCGCGAGGGAAGAGGCCAGCTGGTCGACTCCTATGTCGTTTTCAAGAATGATGAAGCATGGCTGGTAGGCGCCCATATCACACCGCTGATAACTGCCTCGACACACTATGTGACCGAACCACGGCGTGACCGAAAGCTGCTTCTGCATCGGCGTGAAATCGACAAGCTCACAACGGCCGTTGAAGCCAAGGGCTACACCTGTGTAGCATTGGCCCTGTATTGGAAAAACGGCATGGTTAAATGTGAGATTGCGCTTGTAAAAGGTAAAAAACTGCACGACAAGCGTGCGGATGAAAAAGAAAAGGACTGGAACCGTCAAAAACAGCGTGAAATGTCTATTGCAGCACACTGAACCTTTTCGCTTTCTTCATGTCTACTATATCGGTACAATGCTCCGTTACATATCTGGGGGTGACTTGGCTTCGACGCTGATTACGAACCCTTGGGTGCATGCCGAGAACGTGATGATTCTCGTAAATCCCTCATCACACAGTTATAGTTGCAAACGACGATAACTACGCTCTAGCCGCTTAAGTCGGCTAGCGCCGCACTCTAAGGTGTCTGTAACTCAGAGGTTCGCGGTGTCATACGAGACAGAATCGCCCGGATGCTTTGCTCTAAGCTGAACGGTTAAAACTAAAAGAGCTCGCCCATAGCACCCTGGCTCTCGGGTCGCGACGGGTTAACTAAATAGAGATGCCTAAGCATGTAGATCTTGAGGCAGAGGATTGGCGGACGCGGGTTCGAAACCCGCCACCTCCACCAACTACCCTTCCCACCCAGTTGCAACACTTCCCACAACGCTAGCAAACACGGGCCTTAGGGCCTATAGTGTTTCCCAACGGTTCCCAAACGTGCCCCCTTAATCCGGGGTATATTGGGGGTACAACCGGGGGGGCCAGCGATACCCCCAACGGTGATACCCCCAAACTGATACCCCCAACCCGAATTGAACAGGGGGTTCATATGCCGCTTACTGACCGGCAGGTAAAGGCCGCCAAGCCTCAGGATAAGAAGTACAAGTTGGCCGATGAAAAGGGCCTTTATCTGGAGGTCCGCCCCAACGGCTCCAAGTACTGGCGCATGAAGTACCGCGTTCACGGCAGGGAGAAACTGGCCGCTTTTGGCGTGTACCCTGATGTTACCCTTGCTGCCGCCCGTGAACAGCGCGATTCTGCCCGTCAACTGCTGGCGCAAGGCATCGACCCCAACGCCACCAAAAAGGCCCACAAGCAGGCAGGCAAAGCAGCCGCTGAAAACAGCTTTGAGCTGATCGCCCGTGAATGGTTTTCAGTGCGCATGGCTGACAAGTCTGAAGGCCATCAAGCCCGGACCCTTCGGGCACTGGAAAAACACCTGTTTGGATCAATCGGTAACAGGCCAATCTCTGAGATCACCGCCCTGGAGTTGTTGCCGGTACTTCGCAGGATCGAAGATAAGGGCCATGTTGAAACCGCGCACCGCGTAAAGCAGGTGGCCGGGCAGGTATTCCGCTATGGCGTAGTCACTGGCCGTTGTGAACGTGACCCCTCCACCGATCTGAAGGACGCACTCAAACCCGCCAAGAAAGGCCACTTTGCCGCCATTACCGATCCGAAAGAGTTTGGCCGCCTCTTGCTGTGTATTGATGAGTACCACGGCACCCCGGCTGTCATCGCTGCCCTGAAGTGTTCAGCGTTGTGGTTCTGCCGCCCCGGAGAGCTTCGCCATGTTCGATGGGACCAAATCAATTGGGACGAAAAGCGGATAGAGATCACCGCCGAAAAGACACACCAGCCCCACATCATTCCACTGGCAAGGCAGAGCATCGAGATATTGGAGAGCCTGCAACCGATCACCGGGCGCAGTGACTATGTATTCCCCAGCGCCAGAGGCGCAAGTCGCCCAATGTCGGATGGGGCAGTTCGGATCGCCTTGCGGGGTATGGGGTACGACCGGGAAACACACACCGCTCACGGCTTCCGGGCCACCGCTCGTACCCTGCTGGATGAAGTGTTGAATTACCGCGTTGAATGGATCGAACAACAGTTGGCGCATGAGGTGAAGGACGCCAACGGGCGCAGCTACAACCGTACCCAGCACTTAAAGCAGCGCCGGGAGATGATGCAACATTGGGCCGACTACCTGGACCAGCTCAGGACTGCCGCCGCTTCCAACAACGTAATCAGCGCCAGCTTTGGCAGGCAAACGGGTTAAACCCTGTAACCAACGGGTTCCGCCACGGAACCCGCCCCATAACAAACGCAAGGAGTACCACACTATGAGCGCCAATCTCGCCGCAGTGAACAAAAGCCATGATGCCGCCGATCTCAGGGGCACGATTGAAACAATGGATGCACTTTCCCACGAAGGGTTTTCAGGCATAGCTGCCGTTGCACGGCTTGCCCTGCTGAGCCTGGAAACACCTGAGGGCCAAAGCAATAGCGAACGTTTGGCCGGTGCTTTCAGGATGATATTGGAGAAAGCCGACACCATTCAGAGTTGTATTAACAGCGAGGCTGAAAGGGCTGGGGCCGCCTTCATTGATGAGAGCGCCCGCAAACGTGCCCAGGCATACCGGGAAGCCAAAGGGTGAACGATGCGTTCACCCTACAGCTCGGGAGGGCTGGCGCTTCCTAACTATGCAAATATGCATATTAAGCCTGGAGCCTGCCACCCTTCCCACCACCAGCCAACCGCTGGCGGATGGTTCAAATCTGAGCAGTGGCCACCCTGAAGGCCGGGGCCATAGCCAAGCCGATACCACCACCGATACCCCCAGCACGGCAGCAGCAGCCCAGCAGGGGCCACACTGAAGGCCGGGAGCCATAGCCAACCCGATACCCCCACCGATACCCCAGCACGGCAGCACCAGCACCAGCACCATCCTGGAGCCTGCCACCCTTCCCACCACCAGCCAGCCGCTGGCGCAGGGCCAAGCCTGACCACCTGATACCAGCACCAGCAGAGGCCAGCCTGAAGGCCGGGAGCCACAGCCAGCCCGATACCACAACCGATACCCCAGCACGGCACCAGCACCAACAGCAGCACCAGCACCAGCCAACCGCTGGCGCAGGGCCAAGCCTGACCACCCGAGACCAGCACGGGCACCAGCAGACCACCCTAAAGGCTGCCAGCCATAGCCAAGCCGATACCCCTACTGATACCCCCACTACAGCACCAGTACCCCCAGCAGGGGCAGGACGCTACCAGTACGGGCACCGATCACCAGCACCAGCACCAGCACCAGCCTGGAGCTTGCCACCCTTCCCACCACCAGCCAGCCGCTGGCGCATGGTTAAGCCTGAGGACCTGAGACCAGCACGGGCACCAGCAGACCACCCTAAAGGCTGCCAGCCACAGCCAAGCCGATACCCCCACCGATACCCCCAGCACGGCAGCAGCAGCCCAGCAGGGGCCACACTGAAGGCCGGGAGCCATAGCCAACCCGATACCCCCACTGATACCCCCAATACAACACCAGTACCCCCAGCAGGGGCAGGACGCTACCAGTACGGGCACCGATCACCAGCACCAGCACCAGCACCAGCACCAGCACCAGCCTGGAGCTTGCCACCCTTCCCACCACCAGCCAGCCGCTGGCGCATGGCCAAGCCTGAAGACCTGAGGCCAGCACCAGCAGGGGCCACACTGAAGGCCGGGAGCCATAGCCAACCCGATACCCCCACTGATACCCCCAATACAACACCAGTACCCCCAGCAGGGGCAGGACGCACCAACACGGGCACCAGTAGCAAGACCAGCAGCGCCAGCCGGATCACCCTAGTGCCTATCCCCTTCCCGTACCAGCAGCGCCAGCCGATGGCGCAGGGGCCAAGCCGATACCACCAAGCATGGCCAGACCGTCCCGGTTAGATGCGTTGGGTCCTCCTTTAGGACTCCTTACCGAGGGGACGCGACTCGCGAAATTTTTGCAGATTAATCATATACTTAGGACTTCCTTCCTATGGAAAATGGATGGTTTTAACAGGACTACAGCCCAAAAAATACCCGGAAGTAATGGGTTATATCCATTACCTTGCCATACCAGCACCAGCCTGGAGCCTGCCACCCTTCCCACCACCAGCCAACCGCTGGCGCACGGCCAAGCAGCCCCGGTAGATGGAGGAAATTTTTCCCGCATCCAGCCAGCCGCAGGCGCAGGGTCAAGCCTGGCCACCTGATACCAGCACCAGCAGGACCACCCTGAAGGCCGGGAGCCACAGCCAAGCCGATACCCCCACTGATACCCCCAGCACGGCAGCAGTAGCCCAGCAGGGGCACACGCACCGATCAGCACCAGCAGGCAGAGGCAGGATATTGCCTTAGCCCTACTACAAAATTTTGGTAGTAATACCCGCATTGGCTTATGCACCCTTGCGGATGTTGCGGATTTGCGGAAAGCCTCACAGCCGCTGCAAAAGCCCTTGCGGAACGGTTGCGGATTAGGTGCGGAACATGCGCGGTTGCTTACCTGTACCAGCGCCAGCGTTAGATTGTTTTTGCATTAAAAAAAGAACGGAAATCAACAATAGAAGTAAAAAACCAAAACCAGCGAGAACCGCCGAAAATAAGAGAAAATCAGCGGAATTGTATATAAGCACAGTGTAAACAGCCCTCTTTTAAAGGCCCAGCCAAACCGATAACTTCCCCAGTGTACCCAGCAATGCACCGGAGCTATCACATGAACAACAAGACGCAGATTCTCAAGCGCAGCGAGGTTGAAAAGCGTTATGGGCTGTCTCGCTCGACAATCTACCGTTTGGTAGAACGTGGCGAATTTCCGAAGCCGGTACGGCTGACCAGTCACAGTGTTGGATGGTTGGAGTCGCAACTGGAAGAGTGGTTGAACAACCGCATTAAGGCATCTTGAGGGTTGGGCTATGGCGAATAAACCAGCAGCCCCCGCCACAGGGGCCACCAGTCGAACACCACCGAAAAAGATTGTAGCACTGTATCACCTGCTGAATCGCTCACTAATCGAGCTGGAAGCCCTGAGCCTGTACGGTGAAACCTGTTTGCACAGCACAATAAGCGAACTGGCCAACCGGGACGGGCTACGGTTCCAGCGCCAGCGAGAGCAGCACCAGCACCAGCACCGGGGCGCGACTTATTTCACCCGTTACACCCTGGAACCTGAGAGCCGCCAAGCTGCCCAGCTTTTGGTTGCCGCTTATGACTGGGAGACTGCCGCGTGAACCTGACCGACTTCAACGACCTACATGTTACACAAGGGCTGGGAGCTGTCCGTTCCCAAGTACTCCGAGCGATAAACAAGGCAAGGCAAACGGTGAACAGTAAAAGCCCCCCGGTCTCTACGGATCGCCAGCGAATGGAAGCAAATATCACAGCACCAGCACCAGCACCCGTGCCAGCGCCAGCGCCAGCAGGCAGGCGGACATGTGCTCAGGATGATGGCTTGAACCTGGATTATCAGCCGCTGCCACTGCCTGAGCCGGTCAGCAGGCCCCTATTCCCCCTGGATGCACTTGGCCCGGTACTTGGCCCGGCTGCACACCGCCTTGCCTATCATGTTCAAGTACCCGCAGGCATGGCCGGGCAATCGGTACTGGCTGCCGCCGCCCTTTGCTGCCAACACCTGGTTAATGTTCAACGGGGATCATATGGCGTTGGCCCGGTTTCCCTGTTTTGCCTGACTGTTGCAGAGTCCGGGGACCGCAAAAGCTCAGTAGACAGGCTGGCGCTAAAACCTGTTCGGGATTTTGAACAACGCCGCGTAGAGCAAAGCGGGGCCGAAGAAGCGCAGTATCGGGCTGCAATGAAAGCCTGGAAGATTCAAAAGGAGGGCATCGAGAAGGCCGCCACCCGCAAGGCTGATAAAGGGGGTATGAGTGCTGAGGATCAACGCCAGCTCACACAGCAACTGATCGAGCTGGAAGCAACCCGCCCAACAGCACCGAGCCGCAGTAATATCACCATAGAGGAGCCAACGGCAGAGGGTATCTGGAGACACTACCGGGAGGGAGAACCCAGCGCCGGGCTTTTCTCTGATGAGGGTATCGGCTTTTTTGGTGGCCACGGTATGACCGAAGAGAGCCGAAACCGCATGATAGCCACCCTGTCCCACCTATGGGACGGCAAGCCGCTGACCCGTACCCGTGCCGCTGAGGGAGAATCCGGGCAGTTGATAAGCCGCCGCCTTTCCGCGCATTTGATGATGCAGCCGGTTATCAGTGACAAGATTTTGAGTGACCCCTTATTGATGGGGCAGGGCTTTATACCCCGCTTCCTGATCTGCCGGGAGGAGTCACTGGCAGGCACCCGGTTTATATCGGGCAGGGATGCCAGTGAATCGCCCGAAGATGACCCGGCAATACGCGAATACTGGAGCCGATTGGATAGCCTGCTGGCGCAGGAACCCAGCATAGACAAGGCAACGGGAGGACTGGCGCTGACTACGCTACCGATCACGGGGGAAGCGTTCACCCTTTGGCGTACCCTGTTTGATGGTATCGAGTCAGAATCCGGGCAGGATGGCGGGTTGAGTAGTATCAGGGCTTTTGCCAGCAAGGCACCGGAGAACGCCGCCCGGATCGCCGCCATACTGGCCACGGTTGAAGGCCGGGACGATATTGGCCCCGAGCATATCCAGCAGGCGGGGGAGTTAATCGCCTATTACCTGGAGAGTATGCGCACCGGCACCGAGGAGGCGCAGCAGGACGCCGAACAGCGAGAGGCGCGGGAGCTGTTGGACTGGATGGCAAAACATGACGGCACCCTGACCGCCCACGATTTTAAGAAGCTGCCAAGCCATATGCGCAGCGCCAAGAAAGCGCGTGAACTGGTTACATATCTGGTAGAGGCAGGCCACGCAGCGGTTATACAAACCAACGCCCACAGCCTGAAGCCCAGCGTTTGGAAGCTCAGGGGAACAGCGAGCACAGATTAAGCGCCCGCCCGCACCCAATCCGCAGCAATCCGCAACCGTTCCGCAAGGTTAAACCCAGCAACCACGCGGGTTCCCGCAAATCCGCAGAATCCGCAAGGGCCAAGGAGGCGCAAAATACCGGGATACCGGGATTAAGGTGGTTCCATATTGGAGCCAGCCACCCACAAGCAATGACCGTTAGAGACTGACATGAACACCGCCTACACACTACCCGCCGAAAGCCTGGAACACCTGCTTAGACTGACCGCCAGTGGTTCCCGGATAGCACATAACCTTTCGATAGAGGACCCGCACGATCCGCACGTATACCGGGAGATGTTGGCCGATGCGCAGCAGTTGCTGTACTACCTGGAGGACATACAGCGCCAACTACTGATGGTAAAGCGGGACTCCGCACCCAATCCGCAGCAATCCGCAACCGTTCCGCAAGGTTAAACCCAGCAACCACGCGGGTTCCCGCAAATCCGCAGAATCCGCAAGGGGAGTTAATACCGATGATTCCCGGTTTTAACTCCACGACTGCTGGCGCTGATCCGGGGGTTGGCATGTCTCGCCTGAAATATCAGGGCAGTGGCTGGCGCAGGATCAGCGCCAGCAGCAGGACAAGGGACGCAACCGGCACCGATCACCAGCAGCAGGACCAGCAGCACCAGCCATCACTGGGCACCGGTTGCCATGCCAGCCGCTGGCGCATAGCTCAGGACCAGCAGAGGGCCGCCCGATAATGCCATTGGATAAGGGTAGTGAATCATTGACCTGATTTTTCAGGTGAACCTTTTAAAACAATCACTTGCATGATTTTTCAGGTGAATGGTTTGTTGCCCTGCTCGTTGGTGGTTTGTGTGAATGCGGGACCGCGTGCGCGGGTGCTTTCCGCGTGTCGAATGTCGCCATCTATAGCGCCATGAGGGCCGGGAGCCATGAGCAAAGCCCCCAGCAGGGCTAAGGGGCACCACCAGCACCAGCACCAGCACCAGCACCAGCCGGGAGCCTGTCCCATACAGGGGACTTACCCGAAAAACCGGGTCAGTACCTAAGCGGGTAGAGGAAAACAGCGTTATCCGCCTCCTTGTCCTGGAGCTGATGAGCAATAAAAAAATTTCACCCTTGCAAGATGGGGGTACAAATGGGGGTATATTCGAAAACAGAACCACTCAAACAACTATGATTTCAGTCGCTTACAATCACTTTTCGTTAGACGCCACCCCACCAAATTGCAAAAGAAAAAAGCCTGTTTTTACAGGCTTTTTTTCTTTTGCATATCATTAAATCAGCCGCCCACACCAACAAACATAAAGATGAAAGGCCCTACACTCCCGTAGCCAGCACACAAGCTCCTGCTTAGCCAACACCATCCAAAACCTTCCACTTTTCGTACTACAGGCTATCGCAGACGCACTCCGACACGCTTATACATTTCAGCTCCCGTTATCATACCCAGCACTCTGAGTCACGCAAAGGCCTCATGGCCTCACTAAAGTGAGGTTCCGCTTCACTGATAGCAATACTGAGCCAACGTCAGGATCACAGGATGTAACAGCGGTACACTGTAACAGTGACGTATATCATGTTTTTACCATCACTATTCATAAATTAAGACTTTTTCCTATATACCCACATTCAAGACATGCCTATTATTGTCCTCGAGGTTCACAGGACGTGACTGCGACGAGAAGGATTTCGCACCTCACTGCCTGCTTCAGGACTGGAGCAGCGACTGACACGGATGTCAGTGACAGGGCCCGGCGCAGGGATTGCGCCGGGCCCTTTCTTTTTGCCTGTCGCCTGGGTCCAGAACGCGCTGCACTTCCGTTTCGTTTCGCTTCCACGTCGTTCTGTTCTGCCCGGTTCCCCAAAGCAAAAACCCCGGCCTCAACGAGACCGGGGTTTCTGGTATTAAGTGCCTGGCGATGACCTACTCTCACATGGGGAAGCCCCACACTACCATCGGCGATGACGCGTTTCACTACTGAGTTCGGGATGGGATCAGGTGGTT